>OLQL01000113.1_pt1 | contig 85834 bp, 77 predicted proteins | sample 1672971 | NCBI WGS metagenome assembly OLQL01 (sample SAMEA3136742, study PRJEB25190) | human gut metagenome | biome: human gut; feature: human-associated habitat; material: faeces | place: Austria | collected 2013
CCTGCTGCGGACGTGGCTGTCTTGCCTGACCATTTGTGCCCTGCTGCGGACGTGGTTTCTTCACCTGTTCCGCAACTTCTTCCTCCGTCATGGTTTTTACACGTTTTTTCTGTGCATTTTCCACCTTCGGAATCGCCTTTACATAATAATAGTAATCATCATCTTCAAACTGCACGGATTCCTTGTGCGAGTAATCAATCACACTCTTACACATCTGTACAATCACGCCAAGCACACCCCCGAGAATCGCGCCGAGTACCAGACTGCCCGCCGGAACGCTGACGTCAACCAACATGCCGCATACCATAAATACCAGAATCGTAAATACGCTTCCAACACCGATCGCGACATACCATGCATAGTCAAAATTCAACTGATGAATGAGTGCCGTCACCATAACGATAACCACAAATGCAATGATTGCAAGCAGCATTGCCTTGTCCTTCATCATACCATTTACAATATAGGAGTATCCCTGAAAATCCGCATCCTCACCAAGAAGGATGGTTGCTCTTGCCTCTTTCGCATACTGTGCAAAATAATAAATTACCACACCAAAGGCGGCTGGAACCGCTCCAGAAAATCCTGCAAAGATTGCTACCATAACAGGCGCCGCAAATGGAATCTTCAGCATATATAAGATTGGCACCAATGCCAGTACATATCCCGTGTTCTGGAACATCCGAATATAGGAGCAATACATCACAAGGAATAACAAAAGGCACAAAACGCCTACGTCCATCGATACCGAGAAGCAATGAACGGCAACGACAACACCCGCCAGAAATACAACAACCGGTCCTGTCACAAGTGCACAGATCACAGACAATAAAAATGTGATAACACCTCTATGTAAAAACTCACTATATCCAAACAGAGAATTTATACAGGAAAATACAATAAACGAGAAGATAAACCGAAGAATCGGAGTGGTTACCTCATCATATTTTCTCAAAAAATCACGTATGGAATTTCTCACTGCTATCAATCCAGTCATTCGTTTTCTCCCCTTCCTGCACCGTTCGGTGTATTTGTATTATAGACATGATCTTCCCGGTACATACCTTGCTGTTCCTGTCTGATCCGCTCCAGCTGTTCGCGCTCTAACTGCGCGCGGCGTGCGCGGATTCTGCGTCGTTCTTCTTCCATCTCTCGCTGTCTTTGCGCTTCTTCCTGCTGCTTCTCTGAAATACGCTCATTCCGACGCTTTACATTCTCGATAATCTCCTGATTCTTGCGTTCCTGCTGTGCCTGCAGCTGCCGCTGTACCATCTCCGAACGGCTGACATTGGCACGGGATGCCTGCTGTGGCGCATGCGCTCTGGCTGCAGAGACATCATCGGTCGTACGCTTTGTATCGTCTACCATGCGTCGCTGCATCTCCGGCGGATCGTCCGCATGTATCAGTTCTTTCAGGTTAATATTGTACTGTACCAGTCCATTTCTTGCTTTCTTATACCGATAATTATACAGGATAAATGCAAACAGAAAATAGATTGCACAGATGATTACATAGCCACCCAGCATCTTATATACGACCGCAAAATAATCCAGATCATTCAATTTCTCTAAGATACTGTCAAATGTCATGAATATGTATCCTGCAATGACACACCAGTATAGTACTGTCACTGCCACCCATGTTTTTAACACATTATAACGGACATAATCACTTCTATAATATTTACTCACAACCAAGCTTTTGTTCTTCTCATGTTTCTCAAATATCGCAAGCTTCGTCATAAGGATGGTTTTCTTCTCGTCAACCATATCCATACCTCTCAAACCTTTATTCGGCAAAGCCGTTCTTTCTTATCATATCGCATCTTGCCTTTAAAATCAATCTTTGATTCCCTGTACTATTTGAAAATACGGTGAATTTTTAATGCGTAGCATACTTTTTCAAACCATTTATCATATAGCTCAAAAACATCCTGCAGGATTTCCATACCGGATACCCTGCCAGCCGGTAGGTACGATATGTCATCCGTGCCGATTTCAGCTTGTTCCTTGACTTTCCATGCGCGGATAAACGATACTCCAGCAACGGTTCATCGATGCCAACCGCATATGGATATGCCCGCAGCATCTGAAGCCAAGTCAGATAATCCTCATGCACCTCGCTGTGCTGCATCGGATATTTCAGCAGAATCTCCCTTGGTGCAACCACGGAAGAACAGTTGATCACATTCGTTTTCTCCAGCTCTGCAAGTGTGATTTTCTCCGGGGTATGCATGATCGTCTGTGTCAGGCTTCCGTCCGGCGTCATCAGCACACGGGCGGTATTGCAAAGACAGGCTCCCGTCTGTTCCAGAAGCTCCACCTGTTTTTTCAGTTTTCCCGGTGCAAACCGGTCATCCGCATCTAAAAATGCAATATATTTTCCGTCTGCCTCCTGCACGCCCCGGTTTCTTGACACCGCGACTCCACTATTTTCTGCATTCTGCAGCACCCGGATGGAAATATCTGCCGTCTGTGCCGCGTGCACATCGAGCCACGCCTGCACACATGCCACGGAATCATCCGTTGAGCAGTCATCCACCAGTATCACCTCGTGCACATATTCCTGTGCCACCGCGGAGGCAAGTGCCTCGCATATATACTGTCTTGCGTTGTAACATGGAATGATCACTGAAACCATATTTACTCTCCAAACATCATTTTCATAATCCGCTCGGTCGCGTGTCCGTCGCAGGCACTCATAAATTTCTGCCGGAATTCCTGTACCTTTTTCTTATCAAACCGCTCATCCACATGCTGGATATACTCAATCATCTCTTCAGTCGTCGTGTGGATCGGTCCCGGGACAAAGTCCTTATAATCATAATAAAATCCACGCCAGTCATAATAGTTATCCAGATCAAATGCAAAGAAGATCATCGGCTTTTCAAACAGCGAATACTCAAATACAAGCGACGAATAATCTGAGATACAGATGTCTGCCACAAACAACAGCTCTTCGATACTCATATCATCCGTCAGATCAAATGCAAAATCCTCATACCCTTCCGGAATTGCAGTCCGCTTCTTCACAAACGGATGTAATTTAAACAAGAGTATATAGTCCTTGCCCAGCGCATCACCAAATGCCGCAATATCCAGCTTATTTGGTGTCTTTGCTTTTGCAACCCTGCCACGGAACGTCGGTGCATACAAAATCACCTTCTTACCCTTTGCCTGTGGCACTACCGAAAGCAGTTTTTCCTGTGCTGCCTTTTTTGCTTCTTCATCATAGAAGATATCCGAACGGGAAATACCGGTTGGCACAACCACGCCCTTTTTATCCTGCAGCGACATTGCCTCCTCATACGCCCAGACAACCTCTGGGGAGCTGACTGTCACATAGGTGTAATTTCCATGATATGGGTATTTCTCCAATGTCTTTCTGTCATCACCAAAGATCAGTTCTGCGGTACTCATACCGAACTTTTTAAACGCACCACAGCCATGCCAGAGCTGCGTAACGATCGTCTCCTTACGCATTGGAAGTGCCGCGATGACATCCGAAGACTCATTTAAAAAGATATATTTTGCATCTGCGATATCTGTGATCATCGCCTCACAGGCATGCTGATAATCCTTCCGCTTTGAGAATCCGCTGCGCAGGAAATGTGTATGAATCTCGTATTTGTGTTCCTCCTGCACCTTCTTGTACATCAGGGAAAAACTGTCACTGATCTTGCTCTCCCGCACCTCGATAAAGACAACCTTCTTCTCGTTGACCGGTCTTGCCGCATATTTATTATAAAGCTTCGGATAATGCTTTCGCAGCATCTCATAACGGTACATCCTGCGGATCTGCTTTCTGCACGCACGGTACACTTTCCGCAGTGCCCGGTATGGAATCGTCTTCTGAATCGTCTTAAATACAATCGTCTTCTTAAATTTCTTAAATAAGCTTTTCAACATCGTTTCTCTTTGTCTCCTCATGTAAAATATATCGAATCAATCGTTTCGTTGCATTTCCATCACAACAGCTCATATACTGCTCCCGGAACGCATGACGTTTCTCTGCATACACATCCTTCCCCAATGTGCCGGCAACCGCATCCGCGAGCTGTTCTCCCTCTGTCACAATCGCACCTGGCATATCTTCATAGGAAAGATACCATCCACGGTCTGTGCCATAGGTTTCGAGATCCGGCGCAAAAAACAGCAGCGGTCGGTCAAGCAGCAAATATTCAAATAAAACAGATGAATAATCGGTAATCAGCAGATCCGCCGAAAAAAGCAGTTCCCCCGTCGTAAGCGGCTGAGACTCTCCCCGTTTCAGCATATGCGGATGCAGACTTTTTATCACCAGATAATCGGGATTTTTCGCAAGCTCATCGATCCATGCCTCCCCGATTGTCCGCTCACCCTTGCTTTGCTGTCCGGCATTGCCCCGGAAGGTCGGTGCCCAGACAATCACGGTTCTTCCGTTCTTCGCACCATAGGTTTGTTCAAATTTCTCCTGCATTGCAGCTTTATAAGCTTCATCAAAATAACAATCCGTATAGCTGCTTCCGTACGCCCGCACCGTCTTCGGATGCTTCATCCGCATCGCCGAGGTAAAAAACGGACGGCAGTAAGGACTGCTCACCGTGACAAGATCATAGTTCTTATAGACATTTCCCTTATAAAACTGCGGGATATCATCCTTTGCATCATAGCCAAACCGCTTGAATGCACCACAGCCATGCCACAGCTGGATCACGGTTGTACCTTTGCGCTTATGGCAAGATGAAACCGGAAGAAAATTATCCTGCAGGATCACAAACTCTGCCTGTGCATACAACTTCATAAATGCAAGCATCCGCCGCATACCTGCCTGCGCAGACATCGCCTGCAGATCGAAGAAATCATCCACTACCGTCAATCCTTCCTGCAAGAGCAGTGCATCGTGCAGCCGCTGCATCGACGGCGGGCATGCTGTCTTATGTTCATCCGCGAACACAACAAGCCCCCTTGTCACAGGCTTTCTGCAGCAAATAAAATAGTAGATTGGAAACAGCACATGCTGTGCGATCATTTTTATAATCTGTTTGATATAAAAACCCATATTATTCAATCATCTCTTCATAGACAGGAGCTATCTCATCGATATCTCCAAATGCTTTCATTTCCCCATGCTCCAGGATCATGGCCTTGTTGCAGATACGTTTCACCTGGTCCAGATTATGCGATACAAAAAGCACCGTCACACCGGTATCCATCATATCGACCAGCTTCTTCTCGCTCTTCTTACGGAATTTCGCATCTCCAACCGACAGCACTTCATCCAGGATCAGAATGTCCGGACGCACCACGGTCGCAATCGAGAATCCAAGTCTCGCCTTCATACCAGAGGAATAGTTCTTCAGCGGCACATCTATAAACTTGCCAAGCTCGGAGAACTCCACGATCTCATCGAATTTTTCTTCCATGAATTTGCGCGAATGTCCAAGCACCGCTCCATAGAGGAAAATATTTTCCGCCCCGGTATACTGCATGTCGAAGCCTGCACCAAGCTCAATCATCGGTGCAAGCACCCCTTGTTTCTCAATCGTTCCCTCTGTCGGTTTGAATACACCTGCAATCACCTTCATCAAGGTTGATTTGCCCGCGCCATTTAACCCTAAGATTCCGACACGGTCACCCTGCTTGACCGAAAAAGTCACATCCTTTAATGCCCAGAACTCCGTGTATGCAATATCATGTTTGACAAGCTTGATAAAATATTCCTTCAGGCTGTCGACCTTTTCCTTATTCAGATGAAACTCCATGCCAACATGGGATAATGTAATTACGTCTTTTCTTGTCTCTTCGCTCACGATATCTCCTCCCATGCCTTACAGATGCAGGATAAACTGATCCTGCTTCTTATTGAATACTGCGATTCCGATCACAATGCAGACAAATGCAAAGGTGAAGGAATAAATCAGCATATGCGCACTCATCGCCCTGCCGAACACACAGTTACGGAAATTGTTGATAATGCAAAACAGCGGATTGAATTTCAAAATCCAGCTTACATTACTATTCAAAATCTTCTTTGGGTAATAGAAAATCGCACAGGTATACATAATCAGCATCAACGCAACGTTCCACAGATATTCCATATCCCGGAAATACACGCCGATCGTCGCAAGTATCATACCCGCACCAATGGACAACAGGAACAGATTGAGCAGCGGTACGATGGCAAGCAGTGTACGCCATGTCGGGAACACGCCCAATACCAGTGCAACAACTGCAAGCACCACAAGCGAAATCAGAAACAAGATGTAGTTAAAACAGATATTCGCAAGCGGATACAGATATTTCGGAACATACACCTTCTTGATCATCGCCTCATTCTGACGGATGGACTTTAAGGCAGACGTCGTTGACTGCGAAAACAGCGTATACATCAGCCGTCCGGTCAGGATATAGACCGGAAATGATTTCTCCTTGTGTCCAAGCAGCGTACCGAATACCAATGTCAATACGATCATCGTAAGCAATGGCTCGATCATCGACCAGACGATTCCGAGATACGATCGTCTGTATTTTAATTTGATTCCTTTTCTGACAAGCTCCGTAAATAAATTGTTATATTGACGAAACTCCTTGATTTTTGTTCCCATATTTTTCCTATTCCCTGTCTACATGATTTCCCGAAGCACCTGTACGGTGTGGGAAAGTCCGGTCTTCATATCGTATTGTGGCACAAAGCCAAGTTCTGTCCGAAGCTTTGTCGTGTCAAGTGTTGCCTTGGTCGCCTTCGAATAGCCTGCCTGCTCCGTTGCATCCGGTAAGTCAAACACGACCTGTTTATCTGCGAGATCCGCGAGCTGCTTTGCCACATCGCGAAGCTTCACATCCGAATCCTTCGAACAGATATTGTATGCCTCACCATCTTTGCCATCTAACATGACAGCAAGGATACCTGCGACACAGTCTGCCACATAGGCATACGAAAATTCCTGTGTTCCTTCGCTCTTTAACACGATATCTTCCTGCTTCACACTCTTTAAGATGAACTGGGACAGTGCTTTTGTATCACTCATCAGCATCGTCGGACCATACACACGGGACAAACGTGGGATTACAACATCCATCTCCATTTGCTTACGGTATGCCTGACACAATGCCTCTCCGGTACGTTTGCTCTCCGGATATCCGGCACGCATCGTGTTGCAGTCGATATAGCCAAGATAGTCCTCTGTGAATTTATCGGTATCTCCACGGTTTTCTCCGTAGATTTCAACCGAAGATAAAAATACAAAACGTTTACAATCCGCTTCCTTTGCATAGTCGAGCAGATACTGGGTTCCAAATACATTTGCGGTGATCGTTCCAATCGGATCACTCGCATAGGCAACCGGGTGAGTGTTGCTCGCCGCATGGATCACATAATCGATCTTCGCTGGCAAAGCCGGATTTCCGACTACCTTCTCATTGATATCCTGCTTAATAAAATGAAACTGTGGACAATCCGCATAGTCCGCGAAACGGGCACGCGCCTTCTCCTCATTTCTGCCTAATATATACACTTGCGTATTTGCCTGATAATGCTTGTCTGCGTACAAAAGTGCATCCACCAAGAAGCTGCCGATCATGCCGGTGCCTCCGGAGATCAGCACCGATGCGTCTGCAAGCTCCTGTACCTCGATCATGCTTGCAACGGCACACACATCCTGCATATAAAGTTCACTGTCATATAAATGCATCGTCGTCTCTCCTACTTTAACCATTTATCCTTCTCTGCGGTCAGATAGCCCTTGAAAATCTCCAGATCATCCTTCGTCGTAAGCTTGATGTTCTTGTCCGAGCCCTTCGCAAAATACAGGCGCTCGCCAAGCTCTACCATCATCGTATTCGTATAAGAAGAACCGTAGATACCGATTTCCTCTGCAAACGCTTTCTCATACGCCCACACAAGCTTATCAAACTTGTATGCTTGTGGTGTCGATACGCGGCGCAGTGTCTCACGTGGAATGTATTTCGTTGTAGATGCCTCATCGTCGATCACAAAGATCTGCTCATTGTAAGGAAGAGACGTAACACCATTTCCAAACTCATTACATTTCGCAATGACATCCTCGAGCACCTCATCGTCGACCAGAGGACGGATACCATCATGAATGATGATGTTATCATCTGCAGAGCAGACATCCTTCAAGTTGTAGACACCATTTCGGATAGATTCCTGTGCGCTGTTTCCACCAGAGATTACCCATTTTACCTTTGTAATATTGAACTGCTTGGCATACGCCCATAACACGTTATGCCATCCGTCGATACAGACAACCTCGATTGCATCGATCAGATCATTTCTCTGAAAACTCTCCAGCGTATAGATCAAAACCGGTTTGTCATATACGTTGATAAACTGCTTCGGGATATCCTGTCCCATTCTCTGTCCGGAGCCTCCGGCAATAATCACTGCTACATTCATGTGCGATACCTTTATCCTTTCTCGTTTTTATCCTTTAATGCGGTCTGCTGATTCTTATCCACGCCTTCCGAGCTTTCCTTGCGGAATACGATACGGAAGGTCAAAAGCAACAATTTCAAATCCAACCGATAGGAGTATTCCTGAATATATGTCAGATCCAGTTTCAATTTATCAATCGGTGTGGTGTTGTATTTTCCATATACCTGTGCATATCCGGTCAGTCCCGCCTTTACCTTCAGACGGAAATCAAAATCCGGTACCGACTCCTCGTATTTCTCGAAGATCTCCGGTCGCTCCGGTCTTGGACCAACCATCGACATATCGCCGGCAAACACATTGAACAGCTGTGGCAGTTCGTCCAGATGGAGATTCCGCAGCACCTTTCCGACTGGTGTGATACGGTCATCATCCTTCTTCGCAAGCTGTGCGCCGTGTGCCTCCGCATCGATCCGCATGCTTCGGAACTTATAGATCATAAACTGCTTTCCGCCGCGTGTCAGCCGCACCTGCCGGTAAAAGACCGGTCCGTGGTCATATGCCTTAATCGCGATCGCAATGATCAGCATGATTGGGGACGCTACAATGATTCCAACCCCGGATATAAACAAATCCGTTGCACGCTTGAAGAAACGCTGATCTGCCTGCAAGCCGATATTTCTTGACAAAAATACCGGAGTATCTACCAGATGCATATCATCCGAACCTTTCATGATAATATCCGTGATCTTCGGAATGACATAGGTACGGATGGAATGCTTAAAGCAATATTTTAATATATTATTTCGGTCTTCTGATGGCAGATCATACAGCACGACGCCTTCGAAATCCAATACATCCTGCTGGATTTTCTCCATACCCTGCTGATAGTTTAATACCTCACAGATCTGATAACGATCACGTCTGGCATTGATCTTAAGAAGGAAATTCTCCGGCGGATAAATACCATAGATCACGATCAGCTTCCGCGGTGGGAAAAACAGCATGTAGATATGCTGGATCAAAATCACCCAGAGCGTCTCAAACACAATCTGTATGATTACCATTATGATAACCGGAAGCACGTTCATATAATCACGCGATACCATGCAGATGAAAATATACGCAACGGCTCCACCGATCACGATTGCAAGTCCATGTGACAGACACAGATCAAGCACGCGCATATAGCTTAATTTATATCCATTGAAGCTTTTGGTGATCAGAAACAGAAAGACGGCATACAACCCGATCACGACATAATTTCCCCGAAAGAATAACGGATTGTGATACTCTCCAAACCAGATCACGCCAAATGATACTGCCTCAAATACCCATATGATCAAATTCGCAAGCAAACTCAATGCTCTTCTTCGTTGTTCTTCTAAGTACATAGTTCCTCTTTTACAAATAAGCTGCGCTCATTTGTCTCTTTCCAAAAACACGACAGTCGCACCGGAGACATAAACTATGTTCCGATGCGACACCCCGCTTTTTATTTAAATTGCTGGATCGGTCGGGTCCCACGTCTGGCTGCCCGGTATCTTCTGCAATGCCGGCTTACCGAGTGGTCCTGGATCACTGGAATTATAGATCGTAATCTTTGTGCCTCTTGGACAATTATCAAATATCCACTTTGCGTCAATAACCTGTAACCGGACGCATCCATGCGATACACGTTTTCCGAGGTTGTTATAGCTGCTTGGAATCAGTGTGCGCGGATTCGTCTTATTATATAACACCGAATGGAATAAGAAATCACCCTGTATCTGAGAACAATACTGTCCCTGTACACCACCCATCAGTGCATTCCAACGCCATTTACCAGCCAGATAGAAGGTTCCAACCGGAGTGGCGTCACCCGGCGAACAGGTCATTGCCTTGATTGGCACGCCATCCTTATAGATCGTGATGCAGCTCTCCTGCTTGTTTACACGAATCTCATATGTATCCTTCGTAATCGCTGGTGGTTCAATATAAACATACGGCTTCGCCGTTGCCCCCGGTGCCTTTCCGCCCTTTTTGACGAGCTGGATCTGGATTGCCTCCATCCGTTTTCCACCATTGGTTGTACCTGCCATCTGTCCATTTTTCGCCCAGTCAAGCCAGCCGAGTGACTGACAATGGACACGATAATAAATATCGTAATATGCCGTGATATCGCCGGTCAGATGCATGCAGATGGCCTCGATCCGCTTCGACCGACCTGTCGTACCACTCACACCGTTGTTCGAAACATCCTTTGTCCAGCCAAGGGACTGCACATGGGTATTATAGACGATACCTCCTGTTACACCCTGTGTCTTCAAATCAATCTTGATCGCTTCGAGACGCTTACCCTTTCCAGTAGTACCCGCGATTGTTCCACCTGGCACTGTATTCATCCAACCAAGCCAGCCATAAGACTGTGCATGTACCTGATAATTTACTGTGGCAGCCGGCGTTACCGATGGTTTCTGGATCAGCTTGATTTCGATTGCTTCAAGACGTTTTCCCTGTCCAACTGTGCCAGCTGTATCGCCGCCTTTTGTCCATGAGCTCCAGCCATACGTCTGCATATGTACACGGTATAATACCTCATAGCGATTTGCAAGTTCACCCGTCAGTTCCATCCGGATTGCTTCCATACGCTTTGACTTCCCAACCGTTCCGGCATACTGTCCTTTATCTGCAAGACTTCTTGGGGATGCTCCATTCGTATCGGCATCCACCCAGTTCATCCAGCCATAAGTTTGCACATGTGCCTGATAGCGAAGTCCGCCTGCATAAGATGTCCCATTCTGTTTTAAAGAAATCGCAATCGCTTCGAGACGTTTCCCCTGCCCGGTCGTACCTGCCGTCTTACCATTCTGAGCTGGATTCATCCAGCCGTAACTCTGTGCATGTACACTATATGATACTGTCGGCATCGCCTCCGCTGCCTGTGTGGTATTCGTTGGCAATACGATCACACTGAGCAGCATCACAAGCGATAATAAAAATGCTCCTATTTTTTTCATAATCCTGTACGCGTCCTTGAAAGCCCGCTTCTCCTTCACTTGATTTTTGTAAATCACATAATTGACATTTATTATATATAATTTTCCTGTTCTTGTCACGAACTTTCTATTACATTCTGTTTTACTGGATTGTTACACGAATCTCTGCAGCCTTTCCATCACGGATACGCTGTGCTGCTTCCCCGGATACAGTTGCTGCCTCACAGGACTCTATACTTCCATCAGCCGCCACAAGTTCGTACTTTGTAACTGCATACTGTCCCGGAATCAGATCCCGCTTGCTGCCACAGTCATATACAACCTTGATCTTGCCAAACAACATTGTCTCTACCTTGCCGTCGTCCTTCACAAGATATGCCGGGATTGCCGGTGCAAGCTTAAATGTAAGTGTACCATCCTGCATTGTAAATAACTTCTCGCCGTTCATCATAAGCTCCCACATCTGTAAGAACTCTGCAGTTGAACCACTCAGTCTTGCGACAAAGCCCTTTCCGTGGATCTTCTCATTGAAGTTTGCAGAGCTTACTAAGAAGGATGAATTCTCGAGCGGACTTCTGCCGTATGTCTCATAAGGCAGGAATGGAACGCCCATCTTCTTTAAGTCTGCGAAATACTCTTCATACAGTCCGGACTTCAACAGTTCCAGTAAATATTTGTACTCCATATGCAGCCAGATGGATTCGTTCTCCAGCCAGCCTGGGGAGAATGCACGCGCACGTCCAATCTCGTAAGAGCATTTTGTAAGTGGTGCATTTACCTTGTACATATCAAGCTTCTTGTCATACATATCTGAAGCCTTTACCTTCTCATAAAGTGCTTCCTTCGCCGCATGTGTCTGTGGCAGCTTCAGGTAACGAACCGGTCCCTCTAAGAACAACGGGATATCAACCACCTGCAGATTCTCCGGTGTGATCACGCCGTCCTTTTCTGTGTAATCCGACATGCTGTATGCCATATAAGCCGGTGCAATGCCATCTTTCATCGCACAACCAAGTTCAATTCCTTCCTCTACATATGCGATCATGCGGTCAAGAGTTGCAATAAGCGTTGCAGCCGGAATCGTCTCTTCTTTTCCATCAATGCCAAATGCGGTCTTCTCACGATATGCTTCCTTTGCGATATTCACTGCATTCCATACTGCCAGACGGTCACCGCCCTTTGTATAATTCTTAAGTGCTGCATCTGTCTTTTCAATCAGCTCGGCAAGCTCTGCAGGAACGTCTACCGCACGGTCAAACTTCGCAAGCTCCTCACGCAGGAACAATAACATCCGCTGTAATTCGTATGTCTCGCAGACAGAAGAACCGAATAATCCCGGCAGACCATTTAACGCGTCATACCAGCCCGGCTTTCCACCTTCCATCTCGACACCGATGCCCTTCATATCGAGTGCATCGAACTTGAGTGTACTCATCAGCACAAGCTTCGTTGCAAGATTTGAAGTATAAACGTCACCCTTTCCATACGCTGTACGCGCCTTGTCAAATGTTACCTCTGCCTTCTTCTCCTCGTCGATCGAGTTGTACTGTCTGACACCCTTGTCTGTCTTGACATAACGCTTCACACGTGGAAGAACCGTTGCCTTTGACTCATAGTAGGTGTAATCCTTCTCATCAAAGAGCATCGTCTCTTCCTTCTCCGGATAGACAGACAGATATGCATCCACAAGATCGAGATTGTATGTCCAGTGGTCACTCCAGTAGCCCTCACCGAAATCTGCATTCAGATTCTCAACGCTGTGTTCCATCACTACGGCGAAGAACTTGTCTTCCTCAACGGTAAGTCCAACCTTCTTGTTGTAGATCTGCGCATATAATTTACCCGGTGTAAATGGTTTTGCAAACAAGTTTTTCAGAACATCCGCATTCTCAGTTACATAGGAGAGCACTTCTGCTTCTGTCTCCGGCTTTAATGAATATGTAATCTGCTTTACCTGCAATGGATTGTAGCCATCCAACTGCAGCAGATCGTAAAATACTTTGATATTGTAATCGCCGACGAAGTTCGCAAAATAGATATCGCTTCGACGGTTCTGGTTTACATCACGGAAGTTTCCATTTCCCTGTGAATAATATTCCGGAAGCATGGAGAAGAAATTGTAATCACGCTCCACATCGCCGTGCTTTCTGGAATATACATAGAAGATATGTCCGCCCGGAAGCTTCACCGGATATCCGCCACGCAGGACGTTATCAATGTATGTCTGCTTGCAGTACGCATCGAAGACAGGATCTGCCGTTGTCGTTGCGATCGTGTCTGCAAGTTCATTGATGATCGCATCATTTTCTTCATGCTTTCTTGAAAAATATGCTGCATTCAAACCAGCATCTGCAAATGTATGGAACAGCTCCTTCGTGCCTGCCTGTCCGTATACAGAGTAGATCGTGTAACTGTCTGTGATGTCCTCATGCGCACACGCAAACCCTGCCGGTACCTGATTCGCACACAGCTGATGCTCTGCCGCAAGTGCAAGTACCTCTGTCTGAAAGAATTTCACTGGCTTTGCCAGACTTGTATCGTAATCAAAGATCAGCTCCGGATCTGCGATAATCGGAAGTTTTTCGCCGTTCTTATTGACAGATACCATGAAGTTTCCTGCCTCTACCTCGGAAACTTCTGCCGCATCGGCAAGTGCGATACGCACACGGTAATATGGGAGCTTCTCGTTTACATCCTCGACCTGCATCCAAGCCTTTGTCGTCTGTGCCGTCTCCTTCATATCCTTTAATGCGATACCGTATGGAAGCAGTGCCGGCATACCATCTAACACTTCCACGTCCTTCTTCGCACCAGCGAGATTCGTGATCGTCACAGTACGGACCAGACCGCCGAGACGCTCGTTTGGCATTGTGTAGTACAGGACATTTACTTTGATGCCAAGTGCTTCGTTTGTCTCCTCGATTTCCAGCTCGTTCATACCGATGTACATCTTGTGTGGCATATCGTCGTCCACAAACGGCTCGTAGAATGTTCCGTCTACCTTCAGGAACGTGCGGAAGCCCATCGTCTTTGTAAACTGGTAGGACTGATGTGCCGGATAAAATTCCATGATGGAATGATCTTTGTTCTCTGAGCCGAAGCTGCAGATTGCCTGTCCACGGTTAACGTAGAAGTTCCAGAGCGGGGTTCCGTGGATACCGCTGATGCCCGGGAGGAAGCTTGCGAAACAGGACTGTTTGTTGTAGTTTTCGATTACAAAGCGGTTCTTATTGTCAAACATATTTTTCCCTTTCTAAATCGTACGGATAATTGTGGTTCTGTGTCTCAACGAATAATGAATATTACATTTCTACGCAGACGCGCTCTCGCTCACTTCCACACGCAGCAGACACTAAACTCCCTGTGTCTTCATTCTTCAGACACAGCTCGTTAAGTGCTGGCGTGTTCCAATGGTCTGCTTAAGAAACTGTAATATTCATTATTCGATATTCATGTTCCCACAATTATCCTGTATTATTTATAAATATCTGTTATCCTTGTATTCAGACGCTTGTTATTACTTTGCTGCGTTTGCCAATTCTACCAGCTGATTCTTGTCGAGTGGCAGGATTGGGGAGTTGTCGTCGCAAGTGTCGCGGTTTTCTACGATCACGACTTCGCCGTCTGTATCCATGATATGGTTGTGCCATGTACCTTTCTTGATGTTGTAGATCTTGTGCGGCTCCATGTGTACGGCTGTGATCTTGCCCGGCTTATCGCCTTCGCCTGCGAGGAACAGTGTACAGTGTCCCTGTACCAGTACGAATACCTCGTCCGTATATAAATGCTTCTGCATTGTCTTTACATTCTCGATCAGCAGATCGTCACAGAACTTTAAGACTGCGACTCTCCAGCTTTCGTAATCCACAAGTGGTTTGTAGCCTTCCGGCTGAAAATCTATAATTTCAATTCCTTCCATAATTGGTTCCTCCTTAAGCAAGTGTTACTTCGATTGTGTGCTGTGCATCCTTGGAAAGTGCCTCGATATTTGCACGCTTGATCACTGGTGTTCCGGCAAAGTCGTAAGCTGCGCCATCGATTGTGATTGCGCTCACCTTGTAATCAGCCGGCGCCTTCTTCTCTGCATTCTTCATAACGATCTTGACATTTCTGTCTGCAAAGATCATAGAAAGTCCTGCTTCCCCATTTGCATCAAACTGCTCCGGCAGAAGCTGTGGCACAAACGCCAGGTCTCCCATCTGTCCACGCACACCAAACATCTGTGTGATCACCGTTACAAGCAGCCAGCTTGCAGCACCGGTCAGATAGTGGTACACGCCACGTCCCTTGGCATCCACATACTCCGGCACACCCGGATAGATGCGGCTCTTCTCGACATCGTTGCAGTGCTCAAATAATGTATTAAATACTTTATACGCTTCCTTCGCGAAGCCTCTTTGATAAAGTGCATTTCCAAACATCGTTGCCATGTGACAGAACACGGCACCATTTTCCTTGTGGCCATACGCGAATCCAAACATACGTCCAAGATCCATCTTCACCTCATGGAAATCGGTGTTCAAACGGTAACCGCCAACAGAAGCATCGTACAGATACTTATCTGCGGATTTCACGATCTGGGCCACCTGTTCGTTGGTTGCTGTCTTCGACATGATCGTAAATACCTGTGAGGTAAGCATCATACGGACGCCGCCATTGATATCGCCCTCAACCGCCTTGCCGGAGTTATCATAATAACCGTTGAAGAAGCCATCGCCCTCTGCAGTCTGTACCCACTCGGTCTTGCGGATGTGCTCACGCATCCAGTCTGCCTTCCCCTTGAGGTTTGCAGCAAGCTCTGATACAGAGATCTCTACCTTCTCACCGGATAATGTATGTCTGCATGTCTCGCAGTAATTCATCAGTACTTCACGCTTCTTCGCTACGTCGTCATACAGATCTGCACCGGATACAAGAAGCTGCTGCATCTCCTTCGCGATCTTGACTGTCTTTCTGCCGGATGCCTCGAATGCTGCAAGCAGTCCTGCGATGTGATCCATATTGTCTGCGTACATCGTTGTAAATGCCACGCTCTCACCACGCTGTGCTGCCATATCGAGTGCATCGTTCCAGTCTGCACCACGCAGGCGGATCTCATTGTGATCTCCGACATCGTAGAAGGAAGACAGATTCTGAATCAGCAGATGCTCTAACAATGTTCCGGAGTATACATTTCCTGCTGCATCCTTCTGCTTTTCACCCTGTGAGATATCCCAGTCTGTATCGCGGTCCTCGCCACGACAGATCAGAAGATCCTTGAAATATGTATTTTCTTCTAACAGGATATCCAAATCTCCTGTCTGATTGATATAAAGCTCGGTTGTCAGATATGGCCATACGCCGTGATCCATCCATACACGCGCGATACCATTACGGTCAGCGATAAATTCGCCCTGCTTGCTTCCAATGATTGTTGCATTTGTACCATCGAGACGCACACCACCGAAGTTGTCGATCAGCATCTGACGCACGCCATCCGGATTCATGATAAGAAGTGCCAGACAATCCTGCCACAGGTCACGCCATCCACGGCCGCCCTTACCATAATCATGATGTGGAAGGAACGAACATCCATAGATCCGACGCAGCATCGGCTGGAAGCTTACCCACTTCATCCACTGGTCGAAATCCTTGTTGCCTGTGTGGTAAGAGACATTGACCTTCTCCTGCCAGTATGCGATTGTCTCATCCCATGCCTTGTCAAACGCCTTGACACTTAGGAACTTATTTGCAGCTGCTGTAAGCTCTTCTGCGCTGTCGCCATAACCCATTGCGATCACATAGGAGATTGTCTCACCGGCAGCCACCTTCTTCTCTGCAAATACAACACCGCCCAATGCTTCGTAGCCGTCGATGCCTTCGCCCTTTGCATATGGCGCAAGTGGATTCTTATAAAGTGCACGTGGGTTCTCCAGATTACCGCCCTCGCCAATGAAATCCTCTACGATTGGATAATAGCCGATCGGTGTCTCGTTCTCATTTCCACCGAACACACCATAGTTGATCTCGTTGCGCTTATGTCCACGCTCGTCAAATGTCATCGTCGGCTTTACAAGAATGCCTGTCTCATTCGTTGTGATGCGATGAAGCAGAGCCGTTACGTGACGGTGGTCACGGATATTGTCTGCAGATCTTGCGTAAAGCGGAATTGCTGTTACGACCTGCATTGTCATTTCCTTGTCTGAAATATTTGTAAGCTCTACCTTCAGGAGTTCGAGCTTCTCACCGCTGATTGGTGACACGCTGGATAGTGCTGCCTTCACACCGTTCTTCTCAGATGTACGTGTGATCTTGTGATGCATGAAGCCTGCCTCCAAATAGGTTGGTTCCTTGTCCTCTGTAAAAAGCTCTGCCTGCTGGGCAGCGGAACGCCCAGTCAATGACCAGAGTGTCTTGCCATTGATCTTGCACCATACATTTCTGGATGACTTGTCATTGTGCAGATTCTCACAGCTCACCGGTGGCATAAGGAATGAATTCTGACTCATCTTCGAGTCGCCTGCGAGATCGGGTGCAACCGAACTCATAACCCCTGATTCATTTGCGATCGGAAAATAGAGATAACTAAGCATCTCCGGATTCTCCATAGTAAAGTCGCCCTGATTTCCTACATAATTAATCTTCATTTCAACACTCCTTTTTATAAAAATTCTTATATTATTTTCTTGTTTTTGCGGTTGTCTGACAGTCTCTGCAGACAACCAGATGCGCGCAATCACGCACATTACAATTATATCGTATTTTTCCACATAAGAAAAGAGACGTCTATCATTTACGTCTCTTTTTTTAGTAAAATTTTACTCATCATTTTCATTTTTATTTTCCTGCGGCAGCTTCCAGATATTCCCGCCGAAGAAATCGGCTTCTGCCTGCTCATGTGTCACAAGAAACGTTGTCCTGCCTGCGACTTTTTCCTTCACATACTGCATCACGATTTCCTTCGTCGCGGCATCCAATCCTTTAAATGGTTCATCTAAGATCACACAGTCCGCATCGTACAACAACGCCCGGAGCAGGGCAATCCGCCGCCGCATGCCACCACTTAATTCCATGACGTTCTGTGTTAAGTCTTCCGCCGTGATACTGACCTGCGCCGCTTCCTGTTCTACATGGTGCTTCTGTGCATCCTTTTGTGCGCGCGTTCTTTTTCGTTCCAGCACAAGGGCGATATTCTCATAGGCTGAAATATCCTCGCACAGCCGGTCTTCCTGAAACAATACAGCTACCCGCTCTGGCATGCCAGTTACTTCGCCGCTGTCCGCCTTTTCTAATCCTAACAGAATCCGAAGCAGGGTTGTCTTGCCACAGCCCGACGCGCCCATGATCACGGTCGTCTCTCCCGATGGGAGCTCTTTCGAGATATGGTTTAACACTTGCTTATCACCATACGCTTTCGATATATTTTTTATTCTAATGTCCTGCATCCGTATCCTCCATAAAACGTGAGCACGGATTAAGCAGCCTCGACAGTCCTGCCAGAAATACCTTCTCCGCCACCACGCTGATTACCACAATGATCACCGTCCACGCAAGCAGGTCGTCGGTATCAAGGTATATTTTTGCTGTATAAAGCATCTTACCGATCGAACCGTTCGGCACGCCGATGATCTCTGCAGCGATACCTGCCTTCCATGCCATACCGGTTGTCACACGGCAGGCAGAAAGAAGAAACGGACGAATCTTCGGCAGCTCGATATAGCGGAAGCGTTTGCGCCATGGCAGTTGAAAGACTGTTGCGACCTCCTGCATCTCCCGGTTTTCTGCACGTAGTCCCTCTAAGACATTCTGATATATGATCGGAATTACGATCAGGAACGATATGAATACCGACAGATTCCGGGCGGACAGCCAGATCAGACAGATCACGACGAACGATGCCACCGGCACACTCTTGATCATCGCCATCCACGGCCACAGCAAGGTCTCTACAACCGGGTGCTTCGCCGCCAGATAAGCAAGCAGGCAGCCCAGAATCAACCCAAGCAAAAAACCGCCTGCAATATGGTAGAACGAGAACCATATCGCACGCGCAAAGCCCTCCACCCGCCAGATCGTGCAAAGCCGTCTTGCAACTGCAACCGGTGTCACAAGCAGGATCCGCTGGTGGATGAGAAGTGCTGCAATTTCCCAAAAAGTGAGTGCAAGCAACGCTGCACCCACTTTCTTTAATACTTCTTTATAGTTCATATTTACAATCCATAATAAAAATCATCGGCTGGGAGTGTACCGCCAACTGCCTGTGGGTTCTCGTCAAAGAGAATCTGCAGATATCCGCTGACACTGTCCTTCATTTCCTGTCCCTTCAGGAACGTGATATGGCATTTCGGAATCGCCTTCTCTGCGAGCGGCGCCTTCGCCACGATACCATATCCGGCGATCAGCTCTGCCGCATTGGCTGCATTGTCATTTGTATAAGCAACGGAAGCCTCATACTCTGAAAGGAACGTCTCAACTGCCTGTGGATGCTCCTTCACGAAATCTGTCCGGGCAACAACCACACCAGTCACGATATCACAATCCTCGATCTCTGTCCATGCATCATTTAAGTCGATTGCAACGCGCAAGCCGTCAACCTGTCCCATTGCGGCTGTCGCAAATGGCTGTGGTAACATAGCGATCGCTTCAGAATCATTTGCAATATAAGACAGTGCTTCCGTTGTATCTGCACACCACTGGATCGTAAGACCACTATCCGGATCAATGCCATTTTGCTTCAAAATATGGCGCAGTGTGTACTCCGGTGTTGCACCCTGTCCGGTTGCATATACCTTCTTGCCTGCCAGATCCTTGATGCTCTGTATGCTATCTCCACGCTCCACGATGTTCAGGACTCCCAGTGTGTTAACTGCAAGGATCTGCACGCCACCGTTCGTATTGTTATAGATCACAGAAGCCAGATTCGATGGAACCGCTGCAATGTCAATGTCACCCTTTGTAAGCGGTGCCACAAATGTAGATGGATCGGTGGATAGATCTGCGAACTCATATGTGCCCTTTGCAGTCCCATCTTCGGCATCCTTCATCAGCTTGACCATACCCATTGCGGTCGGACCAGACATCGCTCCAACACGAACTGTCACATTATCCGTTTCCTCTTTCTTGCCACACCCTGCTAAAAGTGCGCAGAACATAGAAAGAGCCAGCAACAAAGCAAATACTTTCTTCACTGCCGGTCTCTTCTTTGCATTTCGTCTCATCTCGTTCATAGATTTGCTCTCCTTTAAATTAACCTTATAATATTTAGATCTTAGCAGTGTTGCATTTCGCAGTCACACCATCGATCATCCCTAATTTGCCGGAAAGCGCACTGGTACACGACATCGGCGCATCCATAACGACGGATATGATAGAAACACCCTTCTTCTCATACGGAAGTCCCATACGGCCGATGATATAGTCTGCATATTCATGCAGAACCGCATTCACCTTCGCCGCCTGATCTCTCTCATATACGATAATACTGATTACGGAAATTCGCTTATCCATAGTACCCTCTTTTATTACTCGCCTTTCCACGCGGGACGAACCCTTGTGCGTCAGAACGAAATGAAACAACTTTAATCTTCTTCAATATGCTCGCAACCTTGTGCGATAATTGTGCGGACATGTTCATCCGCCAGAGAATAGAAAATGGATTTTCCTTCTCTCCGGTTCTTCACCAGTTTATTCTGCTTCAAGATACGAAGCTGATGTGAGATTGCGGACTGTGTCATGCCAAGTGCTTCCGCCAAATCACACACGCACACCTCTGCCTCGAATAATACGAACAAAATCCGTATTCTCGTCGAATCGCCGAACACCTTGAAGAGCTCTGCCAGATCATACAATTCTGTCTCACTTGGCAGCTTCTCATTCACAATCTTCAGCAGATCCTTGTGTACCTCGTGACTCTCACAACATTCAATCATTTTCTGTGTCTGTGCCATAGTATCCTCATTTCACACTAAAGTTTCTTTACAAACAATGTACGGATCGCATTTAACACTGCCAGTATCATAACTCCGACATCTGCAAAAATGGCAAACCACATATTTGCAATACCAAGTGCGCCGAGTACTAGACAGATTACTTTAATACCAATCGCGAAATAAATATTCTCATATACGATACGGATACATTTTCTTGAGATCCGGATCGCCTTCGAGATCTTCAGTGGATCGTCGTCCATCAATACGATGTCGGCAGCTTCGATCGCTGCGTCGGAGCCAAGCGCGCCCATCGCAATACCGATATCGGCACGTGAGAGAACTGGTGCGTCGTTGATTCCATCACCCACAAATGCAAGTTTATCCTTTTCCGACTTTTTCGTCAAGAGTTCTTCAACCTTTTCTACCTTATCGCCCGGAAGCAGCTCACTGCATACCTCATCGATTCCAAGCTGTGCGGCTACATGATCTGCCACATTCTTGGCATCTCCGGTCAGCATAACGGTCTTCTCAATACCGGACTTCTTCAGTGCGGCGATCGCCTCTGCCGCATGCTCCTTGATGACATCGGAGATCAGAATATGTCCGGCGTATTTACCATCAATCGCTACATGGACAATCGTTCCAACATGGCTGCAGTCGTGATACTCGATACCGAGCTTCTTCATAAGCTTTGCATTTCCGGCTGCAACAACCTTTCCGTCCACCTTTGCTGTCAGACCATGACCACCGATCTCCTCCACGTCACTGACGCGGTTCTTATCGATCGGCTTGCCATACGCACGCTGTAAGCTCTTGCTGATTGGATGGGTGGAATAGCTCTCTGCAAGGGCTGCATACTCAAGCAGCTCCTCATCCTTATATGGACTGTGGTGGATACCATTTACCTCAAATACACCCTTCGTCATCGTACCGGTCTTATCAAATACGACGATCTTCGTCTGCGACAATGTCTCTAAGAAGCTTGAGCCTTTGACAAGGACACCTTCCCGGCTCGCGCCACCGATTCCTGCAAAGAAGCTAAGCGGAATACTGATTACCAGTGCACATGGACAACTGATTACAAGGAATGTCAGGGCACGGTATACCCAGTCGCCCCATTCCGGTGCAAGCCCCATAAATGCCATCCGCACGATCGGCGGTAAAATGGCAAGTGCCAGAGCACCATAGCAGACTGCCGGTGTATAGATCTTCGCAAACTTCGAGATAAAGTTCTCGGAGCGGGATTTTCTGGAGCTTGCATTCTCTACCAGTTCCAAAATCTTCGATACCGTCGACTCGCCGAATTCCTTCGTCGTACGGATCTTCAAAAGTCCGGTCATGTTGATGCATCCACTGATGATCTCATCATCCACGCTTACTTCCCGCGGTACACTCTCACCGGTCAGTGCACTTGTATTTAAAGATGATGTTCCCTCAACAACGACTCCATCGATTGGCACCTTCTCACCCGGCTGTACAACGATAACCGTACCGATCTCAATCTCATCCGGATCAACCTGCTCAAGCTCTCCGTCCTTCTCTACATTTGCATAGTCCGGGCGGATATCCATCAGATCACTGATGTTCCGGCGGCTCTTACCAACGGCGTAGCTCTGAAACAGCTCTCCAATCTGATAGAAGAGCATAACCGCAGTGCCTTCCTTGTAATCACCGAGTGCGATCGCGCCGATGGTGGCAACTGCCATCAGGAAATTCTCATCGAAAATCTGTCGGTTCAAAATTCCCTTTCCTGCCTTCTTCAGGATATCATATCCGATTACAAAATACGGAATCATATACAGTCCGAACCGCACGTATCCTTTCACCGGGATAAACTGCAAAGCGATCACCAATACCGCTGCAATAATGATCCGAATCAATACCTTCTTCTGCTTCTTCGTCATAGCCGTCACTTCCTATCTCTGTCTGCTTCTTCTACTTACTTATGCACACCTGCTGCATCTGTGCAGATCTCTTATAAGAAGATCTCGCAGTCATCCTCTACCTTCTTGCAGTTCTTCAGAACGTCCTTCATAACTGCCTTTGCATCTGCACCTTCTTCAAACTCTACGATCATCTTGAGTGCCATAAAGTTTACAGTTGCGTCCTTGACACCAGCTGTATTCTTAGCAGCGTCCTCCATCTTATTTGCACAGTTTGCACAATCAACATCAATTTTGTAAGTTTTCTTCATCATCATATCTCCTTTTTTCTCGATATCATATGAACAATTATTCATATGTTTTTGTTTATTATAGCATTCCTTTTTCAGATGTCAACTATCAATTTCCATTTTTTCCTGTTTTTTTATCACGCAGATCATTATGACAAGCAGGATCAAAAATGCTGCCAGACTTCCTGCCGCTCCCAGACTGATTCCACGCCCGGATAAATCAAATTTTGCACTCACACCAAGTACAGCCGTCACCGCTAACAGAATTCCGATCAATCCCTCTCCGGCGATCAGTCCGGAAGAAAATAAGATTCCATCCTGCACATACGCCTCATTCTTTTTCCTTTCATAAAACGCGCGCAACAGACCGCCAACCATGATCGCTGTTGACAGATGAATCGGCAGATACAATCCGATAGAAAAAGGAAGCACCGGAATCCCAACGATCTCAACCGCAACTGCGATAAATACGCCGATCAGAATCAGTCCCCACGGCAGATAATCTCCCATCACACCTTCCACAACCAGCTTCATCAATGTTGCCTGCGGTGCCGGAAGCTCCGGATCGCCGAAGCTCCATGCTGCCTGCAACAGATACAGCACACCACCGATTGCAAGTCCGGAAACAACCGCCCCGATCAGCTCTCCAACCTGCTGCTTCCACGGTGTTGCCCCGACGATAAAACCAGTTTTCAAATCCTGCGACGTATCCCCTGCCATTGCCGCGACAATACAGATGACCGTTCCCATTGAGATTGCAACTGTCATTCCTTTTAATCCGGTCTGCCCGGTTAATTTCAGCACAAAGGATGCAAGCAGCAATGTCGCGATAGCCATACCAGATACCGGATTGTTCGAAGAACCGACAAGACCAACCATCCGTGCACTGACGGTTGCAAAGAAAAATCCAAACACGGCAATAAAAAGTGCCATCGGCACAGACAGCCGGATCTGTGGCATCACACACAGGAACAACAGGATTGCCACAATTCCAATGATCACATACCGCATCGGAATATCACGTTCTGTCCGTTCCCTTCCCGTATTCCCATAGCCACGCACTGCCTTACGGAAGGTCGTCACGATCAATGGCAACGTCTTTACAAGGCTGATAATTCCGCCTGCCGCAACTGCTCCGGCTCCAATATAGCGGATATAGTTTCCCCACAATTCCCATGTGGTTAAAGTGCCGATTGCTCTCGTCGCTGGAAACAAGATATTATCCCCACCAACCAGCACGAACGCCGGCATCAGCACGAGCCAGCCAAGTACCGCCCCACTTAAGAGATACGAAGAAACGCGCGCGCCGCAGATATATCCAACACCCACCAATGCCGGTAGCACGTCGATACCAAAGCCTGCCCCACGCAGCTTCCGGCTTTCAAAATCGACTTCACTTGGAAACAGCTTCAATCCGTCTGCTAAAAATTTATAGACAGCTGCCGCGAGCAATCCTTTTAATACCTTCTTTGCTTTCGCGCCACCCTCTTCTCCAGCAAGCAGCACCTTCGAACATGCCGTTCCCTCCGGGTATGGCAGGCGGTCATGTTCTTCCACGATCAGCGCGTGGCGAAGCGGCACCATGAAAAGCACCCCAAGCAGACCGCCGCTTATGGCAAGCATCGCGATCGTAAAAAAAGACGGCATCGCCGTGCCATGCTCCTTCGCCCACATAAACAACGCTGGAAGCGTAAAGATTGCACCTGCCGCCAGCGATTCTCCGGCGGAGCCGATTGTCTGTACCATGTTATTTTCCAGAATCGAATCCCGCTTTAACAACAGCCGCACAATCCCCATCGAGATCACGGCTGCCGGAATGGATGCGGATACCGTCATACCGACACGCAGCCCCAGATAGGCATTGGCACCACCAAATACAACGGCAAGTAAAATTCCTAAAATAAAAGCTGTCGGTGTAAATTCAGTTGTTTTTTTCATTGTCTGTTTCTCCCTGTTTTTATACTTCTTCACAGATACAGTTTTTCCCATTTTTCCTGCATACATACATTGACTTTTTCCGTCCATCTTATGTATAATTGTAAATAAAAAAAGCGCGAATGGCAGACACATTTCACGACAGAAGGGAGCGTATATTTATGAACAAACAGGTCATTATTTCAATCGGACGAGAGTATGGAAGCGGCGGACATGTAATCGCAGAAATAATCGCCAAGCATTACAATATTCCACTTTATGACAGAAATATTCTCGACGAGCTTTCCAAGGAAACTGGAAATTCTTACGATGTCTATAAGAAATACGACGAAAAGCCAGCAAATCCTTTTATCACCAGAACGGTACTCGGACAGTCAAACTCCGTAGAAAAGATTATTGCAGAAATGCAGTTTAATTTCCTGAAGGAAAAGGCAGAAAGCGGAGAATCCTATGTAGTACTCGGTCGTTGTGCCGAGGACATCTTACAGGATAATGATGGACTGATCTCCATCTTCCTTGTCGGCGACACCGATGTGAAGCAGAAGCGAATCATGGAAGTCAAGCATGTATCCGCAGACGAGGCGCTCACAAAAATGAAACGCCACGATAAAAGCCGGAAGCAGTATCACAATTCCTTCTCCTCTGGCAAATGGGGCGATTCCCGGTACTATGATGTCTGCATCAATACCAGCCGCCTTGGTCTGAAAGCTTCAGCAGAAGAACTGATTCGCTATATCGACGCCAGAGTGGCTGCCATGTAATCTGTTTCATCCGCACAATACACGAATATGTTTACACATAAAAAGAGCCTTGCAATCTGCAAGACTCTTTTTTGATTTGTTATTTTATTTAATAATACATGCTCTGCCATCGTTCAAAGGCGTTGCACTCGGTGCTTTGCCTCCCTTTGGTACGAGCACGATCTGAATTCCTTCCAGACGCTTTGCATATCCAACTGTTCCAGCTGTCTGCCCATTCTTCGCCCAGTTCAACCAGCCGAAAGTCTGTGCGTGTACACGGTAGTATACATCATATTTCTCAGCAAGTTCACCAGTCAGTTTGATCTCGATTGCCTCCAGACGCTTCGCCTGTCCAGTCGTTCCGCTGACTACTCCATCGCTAACCCAAGGCTGCCATCCCAATTTCTGCACATGCGTATGATAAGTCACACCACCATCTACACCAAGTGCTTCATTGTTGACCTGAATCCGGATTGCCTCCAGCCGCTTTGCTTCTCCATATGTTCCAGAGAAGGAACCGTCTGATACAAATTGCTGGTTGCCATAGGTCTGCACATGCGTTGCATAATTGATCAAGCCCGGCTGATCACTCTTCGATGCAGCCTTTCCGTACTGTACATAAGAAACAGCGCTGGTTCCCGAAGATGGCGTCATCCCCTTCGGTACTACGTAAATCTGGATTGCTTCCAGACGCTTTGCAAATCCTGACGTACCAGCCGTTTCACCATTCTTTGCCCAGCCAAGCCAGCCAAAGGTCTGTGCATGTACACGATAATACACATCGAATTTGTCTGCGTCGTTGCCTGTTAATTTGATACGGATTGCTTCCAGACGTTTGGCCTGTCCAGTTGTTCCGCTTAAAGCTCCATCATCGACCCAATTACCCCAGCCTAAGGTCTGTACATGTGTCTGATAGGTAACACCCAAATCATACTCGCCACCGACCTTGATCTTGATTGCCTCCAGGCGCTTGCCAAGTCCGGTCGTTCCGCTTGTCATACCGTTAAATTTATCTGCCTGCCAGCCATAACTCTGTACATGTGTGCTATACGCTACATTCAGGAACGAATTTGCTGTACTGGACGTCTTTTTTACCGTACAGAATTTGTACATATAATCATTTACAATACTATATCCATAATTTGATGCAGTTGCCCAGCCCTTTCCCCAAGGGTTTTCCTGAATACCCAAGTACTCTACAAAAGTTGCACAGCCTCTTGTCACATACTGGAATCTCGGATCAACCACTGCATTTTTCAGATCTTCCTGTGAAGCGTATGCCTTCAGATGCTGTACCTGTGCACGTACTCCCAGACGTACCGAACCAAATGCCTGTCCAGCAGCGCCGCCTCCGGTTGCGCCCAGTCCACAGAAATTATACTGCTCAATCTTTACATCGCCGCCGAATCGCAGGAATCCAGTTTCTTTCATTGCCTGTGCAAATACAACACCCGGATCTACGCCCTCTGCAACTGCCTCGTCGTAAAAGATCTGGCAAAATGTCTGCAATGGATTGGACGATGCTTTGATCTCTGTATCATGCTCCTGATAGTAAGTCGGGAACGTTGCGTTGGACTTATAATACGATACCATACGATCAACTGATGTCGTCGGAGTCGTCATGATTGGTGTCAATGCTTCGGACGTACCACCGTCATATGCTGTACGGATCGTATCCGCGATTGTCGCCTTAGAACCGTAATTCCCATTCTTGGACAATCCATAATATTCTGCAATGGCGGTTGCATCTGCATACCCCATTTCCTTTACTTTATCTTCTCTTGACAAAAAGTTATATACATCGCCATAATTATCGATAAATGCATGCTCGATCAAAACTGCCGGGAAACCAGCTTCCTTAGAACGCTTGATAACGCCTAAGTAATCCGATGGTGAACCATCTGGGTACTGGCTGCCGTCCTCTGTATTCCGGATCTTGATTCCTCTGTTATATAGGCCAAGTGCTACCAGCTTCTGCTGGATTACTTCTGCCAGTTCTTTTCCTTCTGTTCCGATACCCGGTATGTAATTGCCGTTTGGATAATACACCTCGGCACCGCCATGTTGTCCACCAACAGCATTGATATGAATGCTGACAAACACATCTGGATTAAATTTCTTTGCATACGCTACGCGATTAGCAAGATTATTGTCCGTATCTGCAGTTCTTGTCATGTATACTTCAACATGGCTATACTCTTCCAGCTTTGACTTGCAATACTGCGCGATTTTCAACGTCAAATCCGCTTCTCTCAAGCCATATTTACATGCACCCGGATCAGAACCACCATGTCCCGGATCAAGCACAACAACCAGATTCGGGTTGGCTGTCGACTGTGTTGCGATTCCGCTGTCTGCAACACTGTCATCGGCTTCCTGTAAAGCTTCGGTCAGAGAATCAAAAGTCATCTCCTGTCCTTCGGCATCCAGCACGGTAATTCCGTCTTCGCCGCAGGCTTCCTCTGCATCCTGCTCTGCCTGTTCATCCACGACATAGGCATCCGCCTCAGAATCAACATCCGTATTGATACCAAATTTGGCTTCAATTCCGGTATCCACCATACGAACGATTCGTTTCTCTCCGTCTGCAACTACCTCAATCGTGGTTACTTCATATTCTCCGCTCGGCTGGGTATCATCAAACTCCATGTTAAACAGCAGGCTTCCCTCATCTACGGTATCCGCAGTCACTTCATAGGAAGTACCAGTCTCCACATTGACGTAAGTCAAAACCGCATCCGAAAGCTTCTCCGTTCCATCTCCGACATCCGCCAGAACAAACTGGCTTCCCGGTGTACATACAACCGGACTTCCGACGACCAGATAATTCAACTGTTCTTCTGTCTGTGCCACCGAAACTGGTTCTGCTGCGCAAATCGGGACTCCATTTCCCGCAAGCAGCATCCCCGCTGTCAAAATGGCTGCAAGAATCTTCTTACTCTTTTTGAAGCGTATCATGTTACTCTCTCCTTCGTTTTCTACTATAATCCAAAAAACACCATTCCGATTATAATATCATTTTTGGCAGATAGCAATGATTACGCATCCCTTTTTCGTCATTTTCTTGTAAATTTCCTGTAATTTTCACTATCGACGTAGTTTTCTCTTCCGTTTATAGCCGGTATACTTCTGTTTTTTCTCGTAACGTGCCCGTAACTTCTCCGCAATCAGCGTGAGATACCGGAATAAGGATTCCGCCGCAAATCCGAACACAACCATCAACAATATACACCGATTTGACATATCACTTAGTGCAAACAGCTTCTTCAAGAATATCCCGGAGAATACAAGTCCGAATATATTCAGGAAGATCACGCCGTACTTCATCTTATTGAGCGGTTCGCTGATCTTAAATAAAATCATAAATCCAACAACCGACAAAACCAGTGTTGCGGCTGTCGCCACACTCGCATCCGGTAGTCCAAATACCGATCCAAGCATGACAAGGGCTCCGACTGCAATCACATCGGTCAGACCGCCCGGCAGTGCCTTAAGCAGCACATTCGTGATAAACCTGCCTTCGATCCGGTTCTTGTTCGGCTCTAATGCAAGCAGGAATCCCGGTGCGCCGATTGTGAACATACTGATCAAGGATACCTGCGCCGGTTCGAGCGGATATGTGATCATCAAAACCATCGAGAATACTGCCATCAACAGAGAAAATATATTCTTTACAAGGAACAGACTCGCTGACCGCTGTACGTTGTTAACGACACGCCTGCCTTCATACACAACATCCGGCATATGTGCAAAATCCGAATCCAGCAATACAACCTGTGCTGCCTGCGCTGCTGCCTCACTTCCCGATGCCATCGCCACGCTGCAGTCTGCATCCTTCATCGCTAAGATATCATTGACACCATCGCCGGTCATCGCAACTGTATGTCCTTTGATCTGCAATGCCTTCACAAGCTTCTGTTTCTGCTTCGGTGTCACACGTCCAAAGACAGTGTACTGTTCCACTGCATCCCTAAGCTTCGCCGCTGTATCAAGTGTGGTCGCATCCACATAATTCTCTGCACCCGGGATTCCCGCCTGCAGCGCAACCTCAGAAACTGTTCCCGGATTATCACCGGAGATAACCTTGATTGCCACGCCCTGATTGTTAAAATATTCGAATGTCTGCTTTGCATTTTCACGAATCGGGTTCGCAAGTATGACAAATCCAAGCGGAATCACCTCTTCTGTAAGTCCGTGCTTTAAATCTGTTCCTGCGTATTTTGCAAAAAGCAGGACGCGGTCACCATCCTTCGTGAAGGTTGTAATCTCTTCTTCCACCGTCGCATATGCATCTCGCAGGACAAATTCCGGCGCCCCTAATATATAAGTTCCTTCTGTAAATACGATTGCACCGTATTTCGTTGTTGAGGAAAATGGATAGCGCTCCACAACCATCCGATGCGGTGTCGCACCATCATTTTCTGCAAATGTGCGGAGTGCCTGCATCGTCGCATTGTTGTCGTTCGATGCAAGAGTATAATCCACAAGTAATTCCTGCAATTCCTCCGGCGTGTGCAACAGATTCTTCCCGTTCTTACTGCATATGATCTGCTTGACATTCATCGTCGGCTCGGTGATCGTACCGGTCTTATCCACACACAGCACATCGACACGTGCAAGTGCTTCGATACTCTTCATATCATGCAGCAGCACCTTCCGGCTGGCAAGCTTCATGGTGCTGAGAGCCAGTGCGATTGTCGTAAGTAAATATAATCCCTCCGGAATCATACCGATGATCGCCGCAACCGTCGCTGTCACACTCCGGCGAATTGTCTCATGGTTGATAAAATGGCTCTGATAAAACAACAGAAGTCCGATTGGTATGATAACGATACCGACCCATTTGACGATCTGGTTGATCGAGCGGATCATCTCGGACTGCTCGCCGCTTCCCATCGTCTTTGCTTCCTGCGAGAGCTTCGCGATGTAGGATTCATTTCCAACGTGTGTGAGTTCGGCATGGCATCGTCCGGATACGACAAAGCTTCCTGAGAAGAGTTCGTCGCCGGGATTTTTCTCTACCTCGTCCGCTTCTCCGGTAAGCAGCGATTCATTGACCTGCACGCTTCCTTCCACAACGACTGCATCTGCGCAGATCTGGTTGCCCGCCTCCAAGATGATCTCATCATCCTGTACAAGCTGTTCGGTTTCAATCTTCTGCTTCACGCCGTCCCGCACGACGATCGCGTGCGGTGCATTCAGCAGATTCATCTTGTCCAGTGTCCGCTTCGCACGAACCTCCTGTATAATTCCAATCAGTGTATTGCCGATGACAATCGGCAGGAAAGTCAGGTTCCGAAAAGAACCGACCAGACAGAGTAAGACTGTAATGATCAAAAAGATCAGGTTAAAATATGTGAATGTATTGGAGACGATAATCTCCTTCGTTGTTTTATCGGTAGACAGGTCGCTCTCGTTCGTCAGTCCCTGATCGATCCGCTCCTGTACTTGTTGCTGCGTAAGTCCCATAATCTTCTCCTTTTTGAAAATACCCTTTTTTGTATTTTCAACACTTCTTATGCCTTAATTCTATATCTTCCAAATTATTACATATGATAGCACAGGAGATTTGCCGAAACAACGCAAATTCTATGAACTTTTGGTGAATCTTAGGAATCGGCGGTACAGCAAAAATCCGGCAATCGTCGTAATAATATCCGTAACCGGAAACGTCAGCCAGAAGAAGTTTAGCCCGATTCTTGAGAATGCATACCCGAGCGGCACAAATAAAAATACCGTTCTTATCACCGTAAGCATACTGCTTGTAAACGCTTTTCCAACTGCCTGAAAGAACACCGGAAATGTCAATGATGTCACAAGCGGAATAAAGCTCACCGCAATGATACGGAACGCCACCTTCCCAATACGGATCACTTCTGCGTCATGTGAGAATACATGCAGCATCTGCCCCGGCATCAGTTCAAAGCAAAGCACACCAATCATCATCAGGGATACTCCATATATAAGTGCCAATGACAACGTCTTCTTGCAGCGGTCAATCTTCATCGTTGCATAATTATAGCTTAAGATCGGCACGATACAGGTCTGCATCGCACCAAGTGGGATGAAGAAAAACGCCTGCCATTTGTAATAAAGTCCGAGCACCGTCACCGCCTGATCGGAGAAGGTTGCAAGTACCATATTAAGTCCGAATATATAGAACGTGTACGCAGACTGCATCAGGATGTTCGGGATTCCCATCTTATAAATCTTGCGGATGTCCGGCAGATATACAGATAACGCCGGTGACTTCCGGAATCCTCTGCGCATGACAATCAGCGCCGCTACGATCTGACCAACGACGGTTGCTGTCGCAGCTCCTGCGATTCCCATCTTCGGCAATCCAAACATACCAAAAATCAAGAGTGGATCGAGTATGATGTTTGTAACTGCACCTGCAATCTGTGCGATCATCGGCGTCTTCATATTGCCGTTTGCCTGCAGAATCTTCGTCCAGATACTCTCCAAAAAAAGTCCAAAAGAAAAGACGCATACAATCCGTCCATACATCACAACCTCTTTGATTACTTCTGCGGAATCCGTCGACATCTTCGCGTATGCGGGCATGAAGAAATAACAGAACACGGCGAATACTGCCCACATAAACAAAGTAAGTGGCGTGCCGATCCCACCGATCTCGTCCGCCTTTTCATCCTCGGACAAGCCTAAGTAATGCGCCATACACGTATTGATACCAACACCGGTTCCAACCGCAAATGCGATCATCAGAAGCTGGATCGGATAGATGATGGACAGCGCGGTCAGTCCGCTCTCGGAATACCGCCCGACAAAGAAGCTGTCCACAATGTTATAAAGTGCCTGTATCAACTGCGCCAGCATCACAGGCGGCGCCATCTTCCATAGTATTTTACTGATTTTCTCTGTGCCAAACAGCTGGCTGTCTTGTTTCATGTTGCCTGTCCTCCACAGGTATTATTTATAGGCTTCGCCCATATGGATGTCGCCTCACCAGATATCGCTGTCCCACAAGATTGTGAATGGGCCATCGTTCTCCAGTTCGACCTTCATATCAGCACCGAAGCTTCCGCATTCTACCTTTCCGAACGTCTCCACGCATTTTGCTTTGAAATACTCATACATTTCCTCTGCAAAGTCCGGCGCACCCGCCTTCACAAAGCTTGGTCGGTTTCCTTTCTTGCAGTCCGCATATAATGTGAACTGGGATACGACCAGCACTTCCCCACCTACATCGGTGATTGACAGGTTCGTCTTGCCCTCTTCATCTGCAAAGATCCGCAAAGTTGAAAGCTTCTTCACATAGCGGTCCGCCATCTCCTTCGTATCTCCCTCTGCCACACCGAGCAGAAGCAGATAGCCCTTGCCGATGCTTCCGATTGTCTCTCCATCTACTTTTACGGATGCGTGATTAACACGCTGTATTACTATTCTCATGGTTCTTCTCCTGTTGTTCTTGTTTTATTTTTCGACAGAAATCAGATATTCTATGTTGTTCTTATCTGTCTCTGTTTCTTGCTAAGCATCCCTATTATACATATGCTTTTTTCTTGTTTCAACTATCTTTTCTCTCTCCATTCTCCAAATTGGGGGAATCTTTCTGTTTTCTGATTTTCTCCCCAATCAGCTTGCTTCTCTCAACCTTCCCATTGGAGGATTTTTCCGTTTCACCGATTTTCTCCCCAACCTCCTTGCTTCTCTCAACCTTCCGATTGAGGAATTTTTCCCGTTCCTCCACTTTCTCCCCATCCTGCTTGCTTCCTATCAGCTTCCGATTGGGGAGTTTTTCCCGTTCCTCCACTTTCTCCCCATCCTGCTTGCTTCTCTCAACCTTCCCGTTGGAGTAAATTCTCTATTTTGGAAAAATTCACCCAATTCACGCATATACTTTCTCAGGACATAGTATAAATTTCCAAAAAATCCATAAACTATATGCATATCTGCACGAACCAACTAACCCAAGAAAGGACAAACCAACATGAAATTCAAAACCAACGCCATCCGTTTTCTCTTCATCTCCATCCTCGGAGTGCTGCTGCATTTCACCTATGAATGGTCGGACGACAACCGCATTGTCGGGCTGTTCTCGGCGGTCAACGAATCCACGTGGGAGCATCTGAAGCTGCTCTTCTTCCCGATGCTTCTGCTCACGCTGGTCGAGCTGTTCTTCTTCCATGAAAAAATGCCAGCCAATTACCTCTGGGCGCGTACCCTCGGAATCTTGTCCGGCATGATTTTTATTGTCGCAGTTTTCTATACACTGAATGGTATCCTCGGAACAAACTACGACTGGATCAATATTGCACTATATTTTGCAGGCGTTATCTTCGCCCTCTTCGTGGAAAATGATGTCTACCGAAATGGGAAGGCAGAAAAGCTCATCCTTTCTTCCGCGATTTTGCTCCTCTTAACCGCGGCATTTTTCACCTTTACGGAATATCCGCCACAGCTCGGCATCTTCCAGTAAATAATTTTTCTATCTCAATTGTTTTATTTGTCCATCCTCCATTTCATACACATGATCACATAATGCTTCAATATCTTCCCGGTTATGGCTTGCCAAAAGAATTGTCTTTCCTTTCTGCTTTTCTTTGCAGAAAATTTGACGCATCTCTTCTACCCCCTGTCGATCCAAACCATTCATAGGCTCATCCAATATCAAAACAGCAGGGTCTTCCATAATTGCCTGCGCAATTGCCAGACGTTGCTTCATTCCTAAAGAAAAGTTTTTTACCTTCTTTTTGGATTCCGGATCAAGTCCTACCATCCTCATTATTTCATGCAACAATTCCATGTTCTTTTTATTTCGAATTTCAAACAAATATTTTAAATTATTAATCCCACTTTCACTTTCCAGAAACGCCGGATTTTCAATAATTATCCCTGCATTTTTTATTAGTTCGCCACCAGATTTATATCTTTTTCCATCAATCAAAATCTCTCCGCTATCTTCAAATAATAATCCACATATACATTTAAACAGTACTGTTTTTCCTGATCCATTATGCCCTATAATTCCTGTAATTTCACCATTTGGGCAAACAAGCGAAACATCATTCAATACCTTTTGTTCACCAAAACTTTTTTCCAGATTCTTTACCTCGATCATTATCAAACCTCCATGCCTACGTTTCATTGATCCAATCAAATTCAGTATGCCTGATTCTTCTATATGCCGCAAAAAACGATAAACACATTATGCAGATTATCAAAATCACATATACATATTGTTTCGGATACTGCCAATCCATAAATATTGTTTCTCCGTATACTGATATTCGATACCATGTAAATATCGAAAGAAATGGCAGCCAGCGTTGGGTAAAAAACAGGCCTTCCGATAACCCTAACAAAGACAGCATCAAAACCACTACGATTGACACTGTACGATTGAACCAGATACTTATTGCAAACATCACACATCCTACCATGACCGAAACCAGCCATACCATCAAGAAACAGGTTTCCATTGCCGTGATCGGCTTATAATTCATCAAAATACTCGGTGATACCAGATTCATCAGATTATAGGAATACAAATTGGTTGAATATGCCATTGTATGTATTACTTTTCCCCATTCCATTGTAAAGTTGATTTTGGGAACAAATACAAGTACGCATACAGCAAACGAAATAATTGTAAACATAAACATGGATAGTATCATGGATAGCATTTTCTCCATAAACCACTTTTTTCGTCCCATTCTTGAAATGTAATATAATTCATTCGCATTAAAATAAGGAATATCCGATAACAGATAACATATAATAATTCCGTAAAATGCCGCAAAAAATGTATTACTAAATATATGAGGAACAATCCAGATGCTTACTTTTTCATTCACATCCCCAATTAATTGATCCATTCCCGACGTGACTGCTAACACTAATCCGACTACCATCATTACAGCACTTATGAATCGAAAGGAACGCATTTTTTTAATGCTGTCATAAGCAGCTGTTTTTATTATTTTTTGAACATTCGCCATTCACTTTCTCCTTCCATTCTTATAATTAATACAATAACTGACAATGAATATGTAACAACATATTTGGAAGAAAAATGTTGATGGTTGCTGTCCTGAAAGTGTCATTTCCAACTGATTCACCCCTAATGCCTTCCACGAAATGACTGCACCTCTTTGCCATCCAAGTAATCTTTGCATTAAAATATCCTGTACATACACACATAATAGCGGAAATGTATATGCCGCGATTTTATTGTTCACAAACTCTGACACAAACAACCCAAGCAATGACATAAAGCCTGCCAGTACTGACATATGGAAGATACAAACTGCAAAATACAGACCTGTTCTTCCTTCTTTTAAGTACTGCATATATGCGCGCTCCAAATCCAGTATTTCAAACCACTGTGTTTCATCCGGCATCCCCAATCGGATATAGTTTATTTGTAACGTAATCAAAAAGCCTAATATAAATGTGATCTGTGTCGAAATGAATACAACTAACATCTTCGAAATAATATAATATTCCCGATGATTACTGCGCAGTTCCATTTGAATCCGAAATTTATGACAGTTGTCATCTATATAACTACCAACATATGGTACCGATGCTATCCCCATTGCGATAAACAACAACTGCATCGTATTTACATGATTCATCCACGAAACAACATCCGCTGGCTCATCTTTGTTATAAAGAAGCAGTACACTAATTATAATCACACATATTGGGAATCTCCAATTTCCAAATGCTCGTCGCACATCTATTTTCAAATACCTCAATAGCATAATTTTCCCTCTCATTTATTGCACTATAATTTTTCCTGTTATTGCATTCACACGTAATTCATATTGATACTCCGAATCATTCAATGGTTTTTCATTTATTTGGAACGCCCATACAGGAATCAGTGTTTTTCCATCTTTCATATGGTCTACTATCAGTTCTGCCGAAATCACTTCCCGATCCGCTCCATCCACAATACCTTCAAAATATTCAATCACAGATTGCATAACTGCATCAAAGTTCAATAAAGATTCACTTTCATTCATTGATGTATAATCATACAAGTTTTGTATATAGCAAAAGATAATTCCTTTTTTATTATACATAACTGTGATTTGTGCATTTAAATCCTGTGCACTTTCCTGCCAAAAGGAATTACCCTGAAAATCACGAAGCCCAGAATACACATGATGAAAATAGAACAAATAGGTATCATTTTCTTCCGACCAATCCGTCTTATACTCCTCTTCCTGCTGATTTCCATCCATATCTATATGTTCTTCCTGTTGCTGCAAAATTTCATGATCCAAATAATACGTTTCACATGTAAAATCTTTTTTTAAATCTATGCCACACGAATCCATGATTTCATATATTTCCTGCTTTGCAGCTTCTTCAGAAGCAAACGTAAATTCTTTCGAATCCGTATATTCTGACAAATTATAATCTGAATAAAACCTGTCCGTTTTCAAACATGCATTCAATTCCAGATATTCCAAATCCGTATAGGTACAGGAATCCAATCCCCATGTAAAAAAAGATTCACTGACGCCATCCGACACCGCATTACTTGATATCATTTGTGCCTCCGCATCCAATGTATTGCTACCATCATCCGGCATAAACACTCTGCCTACTTTTTCATAATCCAACGAACATTCCGTCGCGGTTCCATTCTTCCAGCTTACTTCCTGAGGTGTTATTTCTTGTAAATCAATACGTAAATGTTCCGAACTATATCGATACTGTTGCGGGAATGTCTGCGTTTGTATATTATCAGCTTCTGTTTTCCCATTATTATTTCCTGAACAGGAAGTCACCACGCATGTTATAAACAGCATGCACATAACAACCAATTTCTTTTTCATAAAGCCAGTTACCTCCATCATACAAATAAAGCGATTTGAGACGTTTTATTTTGTTCCAAACCGCTTTATATTTCACTCAAAATTTATGGACAATAATTTCCTTTTCCGTGAACATTTGCATAATTCATAGGTGCGGAAGCATATACATAATATTGATGTCCACGTTTTGCTTCTACCAAATCATAATTATGGCTTTTTGTAGTACCCAAAGGATGACCAGGGTACGTCAACGCTGTAGACACCCTTACGTGATCGCTAGAGTATGATGTAAAGTTTAATGATGGACCATTGGTTAATGACGTTAATTTTATATAAAATTTCTGGTCATTATCTCCTTTAGCCTCTTTTCTTGAATAAGGATCCTTTGATGCTACCCCTGAAATATTAGATGCCGTAACATCTAACGAAATATTCCCAGCTCGAGCAACTCCACTTCCCAAACATCCAAATATAGCAAATGCTAATGCTATTTTTGATATTATCTTTCTCATAATTCATTACCTCCTCTACTGTACTTTTCCACTTTTCTTCAATACTTCTTCCAGTCCCTCTGGCTCTTCTGGTTCATACCAGTTTCCACGACAGCATTCCGGCGCAATAGCTGCTACACCAATCGCGAATGCGCATAGCTTTCCACTATGCTTGACAAGAAATTCCAGTACTTTTTTCATGCTCTTTTCCCTCCTGTAAATAATTATTTGAGTTTCTTATTAAACCCATTTTTATCCTATCATACGCACAGATGCTTCTTTCATTTTTTCTGCGAATGGTCAAAAAGTAGGGGCGAAGTGCACGTTACCCCCGTTTTTTGACCATTTACAGAAATTTGTATATTACCAATTGTTCTATGTTATGATGCTTATATGGAGGTAAATCGAATGAAAATTACAGAAACGCTCAGCGTAAAAATCACGGATATATTTATCGATAATCACGTTCTACCGTTTCAGCAACGGGCAGCTTACATATACTGCTTTGACTTCTGTTTCGACTTATTCCTATATAATCTCAGCCTTCTGATTCTTGGAATCTTTTTCCATCATGGATGGCTGGCACTTGTCTACGTTTTTACAATGTCTCCACTCAAGATGCTTGCCGGAGGCATGCATGCATCTTCGCGCGGCATATGTGATATTATTTCTTATCTCACCTTCTGTATTGGAATAATTGTCACGATCTATCTGCCAATCCCTGCAATCCAGACATTTCCAGCCTTCTGGTGTTTCTGTGTATTGCTGATTGCCATCATCATCCTTGCACCTGTGGATACAAAAAGCCATCGCCTGACTCAAAAGAAGAAACGCCGATTAAAATGCCTGACTGCAATATATTCGATAATGCTACTAAGCTTGTACCTTATATTTTTTAACTTTTTTAGATTTGATTCTATCCAGATTATGTTCTTTTGTGTTATCGTAATATGGATAAACCAATTATTGGGGCGAATCAGCAAAGGGGGATCTCAATGAAACTGAACATTGCAATCTGTGACGATGACGAAGCAGCAATTGAATATTTAAAATCCTGTATCACACATTTTTATTTTGCGTTTGATGTGGAAGTTTCTATCTCTACATTTACAAGCGGAAGAACATTCTTAGATTCCTATACAGAAAAAGGACAATATCAGTTAATTTTCATGGATGTAGAAATGCCAGAGCTAAACGGTTTGGATACCGCAAGCATCCTGCGTTCCACCATCGACCGTTATGCCTTGCTCGTGTTCGTGAGCAATTATCCGGAATACATGCAAAAAAGCTTTACAGTCCGGGCATTTTATTATCTGACGAAACCATACACCACAGAGGATGTCGAAGAAGTGCTGAAGAACGCAATCAATGAAATCGAACAAAGTCACACAATCTATTCCATCGTGTCTACAACAGAAGGAGAAACGACGATCTATATTCAGGATCTTCTCTATATCGAGGTTGAAAACAGTGATACACAGACTTTACTGTTTCATCTTACAAACCACACGATCTCTGTGCGCGGAACGCTTTCATACTGGAAGGAAACGCTTGCCTCCCAGCACTTTTACAAATGTTATCGCAGTATCCTTCTGAATCTGAAGCATGTACATTATTTTGAGGACAAATTCGTTGTTTTAGACAATCAGGAGCGAATTCCTCTGAGTCGAAATGCCAGACGGGAACTACTTTCTATTTACATGAATCACCTCGTAGAATTAAACGAGTTAAATTAGGAGGGCGCACTATGTATTACGCGATTGAAGCACTTACCTATCTCTTTGATATGGGCATAATCATTATCTATATGAACGGCATCTTCCATAAGGAAAACCGCCGCACAGCCTATCCACTCTATATTGCGTGCTTCCTTATTATGGAGGTTCTTATCTATGTAAACCAGACTCTGTGCACCGGACTGCCATCCAAGCAATTTACAATAGCCACAAACATGGTTAGTCTGCTTACGACCTTTGCCCTGACCTTCCTATACAGGACGCGCTTGTCAAACCGCATATTTGTATCCATTTCCTTCCAGATTCTTGCTCTGCTTGGTGAAAGCTTTTTCCTGTTTCTGGTGAAAATAATAAACCCGGCAGTTATAGAGCTCCCTCTCCGCCAGCTTTCGATCCTCATGAATCTCGGTTCCAAGATCATGCTGTTCCTGTTGATTCTGGTTGTGATTTTCTACTGGAACCGACACATAAAATATCACGATTATAAATACAACCTGTTATTATTTACGACGCCCGTGCTTTCTCTGGTAATTACCCTTTGTATTCCTGTCCGCAGCAATTACCAGTCAAACAATGCGTACTATATGATCATCGCCTATTTTGCGATTGCCCTGTTAAATATATTGAATTATTGTCTGTTGGATAATTGTTTTAAGATGGAGCAGATCAAGGACGAAAACCTTTCTATGCGCAGACAGATTGATTTTCAGCAGGAAAAATATTTCCAATTGGGAACCGCCTACAAGAAAACCCGCAGCATCGTACACGATATGAAGAACCATTATTTTGCAATCTCCGAGATGCTCAAGCAACAACAGACGGAGCAGTTAGATGCATATCTTCACTCTGCGATCAACGACATAGAAGCGAATTATATCAGTGTCAACAGCGGCAACCTTGTACTGGATGCTTTCATCAGTAGTTTCCAGATGCTTGCAAAGGAAAAACAATTTGCTTTTTCCCAAAAGATTACATTGCAACCAACTCAGATTCCAGTTTCTGACTATGACCTGTGTACCATTGTCGGAAATATGCTGGATAACGCATCCGAGGCAGTCTGTAAATCCAGGAATCCGAACCGATATGTGCATTTCAATGTATGTATCTCTGAAAATAATACGTTTGTTATACATATGCGCAACACCTGTCTGCCGGAAGACCAAATAAAAAAGTACCCGGATCACCGAATGGATCACGGGTACGGTCTTGCGAATATAAAGATCATCACGGAAAAATATCATGGCTACATGCGGAGTCAATATATCGAGGATTCCTTTGAAACCATGATCGTTATTCCGATTCTTAACAGAAAACGATATTTTTAACGTTCCTCCTTAATCATAAGCAGGCATCCGGCAAGCAGCAGGACACAGGATACCCAGATTGCATGCACGCCGATCTGCATCGAGCAGATTCCTCCGGCACCGGCACCAACTGCAAAGATCAATATGATTCCGTAGTAATGCATCGCCTTGCGGAGCGCCCCCTTCTGGTGCTCCCGGATATAAACGGACAGGCTCTCGGTTCCGCTTCTTAAGTTTCCGATACACATCGTACTAGCATAGCCATAGCCATTTACCTTACGGAACGTCTGTACCTGCATCGCACAGGCAAATGATACGAGCATCGTCGCCGCCATGTTGAACTTCTGCGGCATAAAACCAACCGCTAATAAAATCAATATCTCAATCAAAACAACGATCTGCCGCCAGTGGATCTTTCTAGCATTCTTATAAGTATGTCCAATCCGTTCTGCCACGAGTACGCCAAATGCAAACGCAAGCACCGGGAACAAGTAGTGCAGCGCGCGCATCCAGTTTCCTTCCATCAGATGCTGGCTCATCAGCACAACATTTCCGGTCTGTGCATTCGAGAATACGCCATTTCGCACATTGTATGTGTACGCATCCTGAAATCCCCCTGACAACGCCAGAATCGCACTTAATAAGAATGTCTCCGACGTCTGAATCTTTGCATGTCTTGATAATGTCTCCATCGTAGTTACCTCTATATATTTCTCTTTTCAAAATATGCAAGTTGTAAACAAATCTTTTGCAACTTCGTTACAGTTATGATACAACTTCGATGCAATAATACACTATACTGCAAGCAGATACAAGAGTGAAATATCTAAACTTACTTCAATCCGCGTTTGTTTTTAAAGGAGGAATGGCGATGACAACCTTAAATATTCGGATTCGTGCTTTGGAACACAATATCGAGATCATCAAATCTCTGGCTGCTGACGCACAGATCATAGCCGTATTAAAGGGGAACGCATACGGCTTGGGGCTGTGCAAATTTGCGACATTCTTACAGGCACGCGGAATCCGACATTTCGCAGTCACGGAGCTTGCGGATGCCATCGAACTTCGAGAGAAAGGAATCTTCGGGGAGATTCTGCTTCTGACACCACTTTATCATCCAGAAGATATTACACGCGCAATCAAACACGACATCACACTCAGTATCACAAGCGTTTCATGCGGGCAGATCTTGGAGGATACTGCCGCACGCTTAAATCATTTTTGCGCCCATGCGCATCTGTGCATCGATACAGGCTTTGGGCGTTATGGTTTCTTATGCAGCAAAACCTCGCAGATTGGCGACATCATCAACACTGTACATGCCATGACGCACGTGCAGGTCACAGGAATCTATTCCCATTTCTACGCCGCATGTTGCAAGAATGAGCGATTTGTCAAAAAGCAGTTTGAGGATTTTAACAACCTTTGCACTACTCTGACGGACGCAGGGATTCCACTTGGGATACGTCATATCTCCTCCTCTTCCTCCCTCGTCCGTTTTCCGTATATGAATCTGGATGCGGTCCGTATTGGTTCCGCATTTCTCGGTCGTCTCGCCGTTTCCAATTCCTGTGGATTTGAAAATGTCTGCGACTTGACAGCAAGTGTGGACGACGTATATGAGCTTCCTGCTGGACACAACATCGGCTACGGCAAAACCTGCCGTCTGACCAAAGCTTCTACAACGGCTGTCGTATCAGCTGGATATTTTCACGGACTTGGTATGACACGCGAGGCTGCTCCGAAACATCCCTCGCCGCTTCGTCTGCTTCGCCTGTGCAAGCATGCCTGCTTCCAGAAAAAACAAACGGCAGAGTTTGAAGGTCAAACCCTGCCAGTTCTTGGTCAGATCAGTATGAATTCATGTATCTTAGATGTGTCCAAAGCTCCCGTCTCTATCGGGGACTCTGTGACATTCCGGATCAATCCGCTCTTTGTGAATTCCGCAGTTCCACGGGTGTACTGCTAGATTATATAGAAAGATCAATCGGTCCATCAAACTTATTGATTTTCACGCCATTTACAAGTAAGTCATCGCTGATTTCGATTACGATACAATTTTTACCGTCGATCTTGCGTACCTCAATTGCATCCGTCTGTTCAACCGGAAGAGATACCTCCGTCTTGCCAGACTTGATCTTCAGCTTATTGCTTCCCTCAAACACATTGCTTAACAGCACTTTTCCGTTCTCTTCGGTTGCCTCATCGAAGGTCTTCGTAAACGCCTGAATCTCCTCTTCTTCAAATCCGCTTTCTTCTAAGATACGCGCCGTTTCCTTCTTGTCGACAACGACTTCCTCCGGGCTGTCCTTTAACTCCATCTCATGCTCCCGCATGTTCGAGTAGATTGCCTTCGCCTTATCAAATGTCATCTCCTCCACGGCTTCAATGGCATTGATAAACATCTCGTTCTGCTTACCCGCGGTCGCCGGAATCTCACAGCCAAACACATCCATAAGCAGGCTGTCATTTAGCTCAGATGGTTTCTTCGTATAGTAAAGTGCTGCGTGCACATCACTCATCCTCTCGTTGAATGCAGGGAATAAGAATCCATTCATCGGCATCTCGACCATCATATTCCGCATCGCATTCTCCAGACTGTTATCGACCGGGTTATACATCAGACCTGCCTTCGATGGCTTGAGCGGACAAAGTAATGTCAGGTTGAACTTGTACACGACATCGGATGCATCCTCCATCTCGATTCCGTCCGCGGTCTTTCCCGGTACATCGTAGACACCATACACTAGCATAATATAATAATTATCCACATACGCATACGAATCGCGGATCTTCTCAAAATATGCCTGCAACACCTGTGGATCTTTCAGCTCGCTGTTTAACACCTGCATGAGTGTATCACGGTTTGGCACAGCCACTCCATTTTCTGTACGAAATACAAGATTCAGCAGATTCTTACCGATCCGCCCGGACAATCCCTTCTTGATCAGATCAAAATATTTGTGCTGTTCTTCCTCCTGCAAAACAAGGAATTTGCCTTGCTCCAGAATATGCATCTCTTTATTCGCATCAACATAGCATCCGGCAAGCCCGTGAATGCAGCAGTCGTTCTTCGTCATAATCTTCTTGATCTCAGTTACTTCGTTCTGTATCATGTTCTATCTCCTAACTCTGATTTGTTCCTCATCCAAGTTAAACCACAATGGGCTGTTTTCACCACATACCAAAAGAAAAGGCACTGCCAAATCACGAGCAGTGCCTTTTTTCTTTCGCAGCTTTACACTGATTCTACTTTAACCTGATAATGATAGCATAAAATCACCGGAATTTATACCATATATTTACTTTATTTCACAAAATCCGTTATATTTCGAGCCACATAGACACCGCTGGCAGATGCATGTGACAACGAATGCGTGATTCCACTGCCATCTCCGATAATATATAGTCCCTTATGACGTGTCTCCAGTTTCTCATCCACATCAACTTCCATATTGTAGAATTTGACTTCCACGCCATAGAGCAGTGTGTCCTCATTTGCTGTACCCGGTGCAATCTTGTCAAGCGCATAGATCATCTCGATAATGCCATCTAAGATACGCTTTGGAAGCACCAGACTCAGGTCTCCCGGTGTTGCACTGAGCGTCGGTGTGACAAACGCCTCATCAATCCGACTCTGTGTCGAGCGCCTGCCTCGGATCAGATCACCAAACCGTTGTACAATAACACCGCCACCAAGCATATTGCTAAGTCTGGCAATACTCTCACCATACCCATTTGAATCCTTGAACGGCTCTGAAAAATGTTTTGCCACAAGCAATGCAAAATTTGTATTCTCCGTCTGCTTCTCCGGATCTTCATAGCTGTGACCATTTACAGTGATGATACCATTTGTATTTTCATTTACAACAGTCCCCTTTGGATTCATACAGAAGGTACGCACGCGGTCGCCGTATTTCTCAGTCCGGTACACAATCTTGCTCTCGTAAAGTTCATCGGTCAGATGCGCAAATACAACTGCCGGAAGCTCCACGCGCACACCAATATCCACACGATTTGATTTCGTTGGAATCTCCAGATCATCGCAGATCTTCTCCATCCATTTGCTTCCGCTTCGTCCAACCGATATGATGCAATTCTCACATGTATAGGATGCATCCTTGCAGACAACCGTGTAGCCGCCCGCCGCTTCTGCGACAACCGAATTCACTGGTGTATCGAAGAAAAACTCCACCTTATCCTTCAGATATGCATACAGATTTCCAAGCACGACATAGTTGATATCCGTCCCCAGATGACGTACAGATGCATCAAGCAGATGCAGATCATTCTGAATGCATACCGTCTTGAACCGTGTACCCGCCGTCGAATAGAGCTTCGTGCCCTCGCCACCATAACGCATATTGATCTCATCAACATACTTCATCAGTTCGAGCGATTGTTTCTTGCCAATATACTCATAAAGCGTACCGCCAAAATCATTTGTAATATTATATTTTCCATCCGAAAATGCGCCCGCACCGCCAAATCCGCTCATGATCGAGCAGCTCTTACAGCCGATACAGCTTTTCACCTTATCTCCATCAATCGGGCAATGCCGTTTGTCCAATGCATGTCCTGCTTCAAACACAGCAATCTTTAAATCTGGATTTTTCTGTACCAGTTCATACGCAGAGAAAATACCGCCCGGTCCTGCACCAATTACAATCACATCATACTTCATAAATAACCTCCCAAAATCAAAACATAAAAAAAGACCACGAAACAATTGTTTTCGTAGTCAACTCTTTACGGTAGCTGGTAGAAACGTTCAACCATATTATGAACATATACGCCTATTTGATTCATAGATTTAATTTATTCTATCATAATAAATAGGAATACACAATCGTTTTTTCTCTCTTTTTATAGCCTCTTTATAAATTTTTTCCTGCAATTCGCGAAATTTAATTCTTGACAAATGTCGATAAAACTGTATAATGATACATGTGTCTTACGGACACACCCAATTATAGGGGATTGGTCAAATGGTATGATAGGGGTCTCCAAAACCTTTGGCGGGAGTTCGATTCTCTCATCCCCTGCTTGTGAAAAAACCTTGAAACATTGCGTTTCAAGGTTTTTTGTTTATAACATTTTACTGCATGCATCCAGAACATCAATCAGTTAGTTCAGTTTTCCATCATCCCCACGTTTCGCTGTGTCCAGATAGCGTGTTGAATTGAATGCACGCATTGTATTGTGTATTGAGCTACTGCATATCATAAAACTTCATCGTCTCCCGGTCACGATATTCATGTTTCTCATAGTATCCGATTAATTTCTGCTCACTGTCCCGCAAAGCCACCATGTATACATCCTTGTTCTGCTTTGCATTGTAACTGGTATATACAATATTGTGGTTCACGTCTGCTGCAAACCAATCAACCACCTGTTGAATCCGCTTGTTCGATTCCGGGTTATGACAGGCAAGCAGACTTTTCCCTATGAGTGCCTCGCCACCGCGCTTTGCATAATTTTTAATTGCTGCAGGGTTCATGTAAATAATTTCATGCTGTAGGTTACAGATCACAACCGATACCCGTTCCTGGTCTACAATACTTTTGAAATATTCATTCATGCGTTGTATACCTCCACCTCTGCCTGAATCTCATCCTCGGTTGCAGCCATCGCCTGTAAGGTCATCGTCAGAAGCTTCTCTAACTCCCAGCCAAGCTGCTTGGCACCGCGCTCGATCACCTCTCGCGAACATCCTGCTGCAAATCCCTTACTCTTATATTTCTTCTTCAGAGATTTCAATTCCATATCCTTTGTACTCTTCGACGGACGCATCAGCGCGGCCGCCCAAATCAGTCCAGTAAGCTCATCGGCTGCAAAAAGCACTTTTTCCATCTCATGTTCTGGCTTCACATCGATCGTCTCACCACATTCAACCGTAATTCCATAACCATGCGAACATACACCATGAATGATATCCTCAGACACACCGCCCTCGCGCAGCAGCTCCGGTGCCTTCAGACAATGCTCTGCCGGATACAATTCAAAATCAATATCGTGCAGCAATCCAACGATGCCCCAATACTCAGCGTCATCGCCATAGCCAAGCTCGTTTGCATACCATTTCATAACCGCTTCCACCGTCAGCGCATGCTGGATGTGAAATGGATCCTTGTTGTACTTCTTCAATAATTCAAATGCGTCTTCTCTTGCAATGTGATTCATGTCTATTCCTCTTTTCTGTCTTTTATAATTTAATGAACCATGCCGGAATTGCTTGTATAAGCTTCGTTTAATTCCCTCAATTCTTTCTCGCCATTGATATATGGTTCGTAAAACGCATCTACGGAACCGCCGCCTAAGTTATCACAGCCATTGCAGAAATCACAGACACCGCCACATTGGTTCAGTCCCTCCTGCACGATCCGGATTCGTTCCTCCCGCGTCGTATCTTTGATAAGTATACTTTTCATTCCAAGGTTCCTCCCTTCAGCACCAGCTTCTCGAATGATTCTGCAAATCTTACATCATCTTCCTCGGTTCTTTTCCTAGGACCTTTCATATGATTCTTCCCGGAACTCCGCCTTGCTTTCTTGTTCAAATGCCGTTCCATCAGCATCTGGTCAATGTTCGCGTCTGTGTACCATTTCCCAGACTGATGAATGGCATACGCACCTTTCCCAAGTGCCATCGCCGCCACACCATAATCCTGCGACACAACGATATCTCCCTTATGGCACAGACTAATCAGCTTGTAGTCCACTGCATCCGCGCCGGCACCAACCACGATTACCTCACTGTAATCAGAGTTCAGGACATGATTCGTGTCGCAAAGCAGCGTCGTCCGGATATGATATTTTTCTGCGATTTTCTCCACGATACGCACGACCGGGCAGGCATCGGCATCTACAAATATTTGCATGATCTATTTCCTCTTACTATGCAACCGTTGCCCCAAATGGCATCAGCGATAATTTCGCGAGCTTAAAAAATTGCTTTCCGAATGGAATACCAATAATCGTAATGCACAGGATACATCCCCAAACTACATCTGCAATCGCCATCGGAATCCCCGTCAAAAGCAGCCAGAATATATTCGCGATAAGACTCATCGCCCCGCCACCATATGTAACTTCCTTGCCAAACGGGAAGAATGCAAGCCCAGCGAACTTAAAGCACTGCAAACCAATTGGAATTCCTATGATCGTAATACACCAGCCGATTCCCGCAATCACCCACGAAAGCCCAGCTGCAAAGCCACCAAATATAAACCATAAAATATTTCCAAGTATACCCATGTCTTCTCCCCTAGTATTTTTCATTCTCTGTTCTTGTTCTATTCGAATTGTTTTTACACTATACAAATTATTGTCGCGTTGTACTTCCCAATTTACCACGGTGCATTCATACAATAAAACAGCACCACAAGCTGTGTCACGATCATCATCGGAAGTCCCACCGCGAAATAATTCTTCTGCGTCTTGTGATGAAATAAGTACATCGCAATTATACCACCGATCGCGCCGCCAGCAAATGAAAATCCTAACAAAGTCACCACCGGGATTCTCCATTTTCCCTTGATTGCCGCATACTTGTCGATGCCAAATAAAATGAACGTTACGAGATTGACAACGCCAAGATATAATAACAGGATTTTTCTCTGGCTCATGTATCTTACAATGTTAAATGTCAGCTTGTCTGCCACATAGCCTTTTGCGAATAAGAATATCACAATGGCAATCACCAAGGTACAGGCGAGCGTGACATGCAGCATCGCATTTGATTTGGTTGTTTTTTCATGTAGTTTCATATTATGACCACGTCTTCCATATTTCCGGATGATATCCAAGTGTCGACTGCTTTCCATTCCGCACAACCGGTGTCTTGATCACCTGCGGATTCTCCAGTATCTTGTCCAGCTTATCCTCCGGGGCAATATACTGAATCAACGCCAACAGATCTTTATCCTTAAAATCCACATTGATCATATTCTCCATACCACCATTGACGGCTGCCACAGCCTGGAACTCACCTTTGCTCATGCCCTTTTCTTTCATGTCTATAAACTGATATTTAATTCCGCGTTCCTTGAAAAACCGTTCTGCTTTCTTTGTATCGTTGCACTTTTTTGTGCCGAAGATTTGAATGTTCATTTTAATTTTTCCTCATTTTCTTTACTTTGGATTATCTCTTGTATGATACTTATGTAATCTTCATACATGTTCCTATCCATATTATTGGATGATATTGATCCCATAAAAAGATTTGTAATCAAGAAAAAAGATCCCCCTATTAATACAATAATTATTACGGTAAATATTAAAGCTATTACTAATTTTTTTATATTTTCAATATCCTGTTGGGCTTCTAAAAATATATTGGAAAATTTTGCTATAATAAACCCATAGCTTGCTGCAAATATCAACTCGCTTAATTTTTCGACAGGTTTTGTATTTCTTTCTTTTAACCTTAAAAAATGCAAAAAATCTATCAGTCTACTTTTATCATAACAACTGTATCTCGACCACACATATTCCTTCCATCCTAAATATGTATTAAATTTACGGTCTTCTGACAACTTCTTTATTTCTCGCTTTTTACAACTATCGCATGCATACTTATATATTCTCTTTTCCTCTTCATAGTTAAATCCATATTTCTTACCTTGTTTTAATTGTTTTTTCATAATTTTCTCCTAATTCTACTAAAACTCTGACATTAAATTTACGACATTGTCTTGTCTCCATTACTAAAATACCACTAAAAATATACTTCAAATTAAAATATTAGCGATTTGGTTAAACCTCTTACAAATCAGCACTTCCCACGAATCAATTTCTTTTACATAATTGACTGTTATTCCGTAATATATCTGGATTGTTCTTCCGCGTGCTAGCACTTGATCCAGCAAATACCAAAGCTTTCCCTTCAAATCTGCACACATAATACACATATCGTTTGTGTTATTCGGTGCAGCGGAATACGAATTTTGCTTCAAATCCCTAATATATTTCATTAATTCACTTCCAAACGCAGTTTCCAAATCTGTATATTCCATACGATCAATTTGAGGTACCCATTCCAACGACTCATATCTTTTTAAGTTTGAACCATTATCCATTTTTTCATTTATTTTATATTTCATCAATCCCCATATAAATTCAAATAACAATACCTCTCCTGGTTGTTTTATATCTTTTCCATTACACAAACTATGTATCATATCTATTTTTTCAATCAATTTTTCTATATTTCTAATGTCTATTCCCGATAATTCAACTAAATCTAGAACAATTTGGCAACATTCCTCTAAATTTTCAAACTTAGAAAAATAATATCCATAATTATTCAATATCTGATTCTGAACTTTACCAGTGTCTAACCTTACACGAAAGGAAATAAACTTTCTAAGATATCGTTCGGTATCAACTTGCTCACCATAAATTTCTTTCACTGAATGTTCCAACTGTGTGCTGTCAATTGCCAGCAGAACAATTACGTTATCCAATCCCTCAAACATATGATGTAAACGCTCTAACACTTTAATTGCATATTCTGGCATACATCGATCCAACTCATCAACCACTAATAATACTGTTTTATTTTTTGATAATTCTCGGATTTGATTTCGTGTAAAATCCAGCGTTTTTTTGAAAGCAAACATTTCATCAAAATCGAATGGATTTTCTCTTTTGTCGCCTTTATTCTCTTCCAATTCATTACATAACTCTACTAAATTAATTCCTATTTTATTTTTTGTAAATTCACCGGCTATTTTGCCTAATACAGTTTTCAAATCCGTATATTCTTTTTGCAATGCCATCTCCGCTTTATTATCTTTCCCACGTTTTTCTAACATCGCTGACACAATTGCAACCGCTGGTTCCTCATAATAATCATACTGCCAGCAATTATAATGGAACACATAAAAACGATCATCATTCGTTCCTTCTTTTTGAAGTCCCACTAACTTCTTTTCTAACTGTTCCAGTATATATGTTTTGCCATACCCCCACTTACCATCAAGCGCAAATACTCGCCCCTGTTTTTGTTCAGATAAGAGCACTAAAATCTGCTCTATATCGCTCATAATCTTTGTCCTGTCCAAAATATCAATCTTTTCTGTCTGTGACATATTCTCCTCCTTATAACTAACTTTTCTATTTCTAATATCATGGATTAAGTAACAGAAACTAAGACATATGCCAGAAAAACTATATAACACAAATCCCCATTTAGTTATATATCCCCATTAACCAAAATCCATATATTTATATTACAATATTCTACAAAAAATACAAGATTAAACTCCGATACGACACGATTTAATTTAATACATTCATACATCGACGTGCACCACTATCAAAAAGGAGGATTTACAAATGAACACACCAACATCCAGAAATCCAATGCTGTTTTGTGATTACTACAAGCAATGGATCAACGTCTACAAAGAAGGAGCGATCCGCCCGGTCACCATGAGCAAATACAACATGGCGCATCAATGGCTGTTAAAGCTGGCTCCCGATCTGTCGATTTCCGAACTGGATCGGATTTCTTACCAGAAAATATTAAATGAATATGCGGAAGAACATGAGCATCAGACAACGATGGATTTTCACCACCATGTGAAATGTGCCATTTTAGATGCCGTGGATGAGGGGCTGATTCCACGAGATCCAACCCGGAAAGCGATCATCAAAGGCAAAAAGCCACGTGAGAAAAAGCAGAAATTTCTCAATCAGTTTGAGCTTCACAAACTAATCGAAGACCTTGATCTGGGGCCGGAAGTATCATGGGACTGGTTCATCCTTCTGGTTGCCAAAACCGGAATGCGGTTTTCCGAAGCGCTTGCATTGACGCCGAGGGATTTTGATTTTTCACGGCAAATACTGACGATTTCCAAGACATGGGATTACAAAGGAAATGGCGGTTTCTTGCCAACCAAGAATCAATCGTCTGTCCGAAAGATACAGATTGACTGGTTAACCGTTATGCAATTTGCCGGACTGGTGAAAAAGCTTCCGGAAGATGAACCGATCTTCGCAAAAGGGAAAATATATAATTCCACCTTGAACGGAATATTGGAACGACATTGCAAAAATGCCGGAATCCCCGTCATCTCTATCCACGGTTTACGTCATACCCATGCCTCGCTCATGCTCTTCGCCGGCGTTTCCATCGCCAGTGTGGCAAGGCGCCTCGGACATGCCAGCATGACGACCACTCAGAAAACCTATTTGCACATTATTCAGGAATTGGAAAGCAAGGACATTGACATCATCATGCGATCCCTTGCGAACCTGAATTAAACTACTTCGCATCCAAATACGCACGTCGATTTATAATAAAACTGGGAATACCATCCATAGATATTCCCAGTTTATTCCAGCTTATCAATTTCTCATTCGTCGTTTGCAGAAAGCGTCCTATATATCCGCATCCCGACATTCCATCAATCGCGCAGTGGCAATACATTCTCCATCAGATCATGCTTGAACTTCTCTACTATAATCTTACGGAACTTGAATTTCGGCATAGGTTCCTCTACACCCTCCTTATACGATGCATACGCGCGATCCTTGAAAGTGTTTTCATTTGCCATCTCGCCATCCCGGTAATTATATACTTCATATCGCACATCATCCTCATTCAGATTCCACAGCTTCGCAAATGTCTTGATCTCCGTATCTATCGCATCATAGCGCATCTGGTTGACAACCACTGCGATATCCTGACCTTTGTACCGATCTTTGTCCTGTTCGATATTATCAATCACCTGCTCCAACAATTCACCGAGCTTCTGATTATCCTCGGCAAATTCCTTCGAGATCTCACGCAGCGCCAGAATGTTCTTCGCAAATATCGCATCCTGAAAATCATTGCTCGACTGATCCAGATAATTCACCAATCCCTGCAACAATTCTACAATATACTCGAAATCCACCCGCATCTTGCTGTACGCAATCAGATCATAGTCGTCCATAACCGGATTATCGTTTTCCGCCTCATCCTTCGGTTTCTTCAGCTCTTCCATAACATTTTTATACATTGCCGCATAGTTTTCATATTCCTCCTGCGAGAAATCATAGTCTGCAAGCAGTTCTTCCCGATATCTGGAAAATGCTTTCAAATGTGCAAAACTCTTATCCAAACTCCGGAATGCATAGATAAACGACTTCTTCTGCTCCCTTGACAACTGACTAATCTCTTCCGGTGTCCGTCCCAATGCATGAATCGTCTTTATATCAATCGAAAAAACATCAAGCACGCTCTCCCAATCTTCTGATACTGCTACGCCTTCACCGCCTCTGGAATACAGCCGCAATGCCCGGTCAATCTCTTTCTTGAAGTCTTTTGGGGACTGAAATGTTACAACCTGTCCATATGTCTTATTCGCATCAAACAAACGATTCGTTCTTGAAAAAGCCTGTATGATATCCTGTGGGCTCATCGGCGATCTATCCATATACAAGGTGGACAGACATGGAGCATCAAATCCCGTCAACAAACGATTGACAACGATAACCAGATCCAACTGCTGACTCCGCTCCATATAACGTTTTTCCTTTCGAGCCAGACGATCATTCAGATTACTATTATACGCGTTGATATTCTCCACGTCATAATGTGTGCCAAACATCTCATTGTAATCTTGCAGGGACTCGCGCATTTTATCCTGATTCACCGTTGATGCCTCATCATTTTCCGTCACAGAATATGTGATTGCGAATTTCGGGAAATCGGGAACTACCTTGCAGATCTCCTCATTTATCTTTAATGCATCTTTGCCCGCTTTGATCCGTTTCAACAACTCATAATAACGCTGTGCCTTCGCGATGGATCCGACAGTCAGGATACCTTCGTAGGTTCTTCCCTTGCCGTTCTGCATGCCTAATTTCGTATAAGACTGATTGAGCACCACATCCAGGACCTGGCGCATATGCTCTTCTGTCTCAAATACCGCATCATCCACATCTTCTTTTTTCGGTCCGAGATTCTCAACCATGAATCCGAGAACTGCTTCGTCGTGAATGGCATTCTTGATTGTGTAGCTATGCAGGCATGCTCCGTACAGCTCATCGGTTGTCTGTGGAAGATCACCCTTCTGCTCATACCGGTTCTCCTCAAAGATTGGCGTACCTGTGAATCCATACCACAGAGAATGTGCAAAAAATCGTTCAATCTTACGTTTTGTCTCTGGCGTGACGGCTCTGTGACATTCATCTACCACAAATGCAACCCGAAGGTTACGGATTTTGTCATATTCCTTTGTCCCCTCCTGCAATCTCTTGGCAATCATCGTCTGCAGCTTCTGCCGTGTCGTGACAATCATCTGTCGGTTGCCATCTGTCAGACGCCGAATCAGGGCATCCACATTTTCTGTGTCATCCACATCAATCGTATCGTTATCTGCATAGGATTGGAACGCCATCTTCGTCTGCATATCCAGATCTTTCCGGTCAATCAGGAATATTGTCTTTTCTATGGACGGAATATCCATCAACAGATTCCGTGTCGCCTTGTAAGATGTCATCGTCTTTCCGGAGCCCGTTGTATGCCAGATATAGCCTGATATACTCCGCTTGGACGCTGCCCGCATCGCTTCAATCGCATGAATCTGATATGGTCGCAAAATCAATAATTTCTTCTTCTCATTATCAAGCACTGTATACTTCGCAATCATCTCATGTGCCTGTGGAATCCGCAAAACAGCCTTCGCGAAATCCAGATAATCACAAACCGGATAGTTCTCGTTGTCCACCCATCCGGTTATAAATTTCTTACCTTCCGCTAATTCTGCTGCCCTTGCCGCTGCAAAATATTTCGTGTCAACAGCATTACTAACGACAAACATCTGTATATTCGAAAAAAGTCCGCGGAATTTTCCCTCAGAAATATACTTCTCTATCTGCCGATACCCATCCATATAGGAATGATCCTTGTTCTTCAACTCAATATGTATCATTGGGATTCCATTGATCAACAGCGTCACATCAAATCTTCGGTTCCGCTTATCATCCACCTCATCGGTCTTGAATGCCTGATATTGGTTGATTACCTCGTAGACGCTCGTTCCACCGGCAATATGCTCGTTGTTCATCACAACCAAATGCAATGTCTCATTGCCTCTTTGTACATGTACATAGACTTTTCCGTTCTCACCAACCTGCCATTTGCCTGCATCATAAAAAGAAGCGTGCGATACATCATTTTTAATCTTTGCAAATTCACTCTCACTGAGTGGCGTATCGTTCAGCTTTGCCTTGTTGTTCTGCTCCAATATGTATTTGAAGTTGTCCCACAACTGCTCCTCCGTCCGAATATCCTTCCGATATGTCCACTGTGAATCCCCACCGCATAATTGGTCAATTAATCTCTGCTCAATTACTGATTCTAATTCTCCCATTTCTTTCGTCCTTTCTTGTAATTTTTTATGATTTGTTGCGATATTCCTATCGCATTTTGTACTTTGGTTGACAAACATGTGATTTGCCATATATTGTTTCAATTTTTTCAGTTCGCAACACTTACGCTGATGAAGAGTGATGAGGCGGTTCAAAGCATTCATATATACTGATATTCTCTTTTGTTCTTCTAAAGACTTCGGTAAATCCACTGTTACCTCATCAAAAAATCCCTTTGTATCTACATTAAGTAATCCATGATTTCTTGCGCCCTCTGCACATATCATAGACAAATCTCCATACCATTTAAGAGTATCAAAAAAGCACTCCAAATAGTCTGATTCTACTTCATCTGAAGTAATTCCAAAACATATATATAATGTCGATAAACAGCCCTGTTTATAGGCATTTAGCCTTTTTATAGAACCATAATCAAAACCATTAGAATAGCTCTTGTTATATGCAAATTCTCCTTTTTTCAATAGATAATAATTGCTCATATCTTTGGCTGCTACAACCTTATTAAAAAAGTCTCTCTGGTCAATCAATCCAAACTGTGAAGCTATTGTAAGTGGTAAATCTGATTCATTATTTCTATTTTTTCTGGTTATTCTTTCGCAAATTTCACTAAGCTTACGCTGTTCCCAAGCGTAAATAAATTTTTCAAATCAAACACTATACTTGTCGCATCTTTCACAAAAGTCCCTTTTTGATAACATTTTTTTATTAAAATAACATTTATAATGTTACTATTCATTGTTTATGTTATCTTAATTTCTCTCTTACCAGCATCAATGCATATCCCATCAGATTTTGTCCTTTCCATTCGCTTGGATCTACTCTTTTGGGATCACTCATAGACAATCCGATGCCCCAAATCTTATCATTCACGGCAGCTTCCGCAAGAACTGCATTGCCTGTATCGAGCAACGCTCTTTTTAACTCCGGATTCTGTGTAAATTTCGCCACCAGACCTTCATAGACGATAATCTGTCTCATACCATTCCAGACATGATTATCAAAACCAGACACCTTACGTCCTAGCTCTTTGATATAAGCTACATCATCTGTTGCAAGTATCTGTGCAGCAATATTTTCATCGTGAAACCGCAAAGCTTTTTGATGCATCATATACTGTTCCAATGAAGTATATTTCATATCACCAATTGTAAAATCAGACAGATACCAATTACTGAAACATCCATTTTCTTCGTCTGGATTGTGAAATGTTATTACTTTCACCCTGGTTCACCCACCTTTTGTACCGCTAAATCGAGTTCTAAATCATGCAATCCCGGATATGCCTTCTTCAAGAAACTAAGTGGAATTTTCTTCACAACTTCCCGGCTGGGAATATTATAGAACCACTGATAATACGCATAAAATTCACCTACCCAATCCGGAAGGAATCCAGCAAGTGCCTTTCCATCTTTCAATACATAATCTTCGGTTTTGCAGAAATACTCCCACAAAGTTTTTGCATCCATCGTATTCACATATGCCTGTGATTCGTCGATGCTTTTCCGTGTGTTACTCTGCATATAAAAATTGATAAAATCCTCTGTATCCTTATCCGGGAATGTTTCCGCAACATAATCGAATAACTTTCCCTGATTCTCAACTACATCACTTAAATATGCTTCTGCGTATGCTCCCATACCCTATCACCTCTACAATAATGTACTAAATACCTTCGTTACCTTATTGGCTTCTGAATCAACCAGTTTTCTCATATTATCTCTGGCTTCTATATCCCGTTGATTGTATTGTTCATTGAATTCACTATATGGAACTGAGATCATATCTTCTTCGATTTCATGCAATTGCGCATACGCCCGTTCTGATTTGATACAATACTGGATTCCCAAACCGCCCAATGATAACAATTGCTCCAATATATCCATATCTATGTTGTCGCGCACAAATTCTTTTGCAATATAAAAGTACGATGCGTCGGCTCTCCAGCCCTTTATCACATCATAGTCACTTGTATCAATTCCGTATTTATCAATGAACTTCGCCGCTAACATTCTATATCTTTTTGAATCTGCCGCATCCCGATGTTTCATAAGCTCTGCTAACCAGTTCAGTACATCTTTCTCTTGAAAATCGAGAATCCTTAATCCAGTACAATCTAATTCATATTTATGTACCCATCCATTTTCGCTATTCGGTACACAAACCGCCCACTCTTTGGCTAGTTTCAATACTTCCGTCAGATAAAATCCACGACCATAATCATGTTTATCATTTCCACCACCAAAGACTGGCGTCACTATTTTATTTTGTGTTCCATGATATAAAATAATTTTACCCATTCCGTAATCCCTCCATTAGCCAATCAACCCTTTTACACTTCTGCTTTAATTATACTATCTAAAGAAAAAATGTATATACAATACAAATTTGTAAGGAATAATTTCTAAAATTAGCGTTTACATATTAAACAAACATATTCTGCAACATGAATTTCTTCAATTCTTTTAGTTTTTCACACTTACGTTGATGAAGAGTGATGAGATTATCAAGAGACTGAAAATAGTTTCCAATCTTAGCCTGTTCTTCCTTTGATTCAGGATAGATAATATCTGTATTCCGCAAAGCAGATTTTGAAATTGAAGTAACTTTTATTCCCTGCATTAAAGGTATCAACTGATTATGATATGAATCGGAATTAAGGTAATATCCCAAATATCCAGATGCAAATTTTTCTTTTGGTCTATATGGAATAGTATGCAATCCAGATAACACGATCTCATTATTCAATCCCGCTATTTCACTACATTTTCCGACAGTTGAATCCTCTGCTGTATCAGCTACAATTACGTCTCCATTCTGCAAAAATGAAGCTTTATATTTAATCAAAACCCTTTCATCTGAAATCATTGGAAGTTGCTCTTTACTTACATCCAAAACTTCACCAAACTTAACAAGGACATCTCCATAGTGAACATTCTTTGCAACACCTGTTTCATTTGACAAGTCTGCTCTGGAAAATGTATTGTTCTGCAAACAAATTAGTACATCTCCCAACTTACGCTGTTCCCAATCGTCCGTAAATCCTTCAAATCGAATTTCTGGATTTTTCTCACCATTTTTCGGGAACATTTTTTGCAGCATAAATTTTTTGAGTTGTTTTGTTTCGTCACACTTACGCTGATGAAGAGTGATGAGATGGTCGAGTTTTCTAAAATACTGCCCTATTTTTACCTGTTCCTCATTTTGTGGCATATATAATTGTATTGATTTCAACTCTGTTTTATTAAACTTTGGTTGTCCACTTGAACCTACATTTTCAAATAATTGTTTTTGAAAGGTTAGATTATTAAGTGCGGTAAAAGCAAAATAAGTATCTTCATTTGCCTTCAATAAAATAGCATTTGGACCCAAAACATTATTATCATAAGGTAAACCGGAAGGCTCTACAAAATAGACTTCACCTATGTTTGCACCAATATTAGGCAGAACAATACACTCATCGTTTAAATTAACTCTCCACAAATACTTAAATGCACTTTCGTCAACATAAACAGAATCGTTATTAGTAAATTTCTTTTTTAAATCTACTGTTCTTACCAGTTGTGCATATCCTGGTTCATTAAGATAAGTAACATTATTTCTAATATCTTCAAATGAACCCGCAGCTACATAGTCCGTCACTGTATCCATAACATCTTCCAACTTACGCTGTTCCCAATCGTCTTTGAATCCCTTAAATCGAATCTTCGGTGTATTCATATTTTACACCTCCTCAAGCACACGAATAAACGCCTCAACAGCCTCTTTCGTCGCATCATCCTGGAAGGTCAGTTCTTTCATCATTCCGACTAACGCTGCATTTTCCTCTTTGATCTGCTTGTCTGTCTCACGCATACTCTGTGTCAATGCCTTTAAGTCGATTTCTTCCTCTTCTTCCGTTGTATCCACATATCTTGGGATGTTCAAATTAAAATCATTTGCCACAATGTCATCATAAGAGGCGAGATATGCTTCTTTCTCCACCGTCTTACGATTATTGTATAATTCCAGAACATGATCGATATGTTCCTCTTTCATCACATTTTGCTTTTTCTCTTTTTCAAACAATTTGGATGCATCAATAAATAACACATCGCGCCCTTCGCGGTGCTTCTTCAGCACGATAATACAGGTAGGAATCGACGTATTGTAGAACATGTTTGATGGCAGACCAATCACAGCATAGATCGAACCATTTTCCAGTAAGGTCTTCCTTATGCTTCCCTCTGCTGCTCCACGGAACAACACACCATGTGGCAACACGATTGCCATAGTTCCTGTCTGTTTCAGATGATAGAAACCATGTAACAAAAATGCATAATCTGCCTTTGATTTTGGTGCCAGCTTTCCACCGTAATCCATAAATCGCTCATCCTGTTTGAAGCCTTCTGCTGCCGACCAATTTGCAGAATACGGCGGATTCATCGTAACTGCATCAAACTCGGTTTCTTCATCGGTTGGCCAGTCTGCATCCAAGGTATCTCCATTTCGCAGATGCTGATTCTCTGGCAGTACGCCATGCAGGAACATATTCATACGAGCAAGGTTGTAAGTAGATGGCATCAGTTCCTGTCCGTAATATTTGATAAAGTCTGGTTCTGTGGAATAATTTCTACAGCTAAGCATCAAAGAACCGGAACCCATACACGGATCATATACCTGCAATCCTTTTTTATTTTCCTGTCCGGTCATCGCGATCCGGCATAAGATCTGCGCCGGTCCATGTGGTGTATAGAATTCTCCTGCTTTCTTTCCCGTTTCCGAAGCAAACTGACCGATCAGATACTCATATGCATTTCCCAGCACATCGCCCTCGGTATGAATCAGATCTGCATCATCCAACACCTTAATTACTTCTGCGATCGTCGCGCTCTGCTTCTGATCTCCAGTTCCCAAGCGATTTGAATACAGATCTACATCTGCAAATAGTCCATGAAACAATTCATCCGACTCTTCAATCCGATTAAATGCTGCCTGTAATTTCTCTCGATTGAATGCGTTGTTTTTCGCATCCTTTAAGATGCTGACATAGGTCATGTCCGGATCTAATGTATAATGCAAAGATTCTTTCAATTCCTCCAGCAGCTCCTCTGCATCTTCACTCTCCATAATTTCTTCGTAGGCTGTCTGTGCCTCTTCCAGACTATCCGGCTTTGCATCATTCAGCAGATCATACACTTTTGATAGATACGAATCTGATAAGTATTTATAGAAAACCAATCCAAGCAAGTATGTCTTGTACTCATTGGCATCCATCTTTCCACGCAGTACATCTGCCCCACTCCATAGTACCTGCAATAAATCTTTTCCTTCTGCCATTTTTATATCCTCCCTCATTCGTCGCTTCTGTTATAATTCACTTACGCTTAATTCTATCATAATTGTGCGGATGATAAAAATAAAATTTTTGATTTTGAATTTAATAGAATTGATTATTTTTCCTTCACCTCAACATTCCCCCTTGCATTTCCCCGTTTCCTGTGCTATAAAGTAAACAGTGTTTACCAAAGGAGTACAATTATGCGCGAGAGCACAAAAGCGACCAGAGCGACAATTTTACAAAGTGCGAAAGAGATTTTCTTGGAATGTGGCTATCAGGAAGCGTCCATGCGAAAGATTGCTGCGCGGGCAGGTATTACCCCCGGCGCGATATACAAGCATTTTTCAGGAAAGGAAGAAATGTTCGGCGAGATATTCGCAGAGAGCGGAAATAAGCTGATGGCACTGAGTGAGTCCATGCTGGATATTGACTTTTCGGCGATGTCCGACGAGCAGCTGATGCAGGTATTCTATTCCCGCATATCCATCCGGACCCTCGAGCTGTTAGAGGACGATATGCAGCTCTTCCACATGCTGTTAAAGAACGATTCCGGCACCTATATCCGGAACTACCGCAAAGTTTATATCGCGCGATGCAACGAATTCGCAACGCGCTTTTATCATGAATTATATGTGCGTGGACTTGCAAAGAATCAACTATCTGAGAAAACATGTTACATGCTGTCGTTGTCTGAGTTCTCGATGATTTGCGAGATGATTGCCGATGATGCCTGCAAGGACGGCTTTACCCATGAAATGAAACAGGCATTTTTAGAGGCGATGGATGTGCTGATGCACGGCATTGAAGCGGCACTTGGATTACAAGGAGGAACCTATGGAAAAGGTAAAAATTGAACCCGGAACCGTACAGGAGACACTCTTAATTCCGCTCTACGGAAGAAAACAGGCGATGGATAGATACCCTGACATCTTCATGGATCACGATTGTCAGGAGATTTTCTCCCACGTCGACTTTCAGGTATCAGAACAGATGCGCGGCAAGATTGGAAAAATCGGTTCGATAATGGGTGCCACACGGCAATTTGATATGGCAAGCGTATGCCGCAGATACTTAAAAGACCATCCGAAAGCCTGCGTCGTAAACCTTGGGTGCGGACTCGATACAACATTCCGACAGGTAGATAACGGACATGCGCGCGCCTATAATCTGGACTTCCCGGATGCGATTGCCGCCCGCAATGAGCTGCTTGGAGACCGCGAACGCGAGACGAACATCGCCTGCGATCTGAATGATCTTTCGTGGTTTGAGCAGATTGATTTCCGCCCGGAGGATGGCATTGTATTTTTTGCATCCGGTGTATTTTATTATTTCAAGACTGAAGATGTGAAGCGGCTTTTCTCAGCGATGGCGGAACGTTTCCCAGGTGGGAAGCTCGTCTTCGACGCAACAAAGAAAAAGGGATTAAAGAGCATGTTAAAGGTATGGCTCAAAGGCTTCGAGATGAAAGACATCAGTGTCTATTTCAGCGTTGACGATGTCGCTGTGTTGAAAGACTGGAGCAGTCACATTGCCTCCGTGCAGAGCAACGGCTATCTGGAAGGCTACCGCCCGCTTGATAAGCGTTTCGGTTTCATAACGAACATGGTGTTCCGACATCTGGACAAATCCAAGATGTGCCAGATCATTGAGATAGATTTTGCCAAGAAAGGATGATTTAGTTGAAGTACGGATTCTCACAGAAATTATTTGGATATTTTTATCACAGCTCCTGCATGAAGCAGGCAAAAAGACAGCATTTGCAGATTGACAGCAAGGCGATCAAACAGGAATACCGTGCCATCCTGACACGCGCTAAGGATATCGGCAAATCCCGGCTGATGAGTTCCTACTGCATGGGCGCATATTTCATCGCATTAAACCGGAACACAACCTTATCTCCGGAGGAATGTTATGCCCTGTACAAGGATGGACTTTCCGCTAATCAGTTGTTTCACAAGGTCATGGGAAATGCAGACAGCTATCTCGATGCGAAGAAGCTTCCAGCCCGGAAAAAGTGGTCTGCTGACTCCCATAAACGTAAATACGAAAATGACTGGGTGGTTGACATCTTAGAAGGCGGCGCGAATGATAATTTCGAGCTTGGCTATGATTATCATACATGCGGCATCTGCAGTCTGTGCCGGGATGAGGGCTGTTTCGAACTTGCCAAATATCTCTGCCGCATGGACTATGTGCTTGCCGACATGATGCACATGCGCTTAGTCCGGACACAGACGATCGCCGAAGGTGCAGCCTGCTGCGACTTCCGGTACAGCCGGATTGAGTCAGAACCAAAAAAGAATCCTTAACAATCATCCTCCCGTTTCATTCCGTCCCGCCGCTTCCGGTCCACTTCGATCCATTCATCAAGTGTGAGCGGGACATAATCCGAGAACATACAAAAACAATTAATCATCTGGCAGGGGATAGAAACCATTTCTTCCTCGCCAGATTTTCCTAGCACCGGGCGCGTAGATGCACGCGTCTGGCGTTGGAAATCGTCGATCAGATACTCGTCATATGTGTCATGCACATGTCCATACAGCATGTATGTCTTCGGTTCTCCCTTAGCATTCCGACGATACTGCCCGTTGTAGCACATAACCGGATAATGGCACAGGATTACCTTGCGGTTGTTATCATTGATTTCTCTATAATGTGTGATCCATTCAAAATGCGATGGATCAAATTGTTTGTTCGCAATAAAATGATCATGATTTCCGATGATCAGATACTTCTTTCCATTCAACCGTTCGAGAATGGCATTTGCAACTTCTCCCTTTTTTGAAATACAGAAATCTCCCAAGATCACAACCTCATCGCGTTTACGCACACGTGAATTCCACTGTGCGATCATATATTCATTCATGGTTTCGCCGCTCTCAAAGCCGCGACAGTCCATACGTGTATTCAAATTTTCATGGCAGAAATGTAAATCTGCAATATAATAACGCATGTCAGCGTTCCTCCCTTTCCCCAACACTGTCCTTATTGTATGCTTATTTTGATCCGCAGACAAGATAGCATTTGCATTTCTTTGTAAAAGAAAAGACACTCCAAAGTCTATACTCTGGAATGTCTTCACATCTCGTTCTTATACCTTAATTATATTTCCACTGTTCGCTCTCTAACTGCACATCGACCATATGCTTATAGATACCATTCTTCTCCTTCAACGCTGACGGTGTTCCCTGCTCAGCTACCACGCCATCCTTTAATACAATGATCTGGTCAACCCCATCGACCGTACGCATACGGTGTGCAATAATCAGAACTGTCTTGTTCCGGATCAGCTTGGAGATGGACTCCTGAATCACGGACTCATTATCCACATCCAGCGAGGCGGTTGCCTCATCCATCAAGATGATTGGTGCGTCCTTTAAGAATGCACGTGCGATGGAGATTCTCTGCCGCTCACCACCGGATAATTCGGAACCATTTTCCCCGATCATGGTGTTCCATTTGTCCGGTAATTTCTCGATAAAGTCCGTACAGTTTGCAAGCCTGGCTGCTGCCATAACTTCCTCGTCCGTTGCATCCTTGCGACCGATCCGGATGTTCTCCATAACCGTGTTGTTAAAGAGTGTCACATCCTGGAACACGATGGAATACAGGGAAAGTAATGTCTCCGGCTCGACCTTCGATACATCCATACCTCCAACTGTAACAGTACCTTTCTGGATATCCCAGAATCTTGCCGCCAGTCTCGATACGGTTGTCTTACCACCACCAGATGGACCGATCAGAGCTGTTACCTGCCCCTGCTTTGCCGTGAAGCTGACATCGGAGAGCACCTGCTCGCCACTGTCATAGGCAAATGCCACGTGGTCAAATACAATATCATAGCCCTTGTTCGTCAGTATCTCTGCGCCGGTCTGCTCTTCGTGTGACAGGATCTCATCCATACGCTCACAGCTCGGCTCCAGACTGATCAGAGCGGACAGGTTCTGCAATGCAATCTGCAAAGGCTCATACATTCTTGTTACAACAAGCAGGAACACGAACAAGGTCAGTACATTGATCTCTCCATTTACAAGCAGGATACTACCAACCAATGCAACCGTTCCAATGCCGAGCTTCAGGATCATCTGTGCGGAACATACATAAGCTGCATTCTTAAATTCCAGCACGATGGCATTTTTCTCTACGGCTTTGATCTTCTTGTTCAAGCCTTCCATGTACGTCTCTGTCATGTTGTTTGAACGCAGGTCACGGATCGTCTCCAGTCCCTCCTGAATTCCATCAAGACAGGAAAGCTTATATGTCATTGTCTTCTTCTGTACAGACTTCAGACCTTTTCTCGAAGTCAGTACGATGATAAATGCAATCGGCATCACCCATACAGCGGCAAGTGCCATCTTCCAGTTGAAGAACAACAATCCAATTACAATAATCGTTGTGGAGATCATCGAACCGATCAGCTCCGGAATCCAGTGGGAGCTTCCTGTCTCGAGCAATGCACAGTCTGACATGATCGTATTCGTCAGATCGGACAGATCCTTCTTCCCGAAGAAGGAAAGTGGCAGGCGGCGAAGCTTCTCAGCAAGCGCACGTCTACGCACACCACTTTCGACATAGGTGGAAAAGAAGGTTGCGTTATATTGGAAATAAGTTGTAACTGCTACAAGTAAAAATACTACGACGATTCCGCCGATGAAGAATCCAAGCTTATCCTTTGGCACCTTGCCATCAAGCAGATACGAGGTAAGCTGATACAGAAGCCCAACCGGCAGCATCAGCACAAGGTTCGCGATTGTGACTGCCACAAACGCTTTTATCATGTTCTTTGCACCGTTTTCGGACAGTGCGTATTTATGTTTCAATTTCTCGATCATGCGGTTGCACCTGCCTTTCCTACCTGCCAGTTCACGGACTTGTTATATTCGTTCCACATATGTGTGTAGATGCCGTCCTTGGCTGCCAGCGCATCATGTGTACCGGACTCTGCAATCTTTCCGTCCTTCAATACGTAGATCTGATCCGCATTTGTCACCGTCGACAGACGATGTGCGATCATGATTACTGTCTTATCCTTGGACAGATTCTCAAATGCGCGCTGCACCTGTCTCTCATTGTCCGGATCAGCAAATGCGGTCGCCTCATCTAAGATCAGGATTGGCGCATTCTTAAGGAATGCCCGCGCGATCGACAGACGCTGCATCTCACCACCGGATACATACGTTCCCTTCGAGCCGATCACCGTGTTCACACCGTCCGGAAGCTTCTCGATGATGTCGCTGCACTGCGCCTTCTCCAGCGCTTCCATTACCTCGGCGACCGTCGCATCCGGTCTGCCCATACGAACATTTTCCAGAATCGAGGTCTTAAGCAGCTTACTATCCTGAAATACATATGATACCTGATTCATCAGCTCCTTGCTGTCAATGTTCTTCACATCCACACCTCCGATCTCGATGCTGCCACTCTTGACATCCCAGAATCTTGCAATCAGTGATGCCAGCGTCGTCTTACCACCACCGGACGGACCAACAAACGCGATATGGGAACCTGCCTTGACGGAAAGCGTGATGCCGTCGATCGCATTTGCCTTTGCCTCATCATAAGCAAATGTCACGTCCTTCAACGCAATGGATGCATCCTTCGGCGTCTGCTTATTTGCTGCCTCCGGAAGCTCCTTCGCATTTAACACCTCATCCATTCGGTTCAATGCATCCTCGACAAGCATCCGTGATTCGCCCGCATACGCAACCTTCATCAGTGTTGTTGTCAGTACCGAAGTCACCAATATGTAGAAGATCAGGTTCAATACGAATTTATCTGTGACTGTATTTCCGCCTAATGTATAAGCAGCTACGATCAGCGCTGCGAAAATACCATTACAGAATACGGTAAATCCGATCATCGGAATCATCATGGATTTCGTATAATCGATCGTCCATTTCTCATATTCATCGATGGCTGCCTTAAACCGTTTGAATGAGAAGATTGTCTGTCCAAATGTCTTTAAGACCGGTACGCCTCGGACATACTCTACCGCCTCGGAGGACATTGTCTCCAGCGAGTTCTGATACTGCTTCATATCCTCTGCCATCTTCGGTCCCATCATCATCGTACCCATGATAAGGAATGCGAATACGGCAGGAATCAGGCTGATCAGACCAAGACGCCAGTCAAAGCTTGCCATCAGTACAAGCAGCCCGATCGGTGTTGCTCTTGATACGACCTTATCTGGCAGGTTGTGTGCCAGAAATGTCTCTGTCGCTGCGGAGGAATCCATAACGATCTTTCGAATCTTTCCGGTTCCCTCTGTCTCCACATAACCAAGTGGAAGCTTCATGATGTGGTTCATCATCGCGATACGCATATTTGTCTGCACGCGGAATGCTGCCTTATGAGAGCACATCAAAGCTCCGATATAAAGCACCATTGCGAGCAGGGCAAATCCTACCGCCTGCCATCCATACGATGTGATGTGCGTTGCTTTGGAATAGTCCGGTCTTACTTCTAAGACCTCCTTTATGATGCGCCACACATCATAAAACGGAATCAGCGCAACCCATGCACTGATTGCTGCCAAGACGCAGGATGCATAAGAAAAATACTTATGCTTCCCGGCAATTTTCATAAGTCTTGACAATGCACTTTGCTTTTTTGCCTTCATGACAAAACCTCCTTGAACGTTTATTTTGAGTTAGTTTTTGCTAACTTGTATTTTATTTTTTTGGCAGTGCACATCGCTATGCACTGCCTGTTATTCCAATCCAAAAACAGCTTTCCAGCCTGCGAAATTGAAGATTTGTACATTCTTCATAAAGGCTGCTGCCTCATCGTATGGCTTGTCGTGTGTCAGCACCTCGTAGATATACTGCCAGCCGGTTCTACAGAATACGTGGATAAAAAATTCATCCGCGGTCGCATTCTCATTTGCATACTGCTTCGCAAATATGTTGTAATACTGCTCCTCGATTGCCGCGAGCTTATCAAAGTAATCTTCATATTCTGTCCCCGCCGAATGGCAGAATAGAAGCTGAAATTCTTCCTTATACCCGTAGATATACGCCAATACCTGATCGGTTCCCTCGTTGCCCTCCTCGATGGCATGATCCATGTCCGGACACTCGGTTGCCTTCTGTATGCTCTGCATATACATCTCCATCAGACCATCTGCCGCTTCCTGTACGATTGCGGTGAAAAGTCCGCTCTTGTCGCCAAACCGGGTATATATGGAATTGGTACTGACTCCGCATGCCGCCGATATCCGCCGCATGCTGGCATCATGGAATCCATAGGTAAGGAATTCTTCCTTCGCTGCCTGAAGCAGGGATTCCGTCACACCGGCTGTCTCACGTCGCATGAGCTACTCCTTCTCTTCGTTAGTTGTTGCTGTTATTTATATTGTTTTATTTTTCATAACATCGTTATTATAACAGTGTTATTTTATTTGTCAATAGGTTTTTATATTATCCAACCATTACTTTCAACACGATCATCCCTGCCAGATATACGATTGCCAGCACATACACGACGCCATCCGCACGTACATATCGAAGCGGATACATCTTCGTTCTCGGTCTGCCAGCCTGATAACAACGTGCTTCCATCGCAAGTGCCAGATCGCCCGCCCGTCCAACTGCAGATGCAAAAAGTGGCATCAGAATCCGTCCGGTACGTTTCAACTTCTGGAACACATTTCCTGCCTCGAAATCCACGCCTCGTGCCGTCTGTGCCTTCATGATCCGGTCCAGCTCTTCGATCAGAATCGGAATGAAGCGGAGCGTAATCGACATCATGAGTGCAATCTCATGCACCGGTACATGAATCTTTGTAAGCGGATGAAATGCTTTCTCCAGGCCGTCCGTCAGCTCGGTCGGCGTCGTTGTGTATGTCATAAGTGACGACCCCAAAATCAGCTCCATCAACCGCACAACACGGACAACCGCCTGCATGATTCCTTCCCGGTAGATGTGAATAAACTTCCACTGGAAATACAGCATTTCTCCTTTTCCGAAAAACACATTTACGATACAGATAAATACCAGCAATATCCACACCGGCTTTAGCCCCTTGATCATATATCGAAACGGCACCTTCGATATCACGATACATGCAATCAATACTACGCCTGCCACCGCAAATACGATCAAACTTTTGCTAAGAAACAGCCCGATGATATAGAGAAGCGTTGCGAATAACTTGACACGCGGGTCCAGATGATGAATCGGAGAATCCGAAGGATAATATTGTCCAATTGTAATATCTCGAATCATAAATTATCTCCCTGCTTCCTTTCATCCAATCTGTTCTCAGTATCAACGCTTTTTCTTCCTGCTGTACTGTTTGTGCAATTACCAAGATAATCGAGCAGCTCTTTCTCTCGAATCACGTTCTGTGGAATTTGGTACCCGTTTGCGCGCAATTTGTCCGCCAGTTTCACAGTTTCCGGTACATCCAGTCCACAGTCTGCAAGCGTCTCCCGCTTGGCAAATATCTGCGCCGGTCGGTCATCCAATATCTTCTTTCCATCGTCCAACACAATAATCCGGTCTGCGTATTCCGCCAGGTCCTCCATACTATGCGAGACAAGTAAAACTCCGATTCCCTGCTCCCGGCTCATACGCCGGATCCGGTCGAATATTTCGCGCTTTCCTGCTGCGTCTAATCCCGCTGCCGGCTCGTCCAATATGATATATTCCGGATGCATCGCAAGCACACCTGCAATCGCCACACGCCGCTTCTGTCCGCCCGATAGCTGCAATGGCGATGCTTGATAATATTTCTCTGGCAGGTCAACAAACCGAAGTGCTTCCTCCACACGCGTCTCGCATGCTTCCCCGGTCAAGCCCTGCTTACTTGGTCCAAATGCGACATCCTCCCACACGGTATCGCAGATCATCTGATGCTCCGGATATTGGAACACCATGCCAACCCGGCTTCGCAGATAATTTCCGGAATATCCCTTTGCATGAATATCCTTTCCCTCAAATGTAACTGTTCCGCTGGTCGGTTTCAGCAACCCGTTCAGGAGTTGTATCATGGTGGATTTACCAGAACCGGTATGTCCGGCAAGTCCAACAATCTCCCCCTTGCCAAGCGACAGATTCACGTCGTCTAAAGCAACCTTCTCGTACGCTGTTCCCAAGCTGTAAATATAGCTAACATGTTGCAGGGAGAGGAGATCTTTATCTTTTTCAAATGTGTCAAGCGCATCTATTTTACACTTATCTCTTTTTTCACCTGCACCCGATTGCAGATTTGCCGCACTTCCCATTGCCTGCTGCACCCGGTAAGAAAGCGGTGCCTCCATCCCCATCTCCGCAAGCAATGCATCCGCTCCGAAGAATTTCTCTGGCCTTCCATCAAATCGCATCTGTCCGTCCGCAAGCAGAATCACCCGGCTCGCAAGTGCCGCCTCTTCCATATCGTGGGTAATCAGAATCACAGTCATTTCCTGTTCCTGATTCAACCGCTGTAATGCTTCCATCACTTCTTTCCGTCCTTTCGGATCAAGCATCGCAGTCGGTTCATCTAAGACAATATAATCCGGGTGCATCGCAAGAATTCCTGCAATCGCAATCCGCTGTTTCTGTCCGCCCGACAGATGATTCGGAGCCGTCTTTCTGCGCTTCCACATCCGCACTTGTTCAAGTGCCTGCTTCACACGTGCCACGATTGTATCCGACTCCATTCCCAGATTCTCCGGGCCGAATGCAACCTCTTCTTCCACATTTGCTGCCACCATCTGATTGTCTGGATTCTGGAACACCATGCCGACGCGCTGGCGAATCTCGTACAACTTATCCGCATCCTTGGTTCCCATCTCATCTACCGTCACCGTACCTTCCGACGGTCGAAGGATTGCATTTAACTGCTTCGAGAACGTCGTCTTGCCGGAACCATTTCTGCCAAGCAACGCGATGAATTCACCCTTTTTAATTGTAATATCTACGCCTTTTAAGATTTCCTCCGTCGCAATCACGTTTCCATCGACATCCCGCTTTTTATATTGAAATCTTACCTGTTCTGCCCGTATCACCGTCCGGTCCTCCATACTGTGAAATAAATTTATTGTGGCTCTTGCTCTATCCACATCTTCTTTAACCGCGCTTTATCCACTTTCCCACTTGTGTTCTTCGGGAACGCCTCCAGAACAATCACACGCTTCGGAATCTCAAAATCCGCCAACTTTTCCTTCAACTGCTGCCGCAGATTCTCTGGCACGTCCGTGCCTTCCACCGTCACAAATGCACTCACGATCTCCGCCGGCATGTCCGCATCCTTTTCCTTCGGAAGCAGAACGACCGCCGCCTCTGTGATACCGGCGACTTCCTCCAACGCATTTTCAATCTTCATCATCGACACCTTGCGTCCACGCACGCCAACGATATCATCCGTCCGTCCAAGGAAATAGAAATTCCCCTGCAAATCCATCCGCCCGCTATCCTTCAGCGAATACGGCACGGTAATATTCTCCACGTGAAATGCATTGTCCACGTACATTTCATCATCCTGTATGAACACCCGCACTCCCGGAAATGGTTTGCCGATCAGGTTCCGCTCTTCCGTCATGTCCGCGGACTTCACATACGTGATATAATTCAGCTCGCTCGCACCGTAATATAATGTAATCTCCGTATTCGGAAATATCTTCTTCAACACTTCCGCATCCTTTCGCCCAAGGCTCTGCGAGCCCGAAATGATCGTGCGGATATTCGCATTTACACCCTTAAATACGCGAGGCAGCATAAGTAACTTGGACGGAATCAGGTAAATACCGTTCGCCCTTTCGCGCGCCATCACCTGCTCCCATTTGCCCGGCAGGAATACATCCTCCGCAATCAGCGTGCCGCCTGCCGCAAGCTGTCCCATATAGAGATTCAGATTCCCGGTAAATGCAAGGCTTCCCTGTACGAACAGCCGGCTGTCCGCATCCACGCCAAACACCGCATTCTGTATCGCGAAGAAATCCGCCCAACTTTCAAAGCTTCGGAATAAAATCTTCGGAATCCCGGTTGTTCCGGATGTCATCACTGCCATTACCGCGCGCTCCGGCACGGGCGTATCAAACAGCGGATCTGTTACTTCAAGTTTGCTGTCCGCCGGCACGATAACTGGTACCTGATTTGTTCCCGCACACGCCAGAAATAAAACCAACTGTTTCAGGATTCCGGTCTCCCGAATCGGATACAGATGTTTTTCTGCAACCTGCGGAAGGCGCGCGCGTGCATCCTGCACAAGCACATAGAGCTTTCCGTATGTATAGCGATCACCATTGATGATGATTGCGTCTTTGTCCGATGGTTGTTTTGTCAGATAATCAATATACTGCATGTTACATTCCTCCCGCCCGCAGCAACAGCGCATGTCCGATGCCGCCGGCTGCCGCAATGCTGCATACTGCATAGCCCGGTGTCTCCTGCAGCGCCCGGCATGCATGTATCGTAATGATGCCTCCTGAGGCGCCATATGGATGTCCATATGCGAGCGCCCCACCATACCGGTTGTAATGGTCAACTGCTTCCGGATAGGCACGCGCAAAAAGCTCATCAATTACTGCAAATGCCTCATTACATTCAAATACCGCGATATCTTCCGCCGTATGTTTCGTCTTGGCAAGTAATTTCTGAATGGCAAGTATTGCTGTCTCCGGGCTTTTGTCCGGGTTCCCGCCAACCGTTACGGAATCAACGATTTCCGCAAGCGGTGTCAGATTATGCTCCTTTACATACCGCTCCGATGCCACCATCAAAAATGCCGCACCATCATGCATCAAGCATGTATTTCCGGCTGTTAGTATCGCTCCGTCCGGCAAAAGCGGTGGTAGCTTATCTAAGAATCGTTCACTTATGCGATCCCTGATACCCGCGTCTGCAGTTGCCCCCTGCACGCCGACCAGATATGGTTCTAGCACGCCAGCTTCTCTTGCCTGTTTTGCGAGAGAATGTGAACGTAATACCCATTTATTTAATTCCTGTCTGGTCATCTGCACATCCAGTGCCACACGCTCTGCGCCGCGGATCATCGCATACGGATCATGCTCGCCCGGTGCAAATTTTGCGACGGAATAAAAGGATTCCTCGCCTCCATAGCGTTCATAGTCCGGATGATTCCGGTTATACGCACGTCGCGGTGCCGTTGACGAACTATCCACGCCACCTGCCACAATCAGATCTGCCTGTCCACTTCGGATCTTCGCCGCGGCAATCGTCAGTGCTTCCAATCCCGATCCACACTGCATATCCACTGTGTACGCGGGAACCGCCTGTGGGAAATGTGCCGTAAGCGTTGCCAGTCTGCCAATATTTCCACTGGCTCCAACTCCATTTCCGACGATCACCTCATCGACAGTCTGACGTACATCTTCCGGTACAAGCGCACAGAGTACCTCCGCCGCAAGCACCTCGGCTGGCAGATGTTTATACATTCCATTTTCGACACCGATATAGCTGCGGCGTCCGTCTATAATATACGCATGTTCCATACGATTTCCCTATCCTCTCGTTTACATTCATAGATCTGCTTTCCGTGTTCGGTTCTTGCCTGGATCTGCAGCTTCTCATCTACATATACCGGTTTTTCAAAACGGAATCTGCAAATAAACGTTTTGCTATCCTGCATTCCCGCCTGCATCTCATTTTGCGTTTCCACCTGCACACCTGCCTGCATCTCGTTCTTCATTCCCGCCTGCAACTCTACATCAGTTTCCGTTTCCGGCTGTTTTTTCATCCACATATCAAGCATCCTCTCCACCATCAAAAGCCCCGGCACAACCGCATGCGCCGTCCGGTGAATCGAATTCGTATCGCCTACGGCATCCACAAATCGAAGGATATCGGAATGCGTAAATGAAAACGTTTTTTCCCCGCCTGTGTCCGCGTTTTCTTCCGTTCCGACCGAATGGTGTAGATTCATCCGCTGTTCTTCCAGCTTTGATTTCTCGACATTCATGGCCATATTTTTTTCCATACCTGCTTGTTTGCTAGTAACTGCCCCCTGCACCTCCGGCCTTACCACATGCAACTCCAGCTGATACACGATTCCATCCTCTTCTATCTGATTCCGCATAACCGCAAAGCTTGCAGTTTTCTTCACAATCTCGGACTTGCAGGAATTTTGAATTTTGATTTTCTGATTTTGAACTACTGTCAGATCATTCCCACAGCCAAATTCTGTGCCTGATACGCGTTCTCCTGCCGCTCCCCGCTGCGCATACACACACGCCCCGATCATCCAACCATCGTATCCATCAAGCATATGAAAATCAGCCAGTTGTTCAAATATTTTTTCAAATTTGTTCTTCATTTTCTCACTCAATGTTTCCTATTATATTTCCCAAAGTTTACAATGTCAACTTTTCTATCCATTTTAGGTTGACATTCTTATTTTCATCTGCTATTCTACATCATGTACCTGCTATGAATTCAACAATAGCATGGCTATTATAACAGAAACTATGGAGAAAAAGAAATGGACACAAAAACAAAAAGCAAATTTTCAACCTACTCAATTGTCATGATGGCACTTTTCGCAGCCATCCTGTGTGTATCCGCTTATATCAGCATCCCGCTGCCAAACGGAACACACATCACTCTTTTGAATTTTGTAATCACCCTGATTGCACTTGTATTTCCACTTGCAGAATCCTTCTTCATCGGACTGATCTGGATGTTACTCGGACTGGTCGGTGTTCCGGTATTCGTTGGTGGACAGGCAGGTCCGGGATATTTATTTGGCACATATGGCGGTTTTTCCTTCGCCTTTATCTTCATCGCCATTTTGATTCCGATCTTTCGCGGAAAGAAGTACAATCGTATCCGTTATACTATTGTCGCTATGTTATCCGCTGTTCTCGTTGATGCAGTCGGTTCTCTCTGGATTATGATCGCATCAGGTTGCAGTATCAAGGCTGCTTTTGTAGCCGGTTTTCTTCCTTTTATTGCACTTGATCTTGTGAAAGCAGTCGTTGCTGCACAGATCGTACCAGCATTCCGAAAACTGATTTATCTGCGTAGAGAGGTCGAGGACGAGGATTAACATAAATCGAAACTCCCTCCCCTCAAAGAACTTGAGCCGTTGCAATCGCAACGGCTCTTTTTCATTCCTATCAATTATCACTTTCATCTGTACTTACTGTATTAGTTCCGGCTTCGTCCGCAATCACAAAACTCACTTCATACGTTTTGCCCATCGCATCACCGACGTTCTTCACATACTGCTCTAACAGCTCCTGTGCCCGCTGCTGCGCCTGCTGCAACAGGGATTCATCCGACTGGACATTCTCCAGCATATTTTCCTGTGCAGTCTTGATTGCTTCCGTCTGATCGTCCGCATTGATCTTCTCTGCGCCAAGTCCTTCACGGGTTGTGTAATAGGAGTCTTCATTTAACGACGTCTGATCCACCTGACAGCTAAGCACCTCTGCCTTTGGCATCGTGATCGTTACCTGATCGCCATCTACCTGCATATCCAGATTCGCAATGTCCACACCGAGCTTTACGATGCCGGAATACTCGATCCAAAGCTCTGCCGATGTATCCCACCACAGAACTTCCTTTTCCTTCGTCAGCTTTGCCACATTATGATAATAACATTTGAGTGTTGCCAGCTCACAGATTGTCTGCATCTGCGTAATGCTCAATTCTTTCGTTACTTCTTCACCTTTTTTTCCACATGCAGTGAACAGCATAATAACTGCAAGACAAAGGACTACGAATTTTTTTAATTTCTTCATTTGTTTCTCCTCCTTCGTCCCCTACTGAATCACCAGTTCATACGACTCATCCTGATTCTCTATGATCGGCATGAGCAGTGCCTTGACTGTATTCTCACAATTTTCTTTCGCCATCTGTAAGAACACTTCATTTCCCCGGCATTCAGAACCTGCATCTGCGATACATGCCGCATACGCTTCCTCGGATACATCTGCCGTGTTCGCACTCTTCTTGACAAACATATAGTCAAGCGAAGCCATATCGACATCAATCTGCTTGACCTGCAACTGCGGCAGCGTCACAATGATTTTCTTCGCCTGCCCTTCTCCGACATTGTCATCGATCTGAACATCAATATCTGCCATGTTGATACTTGCCTTCACTTCGGCCTCATAAGAGACATAGTAGACAACCTTCGTCGGATGATTCTTCTGCGGCACCTCTGCCACACCGTTGTAGGTAATCTCACAGACTGATAAATCATCTATCTGCAACACCTGTTCTAGCTGGCTGCTTGTAAGGATCGTCGTCTCTACCTTCGGTTTCAACCCGAACCATCCAAGCTGCTTTGCAAGCTTATAGCCAACCACAACCAGAATAACTACGACCGCTAAGATGATCACCCACTTCAGAAGCTTTGTTACATCGCGGGCAGAAAGCTTCTGTCCTTTATCTTTATTCCTTTTGTGTTTGTTCTTCCTGCCCTGTTCTTGCATCCCAGTCTCTTTTGCTGTATCTTCTTCGATTTCGTTCATTCCGGATTTGCCCATATGTCGTCTCCTTATGCTTATTTTTCGCTTTCATCCGTATCGTTCACTTCTGCTCTCATATATAGCATATATACCCGCCTACTGTAGCGACACCTTATCTCCATCAATCTTAAAACAGCCAAAGCTCTTCAGGAAGCTGGAAAATTTGCTGTATCCATATTTCTTGATACTGAAATTCCGGTTCTCATTTTTTAACGTACTGTTTAAGAGTCCCATATTGCTGTTCTTCTGTGGATTCTTCTTCAGAATCTGAATAATCTGCTCCTCAATTTCCCTCTTCGGTACAACATCATCGATAATCTTCACATAATTCTGACGATTCTGGGAAATGACCTCGAAATTACCAAATGCCTCATTTATAAATGTTGTAAGCTTCGAGTACCCATAATTCCGCACATCGAAATCAGAGAAACGCGCCTGTAATTTGCTTCCAATCTCGCCGACATGCGTCAGTTTATTATTATCAGCATTGCCATCAATGATATCATAGATTACCTTCTGAATAGACTTAATGCTTGTAATATTCGAGCTGTTTTCATTTTTCTCGGTTGATACTTTCGCAACATTTTTCTCATCCGTGACCTGTGAGATATCTTCGCGAATGAGCGCATCCAGCATCTTGAAGCTCGTACACGCCTTGACAAATGCTTCCGGCGTCTTGTTCTCACCCATGCCGACTACTTCCTTACCAGCCTCTCGCAGACGCTCTGCCAGCCGGGTAAAATCACTGTCACTCGACACCAGGCAGAATCCATCCAGATTTCCAGTATAGAGCAGATCCATCGCATCAATAATCATCGCCGAATCCGTCGCATTCTTACCCTGGGTATAGGCGAACTGCTGGATCGGAACGATGGAATTTCGAAGCAAAGTTGCTCGATTCCATCCATTGACACTTCGCGCCCAGTCCCCATAGATTCTTCGCACCGTTACCATACCACGGTCCGCCAATTCATCAAAAATTGTATCTATATATTTGGCAGATACATTATCCGAATCAATCAATAATGCATATCGTTTTTCTTCACTACCCATCGTTACTCCTCATCCTTATATCCCTGTTCCAGCCGTACTTCAAATTCGCTTTCCGGCATCGGCTTATCAAATACATATCCTTGCACAATATCACAGCCAACCTGTCTTAAATACCGTAACTGTTCCTTCGTCTCTACCCCTTCTGCAATCGTCTTCTTCCCGAGCTTGCGCACCAGATCAACGATACTGACAAACATTACCATGTCCGTCTCCTTGCCCGGATATTCTGTCTCCATTGGAATAAATGACTTATCAATCTTAATCACATTCAGATCTACCTTCTTGATCATGTTCAAGGATGAATAACCGGTTCCAAAATCATCAATCGAAGTTGCGATACCTTCGCTGCGAAGTCCATCGACAATCTCCGACATAATCTCATAGTTCTGAAAATCCTCACTCTCTGTCAGCTCAATCTCGATATAACCATGATCGATACCGTACTTGTCAATCACATTGACGATCTTTTTCACCAGATAATCTTCCTCCAGATGTCTTCTGGAGAAATTCACAGAGATACACGGAACCGTCTTTCCTTCATCCAGCCGCTTGCGGATAAACCGACATGTTTCTTCCAATACATAATAATCAAGCCTGCACACGCTTCCTTCCCGTTCAAGCTGTGGAATAAATTGCATCGGTGGAATCAGTCTGCCCTCATGCATCCAACGTACCAACGCCTCTGCACCACAGATTTTGTTCGTATTGGCATCGACCTTCGGCTGATAATAGACCACAAATTCATGTGCCTCGAGCGCAGGAAGAAAGCTTGCAATGATTCCCTGTGCCTCCATTATTTTATTCTGGATCTCTGTCGAATAAAATGCAACCGTTCCGCTGCCCTTCTGTCTGGCAGCCTGATATGCAATACTTGCGCGTGCCATAACATCTCGCGGTGCCCGGATATCATCCAGCTTACCGACACCGATCGTCGCCCCGAATACAAACTCTTTTTCCTTGATTTCGGTTCGATGATACAGCCGGAGATTCTGGAGCTTCGATAAAATAATTTCACTCCGTTCATTCTTCACCAACGCGACAAAATTATCGCCACCCAGACGCGCGACAATCTCATCATCCAGCAACATCTTATCTACCATTCCGGCGTAATTGCGTAATATAACGTCCCCCTCTTCATAAGGGAAAATCTTATTCACATATTTGAAATTATGCACATTGAAGAAAAATACCGTGTATGTATGAATCTGTCCGGTCGCTAACTGTTTGCCAATAAACTGCATAAACGCCTCCGGATTCGCAACACCGGTTGCCATATCCGTCAGCAATACGCCGCGCAGTAATCCCTGCATCATAACACGGCTAAACTGAATATATATCTCCTTCAGCAAAATCTGCTGCGTATCCTGTTCTTCCTTTGAGTAGTCCACATCCTCACACGGATAAACGGAAAACGTCATTGTTCCGCCATCCGGCAGTACAAATACCTGATGCTTTGCTTTTCCATATGCCCCCTTCTGATTATCAAATAATTTTCCAACCCGATGCTCCCCGTGCGGACGGATCTTAGATACCGGAGCATCCAGCTCATATTTCACTTTGCCAAGCTTCAGATCGTCTGCAACAATCGCAAGTGCCTGCACCACATCTTCCTCACACTGTTCGAAGGTCTGAACCTCCCGGTGCAAGACTTCTGTAAATGCTTTGTACTTCTCATTGAACTCCAACTTTTCACACATTTTTTATTAAACTCCCTGTTTTCCTCTATCCCATTATGCAAACAACGTCTCTACCTGTGCAGCATCAAATACCACATGTCCTGCATGCTCTACCTCGATCTGATACAAGGCATTTGCTGCCAGATGTTCCGCCGCCTGCTCGATATCACGAATTCCCGTCGTATTCTCAAACTGATGGATCACCGCATCTAAGCCCGCATCTGTCACAACACACTCCTCTTCCCGAAGCCCGATGCGCTTCAGTACCTTCGGCATTGCGAACTTCGTGAATATAATCTTCTTTTCTTCAAATGTATAATCCGGAATATCAATCAACGCGAATCTCGACATGATCGGTGCACTGATATCTTCCTTGTTGTTTGCCGTTGCAATCGGGTAAACTCCTGTCGTTGGCACCATACATTCCATATAATTATCTGTAAATCCAAGGTTATCCAGAAGTGTCAGCAGCACATCCGCCGGATTTCCGTTTCCCTTGCCGGATGCCGCCTTATCCAGCTCGTTGATGATAAATACCAGATTCGATTCGCCTGCATTCGAGAACGCTTCCATGATAATTCCAGGTTTCGCATTTGCATAGATTCGCGAACTTCCCGTAAGCTGCTCCGGATCCTTAATGGAACTCATATCGAGAGTTGTCCAAGGCAGTTTCAGAATCCTTGCTACCGCATATGCAATCTGAGATTTTCCGGTTCCTGCCGGTCCTACCAGAAGAAGTCCATACGCCGGTAATGTATGTGTCCGGTTGATCTGGATGATCGTCTCCATGATTCTCTGTTTTACACGCTCTAATCCGTACAGCTCTTCATCTAAGATTTTCCTTGCCCACACCGGATCTATCGCCTCGAAATAATTGCTCTTCCACTGCACGTTCAGCATAATAGAAAGAGCACGCTGTGCATGTCTGCGTTCCTCCTGTGACACCTCACTCGAACGAGCAACTGCAAGATTCCGCCGTGCCCACAGACGGATATTGTCCGGCATCGTCTTACCTGCACACATCATGAAATCAGAAATGCTCTGCAGACTTGTGAGCTTCATCTCATCGCCGACTTCGTCCGCGTCCTCGTCCTCCTCGACTTCCTCTGCCGCACTACTTGCAAGCAGGCGCTCGATCATGAACTGCAGGAAACCATCCTCTGCGGACAACTTTGTCGCACCGCCATATGCAGTCTCCCGGATCTTATAGACGGCATAGCCATCCTCCATGTTCTGTCCAGACAGACGGATTGGAATCCGGTTATCGCCGAGCCATTTGATCAGACTGATAAACCGCGCATCCACGCGCAGAATATCTGCCGACCATGTTCCATCCGTATCGTTAAACTCAAACGCCGTCCGCTTACTCTGATTTGCAAACATACCGGACGCATGATGTGACCACTGCCGTTTCGTATTATCTAACACTAAGATTGGTTCTTTCGGTGTTTTCTCTTTTGCATCGGAAAGAAATGATGTATATGTACAGACAGGCTTCGCCTGCTCCTTCGATGAGCTTGACGAGCTTGAAAAATCAAAAACTGGCATAATAAAATTTCCCTTCTTATTTATAATAGTCTCTAGTTCCCCTACATCCTATAAAACCACATTTTCGTCAAATTTACAATATACAGATCATAAATTTGTCAGTTTTTCACAGTAAACAGAAAGAGCACACCATTTACGATGTGCTCCTGTCTTTCTTCGTCCAAATCCCTGGTTCATTCTTTCTTATATTGTAATTGCAGCCGCTCAATTTCTGCCTGCACAAGCGAAACAACTGACTCCGGGGCTGCAATTTTCGCTCCATCGCCAAGTCCCATTACCCAGAATACAAACTGCCGACTGACTGCAACATCCACATTTACTGTGAACTGCTTTTCGCCCTTCGGAATCAAATTTACATCCCTGCCAAACCGGTCCAGAATCACGTTTGCCAATTCATTATCACATAGCAGCTTGACACGCTCTTCCGTTCCCCCAAACATGCCAAACATCTTCTTATCATAGACAGCCGTGTCAAACTCATTAAAGACTTCCCTGCCAAGTCGCTTTTCTTCTGTCATCTGAATATCCAGCATCTTATCCACCCGGAAATGCTTGATTTTCTCCTCCTGCTCGTCATACGCAACCAGATAATAGTTCCCATCACTGCAAGTAAGCGCCCAAGGGCTTACCTTATAAAATGCACCACCCTTACGAAGCTCCGCCTCCTTCTTGACATTCCACTGAAAATAATGGAACTGGATCTGTGAATTTTCTGAGATTGCAGCATGCAGATGATCTACATTTCGATAGATACTGTCATTCATCGTTTTTACACGTCCTGCGACAAAAACCTGTCGCTGCAGCTGTGATGCCTCGAACTTTCCCGCAAGCTTTTCAATCTTTTTTATCAGTTCATTCGTCTTTTTCTTTGTAATGAATTTCGCGGACTGCACAGAATCCACTAGAAGCTTTAATTCCGGCAGTTCAAACGGACGGTTGGCAACATAATAACTGTATGTACGATCCTTCTGCACCCGTTTGATATCCATTCCAAACGATCGGAGACATTCAATATCATCGTAAATACTCTTCCGTTCTGCCTTGATCTCGTGTTTCGTCAATTCATCAATAATCTGTGCTGTAGTCACGCGATGGTCTTTATCTGTCTGTTCTAACAGAAATTTCCGAATGTATAACAATTTTAATTTTTGATTTTCCGATTTTGCCATCACTTGTACTACTCCATATCCTCTAATTCATCTACCGCATCCCAGTAATTCTCCATCCATGCCGCCTGCTTTTCAAAATCAACCGACACTTCAAGCACTTCTTCCATCGACATAACCGTCCCCGGTGCATACAGCAAACCATCTGCACCTACGATTGCCAGTCCACCGACATCCAGCTTACGTGTATACATCAAGGCATCTTCCATCATCACGATCATTGTCTCTCCGGTATCTGCCTCCAATACGACACGCACCATCGGTTCCTGTCCTTCCGGTCTACCCTCGCAGCCAAAATCGTCCTCATCAATTCGAATTATCTTGTATATCTGTTCTTCCATATAATCTCCCTGGCATATGGCTCTCTATCTTATACATATCACGTTTCCTCATTTCCCATATGCGCCACCGACAGTTGCATCAGTCCACACGCTTCTTACCCCAGAAGAATAACGCTACCGTACCCGGTCCTGTATGACTGCCGATTGTGGTACCAATGTGATTGATCTCTACCTTTCCATTTAACTTCGGGAACTTCGCTTCGATCAGATCCGCAACTGCCCGTGCATCGTCATAGCAGGCAGACTGGGAAATATAACATTTGCCGGAATAATCCAATCCATCCTCGGCACATTCCTCCATCCGGTCTACGATTGCCTGAATTACCTTTTTCTTTGTACGGATCTTATACCGTGGAATCAGTTTTCCCTCATAGTCCACATTCAAAAGTGGGCAGATATTCAACACCGAACCAATAAATCCAGCCGTCTTTGTTACTCTGCCGCCCTTAATGAAGAATGTCAGATCAGAAGTGAAAAACCAATGATTCAGATTCAGCTTATGTTCCTCTACAAAATCGCGAACCTCATCAATCGTCTTCCCCTGTGCCCGAAGCTCCGACAATTTATCCATCAACAAACCGTATCCCGAAGATGCCGCCAGGGAATCAACAACATAGATCTTACGATCCGGGAACTCCTCCTGTAGCGTCTCCTTCGCGATATTTGCCGAATTGATAACACCACTGATTCCAGATGACAGACTCACATGCAGGATATCCAGTCCCTGCTCTAAGAATGACCGGAAATATTCTTCGAACTCCTCTGCATTTACCTGAGAAGTCTTTGTATCTGCGCCATTTGCCATACGGGAATAAAACTCGTCAAACGGAATGCTGACCCCCAGATTATCCTCGTACTGCTTTCCATCCAGTTCAAAGTGAAAACATATATATTTTACATCTATCGCATCAAAATGCTCTTTCGAAAGATCGGCTGTTGAACAACAGCTAATTACATAATTTTCCATAATTCCATCCTCTCCTTGAGTGCATATATTTTATTGTCCCTATGGAACAGTCCTACTGTTATCATAGCTAATTTCATACCAAAAATCAATTGCTATTCCAACCTTCTGTCCTTAATTCTGCCCGAATTTGAATCTGTCTAATCGTAACCAGTTTCACAAGACGTCCTGCTAAAAATGCGATGACTAACAACATCGCTCCCAATAACGGCATGGACGTAACAATTATTCCGCCAATCACCGCACTACACACATAGATACCCTCTATAATTTTATTACTGTTTACATATTGTCTCATTTTCATACGCGTCCTTTCTTTCAGTCAAATCTCATCGATCCCGCTTTGTTGTACTCATCTTACCCTTTTATGTGTACAAAAAAACTCCCACACAAGAAATTAATGAATTTTCTATTAAATTTTTATTTATCTCTATAATTTCCGTCCATATATGGTACAATATCTCTAATTTATTTTATGAAAGAAACCATTAAAGGGGGGTATTTCATGAGTAATATCATTGATTATATGAAATGGCGTGGAGACTTGACTTTTGCACAGGATTCCTTTAATGAAATTGACAACCTGATTCTGTCGCAGTTAGTCTATGTTGAACTGAATAATATTGTTCCCGGGGACGAAGAACCGACGATCTCTCTGCTCGACGCAGCCAAACTGTTTTTCAAGCAGAATAACGAACAGGAATTACTCGATCATGTCTCCATGACCAAAAACGCGATTCTGGTATTTAAAGAAATGGCGAAAAGTGTACGTTTTAAAAATGTACAATTATCCCGCTATGTAAATGATATCAATGAACAGGAGCAGTCACAATTTTCTGCTATCACGATCAAATTACCAGACAACAGCACCTATATTGCATTTTCAGGAACAGATGCAACGCTTGTCGGCTGGCATGAGGATTTTAATATGCTTTATCTAAAGCAGACACCGGGACAGGAAAAATCACTGGCTTATTTAAATGCCCTTGGGAATCTGGACACTCCGCTTCGTCTGGGCGGGCATTCCAAAGGTGGAAACTTCGCTATCTATGCTGGAATGTATTGCGAAAAATCTCTGCGTGATCAGATTATCGCTATCTACAACAACGATGGACCAGGATTTTCGAAAGACGTTGTGGCAAGTGCAGCATACCAGAATCTATTGCCCCTTATTACAACGATTGTCCCAGAATCCTCTGTGGTTGGACGGTTATTTGAACATCAGGAAGATTATGTTGTTATTAAGAGTGAAAATAAGGGATTAAAACAGCATGACGCCATGTCATGGGAAGTGCTTGGAAATCATTTTGTACACGCTGTTACACCTGCCAATCAAAGCCTGCTTGCAAATCAGGCAATTCGGGAATGGATTGCGTTAATCCCAAGAGAAAAGCGCAAAGAAATCGTAGAAGCTGTTTTTCAGATTTTGGACGCAGCCGGTATTGAGACCGTCGACGATTTTCTTACATTGAAATTAAAAGATATCCGTACGATCATTCAGACAAAAAAGAAATTGCCACGCGAGACAAGTGATTCCATCTCTGACGCGGCATTCCTATTGATTAAAATTATGATCAAAACCTTTACCTCAACCTAAAACAATCTTCCATGCCTCTGTCAGCTTCTCGAGGTTCCAGCTTGCATTTGCCGGACTGGTAGAAGGCAGACAGATGGCATTTCTTTTTGTCTGCGGATAAATATATCGCTGATATAACTGCTCTGCCTTTTTCCCGTTCACAAAGATCTGTTCTATCTTTGTGGTTTCTAAGATTTTTGAAATCGGATTCGGAACGACATTCCGAATTGAGCTATCGGAAGAACCTGTAATCTCACATTGTCCGATCACATCCCACACAGCAATTCTATGTTCCAATAAAAATGCTTTCTTCTCCTCTATCGTACCAGGTACCTCTGCCTGAAATACATTTGCAAGCACTTTCCAAAAACGATTCTGCGGATGTCCATAAAAGAATCCTGCCTCTCTCGATTTGACTGAAGGAAAGCTCCCCAATATCAAAATACGAGAATGTTCATTATACACTGGTGAAATTGTATGTATCTGATGCTGCTGTTCCATACCTCTCCCTCGGGGACGCTTCTTTTGTCACAAGAAGTGTCCCTCTGTCTCATGTTATAATACAAAAAAAAGACCTCATCGGTCTTTTCTTTCTGTACCTTCAGAACTTCATACAAAGATCTTATATCTAACCCTTAACAAATCATCTTTCCGTTCTCAAAACCTCTAAGGATAAGCCCTCGACCTATTAGTACTTGTCAGCTGAACGTGTTGCCACGATTACACTCCAAGCCTATCAACCTTGTAGTCTTCAAGGGGTCTTACTCTTATGATGGGATATCTTATCTTGAGGGGGGCTTCACGCTTAGATGCCTTCAGCGTTTATCCCTGCCGGACTTGGCTACTCTGCCATGCTGTTGGTACAACAACAGATACACCAGCGGTCCGTCCATCCCGGTCCTCTCGTACTAAGGACAGCTCCTCTCAAATATCCTACGCCCA
>OLQL01000123.1_pt1 | contig 82520 bp, 68 predicted proteins | sample 1672971 | NCBI WGS metagenome assembly OLQL01 (sample SAMEA3136742, study PRJEB25190) | human gut metagenome | biome: human gut; feature: human-associated habitat; material: faeces | place: Austria | collected 2013
CAGGACGCAAAGCCCACAAAGCGTTCTTATAGGGATAGAGAATTTGCTCTATTTTATAAAAAACAGACTTTTTCTACAAACTCTCGGTTACAAATAACCGTTCGGCTAAGCCTGACGGCACTGGCATATCCGCATTATTTGAATGTTTGCGGCCGTCAGAACAGACAATTTTCAAAAATGACTTGACATCGGCAACCGATTAAGGTATAATATTTAATTGCATAGGCGCAAGACAGGCACACATCGGCGCCGAGTAATAACAGGAGGAAGAAAGAAATGAAAAGAACATACCAGCCTAAGAAGCTCCAGAGACAGAAAGAACACGGATTCAGAAAAAGAATGTCTACAAGAAACGGACGTAAGGTTCTCGCAAGAAGACGTGCAAAGGGCAGAAAGCACTTAAGCTACTGATTCTGTCAATGAATGAGTATGCAAAGAAATACGTCTGCATAAAAAAGGACAAGGAATTCAGATTCCTGTTCAAAAAAGGTGACAGTATTGTTACCGATGCATTCGTATGCTACGCAAGGGAAAGCAAGAGGCGGGTAAACCGCATAGGAATCGTTACAGGCAAAAAGGTCGGCAATGCCGTAAAACGCAGTCGTGCCAGAAGAGTCATAAGAGAAGCGTTCCGCCTTATTGAACCCCTGCTCCGTGAAAAGACACAAAAAAGATACGACTTTATTTTCGTTGCAAGAGCAAAAACTCCTGCGATGAAATCGACAGAGGTATATCTTCGGATGGAAAAGCAACTGCTGAAAAGATATGCCGCACCGGCGAATAATCAACCGGACAAAATACAAAAATAAAATGAAATATGTACTTTTATTTTTCGTAAAGATATACAGAATGACTTTGTCAAAATGGCTGCCTCGTTGTTGCCGCTTTACTCCGAGCTGTTCGGAATATGCGATGATCGCACTCCGCCGCTTCGGTGCGGTAAAGGGCAGCTATTTGGCTATACGGAGAATTATCAGATGCAACCCTTTTTCTGAGGGCGGCTATGACTATGTACCCGAGCAATTTTATTTTTTCAAAAGGACCAAGCCGTAATATCGGCACTACTAACGGAGGGTGATTTCCATAGATTTCTTATACACCATAATCGGTACGCCTCTCGGCTACATTATGTGGCCTATTTATCTTCTTTTACAGAATTTCGGTTGGGCGATACTGATATTCACTGTAATAGTCAAATTAGCAATGCTGCCGCTTCAGATAAAGCAGCAGAAGAATATGGCGTTTTCTCAGCTGTTTGCTCCTAAGGTAAAGGAGATACAGCAGAAATACCGCAACAACCGTGAAAAGCAGGCAGAAGAAATGCAGAAGCTGCAGGCACAGGGCTATAACCCTGCCGGCGGTTGCGGACCTCTTGTTCTGACAATGATAATACTGTTCGGTGTCATCGACGTTGTATATAAGCCCATGACACACATGGAGCACCTGTCATCATCGGACATTTCAAATGTAATAACGGTTGCAAAAGAAACCGAATACACGAAGATTTTCCTTAATGAATACAACAAGCAGGATAAGGAAATCATTGATAAGTATCTCGGCGGCGATAAGAACATAATCTATGTAACAGCAGAAAACGGCCAGCTGAATCACGAGTACAAGGATAACGAAGAGTACAAGACAAAGTATGAGGAGAAAGATCCATCTGCCGATCAGCTTACTATCGAACAGATAAATAAGTATGGCTCGTTATTTGTAACATCAGATGATGCTTATACGCAGTTTACAGGCGATAATTCAAGACTTACAGCTGAAACAAAGAACAGACTTGCGGCTGTTGCAGGCAAGTACAAGGGTATGCAGAAGGAACTTCTTGCTCTGCAGGTTTATGAGCAGTATCCTGATACGTTTAAATCGTGCGATGAAAGCGTGCTGTCAAACGATGTAAAGGGCAGACTTGCATCACTGTCACACAATATGATGTTCTGCGGTCTGAACTTCGGTTCAACACCTAAGCTTGCTTTCGAGCCGCTGATAATCATACCGATATTTGCGTTCGTTCTTTCTCTTGTACAGACTGTACTTTCCCAGTATCTCAACAAGAAGAACAATCCCGAAATGGCAAACGCAGGCGGTGCGGGTATGAAGGTAATGCTTTATATCATGCCCTTATTCTCACTGTGGATTTCGTTCAGCGTTCCTGCCGGAGTAGGTTTCTACTGGGGTGTCAACTATGCACTCGGCATTGTGCAGTCACTGGTAATGCAGAAGCTGTACAGCCCTGAAAAGCTCAGAGCCGAGGCTGAAGAGAAGATGAAGGAAAGAAAGCTCAAGGAAAGACAGGTCACAACGACCGCTGTTGTTACAGATGCCGATACAGGCGAAGAAAAGACCGTAACAAAGACAGAAACACTTTCACAGAAGGAAATCAACAGACGTAAGCTGGCGGCGGCAAGAAAAGCCGATTCCGAAAAATACGGCGAAGAATACCACGAAGAAGACGACGATTGAGAATCGACGGAAAGGACGGACTTATGAAAAAGATATATACAGGTAAGTCACTTGACGAACTCAAGGCGCTTGCCATATCAGAAATCAAGGAACTCGGCGTTGATGAAGCTGACATAAAGATAACCGTAGTTGAAGAACCTGTCAAGAAGCTGTTCGGCAAGAAGGGCGACTATAAGATAGAGGTTGAATTCGAAACTGTTACCGAAGCCGCTCCTGCTGCTGCCGATGAAACGGCTCCGGCAGAAGCCGCTGAAGCCGCTCATGCCGTAACAGATGCTGATCACACAGAAAAGGTAGCTATGGCTGCGGCTTATCTTGAAAAGGTTCTTACCGCTCTCGGCGTTGAGGACTTCAAGGTAAACATAATCGAAAAGGAAGACATAACTGTTCTTGATATAGTAGGCGAAAAGCTCGGTATCGTAATCGGCAGAAGAGGCGAGACACTCGACTCTTTACAGTACCTTGCAATTCTTGCAAGCAACCGTCACGATGAGCCTTACTGCCGTATCACAGTTGATTGCAACGGCTACAGGGATAAGAGAGAGGAAACTCTCAAGTCGCTCGCAGAGCGTACCGCTAATAAGGTACTCCGTCAGGGCAGACGCATTACCCTTGAGCCTATGAATCCTTATGAGCGCCGTATCATTCACAGCAAGGTCGCTGAGATTGAAGGCGTATACAGCAACTCTATAGGTGAAGAGCCTTACAGAAAGGTCGTTATCTCGGCTTCTCAGCCCCACAGAGATAACAACAGAAGAAACGACCGCAAGGGCGGAAGAAGAAACGGCAACGGTGCAAACCGCTCATACAAGCAGAGTACCGGTTTCTCGACTTCTTTTGAAAGAGAGTACAAGCGTTCGCAGACTGCTGTTGAAAATACTGCGTCAGATGCAGGCGAATTCTCTAAGGAAGCGGTTGAAACAGAAAGAAACGCTACGCTTTACGGCAAGATTGAGCTTTAAGACTTGCAGAAATCAACGGTTTTTCAATGGTTTTTATACAATTTTGAATTATCACACAGGCAAACTTTCAAAATTTGTGCAAAATGACATATTGACAAATCAGCCGACATAGTGTATTATAATAACTGTAATCAGAAACGAGGACGTTTTGAGGAATCAAAGCGTCCTTTTCTTATTTTTCAAAGAACATCTAACGAAAGTAGGAGGAAAAGGAAAATGGCAGAGAAAACTTATGATGTAACGGAGCTGTTCGGCTCGGACGTGTTCAACGAGGCGGTAATGAAGGCACGACTCCCTAAGGCTATCTTCAAGGAGCTGATGAAGGTAATGCACGGTAATGCTGAGCTTACACTTCCCATTGCCGAAGTAGTTGCCAGCACAATGAAGGACTGGGCAGTAGAAAAGGGTGCAACACACTACACTCACTGGTTCCAGCCTATGACAGGTATCACAGCCGAAAAGCACGACAGCTTTATTTCACCTGTAGGTGACGGTACGGTTATTATGGAGTTCTCAGGCAAGGAGCTTATAAAGGGCGAGCCTGATGCTTCATCATTCCCCTCGGGCGGTCTTCGTGCTACATTCGAGGCAAGAGGATACACAGCGTGGGATCCGACATCATACGCATTTGTCAAGGACAACACATTATACATACCCACAGCGTTCTTCTCATATTCAGGCGAGGCACTTGATAAGAAGACACCTCTCTTAAAGTCAATGGACGCTGTATCAAAGCAGGCATTAAGAATTTTAAGACTTTTCGGCAACACCACAGCAAAGAGCGTTGTTGCTACAGTCGGTGCAGAGCAGGAATACTTCCTTGTTGACAAGAAGACATACGATAAGAGAAAAGACCTTATCTTCACAGGCAGAACACTTTTCGGTGCAGCACCTGTAAAGGGTCAGGAGCTTGAAGATCACTACTTCGGCGTTATCAAGCAGAGAGTAAGCGACTATATGAAGGACCTCGACAAGCACCTCTGGGCGCTCGGCGTTTCTTCAAAGACAAAGCATAACGAGGTTGCTCCCGCTCAGCACGAATGTGCTCCTATCTTCGAGTCTGCAAACCTTGCGGCCGATCACAACCAGCTTATGATGGAAATGATGAAGAAGGTCGCTCTTGAGCATAATATGGTATGCTTACTGCACGAAAAGCCTTTCGCAGGCGTTAACGGTTCAGGTAAGCACGATAACTGGGCGCTCTCAACAGATGACGGCCAGAATCTTCTGAACCCCGGCGATTCTCCTATGGAGAACGCACAGTTCTTGACATTCCTTGTCGCAATCATCAAGGCTGTTGACGAATACGCAGATCTGCTCAGACTTTCGGTAGCTACAGCAGGCAACGACCACAGACTCGGCGCTAACGAGGCACCTCCCGCAATCATCTCTGTCTTCCTCGGTGAAGAGCTGAACGATGTTATCAATGCGCTTGTTGCAGGTACAAACGTAGAAGCAAAGCACGCACAGTTCGATATAGGCGTAACCTCACTGCCCAAGTTCCCCAAGGATACAACAGACAGAAACAGAACATCGCCTTTCGCATTTACAGGTAATAAGTTTGAGTTCAGAAGCGTTGGTTCTTCACTCAACATTTCCGGCCCCAACATCGTTCTTAACACAATCGTAGCAGAGGAGCTTGAACAGTTCGCCGATGAGCTTGAAAAGGCTGACGACTTCAAGAAGGCTCTTAAGGAACTGCTCGTTAAGACAATAAAGGAGCACAGCAGAGTAATCTTCAACGGCAACGGTTACGATGCCGCTTGGGTAAAGGAAGCTACAGAGGTAAGAGGTCTGCCTGAGCTTAAGTCTACAGTAGATGCACTTCCGCACTTCCTTGACGAGAAGAATGTCAAGGTGTTCACAAAGCACAAGGTATTCACAGAAGTTGAAATGCACTCAAGAACAGAGATTCTGCTTGAAAATTACAGCAAGACCATCAATATAGAGGCTCTGACAACAGCAGAGATGGCTACAAAGGAAATTCTCCCTGCCGTTATGGCTTACGAGAAGCAGGTTTGCGATGTACTTCTGTCAAAGAAGAACGCAGGCGTTGCTTATAACCTTGAGCAGTCTATCGCAAACAAGATTGATTCTCTTGCTGAAAGTCTGAACTCCAAGATAGCAGAGCTTGACAGCGCAATAGTTAAGGCACAGGGCATTTCGGATGTTTATGAAGCCGCTAAGTGCTACCACGATGAAGTATTCGCTACAATGCAGAGCCTTCGTGCTGTTGCAGATGAGCTTGAAACAATCGTCGGTGAAAAATACTGGCCCTTCCCGACTTACGAGGAGCTTCTGTTCAACGTATAATTATAGAGATACGCTTTTAAAAACGGCTTAGAGGGATTTTACCCTTTAAGATAATCTGCACCCTTTTCCTATGGCTATGGCACTTCGGTGTCATAGCCTCTTTTCTTTGTAAAAATCTATTCAAAACAGCGATATTTACCGATTTTTCGTCATATTTTCACATTATACGCTTTACAAATCAGTAAAAATGGGGTATACTGTAACAGTCAGATTGAATCGACAAAGTTACGAAAGGAATTTAGCAAATGACCGAATATAACGATATACTATACATTGTAGTACCCTGTTACAACGAAGAAGAGGTACTTCACGAAACATCAAAGCGGCTTAAGGAAAAAATGACAACTCTTATCAACGACAGAAAAATATCCGACAAGAGCCGTGTGTTATTCGTGGATGACGGAAGTAAAGACAGGACGTGGGAGATAATCGAGGAGCTTCACGAAGGCGATGATCTGTTTTCGGGGCTTAAGCTGTCACGCAACAAGGGTCACCAGAACGCCCTTCTTGCAGGCCTTATGACAGCAAAGGACCTTGCGGATATATCAATTTCAATGGATGCAGACCTGCAGGACGATATAAACGTGGTTGACAAGTTTGTAGACAAGTATCACGAAGGCTGTGACATAGTATACGGAGTACGTTCTTCAAGAAAGAAGGACACTGTTTTCAAGCGTGGAACAGCAGGAATGTTCTATAAGCTGATGCGGCTTCTCGGTGTTGATATAATCGACAACCACGCCGATTACAGACTTATATCGAAGCGTGCGCTTGAAGCACTGTCACAGTTTAAGGAGGTCAATCTGTTCCTCAGAGGCATAGTAAAGCAGATAGGCTTCAAGAGCGACATAGTATATTATGAACGCAGTGAGCGTTTTGCCGGAGAATCGAAGTATCCGCTTAAAAAGATGCTTGCTTTTGCGTTTGACGGTATCACCAGCTTTTCGGTAAAACCGATAAGGCTTGTTACCGTAGTCGGATTTTTAGTTTTCCTTGTCAGCGTAGCGATGATAATATACGCTATTGTTCAGAATTGCCTTGGAAATACCGAAGCAGGCTGGAGCTCGCTTATGTGCTCGATATGGTTCTTAAGCGGACTTCAGATAATGGCGCTTGGCATTGTCGGTGAATATATCGGAAAGATTTATATCGAAGTAAAGGCAAGGCCGAAATACATTATAGATAAATTTATAAATAAGCAATAAGAAAAGAGCCGTCGGACAGGAAAAGACCGACGGCTCTTTGATTTACTTCTTTTTTGAAATTACTTTTTTCAGCTTTTTTCTGCCGTTTTTAAGTGACGGGAATGCCTTGTAAAGACGTTTATGCTTCGCTTTAAGCTCGGACAGCTTTTCGTTAAGCTCGTTAAAGCGTGCTGTAAGCTCCTCTCTGCGTTCCGAAGCGTTGCCCTTTAATCCACTCAGGCGTTCCGAATTACGTTGTTTAACGCTGTCTGAGGCTGTTTCCAGCTTAGCTTTGAACATATCCGCCTTTCTTTGCATTTCTTCCGCTGTGATTCTGTGTTCCTTTGTAAATTCCACAGCCTGTGCAGTCTTATCGGACAGATCTGAACCGATAGCATCGGATACGGCGGTAAGTTGTTTTTCAAGGTCGTCTATAAGCCTGATTTCGTTTCTCAGCTTCTTTACCTCTGGGAAGGTCAGTATAACGTCTGTTATTATTGCCGCATAGAACAGGCACAGTGCCGCTATGCCGACAGGCTTCCAGATAAGCCCTACGGCAAAAGCTATCGCAGGCTGTACCACCTTCATTATAAGCAGGCAGGCAAGCCCCCACACAACCGTGAACTGCGGACAGATGTAACCGCCGATGTTGAACTTCTTGTCGCTGTAGTCCCACCAGCGTCTGCCGAATAGCTTATCAAGCACAAAGCCCGTTATAAATTCAAGCACGGTCGTAAGAACGGCAGAACCGGCAAAAAGCAGCAGCCATGAATCTTTAATCGGTGTAAGGCAGACGATGACCGTTATCAGCCCGAAGCCGTATATAGGACAATAAGCGCCGTGCAGCATTCCACGGTTTACAAACTTTCCGTGCCGCACAGTTGCAAAGACAACCTCTCCGCACCAGCCGGCAAACGAGTATATTGCAAAATAGAACAAAAGGTTGTAAAAGTACTCCATTATTACCTCACAGTTTTTTATTATATTATACCCCGATTTTGTCTACAGGTCAACCTTGTATAAAAGCAAAACGAGGTAAAACAAATATCCGCCGACCGTTTTAAAGCCGACGGATATATTTCTGTTCTTTTGACAGCGTTACTGCTGTTCTACTTCTGTATTCTTTCCTACAAGCACAGCTATCGCTCCGCCTACAATAAGGGCTGCTGCACCTGCGAGCGTTTCAAGGTTGAAACCGAAGCCGTCAGGGAACACAGCATACAGCGAGCCTATTACAAGTCCCATAATTGCACTGTAAACAAGCAGAGAATAGCGTTTCATAAGCGCCGAAATCAGCTTTGCACCGAATACAATGCCGATAAACACACCGATAGCTGTCGGTATCAGTATCATAAAGTCAAGGCTCTTGATAGCACCGATGACCGTGGTGTATAAACCGAGCAGTACCATTACAAACGAACCGCTGACACCGGGGATTATCATAGCTACAGCCGCCACGGTAACTCCGAGCAGAAGCGTTATGAACAGCACAGGATTCATCTTATAGGTATAGGTGAAGCTGTCGGTCTGTATTGAATCAATATCCGTGCTTTCGGGGAGAGTAAGCGTAATGCTCTCACCCTTTGCGATAGCGCTGTTTTCCGTTCCTGTGAGGACGGTAGTATCGGCTGAGGATTTCTTTACAACACAGCCGGTAAGCTCTCCTTCTACCTTGCCGTTGACCTTTAACTGCCAGTTTGATTTAATATCATAAGAGCCGTTGTTTGTGATAGTCACCGTGCAGTCGGTAGCGTTATGAACAGCATTGACAGTGAAGCTCTCGTTTTGGGGAAGCTTATTTATATAAGTCATTCCTACCACCAGTGCAAGTGCCGGGATAAATGCAAAAAGGCATTTCGGCGTGATTTTTCTGCCGCCGACGGTCATATTCCTGTAAATAAGCGGAATACTGCCGATGATAAGTCCCATAAAGAACATATTCGTTGCCACAGGGAAGTTATCAAACAGCCACGTTATCACAAACGAAAAGCCGAGTATACCGATAACGGCGCCGATTCCGAAAAAGACGATGAATCTGATGTTCTTTTTGATAGCCGACAATTTCAACGTCAGCACGTCTACCACCTTGTCATACACGCCGAAAACCACCATCATAGTTCCGCCGCTTACACCCGGTATAATATTTGCCACGCCGAATACGATACCGTAAACGATATTCAGTAGATGTGAGATCATATTTACTCCTTACTTATGTTCTTATTTGTTGAGGTATTTCTTTATCTGAAGCCCTGCGGGAAGAGCGACTCCTGCAAGCACTGCTGCTATGCTTGCAAGCGGATTCGGCACCGCAAAGCCAAACAGCGAGTTTATAAACGGAATATACGGCAACAGCACCGATGCTGCCGATGTAACCGCTGCTGTAACCGTCATATATTTCGGTATTGCTCCGTTTTTGAATGCTCCTGTACGTTTGTCTGTGACAACAAGGCACATTGCGCCTGTCATAACCGTGAGAAGTGTAAGCATTACCGATGAAACCTGCTGTGCTGACATAACCCCTCCTGCAAGAGTGAGGAACAGAGCGGATATTGCACCGCAGATAAGTCCGCAAACAGCACTTCTTATAAAGAATTTCTTATCCGGCTTTCCCTGTGAAATGAAGCCCGACGGGGTCATATTGCCTTTAATATCCGATTTTACGTTTCTGAAGCCGGTACAGCAAAGAGGTATCACTGCCGCTGTAAGAACAGCCGCAAGCATAGGGGTAATTATACCGTATCCCGTTATCATATCGGCAAGAGCGGTGCAGAAAAACGCTATAAGCGTTGATAGGAGAATAAATATACAGCGTTTGATGTTTCTGTGAAGCTGTCTTGCCTCTTTTATCATTTCAACGACTGATGAGAAATTATCGTCACGGACGATAAGCCCGCTCGCCTCATAAACGCTTCCTGTCGTATTTTCGAGCGATGTTATGCCGAGATCCGCATGGGCGACAAGGTCGTAATCGCTGTCGCTGTAACCCACAGTTGCTACTGTTTCGCCCGCTTTCTTCAGTTTTTCTATAATATCCACACGCTGAGCCGCATTTACACGGCAGAATATCTCAGCCTTCTTATAATCAAGCGGTTCTCCCGTTACAGCACTTTCTGCTATTTCATCTCCGGAAATCATTCCTGCGTCGGAAAGCCCTATTTTTTTGCCCATTGAGCTTGCTGTTTCGGGGCTGTCAGAGGAAGTCAGCACAAGCCTTACTCCCGCTCTTTTGCAGCCCTGCAATGCAAGAGGTATCATATCTCTTGTCGCATTCATAAAAGACACAAGCCCCATATAATTATATTGCACTGCGTAAAGGCTCTTGGGTATTTCTTCGCCCTCAGGTATTATATAATATGCAACCGTCCAAACTTCAAGTCCGCGTTTTGCAAGAGCCGCCGCACGAGCGGTTATTCTGAACATTTCTTCAGGGCTCATATTGCAAAGGCCTGTCACCTTTTCTACAGCGCCCTTTACGCACACAAGATGAGTTCCGCCCATATTATAGATATTTCCGCCTATTCTGTCGGCATCGTTATAAGGGAACTGTGCTGTAAGTTCGTTTCTTTTTACCGTTGCCACATCGGTTCCGCCCAGAGCCGCATTAAGCAGGAATGCCTGCTCTGCAAGCGTCGGTTCATCCTTATCGCACGCAAGCACCGTTACCGTTGTCATAAGGTCTGTATCCTTGCTGTATACTCCTGCAACCTCAAGTGTATTAGGCGCTACAACAGCGGATTTATCAATGACAAGCACGGACAGGCTGTTGAGCTTTTCGGGAACGGTAAGATTTTTTATGACAGCCCCCTTTAGCTCGGCACGGCGTACAAAATTCATATTGTACATTCTTATATACAGCTCTACAAACGGCATAAACATACATATAAGCCAACCGCAAGCGCTTACGATAACGCCTGTTACATTGTCTGTTTTTCCTGTTAAAATCTGTGACAGAGTGCCGATAACACAAAGCAGTATTGCCGCTACCGCAAGCGGAAGCCTCAGCTTGACGCAGGTTTTCTCATAGCGTGAGAAATTCGGATCTGCCGCTTTTCCGTGCTTTTCACCTTGTCTTGCTCTGTATGTATCTTCACCCGTTGCCACTACTCTCGCTACAGCAGAGCCGTTAAGCACTCTTGTGCCTGCATATATACAGCTTTTCTTAAGTCCGATCGCCTTCGGGTCCGCACCGTCATGCTTTTGCACAGGGGTATTGTCGCCTGTAAATCTGCTCTCGTCAACTGTAAGTCCGACATACTCAAGTATATGTGCGTCCGCAGGAACTATTTCTCCTCCCTGAACAATTATTATATCATCCGGAACAAGTCCCGCCGCCGGAATAAGCTGTAATATCTCGTCACGCACCACTCTGTATTTCATCTTTGCGGACAGGGTACGGTTACGGATATTTTCGTTATTTTTCTGACATATCACACAAAGCGTAACCGTCTGTGCTATCGCCATTATTATGCACATTATGCCTGTGACATACTGCGACAATGTAAATATCTGAAGTAAGCCTGAGATCAACAGCAGAACTGCCGTGGGGTCAAGCAGGTAGTGATATGACTTGAAGCTCTTGTCTTCGGTTTCTGTAAAAATATTATTTCCGTACATATTGAGATTATCAGAGGCTTTCTTTTCGCTGAGTCCCTTATAATCTCCCTTGAAATTTAAAAACTGTGCCATATTTCTCTTTTCTTTATCTGTCGTTTTATTTCCCGTTCCGAACCGTCTGCGGCGGTGCGGATAAACTTTCCTATTTTATATTATCTCATAATTCAAGCGAAAAATCAAGAGCCTTGAAACATACGCAATAATATCACAGCTGTAATTTCGCATTAAAATGACGTTTTCACAATACTTTCACCGTTTTGTAAAGTTTTTGTAAAGCTCTCTAAGGTTTCTTTAAGGCAAAAGAGTTATCATTACAGCACAGACAAAGAACAACAGCGAAAGAAACCGAAAGGAATGAGATAAATGGATAAAAGCATTTTTAAACGTCACGAGCTTAAATATCTTGTGAGCGCTGAGCAAAGGGAGTTTATCGAAAGCAAATTCGCACGGTATATGATTCCCGACGAACACGGCGAAAGCACGATATGCAACATCTATTATGATACTCCTGACTTCAGGCTTATAAGAAGATCGCTTGAAAAGCCCGTTTATAAGGAGAAGCTAAGGCTTCGCAGCTACGGTACTGCGTCAAAGGACGAAAAGGTTTTCCTTGAGCTGAAGAAAAAATACAAGGGCATCGTCTACAAGCGCCGTATATCGCTCAACTGCGATGATGCGCAGGAGATTCTCGAAAACGGCGAAAGACTTCCCGAAAACAGCCAGATAGCAAAGGAGATCAACTATTTTCTTGACTTTTACGGGGACATTTTCCCTGCTGTCTATCTTTGTTACGACAGAACGGCATATTTCGGAGCGGACGATTCGGATTTAAGAATTACGTTTGACCGCAACATACGTTGGAGAACGGAAGATATTGACCTTAAAGTCGAGCCGTACGGTGAGCAGATTCTTGACAGAGGATATTCGCTGATGGAAATAAAAGCGGCCGGCTCGATGCCTTTATGGCTGGCAGAGCTTCTTGCACAGGGCGGTATAAAGCAGACATCGTTTTCAAAATACGGAATGGCATATATGACAATGCTCAGACGAAGCATGGGCATAAGAACGAAAAAAGTAAAAAGTGAGGTAACGGTAAATGTTTGATACGGTAATACAAGGAATTTTCAGCAGTACGGCTGATATAACACTGGGCGGCTTTCTTATCGGCGTAGGCTCGGCACTGGTACTCGGAATAGCGATGGCTTTTATGTATATGTACAAAAACAAATACACAAAGAGCTTTGTTATCACTCTTGCCACACTTCCTGCGATAGTCAGCATAGTGATTATGATGGTGAGCGGTTCGATAGGCGCAGGCGTTGCGGTAGCGGGAACCTTTTCTCTTGTAAGATTCCGTTCTGTACCGGGTACGGCAAAAGAAATAGGCTCAATATTTCTTGCAATGGCGGTAGGACTTGCGTGCGGAATGGGCTATCCGCTGTACGCTCTTATCTTTGCGGCGATAATGGGAGTTGCAAACATAGTGCTTACCGCTGCCCCCTTCGGAGAATCAAAGAAAAACGAGCTTGACAGGGTACTGCATATAACTGTTCCGGAGGACCTTGAATATGCGGGAATATTTGACGATATATTTATAAAATACTTATCACAGTACAAAATGATTCAGGTAAAAACAACGAATCTCGGCAGCCTCAACAAGCTGACCTATAACATCACGCTTGGCAAGGCAGGCTGTGAAAAGCAGATGATAGACGAGCTCAGATGCAGAAACGGCAATCTTGAAATAAACATAACTTCTCAAAGTACAGACGGCAGAGAACAGCTCTGAAAAACGTTATGATACGAAAGGCGGTAATTTTATGAAAAAGAAAATCTTAGCTGTAACAATTGCTACAGCGCTTATAGTTTCATGCTTTACATCGTGCGATAACAACACATCATCGGATTCACAGACATCTCAGGCTGAAAGCAGCACGACCGTCAGCGCTGACAGCGCTTCTTCAGCCACAGATATAAGTTCGGCATCGGACAGTAAGACTTCTGACAGCGATAAACAGCTTACAGCGGACGATATGTTCTCTGACCGTGATCTGTCGGGCGATTACTCGGAATGCACAGATATAACTCTCAGCGACAGTACGGCAAGCTGTTCGGACAGTTCTGTAACAGTTGCAGACGGCTCGGTCACAATAACCAAAGCCGGAACATATAAATTCAGCGGAACATTCACGGGTCAGATAATCGTAAATGCCGGCGACAGCGATAAGGTACAGCTTGTGCTTGATAATGCAAGCATCACTAAAGAGGGAAGTGCGGCGCTTTATATTATAAATGCCGACAAGGTATTTATAACAACGGTAAAGGGAACAGAGAACACGCTTTCAAGCACGGGCAAATTTGCTTCATCAGATGATGCAACAAATGTTGACGGTGCGATATTCTCAAAATCGGATATAACCTTCAACGGCAGTGGTACTCTGAACGTAAAGTGCGAAAGCAAGCACGGCATTGTAACAAAGGACGATCTCAAGATAACGGGCGGGACATATAACATCACCTCCGCATCACAGGGCCTTTCGGGCAAGGACAGCGTAAGAATCGCAGGCGGTAATATTACCGTTACATCCGGAACGGACGGAATACACAGCGAAAACACAGACGATACCGAAAAGGGATATGTATATATTTCCGGCGGTACGCTGAACATCACAAGCGGCAAGGACTGCATTGATGCATCGGGTACGGTTGACATAAAGGACGGAACATTCACCTTTAAGGCAGGAGGCGGTTCGTCCGAAAAGACAACAGGCGACAGCACCGAGTCATATAAGGGTATAAAGGCTGACGGTGTGCTGACAATATCGGGCGGTACGTTTGATATTGATACGCTTGACGACGCAATCCACAGCAGCGCAGACGTTACGGTATCGGGCGGTACACTTGACATAAGCACGGGCGACGACGGCATTCACTCCGGCAAAAACACGGTTGTCAGCGGCGGCGAGATAAACATCGCAAAATGCTATGAAGGTCTTGAAGGTCAGACGGTAACGGTCAGCGGCGGCAAGGTAACACTTACGTCATCGGACGATGGAATCAATGCCGCAGGCGGCGACAATCAGGGTGTGGGCGGAGGCTTCGGCCCCGACTCATTCTCAGCCGACAGCGAAGCTAAAATTGCTATAACGGGTGGCGAAATACACGTCAATGCAAGCGGCGACGGACTTGACTCGAACGGCGATATTGAAATATCGGGCGGTACGGTTTATGTATACGGTCCTACAAGCAATGGTAACGGCTCACTTGATTATGAAAATAACGCTGTGATAACAGGCGGTACGGTAATTATGGCAGGCTCAAGCGGTATGGCTATGAACTTCGGCTCGGAGTCAACACAAGGTTCGATACTTGCAAGCACAGGTAACGCAAGTGCGGGAACAGCAGTAAAGCTCACCGATTCAAGCGGAAACGTAATTGCAGAGTTTACACCCACTGTATCGTTCCAGACCGTAGTAATAAGCACTCCGAATATTACTTCTGACGGAACATACACACTTACAGTAGGCGACAGCACGCAGGAGATCACCATGTCCGGCTACATCTACGGCAGTGGAATGAGCGGAGGCTTCGGCGGAGGTCAGCACGGAGGAAATGGCGGCTTTGGCGGAGTCAATCCTCCCGATATGAACGGCGGTCAGACAGCCACCGCATAAGACAGCAAGTTAAATCAATATATACCTTACAGTGAAAATCCCTCCGGATTCAAAAGTTCGGAGGGATTTGCTATTATTTTAGTCTGGTATAATGTGGTGTTTTACCTTTCTTGCTTTAAACCAACAATATTTTTCACTGAGCTTTGAGGGATTGATGCCGTCACAATCATAGAAGTAGATAAAACCGTCTTCAATAGCCATTGACGATTCAGACCGGTAAGGGTCTTCATAATCGGGATTCCGACTTTCTGTGCTGTATGATACATCATTTTCAAGCCACATCTCTATTTCACAGCCCCACGCCCCTTTATTCGCCCGTTTCTTAAGCCTTATTCTTCGTAAGGTTCAATCAGCCGTTTCCCCGAGTCTGTCACCTGATAATACTTATCGTTTTCCGTATCAACCATAAGTATCGGAATAACTCTGCTGTCGAGAACAGTGCCGTCTATGTAATAGTGAGATTCTCCGTCGAAATAAATGTCGTGGAAGAACTTGTCGCCGGATATTTCGGCGGTGCCGACATGACCTGCGACTACTTTCATATCAAGCCCCTCGATTTTGCCGGTTTCAGCGGGATATTTTGAGGTGAATACATCTTCTGATGTTTCCCATTCCCACATATCACCCGCTTCTTCATCAATACCGGCGTGAACGAAAATCGTGTTTCCCTCCACATAATACAGCGGAAGGGAAGAGAGCCAGTTGATATACTCGTCATCATCGCTCTCATCCTCCCACTCTTCTATACGGGCATATACAGAATTGTTGCTTATGGTTGACGATCCGTTGACTACCCATTCATCGTGGTTGCCGAGCAGAGCAATAATTCTGTCCGAACCGAAACGTTCCCGGAGCTTCATTATCCTCTCCAGAACACCACGGTTATCCGGACCGCCGTGGATATAGTCGCCGAGAAGAACGAGCTTCGCCTTGCCCTGTTCTATATCATCAAGAACAAGTGAAAGTGCGTCCTCAAATTCCGCAAGGCAACCGTGGATATCACTCATACAGTAAATTATCATTGTAAACTCCTTTCACGAGCCGCATTCTTTAGCGTAAGAGTATATGCAACAGCATACAAAACACTGAGATTAATCATTCATCATTCTCTTTGTTCTTTTTCAAATACAAAGGAGCCGGACAAAGAAATGTTGAACCAAGGCATAACCAAACAATGCCCATCGATGTATTGTTTCTGCCAAAAATATTAAGAATTGCCGCTAAGCGGAACGCACCTTTTCCCTTAAAATCCAGTGGTTAGAGCCTGTGATAACCTTGAATTGCCCTATAATTTGTATAGGCAAATTTACTGCAATTAAAATCTCTGCTTTCATTTTTGCAAACTGAAAGTTTCAAGTATTAATACTACACATTATTTTTTATTGCAATATATGTACCATAAATTGCAAGTAAAATGTAAGACACAAGACAAGTTATCAAAGCTATTGTCGGGTACTGATTACTTGTTGAAAAGCAAAACGGAACACCACATAGATTTATTATTAAATGTAGTATAATTGAAACCCAAAGATTTTTACTTACAGCATAAACTGCCCCGAAATAAATGCCAAGTGCAGTTGCCCAAACTGTTTTGGCTATTATTGTCACAATTGGCTGTCCCAAAGCTCCAAAAATATGTCCTAAACCAAATAATACAGAGAAAATTAAAATTGCATATAATGTTGCATTTTTTCTCTTTCCAAACCATATTTTAATAATATTCTGCAATAAACCTCTCAAATACAGTTCTTCCATAATGCCAACACCTATGTAATATACAATGCCTTCAACAATAACTCTCCATATTGTTGGCTTGTTATCGAATGGTGTCAATCCGATACAGAAAGCAATTGTAACTAATGCAGTCGCAATTACCGCAGGTAATCCATATTTTTTTAGTCCCGATAAAACTCCTTTAAACTTTAAACCAAACTCCCAATCTTTTATAAAATCTTTTTGCATATCCAACAAATTACGAAAGCCAATAAAAAATTCAACATCAATGTAATATAAATCGGGTTGATGTCCTTAATTTTTACATTGCAAAATAACACTGATGGCAAAGCGGTCATTTCCATAAATGTCATTATTAGTGTTAATGTAACTATCACTACGGTTGTACTTCTTTTTTTTCATCGTTCCGTCTCCAAAATCTGAATATATTTCATGTTATTCATTGCACTACTTTCTAACTGAATTAATTATATTATCTATATTTTAGTCAATAATGCAACAGTTTCCGCATATACCGAGACACCACTATTGATGCCCTGCGTTAATGGGAACTTGTCATTCATTTTTGACGTTAATGGAAACATCTCATTTACTCCAAATCTTGTGGGCATCAAAATCCTGCTTATTAGCCCAGCCGTTGTAGAACTGCTCTGACATATCGCAGAGACGTTCGCATAAATAATCAATTGCGATACAGGTAATCACCTTTACTGTTCCATCCGGCTGTGTTTTTTTAATATATGTGTATCCAGGATTATAATCCTGATCGTCAGGTTTTAGTAATTCGAAACTATCCACAAGTACTTTTAACTTCGGATTAGTAACTTCTGTATTACCATTATGCAAAACCTTACATCTTAGTGAGTAGCACATCTCGCCATCAAAAGTCTGAGTCTCAAATCCTGCCATCGGAAAATGGAAGTCATCATATTCAGCATGTGAGTTGAACCAATTAATATAGAGAGTTCTATTTCCATCCATTACAGCATTCTCTACCTGCGAACAGATATCTGGCAATGTTAAAGATAATGCCAGTGCTGCAAGATAACAATCCTTATCTAAGGCTTTTCGTATTTCCTGAATACTATCTATCATTTTATTCTCCTAACTTATCATCAATCTAGTCTTATCGCAATTCGATGCTTTACTTTTTCTTCATAATAATCTGCATGTGCTATTTCCTCTTGTTTCCTTATTTCTTCACGCTGCTGCTTATTACCAACATATTCTGGATATGCAGACAGCGCTCTTTCAACTGAAGCAAGAATAGCACTAACTCTTACAGTCTTAAGTGCGCTTTTGTGTTCCTTGCAAATATACGCTGCATTTCCAGTTAACTTAGAACTGGCCTTTACAACATGCAGTTGCTCTTCCGTTTCTTCTAATTCAGCTTCTGTGAAATGCTGGATCAACCAACCAGTAAAGTCCCAATTAGGATTTGCTGAAGATCCGTATGTAGCAGTTTCACTTGGACCGTCATACTCTGGATAGTCTTTAGGAAGCAGAAAATATTCGCTCCACGATCCGTCGGAGGTAAGCATGCCTCGATGCATTACTTCTTCAACTTTATACTTCTTAGCGCACTCCTCGCACTCTATTATTACAGGCCCGTCCTGATATCTGTTCCAGTCATCGCCGTAGCTTTTCTGTGTTATCTTTCCTTTTCCACAAGGACAGACCGTTTGAGATGTACTCATTTCTTCCCAGCTCATTTCTGCTCCTCCTGCATTTTTTTCTTTCCATAGTTTTTAGGGAAATACGCCTTTCCAAGTTGCCACATATATTTATCTATTTCTTTTAAGTTATACTGATCTAAACCATAAAATGATCTGAAGTCAATTAGCGTGCCCTTGAATTTTTCATAATCTTTAAGCTCTGGAGTTTTAAACTTTGCAAAGCCATCTCTATACCTGAAGTAACACAAAACCTTTTCTACGTAGCTATCGTAAATCGGATAATCCAGCGGTCTGTGATGACTGCAATACTTTGTAGAGAATGAATAAAAATTCTTCTCCACTCCGTTGATTGTTACTTTCTGCAAATCTGAAACAAGGGTCACGTCTCCTGACTCCAGACGAGCATCTATGTCCAATGACAAGATATGCTTTGCAACAGGATAAACAGAGAAGATATTCGTGCTATAAAAATCATTCAGTGCAACAACCTTCAACAGGATATCCAACATATCTATGTTCTCAGGGCAGAGCGTAAAAAAGAGTTTATCGAGCGCATCTTCCTGAAGATGATAGTTTTCCAGCTCATCCCAGGCACGCAGATAATGCTCGACCTGCTCGGAGGAAGGATTCGGCACATTGATTTTTACAGCCCTCATGCAATCAATCCTCCTTCGGAACCGGGATATAAATCATCTTCAAAGGAATCATCTTTTTATACTTATCACTCAGATCGTGATAGTACTTCAAAATCAAATCTACAAGTTCAGTTCCATTGATTCCACGTATAATAGGTGTGCTGTCCAGATACTTCTGAGCATTCTTCGTATAATTGGACAGCGTCACGAATAGTCCATAGTCGCCCTCTCGCATCGCACCTTTCAGAGACTGGATGGTTGCTTCCTTAATATCACTATCCTGACTCTTTACCTGTACCAGAATACGAGGTGGCAGCTCATCTTTATATGCTGTAATATCGATACCGCTGTCTCCGCCATGTGTAGAAACCGTGGTATGATAACCCATAGCTCTTAACAAATCAGCTACGAACTCCTCCAAGTCATATCCTTTGAGATTCTTGCTCAGTTCCTTCAGGATGAAGTCTCTCGTTGCCTCTATAATCTCATCGGCTGTAGCACCAACGCTCTCGTCCTCGTCTGGTCCGGAAGTCATGGCATTTTTCTTAAATCCCTTATCTAGTGCTGCAAGATACTCATCTGCATAATTCTTTACTGCGAAGAATGACATTGCTGAACCAACTTCATACAGTGCACCCTGTGAAAATGAGGTTCTTGGCAGATGTTTTAACCATTTTACTTTATGCTGCTGTACATATTCTGCTGCTTCCGGATAATATTCGTATCCACCTTCAACCACACCGATATTTATCTGACGGTCAATCTTTGATGGAAATACAACGTAATCGCCAATCTCGACCTCATGTGTAAATCGATATAACATACCAGCACCGTTTGCGATGCTGCCCTTCTTGGCATCTGGATATACTTCTGTATATTTTTCCTTGAAGGCATCACGGTCAGCTTGAATCAAACTCAGATCGCCCATGTCCTTCCAGCCAATAGCTATTACATCCTGATGCAGAAATAAATTGTCGTCTTTTGTATGGATACCCCACATTCTTTTTTCTTCGCTAGGCATATTTCTGCACCTCCTTACTCTACACCCAGTGCTTTAAAAACTGCGTCCTCCGCACTGCTATAGAAAATCAAATTAAAACTTCCGATCAGGTCTGCCGGTACAGTTCCAAGCTCTGCTGCCGATGTAATTGGCAGCAGTACTCTCTTTGCACCACTGTCCAAACATACCTGCAATGAATTTGCCAGCTCATCTACTTTCATCATGGTTCCGCTGATACTAATTTCACCAAGTACAGCAAGGCTGCTGAGTGTTGGTTTCCCAAGTGCAATGGAACACATCGCAATCAATGTAGGAAGGGCTAGCTTTCCTGTCATGCCAATGCCCTGCAAATCCTGATAATTAATAATATAGTCTTTCGTTGTAGTACTTATAGAACCACTGATACGGTTTCCATTTGCTTTCAAGAAGTTGAAAGCCGTATTTGTGGATTCTTTTGCATCACGGTCACTACCAATACCTGTTCTCTCAAACTTCCCATTACCCGGAAGCATCTGACTCTCTAAGCGAAATACACCAAGCATGCCACTCTTGCCCTGAGAAACAGTATAAATCTGTCCCGGATTGCACATTCCTTCTGGGATGAGCTTACCACCACCTTGCTCAGGAACAGAAACATAATGTTCTTCAAAGGTCTCATTGTCTATGTAGGAGAAGTTTACATCGTAGAACTCCATGCCTCCCAGCTTCTTCAACTGCTCTTTAACACGGCGACGCATCTCCAAGGAAATCCGGAGAACTTCTTCTACTTCTTCTTTTGTAAAGCTTCCATCCGGATAGAGAAGCTTCAGATATCCATCTGCCATTCTACGCACAGCAATAGTATCTCTCTGGTTGAGATTCTTGCCGAGACGGAAATAATGGTCAATAGCATCACCGTACTGCGCCTTACGCAACTCACGAATGAACTCTGCAAGATAGTCGCTAATGAATCCATAATCATTTGTAAAATGCTCCGGACGAAACTTCGGGATTTCCCATCCTGGCAGATAGCAATGTATACGGTCAAGAAATGCAGTATCTGTTCCCATTTCCGGAGGGAACGGGTCAAATAGACTCGAAGTCTTCAGAAGTACATCTACGCTCTGATTGATATTACCAACAAATACCATAGAAGCGGATGCTGCCTTTTCTTCCTTGCCTCGTGCAAAGGAACCAGATGCCATGTAATCTTTCATAATCTGCACGCCATCTTTATCCTTGAAACGAATGCCTGCAACTTCATCAAAAGCTACGCAATCCCATAATCCAACCAAGCCCACAGTCTTACGGCCCATGTTATAAAACAGGTTTGCTACTGTAGTTTGGCCACCGGATACAAGGATACTGTTCGGAGAAATCTCCTTATAAAGATGCGACTTACCTGTGCTTCGAGGACCCAACTCACAGAGGTTGAAGTTGTTCTCAACCAGCGGGATCATACGAGTCAAAAGAAGCCACTTCTCACGATATGTCAATTCGTCTGGCTCCATACCAATAGAACGCAGCATAACATCCAACCATTCCTCCTTGGTAAAAGCCTGACGTCCCCTCTTCAAATCCTCGATATCAATATGAGGCATCTGAATTGGAGTCAGCTTACGAATGCTGATTGGAGAGATGTCTTTCTGCTTTTTCTGCTTTGACTGAAGTGTATTTCCATCTGCGTCGATGATTCCGAAGTTATTATCGCCTTCGGTCTCATAATCCAGCTGAACGATACACCAGATACCGCCGCAAAGAAGTCTGTCGTACTTTTCCGGGTATTCATCCGTGATGGGAATATTGGCTAATCCCAAATTGGAAAACTCCGCAAAGAAGCAGTCCTTCTTAATATCCAATCGTACCGTTACCATGTCAATGATGGTATGACTACCTCGACTTCTAAGACGAGACAATACCTTCTGCGCTTCATCCGGTCTTACAAAGTTATCGGCAAGGATATGCTTTACATTCTGCACGCCCTGCTCGATAACCTTATCATCGTCTGAACTGCAATATTGCCCCAGCAGGAACTCAAGGACATAAACCGGCACATTTGCACCTTCCTTGATTTTCTTAGTCAGGTCCTTTCGGACAATCTTACCATCAAAGTTTTGACGCAGTTTGTCCTTTATAATTTCACGAGAGCTTGCGCCCGCTTCAAGATTGTCACTCATTACTGCTCCTTCCGAGCAAGCCCTTAGCTGAAGAAATTAAACTCATCTACCGCAAATGCGATATCAATCTGGAACTCTTCTTTTTGTGGCATCTGCAGACCTGTTTCATCTGCGATGACTAAGTAGTAGCTTGCTCTATTATCATATTTCAGTGATTTCAGATTGAAGCTGCAGCGGAATGTTCGCTCCTGTCCATTATCACTGGTCTTATCTGCGATAATCTTTGCTGTATCACTGATCTGCTTTCCATTAGAATCAACAAAGTACAACAAATAGTTTGCTGCGCTGCGGTTATCGCCAACCGCATCCTTCTGATAGAAGTTCAACGAGAATATCATATTGCTGATTTTACGGTTTGCAGAAAGAAGTCCTACTTCTACCGGCTTCGTGTCATACTTAGCCTTATTGCGCTGATAAGCCTTGGAATCGTTACGAAGATAATGATATTCAATAACCGGAACCACTATCTCCTGAAGGCTGATGCCACCATGCACGAAATTAAGTTCTCCGCCTTTCTTCTTGATACGGACGCTTTCTCTCGGTGCAAATGCATCGTAACCATCATCCATAAACTTCACCGGAAGTAAGTAGTCTGGAGTTGCTCCCTTACGGGTAATCAGATAACGACGGTCAATCTCTACATCCTGCTCACTCGGTGTTGTCTTATCCACCTTGGCATCCTCAGACAGAGGACTGTAGGTATAGAGGAATCCGTGGTCAGCAGTAATGTAAACACGAGTACCACTAAACTCATTACGGATGATTCTCACAATATTTTTGATTTCTTCGATTGCATCATCACATGCCGGGAATACCATGCTGTCAGAAGTATGGCTTGCCTCATCCACCTTGTCATGATAGATGTAAACGACATCCATACCCTTAACCAACGCACTTCTCTCCGCACGCTTCATCGGTGCAATATCTTTATATTTCAAGGCTACGCTATTAATGTTTGTGACCTTGAGAACTTTATCTCTGTTACCTGCATCTGTAGACATTCCGTCTGCAAGAATCTGCAAGTCCCCATTGCTGCGCTCACCCACAGATAACTGCTTATGAGGAAGCAATGCGGCCATACCAAACTTTGTTATGGTCGGGAAAATACCTGCACAAGAGCCAAGAGAAACCTTACTCTGCGTCTCACGACGGAGCTGCTCTGCCAGAGATGCCGCCACCTCATATCGAAGCGCATCAGAGATAATGACGAATACACGATTGTCCTCGCCCTTTACCTTCTGATTATAGAAGTCTTCCTGCTGAGGAACTTCCATGATGCGTCCATATTTCTTCAACTCATCTGCACAGGCATCAGACCAATTGTTACCCAACTCACCAAGGAACCAGTGTGTATAAAGGCCTTCCACCTTATCGGTCACCTGCTTGAAAAGGTCATCCAGATGGTCGTTGCCCACTGTCAGGCTCTTTCCAAACGCTAAGTGATAGTGGCGATAATAGGTATCCATACGGTAGTAATCTTCTGTGTACTCTTTCCAGATATTTCTTGCCTCTACGGTATGGAAGCCTGCGGAATGCTCCAAGAAGAACGACTGCATTTTTGCTACCTGAAGAATACCCTCATAGTAGCATTCCACATCATCGTACCACGCCAGCGTTCGACGTTTCTCGACCGTGTTCATGATTATATCTACATTGATTATATGATTGCTGATTTCAGTCATGATCTGAGTCAGGATGCATTCATTCACACAAGGAAATACCTCTATGCCCACCAAATCATCCAATGGCACCTGCTTAAAGCGCTTTCTGAGAATAAGCTCTTCTTCTACATTTCGCAGGATTTCGACAAGTTCCTGTCTATTCTCTCGTGCGATCCATTCAGATACGAAGTCATAGCACCAAGCCTGATGTGGTGTGGAAATGAAGCTATCGAGTCCTGACAGATACTCCATACGAAGTGTTCTGGTCGTTGCTGTAAGCAAGATATGCGTTACCAGCTTGTTAATTGTAGAACTTTCGCCCTCAAAGTATCCGGTAGCCTGCTTTACAAGTGCCCAGAACGGGGCTTCGGCTCCATAGTTTACAAGGCTCTGGAATACCTCGTTGGTTTCCATATCAGTTCCACCACTGATGACAGCTTTTACAATACTGTCAGGCTGTGCATCATCGGTACCACAGATAGCCGCCATAACAGTAAGATGCATCTGCGATGGTGTGCTGATGCCTTTATTCAGTTTTGCGAATGTTGCTCTTCTGGTCTGTGCTCCGAAGAATTTCTTATAGGTCTTAACAAGTCTACGGAAATCAGGCGTTGCCGGAAGGTCAATCTCATTCATCCAGATAGACACCAAATCAGCTCTGAACTCTTCACTGTAAAGTTCGATATTCAAAAGCCAGTCATCTTCCTGCGACTCATAAGAAATCGGACTGTAAACCAGATAGTTACCGGTGGTATCATCCACATTCAGTAGCTTCTTGGCTGCAAAATTGTTGGTACCTGTAAGCACCAGCAGCTTTGCATTTTCCACCAGAATATCGTCCAGCTTGTCCTCAAACTCTCTGTCCTCATCATACCAGAATATGATACGACGCTTATAAAACTCCGGCAGCGGTGCAGCAAATCGCTTATTCAAATCTCGGATTATTGTTTCTAAATCCATACTGGCCATGCTGCCACCTCCTTATTTAATCTTCGCCAAAACATCTTGGAAAATCGCATAGTTCTTCTTCACACCATCATCAAGGTCAATGGAAATCATCTGGTCTGCCAAATGATGAATCTTTTCTTCGTACTCGTGAATTTCAGTAGCTTGATCGTTCAGTGTTTTGAGCTGCTTATTCAGCTTAACTCGTTCACCGGGGGAAGCATTTGCAATACGGGTCTCCAGATCAGCGATTGCAGTACGATAACGAGCCTGCTGTTCATGCACATAATCGGTACGGATACGGGCAATGGTGTCCGGCTGATAGCGGTGCATATAGATCAGTGCCTTGAAGCCGTTCTTCTTGCCGCTGTCAAACAACCAGTATATCGGGCGTTTCTGATAAATCTTGCAGTGGTCGGAGTAGAAGTCATTCAGGAAGTAATTCCGAATCACATCCTTCGGCTGACCCTTGCCGCCAAGGGCATCCGCAATGAATTTCAGGTTTTCGTCCAGCGTATCCTTACCATACACTACTTCTACGAACTTCACAAAACGACCAACGATGTCATCTTCAAAATACTCGTCATCGCTGATAGGTATAATATTATCCTTATCCGCTGCAAATGTTGAATACTTGGAATCATCCCATTAACCGCCTGCATAGACAAGTCCGTCCACATCTAGAGAGTAGCGCCCGAACATACAGCCCACGGCGTAGGAGATAAGCGAAACAATCTCGTCACGCATAGTGCGGACATAGTTACTGCCATTCATGGATTCCGGTACATCATCCTTGCTGTCAAACACACGATGCACGGTCACATCCTTATCCGCCACATCCGGCGTCAATTCGTCCTGCAAGCCGTAAATGTCAATAAAAATGCGGTTGAGTTCTTCTTCGTTCTTTTTGAGCTGCAGAAAGCGGTCTTCGCATTCCTGCTTCCAAGCAGCGTATTTATCGGAAATCAGTCTTCCCATATCAATTATTCCTCCAAAAGTTCCGCCGCCCTCTTGCTTACGGCATATTCAATCAGTTTCACTCTGTCTTTGTCAAGATTATACCTGCTGTGTTTAGGCAACTTAAAGTTCAATAACTTTCTGACTGCGTTTCGATTATCGTGCGTTAAAACTTTTTTTGCCTCCGATACGAAATCGTCATATACACACGGTAGCTGTGTTTTAGCGTATTTCCAAAAGCTTTCTTTGCTTTTAAGTGCGTCTGTGCCTACAAGGTTAAACAAGCTGTTTCCGTGGTCAAACAGAGGTGCCGGAGCTATAATTTTGTTTGTATGACTGTCAATAAGAAATCCGAAATTGCCGTAATGTCTGTCCGTGTTAAAAATCAACGCATCAAAGATAATCATATCGTTTAATGCTTTCTCAAATTCAGCACCTAAGTTTTTATAATAATCTCTTACCGCCTTCATTCCTCCGGAACGAACGATTCTTCCCACCGGTACAAATGAAACATCCTTGCTTGTAAACAATTCGCAGGTGGAACACAATATACCTTTCCACTTTGAAATACTATACGGTATAGCATCAACGCCGAGAATTTTACCTATTTGATAAGCATAAAATTCCGAATACGGCTCGTTGCCGGTGTTGGACGCACCTTGTGTTCCGCCTTTGTATAAAAGAATTTTGCCTTTTTCCCTGCGCCAGCATTTGGGCAGTATACCGTTCGTTGTAAATTCAGGGCTTGATGTAAGCCCTGAAGCATTACCGCTTCCGTATCCGGTAAATGCTATTTGCCCCAAAACACGGCTGAATCTGTTATCGTACAAATTTACGCTGTCAAAATCATTATTATTGCTTTCGGATTTAAGCCAATAACAGTCGTTTAGACTCAGACCGCTTGACACGCGAATAATATCAAACGGACGGTTTATACTTAACCCCATTGAAGACAGCAGAGTGTCAACATAAGCACGATTTTTCGGGATAGAACGGTGCTTTATCCATGATTCAACGGCTTCTGCCGACACTTCCGCTAAATCAAGGGGGAATAATTCTCTGTTTTCATCGTGTATCTTTATTATTTTAACGCCTGCCTCTGCCTTGTTTTCAGCCGAAAACTCAATAAGCGGCGTGTCGAAATGCGTAAGAGTATAAATCATTTTGCGACACCTACCTTTCAATATTAATTTTGTTATTTTCAAAAACTATATTCATCGGTAACTGCTAAACCAGCGGACTCCGCTTGAAATTCCAAGAGGTTTCAAAAGAGTCCCAATCTTGCTTTGAAATACTAATATTATGCTGGACTAAGCATTCAACACAAGGAGAAAAAATTGCATTATTTATAAACGGCATATTGAGTATATCTTTGATGTTATTATTCATCGTTGGATTTATAATTCTTAAAAGCGCTTGTGATACTTTAGAGTTTAAGAATCCTAATATATAATCTATAATAGTTTCATCATTGAACAATATCGTTGCAGCCGCTTTATTAAAAGTCAAATTTTCACCAAGCTCCCGCACCCCAAATAATGGATTCATAGAAACAAGTGTCCATGTAATTCCTCTCCTAAAAAGGATTTCATCCTTAGGAAATCTTGCTATTCTGTCTCTTTTATAATGCTGAATCGTAATTGGATCAAACTTCACTACGGTATCAATATTACCATACCATCGCCTGAATTCACCTCCTTTGGCATGCAAAGCCCATTTCTTTGATTCAATATCACGAGCATTCACCTCCCATAACTGTCTCAAATATTTGTCGTTGTCACCGGTTAAAATTTGTCCATCCGAAAATGCTACCTTAGATAATAGTTCATTATTATAACACTCTAAAACTGCCTCACTTACCCAATATGCCACCGGACTTCCCGGAATTTTGGAGAAGTTATCTGTGCTCACCTGCGCAAAACGGTTTTCATGTATAGGGAACTGTTTTGGCGTATCATTTTTAATATCCTGTAATTTGATTTGATTGTAGGTTCCCTTATACCCATTGATGGCATTATTCCGAAAAACCGTTACAGCCGTACCAAATGCAATACCCATCACCATGTTTTCCATGTGCATTAAGTTTGTAATTGTCTTAGTTCGCAAGGCTTTTGCTCGCATTTTCTCAAAACTGGAAAGGAACATCCAGCTTTGCATTGTAACCATACAGTTAAACCGATTGCGTTTTATCATGCCGTTACCGTGTTCAATAAAGCAAGAAAACAAGTCACTTTTGCTGTCAGGATAATTCTTCTTTACAAAATCCGTCAGTTTTGCACCCATACCGGAAGCCCCCATATACGGCGGATTCGTCACCACCGAATCGTACTTCTGTACCAGTGCTTCTGCCACCTGCACCAACGGCAGTAATTCTCTCAATGCTGTCTCACGGGACATATTTATATCTTCCGTAATCTCTGCAAAGCGGTCATACAAAGCAGACCAATCCTGCGGTGTTACGGTCAGAATAGAGCCGTATTCCTTTGCATCATGCAGTTCGCTGATGATGGTATCCATAGCTTTTTTCAGCTTGGCATCCCCATTGCAGAAATACTCCAACGCAAACGAATCCACATGGTTGCTCTCCGCAATGGCGTACACATGGGGCTGAATGCCACGGCTGAAAAAGCGGCGGTCATACTGACGGGCTTTCATCATTACCGCAAAATAAGCCAGCTGTGCCGCACGGTCGTCAATATCCAAGCCGTACAGATTGTTCTCCACAATGCTTGCCACCGCTTCACGGGTGGTATAGCCGTAGGATTCATAGATCTTCATCAGCACATCGAACATATACGCAAGGATATGACCCGAACCGGAGCAAGGGTCAATTACTTTCAGCTGATCCGGTGTCAGTGCGGCGTATTCCTTACGAATCTCGGCAAGCTGTGCCTGCACTTCCGGCTCCTGCTCGGCTTCTTCCAGATAGTAATGCCATTTGGTATCTTCCGGGTCACGGTTTCCGGCAGCATAGGCAGACTGTTCTTCCTCGGTAGGAAGAAGCTGTTCTTTCACATCCGGATGTCCCTCCAGCCACAAACGGCCAAGAGAGTTCTCTACCATGTAACGAACGATCCAGTCCGGCGTGAAAAGCTGGGTTGCTGCAGGGATGTTTTCTTTTGTGATTTTCACATTCTTTTTCAGAGCGGCGAAAACATCATCTTTTTTCTCACTGTTGTAATACTGATACAACCAACCGATAATCTGGACAGCATCCTTCCAGTCATCCTCCGGTATCAGCTCGATCATCTGCTGAATCACACTACCTTCACGAAGGAGGTTGTCCGGGAACAGAAGCTCGGTATAGTCAGCAATTTTCTGAAACATACCCGGAAGTACGCTATTGAGAGCATTGCACTGCGTAATCAGAAGATACTTATACAATTCATCATTGTCATTGGCTTCCTTATAGGCATAGACTTTCTCCATATCAAGTCCGTCCAGCTCCAGATGAATGGCTTCGGAGATAATCTGCGGCTTGAAGTTGTTTTCCTCGTCCGTGAACACACGCACATGGGATGGGAGGTAGCCGTTGACCTCCATAAAACGCAGGGCAGAGAAGCGGTTGAACCATGTGTAGGCAACCTCCTCCATAACCTGCTCGTATCCTTTTTCTTTAATCTGCGCAATCAAGGCAGCTCTCTGCTTCTTCTCGGTAGAAGAAAGCAGATGCCCACCCACACTATCGTCATTTGGATTTCCGACCTCTTTATCGGAAATACCGTATTTCAACGCCCTCTGGCTCACACGGGAGATTAATTCCCGGCGAGCTTCAGTGGCGAATTTTTTTATCGCATTCTTGTTCATAACGGTCTCCTTAGCTTAATTTGATTCCGTCGCAATCCTTCATCATTGCAGTGAGGTACGCTCTCATTCGTTCAACATAGGCATCGATATCTTCCTGACTTTCCAAAGTCTTAGAAGGGAATGCCGCCTGACGGTATACATTCTTGATAACCTTCTTCGGAGCCGGAGGAGTTACTGCTCCACCTTCATTCGGTTTGACGGTTGGTTCAACCGGAGGCTTTGGATGAACGATACCATCTATTTTATCGACTGTGTCATCCTTATATTCCCACATCTGAGGTACCAGACCATCAAGAAGCTGCAGGCTTTCCAGCTCTGCCACTCTTGCTTTCTGCTGATCAAAGAATTTATCTGCACGCTCAGATATTGTTCTGGCATCATAAACATCACCGGCAAGAGTATGGATTTCTGACAAGCACTGACGGATGATTTCAAGGATCTCTGCACGCTTTGCTTCAAGAAGCCTTCCGTGACCCTCACGAACAGTATCCATCAATCCGTTCAATTCAGGGATACGTCTGTAAACGCTACTCTGTCCGGCATTCAATACGGTAATCTTACGAATCTGATTCAGTGCCTGATTTGCCTCCTCTTCCTTCTGAAGATAAGAGAGGTCGTTTCTCAGCTCTGCTTCCATACGAACTGCTGCATCGAATACCTGCACCTGATTCTTGAAGAAACCTTCAACGTTCTGCATCTCATCCTTATTATCAAGGAGGCTGCCTTTCTCCTTCAGAAGTCTGTCAATCAGAGCTGTATTATCCTTACGCTGAGAAAGCACGCTTTCCATTAGGCTGAGAGCTTTTGTCACAAGGTGATGGTCAGGATATTTATGACCCTCATAACGTTCATTCAGCTCCTCATAATGAGACTTCTGTTCTTCAAACTTCTCAACAATATATCCAACTAGTCCGTCTTCATCATCCGGTACGTCCATTACATCGAAGTATTCACGCAGCAATTCTTTGACGGCACGCATCTTAGTTGCCGTAATGATCTGACGCTTAGAGATGCTTGTTCTGCCAATCTCACTCTTCTTACGAAGCATATCCGGAAGTTTTGGATTACCCGGCTGGATAGTTTCGCCACCGTACTTAATCGTGACCTTCTGGTCGTAAATCAGCATCGCAGCCACAACCGCAATGTCGATTTCCTTCCATCCATAAGGGATCGCCTGATAGCGGCTCTGTACATCTGCCATTGAAGTAGGAAGATTTTTTGCGTACTGCATCTCAAGATACTCTTCCATCTTCACAGCTGCATCATGGTTTGCTTCAAGGCCAGCCATAACACCGTTCAGATGTTCACCCTGCAGTACTGCCAATATATCAGCATCTGTATCTGCATTCTTTGTAATAAGACCAAGTTCACTATAAACATGAGTAACTAAATATTCCAGTGCTTGATCCAGCTTGCTCTTGGCATCGCCACCCTTAATCTCGATATGCTCTCCGTCCACATAGAATTCAGCACCGATGATAGCCTTCTTCAAATCTTCCTCTGCAGATGCTTCATATTTGTTAGCCTCATCCTGATGATTTCGAATGATGTCCTGTACGGACTTCGGTAGCTGTGCTACATTATGCTGCTTTACATATTTACGCACTTTCATTGCTTTTTCCAATGACTCGTAATATGGTGTTTCAGCAAGTACAACGATCGCCTGATTCTTAGACTCTGTCATAAGACGAAGTTCACTCTTCTCGACAGTGTCTGTTGCTACCGTCATGATGCGAAGTCTCATTCCCCCTGTTACCGCACCAATGCTTGTAGTGTCTACCATCTGGTCAAATGGGAAATCGTACTTTCCGTGACGATATTTCTTTGTCGTATAAATATCAGCAAAAATCATCTGACCGATACGCTCCACGATTGCAGAGGTATCGACCTGAGTATTTTTGTAAATGTCTTTTTGAATATCCTGCTCTTCATCAGTCAGGAAATTATAAGTGTCACCGGTTCTTCCGATATAGTTCTGGCTAAGCAGACGGTCGAGACTGCCACGTATCTTTTCACGCATCGTAATCTTATCCAGACGGATATCATTGGCCATAAGGATTACGATGTTGTCAAGATTAGCCGGAATATCATCGACATAACGAATAAGGTACAAGAGCTTTAATACGTCCACATCCTGCTGCTCAATGCCATCTCCGTTATCTGCTGCCTTCTGGCAACGCTCAATAACACGACGAATAGAACTGTCAAGGAATGTATGTACGGTATCGTAGAACAGATAAAACGGCGCTAACGCATACTCGTCCTTATCCTGAATCTTCTGTGCTGCTTCCTGAAATCCTGAAAGCATCGAACGCTCGCCACCGGAAAGATGCTTACCGGAGTTACCATGTTTACGGATTTCAGCAAATACCTTCTGCATGATAATGAACTGGTAAGGTACGAACGGGAAGTTTCTGACAAAATCCTGCGGGCCGGTATATCCCTTAATGTCCAACATTGCATCAGTAAAGCTGAACAGATTACGAAGAACGGAATCATTCTGGCTATATACCCGTTCCAATGCCGGTTCCACTTCAGGTTTTTTCTTCAAAATACGTTTCTGGATAACTTCGTCTGCGGAAGAAGAAGTCAGCGAAAGTCTGGTCTTGAAACGGGCCTGAATACGAGAAAACTCATTTTCACGAGCCTTGATGATTTCATCAATAGCTTCCTGACCGGTACAAACAACCCAAATCTTACCGCCGCACTCACTGCCGATTTTCTCAACAAGAGACTGCAGGTTAATAAGAAGGTCTGTATCGCCGCCTACATACTGACCAACCTCATCGACCATAAATAGCAAGCGGAAGTCATCCGTCTTATTGTCCACATAGTCTTTCATCTCAGAAACAAGCTGTGCGATGCTGGTCTCTACGGTCTCGGTTCCATTGAACCAGTTTCGTGCAGCATCCTCGCTCATGCCGAGAACTTCTTTCAATGTATCAACAACATCGTCTTCAAAGAAAGCAAAGGCATCTCTTGACTCAAGCCAGGGACCACCGTTTTTCTCCTCAAATACACGACGGAACTCTGCTGTCTTGCCACGCTTTTCGATGAACTGCTCCAGCTTTGCCACCTTAAGATTCTCTCCATAAAAACCAAGGTAGTTATAAAACATCTTTGCAAAAACACGAAGAACAGCAGTCTTGTCCTTGTTGATGGAACCCTCAATATCGATATTGAAAAGGATAGTATCCGTATGCCCCTTAGTAACGGAATCAATCAACATGAATGTTGCCGGATCATCCTCAAATTTTTTACGAAATCGTTCTACTGTACGAACACCCTGTACCTCCTGATTAGCAAGCAGGTAGGAGAGCATTTTCAGGAAGTGAGATTTACCACTTCCAAAGAAACCGGAAATCCAGACACCAATATCTGCAGTGCCTTCATGAAAGGACTCTCCATAGTTATTAAAGAAAGTAATGAAGTGCTTCTTCAAATCTTTGGTGATGACATACTCATCCAATTCCTGAACAAGAACATCAGTAGCATCTTGGTCTACTTTAACGACGCCATTGATTTTACGATTAATATCCTCTTGGAATAATTGTTCAATAACCATTGCTGTTCCTCCTTAAATCACATTGAAAGCTCGGTAGTAAGGATTTTTCTTCAGGCGATTGAAAAGCTGCACATCACGGCCATCATAATTGCCCGGATAGAACACCAGAATCGGAACATCTGGAAATTCTGGCTGCATCGCATTTAATAGGTCGTGGACTCTGATAAACGGAAATGCATCTCCCACTCCTGTGATGACAAGTACGTCACCAGCTTCATGTGGTTCATATTTCATCTTATTTACAAAAGCTGTATTATTAGCCATACGGCTCATCTGGTCTCTAATAAATTCTTTACCTTTTTTCTCTTCCATCGCAGGTATTGTTTTTGCGATGCGCTTATCTTCACAGATGGAAAGAAACACTTCATATAAGTTATGTTCTATCAGGTGACAGTTCATTGACTGATCTGTCATAATCTGCTCGATAAAATGTCTGACCATCATCTCATCTGATGGGTCATAACAGAAGATTCGTATATTTACTTCATTGCTTAAACCTTTGCCTTCAAGAAACTCCGGTTCCTGCATCAAGGCTCTGAGGTTATCTAGTCTTTCTTTCAATTCACTCATTTAGACCTACCTCCTTACGAAAAGCAATTGAATGCAGGAAGAGCAATCTCATCACCATTTTCACGGATTGCATTCTCAAGCACCGGATGAAGCCATACCGGGTTGAGCTTTGTCGCTCTAATGCTATCGATATACTCATTCTCCACCAGCATCTTTGCAATGACCTGTTTCAACTTCGTAACTGTGGAATCGCTCCATGTTGCCACCCGGTCATCCTGCTCCTGCAAGCGCAGAAAATAGCTATTCAAGTCTATTTTACCGAAAGTAGTGTCTGATAATCTGTACTTCTCACCGATGACTGTAATCATAAAATCCCAAATCAATCGGTACTGTTTCATCATGGCGTACAGACATATCTGCTTTGCCACATCAGACGGTTGTGTTGCGATTGCCTCCACCAGAGAATTATCCTCAAGTGCATCCAGTCTTCTCAGGCAGGAAAGTGCCATCTTTCTCACCGACTTTTCTGTCGGATATTGAAATAAATTATCTGAAACGATACGTTCTACTACTTCTTCATGGTTACATCCTTCGTGAATCAACTTGGCAGTAGTTCGCACTTCATAAAATAAAAATTGTTCTCTTGTTATGGCAGCATTATATGGGCTTGCTGCCTGTAGAGCTGCTTTGTTATTTTGCTCCATCCAAATCCTCCTAACGAATTTTAATCTTCGTTATTCTTAGTTTCTTCATCTGGCAAAGTCTCTAAAATATCACTAATCTGACAATTCAATGCCGTACATATTCTCAAAAGCACATCTGTAGTAATATTGTCTCCCTTGCCCAGCTTTGCCATTGATGCAGTACTGATTCCACTAAGTTCTCTCAGTTCTTTTTTATTCATGCCCCTATCAATAAGCATTTTCCATAACGGGTTATAACTAATACGCATTCGGTTCCTCCATTTATTATGACTCTTCAATCACACCGGTTTCTGTAGCAATGTGTTTCTCTCTTGCTGCTTTCTTTGCCCACGACCATCCAAATAATTCTCCTCCATTTTCATGAAGTTCAATAATCTTAGTCGAATGGACAATGTCACGTGTCACATCATAAAATGTATCTTCTTTATCAAATGCAATAAAAATCTGCTTTTTGCTCTGATTGTATAGCCCCATGATTTTATATATAGGCAAGTCTGCAATATTTTTGAAAATATTAGAGTCATGTGCTATAACCGGTAGTTCCGTGAGCCGTAAGAGCGCAAGGTCAAAAATAATTAATCCCTTGAAGTTCGTACCTGCTCCGGTGCCGTCTTCTGTCCAAAATTCATAAGTTGGCTTTCCACTTTTGGAATTTCCAAATTTTATAGCAGGCGTACAGATGGGTCAATAAATGTCACTTCATAATTTGCTCCGAGCTGTCCTCCTACATTCACAAATAACGGTGTGCTGCAGCCATCATTCGGACAAACACTGTGTTCTTCCGCCACAAGCAGAGCTCCATATTGCTCTTTGATAGACGGCGAAATTGTTGCATCCACTGTTGTTTCTTGAGACTGAGGAACAAGTTCTGTTGTTTTCTTACGCTTGCGCTTTATTATTGCTGCATTACAAATAATTTCTTTAAATCTCTCTGCAATTTTATTTTTGAAGTTTTCGTTGTCGATTCCGGGACATTCATCGGCAAATGCCGCGCATAAACCTTTAATAGTATCGTCCGTCTCTGTATCGATAAATTCTTCAAAATACTGAGAGTCCAAGTCCTTATTTATTTTCTTCGCCAAAGTGGTGATGTTGTGCGATCCGTAAAAATAACCCACGCAGCGTCCTAGGCCCATGTCATGTAACAAAGTGTCACCATTGGGATTGAGATAAATTTTCTTAAAAGTGTCCTCGTAAATTCTTCCGGAGACAGGTCTCCTTGAAAATACGTTGCTATTTTTTGAGCAAACACTTCAAATTCAGTTTTTGCCAATCCCAAACACCTCCATTTTGAATCAAGCGTGTACAACTGTGTATAAGCATGTACAGCATTGTTCGGTAAAAAATGCACTTTTCTATATACTTAAGTCATAGGAAGTGAAAAACGCATCTGAATATAGATACACACTTTAATGAGTATATCACAGAGCTTTTCGTTTGTCAAATTTGTGTTTGTTATCGCAAATTTCTGTTCAGCGATACAGCAACATAATTTCACTCATTCATTTCCTATATTAATCACTTCAGCGGTTTACGCAGACAGCTTTCCAGTGCTGATGTGACTTTTCAATTAAATATATTGCTCCCAGCAACTGGAAAGGCCGGTGGCACACATGAGATGGAGATTTCTCCTGACCGTGGTATCACTATACCCTTTTGCCGGTAGCATCAAGGAACCTCCATCTCGGATTGACAAGATGGAGGTTTTTATATGTCAAACAATGCAAATCAGAGTAAACAGCATCGTATGATTATTACCAAATCCAGCCGTTTTGCCAGAAACACACTGGATTGTCTGAAATACATCCGACAGCTCAAAGACATGAACATTCCTGTTCTGTTTGAAAAGGAGTCCATTAACACGATGGATGCTAAGGGTGAAGTTCTTATCACCATCATGGCTTCGCTGGCGCAACAGGAATCGCAGTCGCTTAGCCAGAATGTGAAGCTTGGCTTACAGTTCCGCTATCAGCGTGGGGAAGTGCAGGTAAACCACAGCCGTTTTCTAGGCTACACTAAGGACGAGAACGGCAGGCTTGTGATCGACCCAGAACAGGCAGAGGTGGTGCGGAGAATCTACCGTGAATACCTTGACGGTTACAGCACCGATAAAATCGCCGCTGGTCTGGAGCGTGACGGAATACTCACCGGCGCGGGGGAATCCTCGTTGGCACACAAGCACGGTAGCAAAGATACTGCGCAACGAAAAGTACATGGGCGATGCGCTTCTTCAAAAGACCTACACGGTGGATTATCTTTCTAAAAAGCGCATAAAGAACAACGGAATAATGCCGCAATCGTAATATGCTAAGGGAACTTGTGTTCACGGAAATTTTACATTCTTAAATGACAAAAATTTTAGACAGGCTTAAAATTTGCAAAGAAAATTGAATAGATAACGAAAAGCGTTCTTCATATATCAGTGAGGAACGCTTTTTCTATTTATTCGGAGGTTATTATGGCAAGTGAATCAAATTCATCGGTTGTCAGAGTGCATAAGAACACCGACTTCACGATCATGAGCAATCATCATTTGAGAAATCAGAAACTCAGTCTGAAAGCAATCGGGCTGATGTCCAAAAATACTGGGTCTGCCTGACGGCTGGAATTATTCCGTTGCCGGACTGGTGAAGATCTGCAAAGAGGGTGAAACGGCAGTTCGTGTTGCCCTCCATGAACTGATCGATGAGCGGTATGTGTATCTGGAGAAGCTTCCGCCGAACTACTCCAAAAGCGGACGGTTTGAATATGTTTATCACATCTACGAAATTCCATATGAGAATAGTCCTGATGGTCTGGAATGTCCGGAACTGTTTCTCAAAAAGCAGTCTGAAACAAATCAAAATGCAGATGTCCCAAATACAGAGAAACAAGATGCAGAAAACCTGTATCTTGAAAGTCAGAATGTAGAAAACCAGGGACAATTAAATACTTACATATCAAGTGCACATAATGCAATAGTTCATTTTCGTATATTTCAAATCAACCTAATTGTTCTACAAATCTTGCAAATGCTTCTTTTCCTTGTTTATCTCTCTTAAATACTCCGGCATCTTCAAGTACCTGTTCAAAAACTCTGCCGACTTCATAACGAATAATATCCATTGCATTATCAGCGTTAAAATCAGAATATTTTTTTAGAATTTCACTTGCCCAAATTGCATGAGATGCAATTTTATCATCTGTAGCGATCTCTTTGCCGGACAGCATTGCATCTTTTAAAAGTGTCAGTTCATCTGCTAAACGTGCAGGAAGAACAGCAAGTCCCATCACTTCAATCAATCCGATGTTTTCTTTTTTGATATGATGTAAGGTAGGATTCGGATGGAACACACCTAACGGTCTTTCTTTCGTTGTAATATTGTTTCTCAATACCAAGTCGCATTCAAATCCGGAAGAAGTTGCTCTTGCAATTGGAGTAATTGTATTATGCGGAATTCCGTCTGTTTCTGCAAAAATTCCAACCGTTTCATCCGTATATGTTCTCCACTTTGACAAAATATCAGCGCACGCAGCTGCCAAAGCCGTCCTGTTTTTTGAAGAAAGACGTATCACAGACATCGGCCATTTTACAATGCCGGCACTAACATTGATATAATTTTTCAAAAGAAATGTTCTTTCAATCGGTGCTTTTGCCATTGCAAAATTATAATTGCCGCCTTGAAAGTGTTCATGCGTTAGAATTGAGCCGCCTACAATAGGAAGGTCTGCATTTGAACCGATAAAATAGTGTGGAAATTGCTCAACAAAATCAAACAGTTTATTGAATACCTGTGCATTGATCGTCATAGGAATATGCTGTTTATTAAAGACGATGCAGTGTTCATTATAATATCCATAAGGAGAATACTGCATGAACCAATCTTGGCTGTTGATATTCAACTTTACCGGACGAAGATTTTGTCTTGCAGGGTGTGCCTGGTGACCTGCGAATCCCATATTTTCAACACAAAGATGACATTGAGGATAGGCTGATTTTTTTTGCAATTTAGCAGCAGCAATATCACGAGGATCTTTCTCCGGCTTAGAACGGTTTATAGTAATGTCAAGTGTTCCGTATTCTGATTCATATGTCCACTTTAAATCTTTCGCAATTCTTTCAGCACGAACATAGTTCAGGCTTTTACTAAAAGTATAGTACCATTCTGTAGCTGCTGATGGCGAAGCAGAATATTTTCTTTGAAATGTGGCATTAACTTCTCTCGGCATAGGTGTGAAAACACCCATAACTCTTGTATCAAATAGATCACGTTGTACAGAAGTGTCTTCAATAATTCCTGCCTTTACTGCATAGTCGATCAGGAGTTCAAGAAGTTCTTCAATATTTCCCGTGAGTGGTTCTTTATCATTCCAGTCAGTCAGTTTTAGTATATCCATGAGCTGATTTCTAACAACGAAAATATCGTCATTTGTAATCAAATCAGCTTCTATTGCATGACGGATTAATCCGTTTATTGCCCTGTATATCATGATAACACCTCTTTTCAAAAACCATCTGGATGATTCTTATGCCAATTCCAAGCGTCAGATATAATTTCTTCAAGGCTATCATGTACAGGATTCCAGCCAAGAATTTTTCTTGCCTTTTCACTGGAAGCCACCAGTCGTGCAGGATCTCCGGCACGTTTTGGCGTTTCAATTGCCGGAATCGGGTGTCCTGTCACTTTTCTTGCTTTATCAATTACTTCTTTTACGGAATAGCCGACACCATTTCCAAGATTGAAAATATTGCTTTCGTTTCCGTTTTTTAAGTACTTTACAGCGAGAATATGTGCCTGAGCCAAATCGGTAACATGGATGTAGTCTCTGATACAGGTTCCATCAGGAGTATCATAATCTGTTCCATAGATGGAGATACTTTCTCTCTTTCCATTTGGGACTTGAAGAATCAAAGGGATCAAATGACTTTCCGGATTATGAGCCTCGCCGATTTTACCTGATTTATCTGCTCCGCAAGCATTGAAATAGCGGAGAGAAACGTATCTTAGACCATGAGCTTTTGAAGTCCAATAGAACATCTTCTCCATAGCAAGTTTGGTTTCACCATATGGATTGGTTGGCTGTGTTCTGTCTGTTTCAAGAATCGGAATATTTTCCGGTTCACCATAGGTGGCAGCGGTTGAGGAAAATACAATTTTATCAATATGGTGTTCAACCATGGAATCCAAAAGAATTTTTGTTCCGCAGAGATTATTATCGTAATACTTTAGTGGATTGACAACGCTTTCTCCAACAAGAGAATATGCTGCAAAGTGAATCACTGCATCTATCTGTTCGTTTTCAAAAATATTATCAAGAAACGCCTTGTCATGCAAATCACCCGGATAAAATTTCGCATCTTTCGGAACAGCTTCGATGTGTCCGGTTGCAAGATTGTCTGCAATAATAACGCTTTCTCCGGTGCGAATCAACTCTAAAGCTGTGTGAGAACCGATATATCCTGCACCGCCTAAAACAAGTATATCATTATTTTTCCCTCCTATTATTTGATTTCAATACCGCCAAACTGTCTGATTGTCATAATGTAGCACGAATTTTGTCCAAATATTCTGTCCATTTCCGATCTATATGCATTGACAAGATCATTTGGTACAAATGCCTGAACAGTCCCTGCGAAACCACCTCCGTGAACTCTTACAGCACCATTGCCTTTTAATATTCGTTTCCCCGCCATAATTGCAAGCGGAATACCTTGTTCCGTTGGCTTTCTGCATGAGTATAAATTTTGCAGATAGTTCATGGAGGAATCTCCCGATTCGTTTACAAGCGTGAGAAAATCCTCAAATCTGTTGTTTTTGAGAGCTTCCGTTTCTGCCTTTGCACGATAATTGTCGCCAAAAAAGTGAATTGCACGCAAGACAGCTCTGTCAGAAATCTTCTTTTTAATATCAGGGAGATTATCCCAAAATTGATTTTCATCAACTTCACGAAGAACCTTTTTGCCGAAATATTCTGCAACTTCGTCCATTTCTGTACGAACGGCTACATAATCATCTGTCAAATCAGAATGATCTCCTTTGGTGTCTGTGATGATCAATGCATAGCCGGTTTTTGAAAGGTCAAAATCAATTTTTTGGATACTTGGATTTTGAATGTTTTGAAAATCAAGAAAAACAAATCCACCAACGGAGCAAACCATCTGATCCATCAATCCGCTTTTCTTGCCAAAATAAAAGTTTTCTGCATATTGTCCGATTTTTGCGATTTCTACTGCACCAATCTGATTATTATTGTAATAGCTGTCAATTGCCGTTGCAATCAATGTTTCAAATGCAGCAGAAGAAGAAATACCGCTTCCACCAAGTACATTTGAAGTTGTATACATATCAAATCCGGAAATTTCTACACCTAAATCCTTAAAGCGAGCTGCAATCCCTCTGACAATTTCAGAAGAACCTTTTTCACCGATATGAACATCCAAATCGTCCGGTGAAACTGCAAATTCATCGTATCCCTCTGATTTAATTCTGATGATGTTTTCATCATGAAATGCTACAACACCGATAACATCTAAGTCAACTGCTCCTGCAATGACACAGCCATGTTGATGATCGGTATGATTACCGCCGATTTCTGTTCTACCCGGAGCAGAATAAACGTGTATATCATTTCTATTCGGATACAGTGCTGTGAATTTCTCCACAGCACTCATATATCGTGATTTCTGACTTTCTATATCCTGTGGCTTATAAATATTTGCGAAGATATTATCAAATCCACCACAAGTAATATTGTCTTGAAAATCCTGTATTTTCATTGCTTTCCTTTCTTCTTACGATCTTAAGGGCATAATTACAAATTCCAATTTCATCGGCTGATCTGCATGGATTCTGTACTCCTCATGCACCGGTGCACCCCAGGAATCATCGCCTCCGACACCCATTTGCTTTGCAGCAATTCTGACCCATGTGTAGCGAACACTTGGAAGTTCATCCGGATGCATTGCATCTTCGAGTTCATAGGCACTGTATGGCAGTACGCTCATTTCAAACGGAGCAGATGCCTTTTGGAACGTCAGACCATGCTGCATATCATCATGGACAGAGAGCGTTCTTACACCGGTACGATTGCCGCATTCCTGCGGATTGAGATAGCCGGAAAGATTTTCTTTTGCCGTAGATTTCCACAATCCCAGTCTTGCTCCTTTGCATCGGTCGCTGTAATTTTCATCAGGGCCGAGTCCGTAATACTGAAAATTGCAAAGCTGTTTTTTCATCTTGAAGTCCAATGCAAGAACCGGCATATCGGACATACCGCTTACTCCTGCATAATTTACACCTACGCCCAGCTTTCCGTCAAAGTTTGCGGTATAGGTTACAGTAAACTCAAAAGTCGGAATGCAGGCAGCCTGATATGTGAATGTGATTTTCAGAGCATCTTCCTGTTCCAGCCATGAAACGGTTTTATACTTTGCAAATTTGCCTGCGACATACCACTGTGCAAGATTGTACGGCTCGGAAGCACCGGTGTCATTGTCTGTCATCGCTCTCCAGAAGCTGACCTTTGGTGTGCGTGTGATATATTCAAAATCATTGTATTTCAGAGAACTGATGCCGCCCTCTTTTTTGTCGAACATCATGGAGAAGTTTTCTCCGTGAACACCAATGATAACATCGCCGTATACAATCGTTGGCTTTTGCAATGTGGTTTCCGGAATCTGATTGTCTTTTACTTCAAACACTTCCTGTGCAAAGGCAATTTCGTGCCCTGCATCTGCCCATAGTGTCTGATCTGCGGTAACGGCGGAAACATGATAAACATATTCTCCTACACTGTCTATTTTGTGAAGTGTCAGTTTCAGTGTCTTGCTTTCTCCGGCAGGAACATTCAGAGAAAATGTATCGGATTTCAGAACAACGCCGTTCTTTTCCAATCGTACAACAAAGGATAAGTTGTTTGTATCTGCAAAGAGATTTCGATTTTCTACGGTAAGCATTCCGTTTTGAATAGACATTCTGATGTTGGAGTAAAGAGCCTTCATTTCCTGAACCTTTGGAGAGTAGGTTCTGTCAGCATAGATCACACCGTTGGTACAGAATCCGTAATCGCTTGGTCTGTCCTCAAAATCTCCGCCATAAGCCAGAACTGTTTCCCCGTCGTCATTTTGGGTTTCGATTGCCTGATCGATGTAGTCCCAGATGAAACCACCCTGATAAGCCTCATATTTGTCCTCAAGGTCAGTGTAAAGACACAAACCGCCAAGAGAATTGCCCATAGCGTGCATATACTCACAACTAATATACGGTCTGCCGCTGTTCTGTTTCAGGTATTCTTCCACTTCCTGCGGTTTTGCGTACATACGGCTTTCCATATCCGTGATGAAATCATACTGATTGTCCGGAACTCTTGTAACACCCTCATAGTGCACCAGTCTTGTCGGGTCTACGCTTCTGAAATATTCCGACATTGCAGCAATATCTTCTCCGCAGTATGATTCGTTTCCGCAAGACCAGATGAGAACGCTTGCGTGATTCTTGTCCCGTTCGTACATTGATTTTGCTCTGTCCAGCACAGCTTCTTTCCATTCCGGAAGTGAACCCGGTACATTCCAAGACGGATCTGTTGCACCAAGCTTCTGCCATGTACCGTGTGTTTCCAGATTGGTTTCATCAATCAGATAAATGCCGTATGCATCACAAAGCTGATACCAAAGAGAATTGTTCGGATAATGACAGGTACGAACTGCATTGATATTGTTTTTCTTCATGAACCGGATGTCAAACAGCATATCTTCCTTAGTGATTGCTCTGCCTGTTTTCGCATCAAATTCGTGTCGATTGATACCCTTGAAAATAATACGTTTTCCATTCAGGCACATGATTCCGTTTTTCAGTTCAAATCGGCGGAATCCAACCTTGGTTCTGCTGACCTCGATTTCATTTCCGCTTTCGTCTGTCAGAATTACTGTAAACGTGTAGAGATTCGGTATTTCGGCACTCCAAGGCTTGCTATTTTCAATTGTCCGGTTTACAGATTCCTTTTCATTGGATTCTGCAATGACCGTTCCATTTTCATCTGTCAAGATCGATTTCACAGAACACTTGCCCGCAATATCCAGCGTTGCAGAGAAGATACCATTTGTACCGTCATAATCTGTAATCACTCTCATATCACGAACATGGGCAGACGGTGCCGCATAAAGGAATACGTCACGGAAAATGCCGGAGAATCTCCAGAAATCCTGATCTTCCAGCCAGCTTGCAGAACTTCTCTTGAACACTGCGACAGCAAGCTTGTTGCCCTTTTCACGAATATATGGTGTCAGTTCAAATTCAGACGGTGTAAAAGAATCCTCGCTGTAGCCGATAAATTCGCCGTTCAGCCAGACATACATAGCAGTTTCCACACCCTGAAAAGAAATGAATACACGCTTGTTTTTCAGAGCATCGTTCAAGTCAAAATATCTGACGTAGCTGCCGACAGGGTTGTCCTTTTCAGAGATAAACGGCGGACGGAGATGCTCCTGTCCCTCCCAAGGATAAATGGTATTGACGTACTGCGGTTTACCGTATCCCTGCAATTCCATGTGTCCCGGAACCTGAATGTTGTCAAAATTGTCAGTGCTGTCGCTTTCTTCATAGAACTTTTGCTGCCATTCAGACGGATTCTTTGCCCACGCAAATTTCCAGGTGCCGTTCAGATTCTGAATAAGAGAGGAATTGTCTGCATCGGCTTCCAAATGGTTTGCATAGATTCTGTGGTCGGAATGTGCTGCGATTCTGTTGACTGCAAACACTTCCGGATTGGTCAGCCAGTCGAGTGTATATTTCATATTGTTCCCTCCATTTTAGTTCTGTGATTCCATTATAACTTCATTTTCGGATATTCCAAGTTTTTCTTTGACTTCCGCATTTGCCTTTTCAACATTCATCTTAGAAAGAATAAATGTGATGATCAGATCCAGTGCAAACGGAACGATCAGATACATAATGTGAAGCATATTGATAGCAGAATCAGGCTGTACTGTCAAAGTGCCATTGAATCCGCTAAAGTCGAGCAAAAGACCGACAATTGCCGTTCCAAGTCCACCACCAATTTTTACACCAAGTGATGTGCAGGAGTACATGATTCCATCAACGTGCTTGTGTTTGGTAAGCCAGCTATATTCAGAGCATGATGCGATGACTGCATTCATATCACCTTGCCATGGACCTTGACCGAGTGCTGCAAGTGCTGTAAATGCAAGCATCAGCGGAATGTTTCCCATGTATCCGGCAACTGCTACCAGAAGTCTGCCAACTGTTGCTACTATGTAGCTGTATTTGTTCAGCTTATACATGCCGTTCCATTTTTGTACGATGGTAGGAGTGAAGATCAAGGCGATAATCAAAGGAATATTGATAAACCACGCAAACGTGCCGAACATATTCTCATCTGCGAGAACATATTTTGCATAGTATGTTCCAACACCGATCATCGCACCATAGAACTGCTGCAAAATGTAGGTTACTGTGATCATCACATAATATTTGTTGTGTACGAGAATTTTGAATGCTTCTCCAAAACTGTATCTGGTTTCTTCTGTTTTTGTTTCATTGTCTGCAAGTTCCACATCAGAAAGTTCCTTTACAGAAAGAGCGGAAATTGTATTTACAATAAGACCGATAACCGCATAAATAATTGCGACTGTTCTCCAGCCATTTGCACCGCCGCCCATTGCTTCAACAAATTGGAATGTAACAGCCTGAATCAGGAGGCTTGTTCCAAATGCGAAGATAAAGCGATAAGAACCCATCTGAACTCTTTCCTTGCTGTTCTTTGTAACAAGAGCGGTCAGAGCAGAATATGCGATGTTGTTTGCCGTATAAAATACACTGTTAAGAAGTGTGTAGCAGATAAAGAACCATGCGTACTGAGCAAAATTATCCATGTTCATCGGAATTGCAAATACACCAATCAAGGTAATTGCACAGCCGATAAAACCATAAAGCATCCACGGTTTTGCCTTGCCCATTTTCGTATGTGTCTTATCAATCAACGTACCAAAAATGATGTCTGTTATTCCATCAAAAATCTTCGATACAGCAATGAGAACGCCAATAACACCTGCGTTTAATCCAATCGTGTCGGTAAGATAGATCATTATGAATGATGTCAGCAATGCATAGACAATGTTCCCTGCAACATCGCCGGAACCATAACCGACTTTGTTATACCACTTTAAGTATGTTTTTTCTTTGCTCATAATAGAGCTCCTTTCATTGTTTGTATGCCCATATGGACAGAATTTTCCCATGATGAATGATACGAACTGCTTTTCATCTTGCAAAAACGAAATAATGCCATCGTCAGAATAGATGATTATTTTTTTTGAGCATAAAGAATTTTTGCTGAATTCAACATAGAATTACAATGAACGACGTCTTTTTTAATTCTTTCCTCTCATTTCTTAATTTTATTATACCACACAAAACGGCTTAAAAAATACACAATATTATAAAATATATGCACAAAATTTAGGATTTTTCTTGTGACCAGTGATCAGGTGTGATATACTATATTTATAGAAGCAAGGAGGTGCTTTTTATGTTTATGAATGTTGCCTATTTAAACAACTCTACATCTACTGTAGTGGATAATACGAAACCTTTGATTGTAACAAGCTGTGGAAATTATCGTGTGAAAAATCGTTCTGAAGTAGTAACACATCGTCCGAAGGGAAGAAAAGATTATCAGCTTTTATATATTGCCTCCGGAAAAGGACATTTTTTCATTCACGGAGAAGAAAAAACGGTTTCAGCCGGAAATATTATTATATATTTGCCGGATCAACCACAGGAATATGTTTATTATCGTGAAGATCAAACCGATGTTTATTGGGTGCATTTTACCGGAAATGAAGTAGAAGAAATTTTAAAGTATTACAATATCAACCTGCAAAATAATATTCTCTATATCGGAACATCTCCCGATTATCAGTGGTTATTTGGTCAGATGATTCAGGAATTGCAGCTTTGCAGACCACGGTATGATGAATTGATTTCTTTGCAGCTGCGAAATATTTTTGTTTTGATAAGCCGTGCAATCATGAGTGCAAAGAAATTCAGCAGCACCAGTGAAAAAGAAGTTGCTTTTGCGATGCACTATTTTCGTAAGAATTACAACACAGAAATCAGCATTGAGGAGTACTCCGAATCCAAAGGGCTTAGCAACTGTTGGTTTATTCAGTGCTTTAAAGAAATCACAGGTTCCAGTCCGCTGCAATATATCTTAAAGCTGCGAATCTCCAACGCACAAAGTTTGTTAGAAAATACGGACTACACCATTACTGAAATTGCAAATATGGTTGGATACACCAATTCGCTTTATTTCAGCAGACTGTTTCATAAATACTTTGGTATGTCACCAAAAGAATATCGAAAAGTAAAACTCAAAGAAAATCTCAGGGAGTAAAAAACAAAACTCGTTTGTCTAAAGCTAAACCAAACGAGTTTTGTTGATTTTTGATAAGAAATAAGGAATGGCTACATTATATCACAACACTTGCGGGCAAGACAGGTGTTAAACCAATACTACTTGTTTTTAATCCGGATCAGACTAACAAAGTAATTGGAGAATTTATCAATGTATTAGATGCTTACGGGCTCTATGATAATAAAGGCAGATGGAAAGCTATACAAAATGCCTTGCGGTTGAACGTTCGGCAGTCGACAATCTTTGATAAGTTCAAGAAAGACCGCACCTTTATATCAGTGCGGTTTTTCTGTTTTTACGGACATTGATTAAACATTGAATATTCAGCTACGTTGTGATATACTTAAACCATAAAGATATAAAACGCATAAACCTTGCTCATGATGAATTTTCTAAATATCGGAGGGAATACCGTGTTTGAAAAAATACCCGTAAAATAAATAACGTCACAGCAAAAAAGTCAGAAATCCGCTTGTTGACGATAATGATATCGACATATAAAATTATTGCGGTAAACAAAGAAGAATGAACTCTCTTATACTACAGCAACAGGAAGAGGTAATTACTTTGGCACAATTTGATATAAAGGATGCTGTACTGAAAAAATGTCTGCTAAAAGAGGACGAAACTGTCATTACTGTGCCTGACGGTGTAACTACCATAGGCAAGGACGCCCTCTGCGGCTTACAGAGCGTTATTTCCGTTACGCTCCCGGAAAGTCTGAAAGTCATAAACGACGGCGCATTCTACGGCTGTTCATCGCTGACCTCTGTCACGTTGCCGGACGGTGTTGAACGGCTTGGAAGCTGTGCTTTCGCCCAGTGCAGTACACTCAATAAAATATATCTTGATAACAAACTTACGGAAATCGGGAATTCTGCATTCTGGGGATGCACAAGCCTTGAAAGTATTGACATTCCCGCAGGCGTTACTAAGATAGGATATAATCTTTTCGGCAGTTGCCTGTCGCTGATATCGGTATCTCTGCCCGATACAGTCACAGAGCTTGATGAGCGAGCTTTCAAAGAGTGTACAAGCCTTGCTTGTATCACACTTCCGGATAGTTTGATTAAAATAGGAAATATGGCATTTCTGAACTGTCACAACCTGAAATCGGTAAATATTCCCGACAGGTTGGAAAATATAGGAGAAAAGGCATTCTTTATGTGCGAAAGCCTGCATGAACTTGAGATCCCGGACGGCATAGCTTCAGTCGGCGGCGACGCATTTTCCGATTGTGTAAGCGTTACCGTCAGAAGCACAATCAGCGGGAAACCGCTTTATAAAGCAGTTACGGCGACCGACGGATCATCGGCGTACAATTTTATATTGCGTAATATCTGGGGCAAAGGCGGTTTTGACTTTGCGGCGCAGGATAATTATTTCCCCGCTTTGCAGGACGAAAATCTTCAATATGCGATAGCGTTTTCACGTCTTATGTACAGAGTGAATCTCAGCGCCTCAGCAGAGGAGCATTACCTTGATTTTCTGCATAATAATGCGGAAAACGCCGTGCGTTACTGTATTACGCAGGACAGTGCCGAGCTACTCGGAATATGCAAGAAAAACGGCTTGATCACCGCCGGGAATGTAACAGGGCTTATTGAATTTGCAGACGAGCAGGGTAATACCTCTGCCGCCGCATTTCTTCTGACGGTTGCAAACAGTCCGGAACACGACAATTTTTGCGATCCGCTGTCATCGCTGGAACTATAGCCTTATATGTGATTTTATATACACGGTGCCGTTTTTGCGGGATGTACCTCGCTGAAGAAGCTGACTATTCCCGATACGGTGCGAGTTATAGAGTAACACGCATTTGCGAATTGTACTTCCCTTGAAAAGGTGTCGCTAAGTGAAAATACCTTTATTTCACGGAGAATTTTTTACGGTTGCGAAAAAATACATATTTACTCATCTCAGACAGGCAATGAAATAACCGATTGGTACAACGGGATAACTTATTGAATCGACAAAGGAAGTGATTTTACGGATAAGGAATACGAAAAGGCAAAGGAGCGTGCCGAGAAGCTCTCGGCGCTTGCAGCCGACATACTTATGCTGTCCCGCAATACGCTTGCCGTAAATCTCAGATTTCTTGACAACGCAATTAATAAGCTGCCGCTGAAACCGTCGATCATAACCGAAACTGTTGCCACTGACGGCAGATACATTTTCTATGACGAAAGCTATGTGCTGAAAAGCTATAAATCCGGATATAATCTGACACGGGCATATCTTCACATGATGCTTCATTGCGTGTTCCGCCACAATATTGTCGGTACGCTTGTAGACACGCTCAGGTGGAATCTGGCGTGCGATATCGCCGCTGAGAATATCATGAATGAGCTCGATATAAAGGCGCTTTCTTCGCCCCGACAAGTCAGACAGGGCAGTATTATCGACAAAATCAAAACGGATTGCCGGTTTGTCACCGCAGAGAAGATGTATGACTATCTTCTGAGGAATGTTGACGATTTGCAGGTCTATGCCTGGTCGGAGCTGTTTGCGGAAGACGACCACAGAATCTGGTATGCAAAGCCGCCTGAAACAGAAGCTTCAACGCAGATCAAAAGCAATCAGGACAGCAAGGACGGCAACAGCCGGAACAGTAATGACATGAATTCTGATAACGGACAGTCGGGTAATGATACGGATAACAGCAATGGCAGCAACAGAAACGGTAACGCAGAAAATCCCGGAAATGAAGACGGAACGGGAAATGATATGCAGATGTCAGCTGAAACCGCCTCACAGCTCGAAAAGGACTGGAAAGAAATTTCGGAGAAAATGCAGATCGAAATAGAAGCGTTTTCAAAGGAAAAAGGCGATACAAGGGGCAGCTTCATTCAGAATCTGAACGCCGTCAACCGTGAGAAATACGACTATACGCAGTTTCTGAAAAAATTCTCTGTAATGGGAGAAGCGATGCGTGTAAACGATGATGAGTTTGATTATATCTTCTACACCTACGGACTGAAATTATATGAGCGTATGCCGCTTATAGAACCGCTTGAATACAAGGAAGTAAAGCGAATAAAGGAATTTGTTATAGCAATCGATACATCGGGCTCGGTATCAGGCGAGCTTGTACAGAAATTCATTCAGAAGACGTACAATATCCTCAAAAACGAGGAAAGCTTTTTCACAAAGATAAATCTTCATATTATCCAGTGCGACACGGACATACAGGAGGACAGAAAGATAACCTCGCAGGAAGAGTTTAACGATTATCTTGCTGCAATGAAATTGCACGGATTCGGCGGTACGGATTTCCGCCCGGTATTCGCTTATGTTGATAAGCTGATACAAAGCAAAGAGTTTACAAATCTCAAGGGGCTTATTTATTTTACAGACGGATACGGGGATTTTCCCGCAAGAAAACCGCCGTATGAAACGGCATTTGTATTCATAGACGATGAGTACAATAATCCAGATGTTCCGCCGTGGGCGATAAAGCTTGTTCTTCCGTCGGATGAGATCTAAAGGAGCAGAGTATGAATATAAAAGAAGCAAAAGAACAGATAAAGAATGCCATGACGGCATATTTCACAAAGGATGAAACGGGCGGCTATGCGATTCCTGTTGAAAAACAGCGCCCTGTATTTCTGATGGGACCTCCCGGAATAGGCAAGACTGCGATAATGGAGCAGGTAGCGTCGGAAATGGGAGTAGGTCTGCTGTCGTACTCCATGACGCACCACACAAGGCAATCCGCACTCGGACTGCCGTTCATTGTACACAAGAATTACGGCGGTAAGGAATATGACGTGTCGGAGTACACTATGTCGGAAATCATCTCGGCAGTGTATGACCTTATGGAAAATACGGGTGTAAAAGAGGGAATACTGTTCCTTGATGAGATAAATTGCGTATCAGAAACGCTCGCCCCGATTATGCTCCAGTTCCTGCAATACAAGGTGTTCGGCAGACACAGAGTGCCTGACGGCTGGATAATAGTCACTGCGGGAAATCCGCCCGAATACAATAATTCCGTCCGTGAGTTTGACATTGTAACGTGGGACAGACTGAAAAGAATTGACATCGAGCCTGATTTTACAGCGTGGAAAGAATACGCTTACAAGGCGGGCGTTCATGCCTCTGTGCTTACCTATCTTGAAATTAAGAAAGCGGATTTTTACCGCATAGAAAGTACGGTTGACGGAAAATCATTCGTTACGGCGAGAGGTTGGGAAGACCTGTCGCAGATGATAACCCTGTATGAGAAAAATAATATCAAGGTCGACATAAAGCTTATTCGTCAGTACATACAGCACGACGTGACAGCGAGAAGCTTTGCGGCATATTACGACCTGTTCAACAAGTACAGGAGCGACTATCAGATAGACGAGATACTCAGCGGCAATGCAAGTGACAGCATAAAAGACAGGGCTAAAAACGCAAAGTTTGACGAGCGTTTATCCCTGCTCGGACTTATCCTTGACAGCGTTACGGCATCGGCAAAGCAGGTAACAGACGGCGAGGATATGCTCCGTGAAACGCTTGTAACGCTGAAAGAATTCAAACTGAGAACGCATGACAGCGATATTTCCGCAGAAAAGCTGATGAATGAGCTTATAGCGGTAAAGAAAAATGAGCTTGAAAACGGCAAGCAGTCGTCAAGCATTTCCGTATCACGTCAGAAAACGCTTGCAAGAGCAATATCACAGCTTGAGAATATGGCTGCGCTCACAGTCGGCAAGGACGGAAAAACGGCGTTTGCGGATATCAGGAGCAGATATGACAGTCTTGTGTCTGAGCTTAAAATTTCAGCGAAAACGGCACAGGATAAGATGTCAAACGCATTTATTTTCTGCAATGAAGTGTACACCGACGGACAGGAAATGCTGATACTTGTAACCGAGCTTACCGCAAACAGCTACACGGCAAGATTTATTTCCGAGTTTGGATGTAAGGAGTATTACGAGCATAACAAGGCTCTGCTGTTTATCGACAGAAGCAAGGAAATTATGCAGAGACTAGAGGAGTTCGGGGAGATATAAACTGAACTGTGCAGCGCTTCATTTTATAAACAAACATACTTTTTCTACAAGCTGAAATGCCGCCCTGATGGGCGGCATAGAGAGTCTGAATAATAAACTGTGTAAATGCCAATAATGACCATAAAGAAAATTGGGATAAATTGGTATGAAAAATAGAAATCACGGTTTCAGCAGTAACCATGTTTTTTCGCAGATGATAGTCTGCGGGGAGTGCAGCGAGCTGTTTCGCCGTGTTCACTGGAACAATCATGGCTGCCGCTCAATTGTCTGGCGGTGCGTTAGCAGATTGCAGCCGGCTGATGTGATTTGCCACGCCCGCACGGTAAACGAAGAAGTGCTGAAAAATGTGGTCGTGCAGGCATTCAACGAAATGCTCGGTAGCAGAAGCACCTATCGGAAGAGGCTTCGGGATAACCTTGCAGCGGTGATTCGCGGGTATGCTGATGACGAGGATCTGGAGATAGACAAGCGGCTTGCTGAACTTCAGCAGGAGCTTATCAACCACGCTTCCCGCAAGGAGGACTACAACGACATTGCCGATGAGATATTCCGGATTCGTGAGATGAAACAGAAGAACTTCACAGACACAGCCGTCCGTGACGAGCAGGTCAAGCGTATCAACGAGCTGAACGAGTTCATTGAGCAGCAGGATTCCGAACTTACCGAGTTTGACGAGAGCCTTGCCCGGCGGTGGCTTAAGGAGATTGTCGTCTGGGACGAAAGGTTTTCTGTGGAGTTGAAGTCGGGGGTTATTATTGAGATAGAAATATGATTTTTGAATATGTACGAACCCCTCTCGGCTGTGATGGTCGGGAGGGGTTATTTTTTATTATTCATCTCCAATTATACCTAATTGGCTTTGTAAATTTTGCAAATGATAATTAAGCTTAATACCAATCCATGCTTGCCCTCATTTCAGATTCATATTCTGCTCTCATTTCATTTTCATAATCTGCAATTGCATCTAGCATTGAATCGCAACTATCAAGAAAATTGATTATTGCTTTAAGGTATGCATACACATTAATTATGTCTAGTATTTTATCATCAAAACGATATTCCAAACTATATGATGTTGGGTACCGGAAATTATCACCATTCTTATCTAATGTGTTTATTTCATCTAGTAAGCTTTCGACAATATCAATAGTCGTTAGGTCTTCACCTGAATCATTGGCATATTTAACGATAACCGGTTTGACGTTCTTCCACAAATCCTTTTTTATATAATGGCTTTTTCGTTTTGAATTAAACACTTTTAGCGGTACACCATTATCAACTCTACTATAGAACAACCTCTTCAAACATAATTCAATCGTATTTCTAAACATAAAGATCAGAGGATAGAGTTTATCCTCATTGGTAATATTCTGATTCTGATAAACGTAATCAATTACCTCAGAATACCCTGTAACCTTAACATGAAATCCTTCGTCTGAGATCCCTTGCCACAAGTAACAATTACCAATTCCATGTGACGCAAAAACAAAGAACTCTGGTTTTAGTTTGCTGTCAATTTCATCTTCTTTAAGAACAATTCCTTTCTCAATGCATTTCTTTACTAACGCAAAACACTGAAGCAAATTATTAGCGATGTCAACATTATTTAAAAACTTATCCCTGTATTTAGAAAGAAACTCATCTTCAAAAGGGAACCTGAACATATCAGATTTTTTATCTACTTCTTCTAGAGAATCCAAATACTTAGTTAACCATTCTTCCTCTTCATCAGTCAAATACTTTTCAAGTCTTGTGTTAGTGTATTTTTTATATAACATAGAAACATCATGACAACATTCTTCAAAAGCATTCTCTATATCTCTCTTCCGAGAAAAAACTCTGCACAATAAAGCCTTCAATCCTAGTTCAAGACTATGACGAACTAAGAATATACCTGTTAAAAACCACATGTCCGATTTAACGTTATCATGTCCGCTGCCAATCACTTCTTCAAATGTTTTGTATCCACACTCATAAAACTGATATGATAAAGTCTTATAATCTTCAAAACAATTGTGGCTCCACTTAATTGTTACCGAATTTGTTTCGTTAACAATTTTCCAAAAATTCATATCCGAGGATGGCCAAATCCACGCTGATTCATTCATGCAGTTTCCTACTTTCATAATATTTCAACCACTGATTACAATACAGTCAACTGTGGAGTTGCCGGATTAGACAATATCCATATTGCTTGCTAAAATTGAGCTTGTATCGATGACATCTATCCCACCCACCACCACACCACTTCCGCACACCCGACCCTCGCCCCGTGTATCGCTGCGAAACTGCTGCCACCGCAGACATATTACCCTATACGCCAAATCACCATATTCTACCAAAAAAAGTACGGTTTGTCCAACACGCACAAACCGCGCCGTTAAGCCGCTTATCCCGATTTACTCCGCTTTCCTTGACATCGAAACCACGCACTCCACATGCCTCGTATGCGGGAACATATCAAACGGCTGAATATCGGTCACTGTGTACTTTTTCGTTAGCGTTTTCAGATCCCTTGCCTGCGTAGCCGGATTGCAGGAAATATAAACTATTCTTTCCGGTGCGATTTTTACGAGCGAGTTTAAAAATTTCCTGTCCGCTCCCGTCCTTGCAGGGTCGAGAATCACTGCGTCATAATGAGTGCCGAGCTTTGCCTTCTTTTCAAGAAATTCGCCTGCATCGCCACGGTTAAAAGCAATGTTGCGGGTAAGCCCGTTTTCGTGACAGTTCTTTACTGCGTCACGGACGGCTGATGCGTTGTATTCAATGCCCTGTACCTGCTTTACATAGTCAGACGCTATTATGCCTATCGTGCCTATTCCGCTGTATGCGTCAAGCAGAACGTCCTTCTTCGTGAGCTTCGCCGCCTTTATAGCGTAGTCGTACAGCTTTTCGGTCTGTGCATGATTTATCTGATAGAACGAGTGCGGAGAAATTCTGAATCTTTTTCCGCAAAGAATATCCGTAATGTATCCCTCGCCGTAAAGCACCTCGTTATTTTCTCCGAGAAGAAGCATTTCGGGAGTGCGGTTTACCGAGAATGTTACAGTCGTAATATCCGGGAACCGCTTTACAAGCGCTTTCACAAAGTCATGCTTTTTAGGGAACATTGAGTTTCCGCCGACAAGAGTAACCAGTATCTCTCCGGTATTCTTTCCGACACGGACAAGCACATGACGTAAAAAGCCACGCTCCGTACCCTCGTCATACGGATGTAATTTGAACGATCTGAGCAGCTCTCTTATGCCTACTATTATCTCGTCCGCACGCTTATCGTCAAGCATACAGCTGTCAATTCCGACAATGCCGTTTCTGGATGACTGATATACGCCGGAGATTATCCTGCCGTTTCTGTCAGAGCGGAATACCGCCTGCACCTTGTTTCTGTAATTATACGGGTCGTCCGCACCTATAATTTTAGATACCTTGCCGAAACCGCCGAGCAGCTTTTCGGTATCCTTCTGCTTCCATTCAAGTTGTTGTTCGTATGTCATATTAGACAGCTGACAGCCACTGCATTTTTTTGCAACGGGACATTTCTTGTTTGCCATTTATATTTCCTGTTCTTTCTCCAAAAATTCTTCAAGACCCTCAAGATACATCTCCATATCCTTCCTACCAAGCTCATAAACGCTTTTCAGCCTGTCGGGATCTCTCTCCGTTCTGCTTATCGTTATCGGCTCAGACGGACGGATAATAAATACCTTGCCACTTTGTTCAAGTTCGCATAGCTTGTCTATGCTTTCATTGTAGACATTGTGACGGTTTTCAAGCGCATTGCACAAGTCGGGAAATTTGCTGTAGAACGATCGTATCAGCAGTTTGTTCATCGGCTTTTTGCGGTAGTTCATATCACGGGTGAGGATTACCACCTGCTTTTTGTATCCCATTTCGGAAAAATGCTCAAACGGTATGCTGTCGGAAATTCCTCCGTCAAGATACGCCCTGCCGCCGATTATTACAGGCTTTGATATAAACGGCATCGAAGCAGAAGCACGGAGCATTTCCATATCCCGAAGTACGCTTTTTACCTGCAGATACTCCGGCTTTCCCGTTTTTACATCGGTCACCGTTGCATAAAACGGCACGCCCGATTTCTGATAGGTTTCGTCATCGAATTTGTCAAGCTCGTTCGGCACTTTGTAATAGGCATATTCCGTGTTGAAAAAGTCACCGCTTTTAAGTAACGGCTTTATCCCCATGTAGTTCCTGTCGCCGTTGAAGCGGCAGTTGTAGCGGATGACCCTGCCGTCCTGCCTTGACAGGAAATTCACTCCGAACACCGCACCTGCCGATGTTCCTATTATCCCGTCAAAATTTATATCATTTTCAAGAAGTACGTCAAGTGCGCCTGCCGTGTACATTCCACGCATAGCGCCGCCTTCAAGCACAAGTCCTGTTTTCATAATGTTCTCCGTTAAATTTATTTGCCGTATTCGTTGTCAAATTCTTGTATTTCTCTGAGCATATCCTCAGTGCTGTCATCGCTCATATCGTACCATTCCATCTTTTTCAGGTACTTGCCAAGCCAGCTGTCGTGAAGCGCATTCGCCACGATTCCGACTTCGCTGAAAGAATCGTTACCGTCCACGATAACAAAAGCAAGCCGCTTATTATCTGTCGGCACTTCTTTAAAATTACACCCTGCAAACGCTTCTCTTACTGTCTTATATACCGCATCCAAATCGTGTTGCTGTAAGCTCAGCACTTTTTCATTATTTATTTCTACCGTGATTTTGTATAAGTAATCCATGCCTGCCGCCTTTTCGGGTAATATATTTTTAGTACCGCCATATTTGACAACATCCGCCCGATACGCTATAATATTCAGTGCGACAAGCGGATGTGCTGTGATAATATTCTATCACTTTTCGATATTATTTGCAATACGAAAAAGTCCGCCCGAAAGGAAATGATAAACAGTATGGCTGAAATAATAGATGTTGCCGATATAAATATACCCGAGCTTGAAATATACACTCACCTGACAGATGCACGGCTTCGCAAGGTGTACGAGTATGAACACGGAATATTCATAGCCGAAAGTCAGACGGTTATAGAAGTAGCCCTTGACGCAGGCTGTAAGCCTATTTCAATGCTCACAGACAGAAAGTATATCAATGACCGTGCAAACGGCATAATAGAGCGGTGCGGCGATATTCCGGTATACACCGCCGACAGCAAGATAATGTCCGGGCTTACAGGCTATGAGCTGACACGGGGAATGCTCTGCGCTATGGAGCGCCCTGCGCCGAAAAGGGTAGAGGAGCTTTGCAAAAACGCACGCAGGATTGCCGTGCTCGAAAATATAGCCGATGTCAGCAACACAGGAGCAATAATTCGCTCTGCGGCGGCACTCGGCATAGACGCTGTGCTGATAACCCCGTCCTGCTGTGACCCTCTTTGCAGGAGAGCCATAAGAGTAAGTATGGGAACGGTATTTCTTATCCCGTGGGGATATATAGGCGAGGATGAGCATTGGTGGCAGTCACACGGCCCCGCATATCTTAATTCGCTGGGCTTTAAAACAGCGGCAATGGCGCTTACCGATAACTCGGTAAGTATTGATGACAAGACGCTTCAGAGCGAGGAAAGGCTTGCGATAATACTCGGCTCTGAGGGCTACGGACTGTCGCAGAAGACTATAGACGGCTGTGATTATACGGTAAAGATACCGATGTATCACGGTGTCGATTCACTCAACGTCGGTGCGGCGGCCGCTGTCGCATTCAGAGAGCTGAGAGTAAGAGAATAATAAAAGGGCTGAATTGCAACTAAGCAGTTCAGCCCTTAGGCTGTCGAAAAACCTATATAATTTTTAAAAATGGGGTCGCAGGGGCGTAGCCCCCGACAGGGTCTAGGGGCGGTAGCCCCAGTAAAATCCCCCTTTCCCGGGGAAAGGGGGCAGGGGGATAGGGGTAGTGAGTTAGAAGTTTGTTTCAAAAACATACTTTTTCTACAATCTGAGGGCTGAATTGCAACTAAGCAGTTCAGCCCTTTTATTATTACATTATGAATATTAAGTTATCTTATAAAATCCGTTCTTACAACCGCACTTGTATCGGGCAGTGCAATGCCGTTCTTTCTGCCAAGCTCAAAGCACTTCATCATCCACGCCATGTTCTTTGCGAGGTTCTGCATTGTCTGCATACCCTCAAGATCCTGTCCGGCTTCACCGGGTACTCTGCCGTATACCATGTTCCAGTAGGTAGAGCCGACAACAGGCATCTGTGCTATGCCGAAATACTTGTTCAGGCAATCGAACGATGCTGAACTGCCTCCTCGTCTTGCAACCGCAACCGATGCACCTGGCTTGAATCTGAAAGCCGCACCGCCTGCATAGAATGCTCTGTCAAGGAATGACAGTATACGTCCGCTCGGGTGAGCATAATATACCGGCGTACCGAACACAAATCCGTCCGCTTCTTTAGCTTTTGCTATAAACTCATTAACATCGTCATCGTTGAAAGCACAGCCTTTTTCACTGCACTGTCCGCAGCATATGCAATCTCTGACAGGCTTTCCGCCCATATGGAATATCTCATATGAAATGCCCTCGTTTTCAAGCGTCCTGCCTACTTCAAGCAGTGCGGCATTGGTATTGCCGTTCGCCTTCGGACTGCCGTTGAGCATCAATACCTTCATTAAAATCGCTCCTTCAAATAATATATTGCAATTTTGCGTTACCGATTATATCACCTTGAATAAAAATAGTCAAGGCAAAATTTACCGCATAATTTCTCGCTGTTTATCATTCCGTCATTCCCACAACCTGCCTATACATTTCCTCGTCGTCATAAATAAGATAAAAGTCGGTCGGAACAAAGTATCTCTCCTGCAATACCGAGCTCAGTTCATCCGCAAATTTCTCCGTGCTTTTATACTTACGGGTTATGACCTTTTCGCTGTCTGTCGGATAAATTTTAAGTGTGGTATCGTTAAATGTTCTCTGCCATAATTCGCTGTGTCTGCCGCAGAAATGATACTCGGTTTTACCGAACTGAGTTATCATCTGCAACGCCTCGTTTTCGATAAATTCGCTGTTATCGGTGTTGTTTACAATATAGAATATCTGCGCAATATGTTCCTTTACGGGTGTAATTGAACCTGTCAGCAATTCGACACCGTACAGATTATCCCGCAGCTTTTCACATCTGTCCATTTATTCTTCCTCCGGGTAAATTATGCCGTGTTCCTGCCTGAACCTTGTCATTATCTCCATAACATCGGCGGTGTAGTCAAGGCACATTACGTTTTTGTCGCCGTTTACCGCCTTTTCCATATCGGTTATTTCATAGTAAAGCGCATCGGAATTTTCACCTGCGCTGACAAGCTCCGTCCTGCCGTCTGTATAGGTTATTTTTGCTTCCCACGCTCTCGGATATTCCATGATTTCAATATAGCCGTTTTCGCAGGAAATCATAGCACGCTTGGGCTGTTTTGAATGGAGCGACAGCATAACGGTTGCCATCTGTCCCTCCTTGTCCGACAGCAAAAGGCTCGCCTGTTCGTCAACTCCCGTCGGTGCGGTTTTAAGCTGTGACAGCATATTATCCGGCTTTGAATCGAAAAACCAACGGATAACAGACAAGGCATACACGCCTATATCAAGCATCGCACCGCCTGCAAGGCTTCTGTTGAAAAAACGGTTTTTCATATCGTATTCCTTAAAACTGCCGAAATTCATTGTGATAAGATTCACCCTGCCGAGTGTGCCGCTTTTCAGAATTTCATTCAGCTTTTTATATATCGGCATATGATAAACCGTCATCGCTTCACCGATTATAACGTTATTTTCTTCTGCGAGTGTGATAAGCTCACCGAGTTCGTCACTATTCAATGTTATCGACTTTTCAACAAGAATATGCTTTTTGTTTAAAATCGCTTTCTTCATAAAGCCGTAATGCGTATTGTGCGGAGTGGTGATGTAGATTATATCGACATCGGGGTCGGTGAACATTTCGTCATAGCTGTCATACACCTTGCCGATATTGTATTTTTCGGCAAAAGCCACAGCTTTGCCGTGCGTCCTGTTGCCTACGGCAAACAGATTTCTTCCGTTTTTTAGCATTGCGGCGGCTGTTTCATTGGCTATAACGCCCGTACCGAGTACCGCCCAGTTGTAGTTTTTCATAATATGCTCCTTATAAAGCCGTAATGCGTGTTGTGCGGAGTGGTGATGTAGATTATATCGACATCGGGGTCGGTGAACATTTCGTCATAGCTGTCATACACCTTGCCGATATTGTATTTTTCGGCAAAGGCCACAGCCTTGCCGTGCGTCCTGTTGCCTACGGCGAACAGATTTCTTCCGTTTTTTAGCATTGCGGCGGCTGTTTCGTTTGCGATTACGCCCGTGCCCGGTACCGCCCGGCTGTAGTTTTTCATAAAATGCTCCTTTTAGATACAGTGGTTGAAAAGAAAGCTTCCGCCGGCGGTTTTTATTTGCCGTCAACGGAAGCTTGTCTGTTTAAATGTGTTTTGTACTCCCGTCAATAATTCTCAGCGTGTACTTCAAAGTAGCTCTGCGGATGATTACATACGGGACATACATCGGGAGCCTTTGTGCCTACTACGATATGACCGCAGTTGCGGCACTCCCATACCTTGACCTCGCTCTTTTCAAATACCTGTGCGGTTTCTATGTTCTTTAACAGCGCACGGTATCTTTCCTCGTGGTGCTTTTCAATCTCGCCTACCGCCCTGAACTTAGCGGCAAGCTCAGGAAATCCCTCTTCCTCGGCTGTCTTGGCAAAGTTTTCGTACATATCAGTCCATTCGTAGTTTTCGCCGTCTGCGGCAGCCTCAAGGTTTGCCTTTGTATCGCCTATTCCTGCAAGCTCCTTGAACCACATCTTAGCGTGTTCCTTTTCGTTATCCGCAGTTTTCAGGAAAAGGGCGGACATCTGCTCATAGCCCTCTTTTTTCGCTACGGATGCAAAATATGTATACTTGTTTCTTGCCTGAGATTCTCCTGCAAACGCTTCCTGAAGATTCTTTTCGGTCTGTGTGCCTGCATACTTGTTTTTAGCCATTTTTTCATCCTCCTGTATTGCGGCTTGCTTATAATCAAGAATTGCCGTTTATTTACTTTGATTATAGTACGGGAAAGAAGTTTTGTCAATAAGCCTATGATGCAAAAGATGCTTCTTGACAAAAGATTTTTTGCCTGTTTACAATAAATATATCTTATTATGTTATGAAAGGGAGATTTGATGGCAGAACCGGTTACGGCAAGGCAAAACACTATTTACGATTGTACACATATATATCTTGATGCTTTCGACAAAAAAGGACCGCTCGGAGATTTGTGCAGCAAAGCGGTTGCGGAGTATCTTGAACGGTTTACAAAAACAGAAAATTGTTTTATGTATACGTTGATTGAAAAAGATGTTATACCCGGATTCCTGACAGCCTGTGAGATTCCCGGAATATTATCAAGGAATATCAAAATTGATACGGTTGCCGGTGCACCTGAATATCAAAATAAAGGCTATGAAACTGCTATGATGAACGAATTTTTCAATCTGTTTGAAAATGCCGTGTTTTCTTTAGAAACAAAAAGAAACAGCATTTCGTATAAGCTGTACGGCAAAGTCAGATTCAAAGAGGTAAACGGATGCTTATCTATGTGTAAATATGACAGTAAATAAAGAACCGCCGCAGACAGCAACATTTGTTTGTCTGCGGCACTTGAACGGATAGTTATTTCATCATTTTCTTTTTCAAACAGAATTACTTCCTTTTAGTTGCAATTCAATAAAGACTTGCTTAACAAGGTTTAATTCGTCCTTATATTTCTCGTGGTGGTCTGCCCACCGTACAAGCTGCCAAAAAGAAAATGTTTCATTTGGCTCAATAATCACCTTATTGATTGTTCTTGCGGCAAGTTTAAGATTATGTACCTTGTTAATTTGATATTTCATATCAAATCCACTGTTTTCATTCAGCATAAGTGATGAAGTTTCAAATACCGTATTAGGCAATAGTGCCTCAGATTTATTTTTGGCGTATTTGTTTCCGTCTATCAGCATTTCTAAATAGAACAGTTTTTTCCTTTGCCATTTACGGATAGGAAGTAAAAAGGGAAACACCTGTGTCAGTCTTTTTCTTTTCATAAATTCACCCTCTTAGTTTGTTTCTCCCAGATATTCTTCAAGGCATATTCCTCGTTTGTATATTTCGGTAGCCGCATTAACACCGACATATCGGTAATGCCATGGCTCGTTGGCTATACCTGTGATTGCAACTTTATTCTCTGGATAGCGATATATAAACCCATAGCGATAGGCATTTTGAGCGAGCCAGTTATAAACCTCATAACCATATGAATTTATGCCATCAGCATTTATATCAACGCCAAGACCAAGTTGATGTTCACTTGTTCCCGGAATAGCAACCCAGCGTTCTGTTTCTGTTTTTGCGTCGGATTCAGAATATCCTTTTTCGATATACTCCGCCATTGATTCATCGTATATTTGCTGTTGCTCCTGCTCTGTTCTGTAGCCGGAGGCAACAACAGGATATACACCATCATCCCTCATATCATCAAACATTTTCTGAAGCTGAGGGTATATTCTGCTGTCCACGCATTGTCCGTTTGATAGTTCTGTTAAATCGATTTCACTGTCAGTTTCAAGGGGATGCCATTTATTCACCAGTATCAAGCACCATTCTCCATCTGCTTCATTTTCATTACCAAAATCAATGGAAGGCAATGATGCCTTGTTGTATATATCTGTCCCTGCAAAACGCTGAACAAAGATGCAGGCTAATGCTATCAGTAAAATCAGGATGCAGATAAATAAGTGGGGACGGCGTTTCTTGGTTTGTTGGGTATGAGTTGACATCGTTTTTCCTCCCTGATAAGCTAAAAAAAAGCACGCTTGCTTTTTTTTCGTTTCCCCACAAGAGTTTCCTATGTTTTCCTGCGGAATTTCTTACGATTTTCCTACAGGAGCGGAAGAGTGACTGTAAATTCGATTTGCTCATTTTCACTTTTTGCGGTAATTGTTCCGTTATGAAGCTCAACGATTTCTTTTGCAATTGCAAGACCCAATCCTGCACCTCCGCTTCTGGAACTTCGTGCAACATCAAGACGATAAAACTGTTCAAAAATGCGTACAAGCTTTTCTTTTGGAATGGTATTGCCGCAATTGGTAAACTGAATACACAAATTTTCACCGTTTTGTTTTACAGTAATATGAATCGTGCTGTCATCAAAGCTATAATTCACTGCATTTCTCAGCAGATTATCAAAAACGCGCTGTATCTTATTGACATCGCACTTTATCATAGTGCCTGGGGCTATTTCAAGCTCACATTTTAAATTTTTCTCTAAAAGCATTGGTTTGAATTCGTATATAAGCTGTTCAAGCATACGGGTCAAATTGACCCTGCTGTACTCAAGAGTGATATTAGAAAGATTAAACCGCGTGATTTCAAAAAATTCGTTAATTAAATCCTCAAGATGTTCTGCTTTTTCCAAAGAAATTGACAAATACTTTTCTCTTAATTCTTCGGAAATTTTGTTTTCGTCCCGCAGCAAAGTTAAATACCCAATTACTGAGGTGAGTGGGGTTTTCAAATCGTGGGCAAGATAAACAACAAGGTCATTTTTCCGCTGTTCTGAAAGCTCTGCTGCCAGTTTTCGTTGTTCAAGAGTATGCTTAATATGATTGATTTTCTTTTCGATTGCAGTTAATTCAGAAGGCAAAACAATATCTCCTGAATTTTCTTCTATCAGAGCATCTATACTACGGTTAATTTCTTTGAAATACTTGGAAAATTCATTTAGATAAAAGCGCAAAATAATTGCAAATAACAGTAAGGAAAGCACTACGTAGAAAATACTCATATAATCTCTAATATATATTGAATATACATTATAAGCTCGGTCATAATCATGGTAGACAAAATTATCCAAAAAACCCACGAAAGTGTCTGCTATGTGCCCCTTTAAAAATAGAGAGTACAAGGCTGCTAAAAAAGCAAACGCAAAAAACAACATTCCAAAAATTCTAATCAATAATTTGTTTTTAAGAAGACGATAATCATCTCTTTCGCTATTTCTTTTATTTTTCAATGGTATATCCCACTCCCCACACAGTTTTTATAAATTTCGGTTTTTTTGCAGGCTCATTAAGCTTTTCCCTCAATCTTCCGATATGAGCCATAACAGTATTATTGTTATCAAGGAATTTCTCACCCCAAATATTTTCAAACAATTCCTCAGACGAAATAACTTTTCCTCTGTTCTCACACAAGTACCAGAGGATAGAAAACTCAATAGGTGTCAAAGTAACCTCTTTTCCATACAAAGTACATTTGTGAGTATTCTTGTTTATAATAAGTCCTCTTACATCATGTTCTGCAATGGGAGCAGCTTTTTCCTTGGTATTAGCCGCATTATTATAACGAACATAACGACGAAGCTGTGTTTTTACTCTTGCGACAACCTCCAAAGGGTTGAAGGGTTTTGTAATGTAATCATCAGCTCCGATGGTAAGTCCCATAATTTTATCAGTATCCTCAACTTTTGCCGTCAGAATTATAATAGGATAAAAATACTGTTCTCTGATTTTCTGACAAATACGAAATCCATCAATATCTGGAAGCATTACATCTAAAATTGCCAAATCCATTTTTTGCGTTTTAATACATCCCAAAGCATCCAGACCATTATAAAATTTATGTACCGTGTAACCATCATTTTTTAGATAAACCTCTATTAGATCGGCTATCTCCTTTTCATCGTCTACTATTAAAATATTTTCATTCATAATCAGCTTTCACGCTCCTTATCAACATCATCTGGTAACGCTTCCATAATATCTCCAAAATCACATTTCAAATATTCACATATCGACAACAAGACAGGTAGCGTAACATTTTGATTTTTGCCAAGCTTAGCTTCTATGTACTCCTTTATCATTTTGTAGGTCACTCGTTCCTTGGGCTTATATTCTTCGGCTCTTTTAGCAATATTATCAAGCGGAACTTTTCCCTCACCCTCGCCAAACTCAACCTTTACGTTGATATGTCCGTCTGGCTTTTTGTGGAAAGCAGTACTACCGTCTCAACATGGTTCGTACCGCTGAACATATCGACTGCTACGCACTTGTCGGTGGAGTAGCCGAGCTCGGCGAAACAGGCGCAGTCACGGGCGGCGGTGGCGGCGTTGCAGGAGACCATGACGATGCGGGGGGCGGAGAAGGCGGCTATCTGCTCGCAGGCGTCCCTGCCGCAGCCCTTGCGGGGAGGGTCTACCATTATCACGTCGGGGCGGAGATTGCGTGAATGCAGTATCCGTGCGGCTTCGGCGGCATCGGCACAGATGAACTCGCAGTTTGTTATGTCGTTTGCGAGGGCATTCTGCTTTGCGTTTTCGATTGCCTCGGGGACTATCTCGACGCCGATTATCTTCTTTGCCGTGCGTGCCATTGAAAGCCCGATCGTGCCTGCTCCGCAGTACAAATCAAGCACCGTTTTGCCCTTCGGCTCAGCAAAATCACAGGCTGATGAATAAAGCTGTTCCGCACAGGGAGTATTAACCTGATAAAACGCCTTCGGAGCTATGTTTACGGCGTTTTTGCACATGATGTCACAAATGTAGTTTTTTGATGTCAATACTATTTCTTCATCGCCTAAAATTACGTTAGTATCCCTGTTATTTACATTGATTACAGAACTTACTATCTCGGGATATTTTTCAAGAAGTCTGTCCGAGAGAATTTTAATTTCCGGAACATTTTTTGCTACTACTATACAAAGGCATATTTCTCCGCTGTAATAGCCTTTTCTTAAATATAAATGACGTAATATGCCTTTGCGCATAGTTTCATCGTAAGCGGTCAGATTAAGCCCGGTAGAAATTTTCAGAAAGTCGGCGGTGATTTTCGAAAAAATGTCGGGCTGTAAAAGACACTTTTCGCAAGGAACGATTCTGTGCGAGTGGAAGGCATAGAAGCCTGCGATAAGATTTCCGTCCTTATCGGTGCCTATGGGTATCTGTAGCTTGTTGCGGTAGCCGTTTATATTGGTGTTGCGGATTATCGGCAAAAATTCGGGCGAAAGACCGCCTATTCTGGTGAAAGCGTCCTTTACGAACTGCTCTTTGGCTCTGAGCTGAGCCTCGTAGCTAATATGCCGCAGAGAACATCCGCCGCACTTTGTGTAAACGGGGCAGTCGGGAGTGACCCTGTCGGGAGAGGGTGTGATGATCCTCTCTATCTTGCCGTAGCAGTAGGTTTTGTTTACTTTCAGTATCTTTACTTCAAGCTTGTCCCCTATAGCAGAAAACGGCACGAAAATAACCATGCCGTCCTTCTTGCCTATACCGGAACATTCGCTTGAAAGAGCCGTTATCTCAATTTCAACGATGTCGTTCTTTTTCATTATATCTGTCCTAAGCTGAGTGCCTTTAAATAAGCGTTTATAAAGCCGTCAAGGTCGCCGTCCATAACTGCGCCGATGTTGCCCATTTCGTAGCCTGTGCGGTGATCCTTTACCATTGTGTAGGGCATGAATACATAGGAGCGTATCTGTGCGCCCCAGGCAATCTGAAGCTGTTCGCCCTTGATGTCGGAAATCTTGTCGAGGTGTTCTCTTTCCTTGATTTCAAGCAGCTTTGACTTCAGCATACGCATAGCGTATTCTCTGTTCTGATGCTGTGAACGCTCTGTCTGGCAGGCGCACACGATGCCTGTGGGGATATGCGTGATACGAACAGCGGAGGATGTCTTGTTGACCTTCTGACCGCCCGCACCGCTTGCACGGTAAACGTCCATCTTAATCTCGTCTTCGCTTATCTCAATGTCAATATCTTCATTGATTTCAGGCATTACTTCAACGGAAGCAAAGCTGGTGTGGCGGCGTCCGGAGCTGTCAAAGGGAGATACACGGACAAGTCTGTGTACGCCGTTTTCGCTCTTCAGATAGCCGTAAGCGTTTCTGCCCTCAACCAGTATGCTGGCGCTCTTTATACCTGCTTCTTCACCGTCAAGGTAGTCGAGTACGGTTACCTTCATACCGTGCTGTTCTGCCCAGTGGTTGTACATACGGTAAAGCATCTCGACCCAGTCCTGAGCCTCTGTACCGCCTGCGCCTGCGTGGAATGTGAGAATCGCATTATTATGATCAAATTCACCTGAGAGAAGGGTAGCGAGCTTCTGCGATTCAAGCTCTGTTCTGAAATGCTTTGCAAGCTCCTGTATCTCGGGAAGCATAGATTCGTCATCCTCTTCCTGAGCAAGCTCGAGCATTGTCATTACATCGTCATAGCTTTCACGGAGCTTTTCATAGCTCTGTACTATATTCTTATCTTCGCCTATTTTCTGAGAAATTTTCTGAGAATTTTCTACATCGTTCCAGAAATCAGGTTGTGCGCTCTGTTCTTCGAGCTTTGCTATTTCTGTTTTGAGATTATCAAGGTCAAGTGCGCCGGCAAGCTCTTTAAGCTCAGGCTCATAGCCCTCGAACTCAACTTTGAGTTCATCATATTCTAACATAGGTTACCGTTCCTTTCAATTTTGCAATACTGCTTTATTATATACCAAAAAAATTTTTTTGTAAAGCCTTGAAATCGTTTTCATTTTATGATATACTCAATTTATTCGGTGAAAACGCAGGTTTTCACAAAATTATTCCGGTAAGCTGTCTGTGAGCGGTGCATAGCGGCAGACGGGCGAATTACCGGAAAGGACGGATAAGTCTTAAAAATCAGTATTTCTGAACAGAAAAAAAGTTGTGTAAGGAGTTTATTAACATGAGCGAGATCAAGAAGATCCACATGGGTCCTGCTAAATGTGCGGTTGACCTTGGCGACGGAAGTGAAAGAGGAGAGTATGTAAACCAGGATTATATCCTGAACAAGCTGGGCAGACCTCACAGAGCGGTAAGCCTTATGTATTGCTATTATCCGCTTGACGAAACATGGCCTGCAAGAGCGAGAAACGCTTTCAAGGACAAGGAGATCGCATTCCAGTGGGATTATCCCTATGATGACTATTTTACATATAAGGGCGGTATCGGCGGAACAACCGACGACGAGCCTTTCACCTGTATGCGTGATGTAAGACGTCACGGACAGGACGTTATACTTACAATGACGATAGATCCGAATGTTACGGACGAGCATCTTGAACAGATAGGCAAGGAGCTTTCAACATTCGGCCGTATGCAGCTGAGAATCAACCACGAGGCTACAGGTAACTGGTTCTCGTTTACAAAGCGTGCTACCTATCAGCAGGTGGCTGATTTCTATATCCATGCCCGTGAGGTAATAAAGAAGTTTGCACCCAACGTACAGACTATTCTCTGTATCGGCGGTGTGGAGCATCCCGAAAAGGGCGGAGAAATCGAGATGGAGAAGGAATTTGCCGACGCTGTAAGAGCAACGGATATATGGTCTGTTGACAAGTACATGGCTCTTCACTGGGGTTGGCCTTTTGACGTTGCGGACGAGGGCGGAAACTCTTTTAGCAGAAGCAAGGTAGCTGATACATATAATCTTACTAAGCTGTCGGAAAAGCGTTACAGAGAGCTTTGCGGCGGAGAAAAGAAGCCTATGGTAATGAGTGAGTTCAACGCTGACGGCGATGTAACGGGACCTTACGATCAGGCTGAAATGGTAAAGGAATTCTGCGATATGCTCAAGAACGACAAGGATCAGGGCTGGTTCAACGGCTTTACATTCTATCAGTTCCGTGACAGAGGCAGACTGGGACTTGAAATTGAGGATCCGAACAATGCTGACTGCGGTATTGAGCAGCCGGTAATGCAGACCTACAAGGAAATTATTCACGATGAGTATTTCTATCCCGAAATGAAAAGCGAGGGTGACGCACAGTTCCCTGTAAAATTACGTTGGGGCGGTTCTGAGGACGCTGAGGGTATCGAGATACCTCTGCACTTTGAAAAGAACCCCACATTCTGCGAAATCACATTTGAGGACGAGGACGCAGATCTTAATCTTATGATGGAGATAAACGGCAAGTGGTTCTACAAGGCGCCTCACGCAAAGACGATAGATTTTATGTCGGCATTCTTTGAAAAGCCTCTTGACGGTGAAGCTGACATGACGCTCAAGATATTTGCGCCTCCTGCAAGCGGTGAGAACGTAAATGACGGCAGTGAGGACTGGATGCTGAACACTTATTCGACTATCACGAAGATGCCGAATATCCGTATCAGATTTGCACCTATCTTAAAGTAAGTGGGCACCAAATAAGTATACTTCACCCCAAACAGCTATATTCGACATAAAAAATAATCGCAAGTTAAATCACTCAACACTAAGTGAATAACTTGCGATTTTTATTATCCTACAACTTGTTTTGTAGCTTTTATTTTCTCATCACTGAACTTTACAACATCAGCAATGACAAGTTTCTGTATTGCCGAGATAAGAGTTGACATTAGCTCATAATCAGGCTGTTCATTTTTTACAGGTAACTGCATTTTAAACTTAAAGCTTTGTGAACTGCGTAATTTCTTACCATATGAGAATTTATTTTCAATGGACTTTCCCATAGAACAGGTTAAGAAAAGCATAATTTCTTTTGAATAATCACTTTTCTCGCTCCAGTAAACGCCAGTATCATCACCTGCACCAAAATCATAATTTCTATAAAATGCATTTCCGAAAATATCAATTGTAATTGAGTTCTTTGGAAAACTTGCAACCGGATTAGAAATATAACCAACTACACCTGTATTTGTTACTCCTGCCATTACAAAAGGAATATCTCCTGCTATTTGGTCATCTTTTTTCAGTCTTCTTCCTTGTACAATTTTATCAAATATTACATCGTAACAGAAAGGTTTAAACTCAATATTTTTTGAAATCAAATCATTGACAGCTGACAGCTCATCAGCTGTCAGTTGCGTATCTTTCAGTCCAGAGACTGAAAGATACGCTTCCAGCTCCTTTATACGCTCCGCTTCCAGCTCCTCTATAAAGCTTTCCATAAATTCAAAGTCGATGGAGTCACATTTCGTTGGTAGCATAATAACTTGCTCCTTTAATACATCAACATTAAATCTGGAGCTACCCCAAGAAAATTTTGAAAAAGCAATATTCATAGATGCAAGAAAAAATTGGGCGTTTTTCTTATTAAATTTGTAAACTTTAGGAACTAAAACTTTTATTTTATCTCCAGTGAAATATGGCTTTTCTTGATAAAATATAGTAGCAGTATCTTGTCCAAACGATATGGTATTTTCTGCATTGAGAAAGCTCTCATTTTCATCTAAAAAGCCTTTTTGACCATTATTGGAACTTGTTCTTACTACGTATGGATACCGCCCATTTTCAATAATATTAACTTTGTTAGCATCAAATCGCTTAGCTGATGTTTGTATTTTAAACAAATCATCAATCCTATATTTGCCCCACTCAACACTTGCCAATTTCTCATTGAGTGAGGCATTTATTTTCCCAAGCGTTCGTTGTCCTCACTGCTCTTACCTTTTAAAAGTGTTGATACTTCCCAAGCAAGATAATCACTTACGGTCTTTTTGAAGTCCTCAAGCGTTGGGATTGTGTCAATTGGAGCAGACTGATTCCAATCAGCACCGTTTTCCGGGTCGATTTTACCCTCATAATATTCCTTTTCAGTGAAAATATTAAGTTCTGACTTGCCGAATCTGACAATATCAGCAATTTCCTGATAGCGTTCTTTGGCGTGGTCTGTATCTCTTAAATTCACACTTGCTTTCTTTCTGTTGGTTCTTGTGTAGCCGTCATTAGAGAAATCGATAAACTTAACTGTATTCTTTGCGTGATGTGGTTCGCCGACCTTGAAAACATAAATATTTGTCTGAACACTTGACTTGCCCACAAACAAGTCAATCGGCATTTTAATGCTTGCAAGCAACGTACTATGCTTCAGTATTTCCTTGTTATATTTGACAGCTTTGCCCGAACCTGCCGAATTTTGAATGATAATTGCCGCATAGCCATTTTCCATCATTGAGAGAGCTTTTTCAACAAAAATCATACCATTTCCATCAGCGGAATATGGGGGATTAAGCACAAATGCAGTGGCAGGAAAATTTTTTTCGTTGAACTAAAGCCATAGTTTCCGTCAAAATTTTTCAAAGAGTCCTGATTCAAAATGTTGGAACTTCCGTCGCCCATTAAAATCATATTTAAGATTGCAAGCATATAGATTTGCGGCAGAATTTCAAGACCCAACAGCTGAGTTGCTTTAATTTTTGCGACTTTTTCCTGATATTCCTCAGGTGATGATATTTTTTCCTTTGCATCATCAATCATTTCATTCATTGCAGCAACAAGAAGTCCTGCCGAACCTGTTGCAAAGTCCCATACATAAGAATCTTTATCAACTCTTGCAAGCTTTACAAGTAACCTTGCAACGTATGAAGGTGTAAGAACAACGTCATTCAACTTATCCTGAGTAAATCCAAGCCAGTTATACATTTCATTGAAGAGCATACCTGTAAAATCTGTTGTAATACCTATCTTATAGTAGATACCCAAGTCATCAACAATTTTCGAGAATACTCTTTTTATTTGGCTTTCTCCGTTTTCCGGTTTGTTTCTGTTTTCATCAACTAAAGTGTTTGAAAGTGTTCTGATAATCAAATCTTGCTTTTGTTGTGGTAACTGTTTTTTCTTCAAGAAAGATGTAATTTTTCTGATGATTTTATCTCCGTCAGTTTCACCGCTTTCGGTAGAAGATCCCAAATCAGATTTTTCAAGAGGTTTAACGCCCTCTGCGCCAAGCGTTGCAATGATAGTAGCTGCAACAAGATATATTCTATCGTTTTCTCCCAATCCTGTTTCTTCTTTGTAGATGTCATTGTTAAGTTTAACAAGACTGATATTGATTTCTTTTTCACGCTTTTCTTTGAGCTTATCAATCTCTGCCTGAGTAAGACTGAGTTCATTAAGCTTTTCTACAAACTCATCAAAATGTGACGTCTTTAAAAAGGAAAGGTCTGTATAATCTCCAACTCTTTGACCAAAGCCAAGATTATTTTTGTCAGCTGAAACATAATAAACACCAATCTCGTGCTGAAGTTTTCCAAACTCATCTTTGTATCCGGTTACACCTATTGCAATGATTCTTGTATAGCTTGTGTAGTGTAAAATCGCATTCGCATAATGTATCGCACCATTTACAGCATACGACTTAATATTCGTATAGTTTGGTTCATTTTTATCTTTTTTGTTATCTACGATTCCGTCAGTATCCAACTTTACGAGTTTATCTTTGTAACCTTTATATTCAATAAGAACAGGATAAAAAGTCCCATACTTATCTTTCAACAACAGTTTAGCATCAGGTCTGTTACCACCTTTGCCACCAATCTTTGAATGATATTCATCAAGAGCCTTATCTATTTCGGAATTAAGTGATGCTTGTTCAAGCTTATAGTCAAGACCATAGCTTTTCAGCCAGCCGTTTACCAAGTCAGCTATATCCGGTTCAACAGATTGTACTTTGCTTTTATTAGCCATATTATCCTCCGCAAAATTTTTATTTAATCAAGTGTCAATATATTTTTTTATTATACCACATTATCGAAAGCCTTACAAGACTTTTAAGATGAGTTTTGAAAAATTTGTCTGTACTGCTATATCAACATTTCACAAAAATACTTATGAACATTCTGTAAATTCTGCAAAAAACAAGGTGCGTTTTGCTGATTTTTTGCATATAAGGTGAGGGGGAAAATAAGGTGAAAACGAACGGCTAACATAAATCGTCGCACTTTGTTAATACATCGGGAAAGACTAAAATGATATAATGATTTCAGAGTAGCAAGCAACGATGAACGTGGCACGCTTCGTTCGCAGTTCATCAGCTTGTTAGGGACGCTCCGTTTCCCTAAGATCCTTTAATTTGATGACTATCGTCAGAAAAATAAACACAAAAAATGAAAGTGAGGACACAGAAATGGAACGAAAAGTGAGATACGATCGTAAGCTACCGATAGTTCTTTTCATAGGACAGCACTTCTCGGGTTCGCTATTCGAATCAATATACTTGTCATTGCATATGTACAAAGCTTTGGATGCACACGCTTAAGTTGTCCTTGCCGTGCTTGCCCTCACAAAACATAAATAGCTGAAAAAATCAATAACTACGATTCAACGGAAGAAGCACGAGGGACAGTGCGGTTTTGAAAGAGCCGGTGCAGGGTGAGGGTGTGCTTTTGAGAGGACTGTGAGCGGTGTGGACGGTGAAATGATAATATCGTAAAATCGGTATATATATTTGCTTTGTATTTGTTTATTTCCACAAAAAATTCTATAATTATTTGGCTGTTTTGTTGAAAATGATGTGAAAACGTGATTTAAATTTGACTTTAGTTACACAATGTGATAAGATAAACCTATATAAAGACGGTCAAAAACCGTATTGTTTATCCTTTGTGTGAGGTAGCGGAATGAAGAAGAACAAGAATGTATATGACGGGGCTGAAATGGTTCCGGAGAACGTTGAAAATACACATAAGAAAGGGAAATCTCTTACCGGCAGAATATTCAGGTGGATGTGTCTTGCTGTCGGCGGTTCGCTTATGCTTGTCTGCATAATCAATATACTGCTGAGCTATACATATCTTAAGCAGGCGCTTGTGAATGAGATGGACGAGGTAGTGCATACCGCATCGAATACTATTTCAAATCAGCTGGAATCTGTTGTAAACGCAATAACGCAGATTTCTGCCGACGCCGATTTTTCTGACGTTGCAGATGTATCTGCGATACGCTCGAAGTGTATTTCTGTCGCAAGAGATAATTCTATGTATGTCAAGGTCGATATGACGGACAGGGACGGTAAGGGACTTAACGACGACTCTCTAAACTGGTCGGACGATCCTGCATATCGTGAGGTAATAGAAACCAATAAAGCGGTTGTCGGTGAGCCTTATTTCTACGAAAAGACGGGTAAGGTCGTTATGGACGTTACCGTGCCTATAATTTCAAACGATATAAATAAGCTGCTGAGAGCGGTGCTTCGTATAACCGTTGACGTGAATGTATTCTCGAATGTTATCGGTCAGATCTCGATCGGCGATACCGGCTATGCGATGGTGGTTGACGCTAAGGGCAATATAATCGCACATCCGGACTCGGAACTGATACCGCAGATGATGAATTATATCAGTCTTGCTTCGCAGGACGGCTCATATCAGACTATGGCTGATTGCGTTTCATCGGCAATTGCGGGTGAATCGGGATTCGGCGAGGTTAAGCTTGACGGCGTTTCAAAATATGTCAGCTATGCGCCTATAAGCAATGCGGAAGGCTGGAGCTGTATAATGATTGCGACACCGTCTGAGCATACGCAGAGCATTTATAATTCTATTGTTATCGGCATGATTGTAACGGTCGTATGCTTTGCGCTGTCGGTACTGCTTATAATAACGATAGTGAAAAAGATAATTTCGCCCGTAAAGCAGTGCTCGGACAGAATCGTTACGTTATCGCACGGCGATCTTCACCAGCAGGAGCTTGACTTCGGCAAGAAAATTGACAAGGAAATATCTCAGCTGAGCGAAAGCACGAACCTTATCAGCAAGAATATAAACGAAATCATATCCGACATCGACACTATGCTCAGAACGCTCGGAAACGGCGATCTTACATATAAGCCGGCTGATGTTTATCTCGGTGACTTTGCGCCTATCAGGCAGTCATACGAATCTATAATGATCTCACTTAATAAGACGATGGACAAAATAAGCAAGGCAGGTCAGCGTGTTGCTACAGGCTCTGAGCAGGTGGCATCTGCGGCAGGCAGTCTTTCGGGCGGTGCGGCAAAGCAGGCGGCATCGGTCGAGGAACTTTCGGCATCGCTTACTGAGGTTGCGGAAAAGGTCAACCGTAACGCAGCGAGAGCGGAAAACGCCGCTGAGAATTCGGCTCAGGCTACAAAGCTTGTTGAATCGGGCAACGAACAGATGAACGGTCTGCTTGGGGCTATGCAGGAAATCGGAGAAACATCCGGCGAAATCGAAAAGATAATAAGAACGATAGACGATATTTCGTTCCAGACGAATATACTTGCGCTTAATGCGGCGGTAGAGGCGGCAAGAGCGGGTGACGCAGGAAAGGGATTTGCAGTTGTTGCGGACGAGGTAAGAAATCTTGCGGGCAAGGTTGCTGAGGCGGCAAGCACAACGACAGAACTTATCAAGAACTCGATGAAGGCTGTTGAAAACGGAACGATGATTGCAAACAAGACGGCACAGACGCTGACCGAAATCGTCAATACGACAACTGCCACAACAAAGCTGGTAGGCGAAATCTCAACGGCTTGCGCAGAGCAGGCTGAGGCTATAGAGCAGATCAATGCCGGCGTTGATCAGATTTCTTCTGTAGTACAGACAAACTCCGCTACAAGCGAGGAATGTGCGGCTTCTGCACAAGAGCTTTCGGTACAGGCAAATCTGCTTGACGAGATGGTGTGCGGCTTTACAATCGACGAGGAGCTTGTTACTCGTGAGGAAGCGGCGAAGGACGAAGAACCGTCCGAGGAAGATGAAAACGCTGAAAACGGGGAAGAACCCGAATATGTGGATGACGACCCGGACGATGACGAAAACTGAATTTCTTAAAACAGGCAACAATATATAACTGATCCCTCCTGCATTATCACGCAGGAGGGATCGTTTTGTCAGTATTCGTCTTTTATGCGGAATAAGGTTTCGTGGGGGTCGGGCTGACGGTCGGCAACGTACATATCGTTTATCACGATATAGCGGCTGTCCTGAAGGGTCTGTACTACTTTGTCAATGTCTTCCTCAGTGCCTTGCGCCTCCATTTCGACCGAGCCGTCGTAGAGATTTTTTACCCAGCCTGTTACGCTGTAGAGCGAGGCGGCATTCTGCGCCCGGTAGCGAAAGCCGACACCCTGAACTCTGCCTTTGAAGAAAAAGTGCTTTCTTATTATCTTTGTATTCATTTTCGCCTCCGTCAGAATGTGAATATGTCTTTATCAAGCTTTTTCACAAGCTTATCGCTGTAAAGCTCCATTTCTTCGGGGCTTTGCGAGCTAAGAGGCTCGATTATGCCGATCGTCATCATACCTGCCTGCCTTGCGGCTTTGAGAGAAGCGGACACGTCATCGAGCATAATGCAGTTTTCGGGCGGTACGCCGAGCGTTTTTGCGGTATCGAGATATATGTCGGGGTACTGTTTGCCTTTGCCGAAAACGGCGGCGGAGCTTATCGTTTCAAACATTCCCCACAGTCCTGTGTGATGAAGCACGGGAGTGTAAAGCTCGGGGGTCTGCGAGGTGCATACGGCGGTCTTGTAACCGTTTTTCAGAGCAAGCTCAACCGTTTCACGAGCGAAGGGTTTTAGTTTTACGTTGTGGCGGTATTCGTCTATGGCGAGATCTGTCCATTCCTGCATAAGCTGTTCGGGCGTTTCGGGAAGACTGAAAAGATCTATTGTGTACAATGCTGTTTCGTAAAAAGAGCGGTGACTGCATTGCCTGCCGTAATCATCGGGCGGAGTTATGCCACGTCTGCGCAGAAATTCCTCGTCAACGTACTGCCAGACGTACATCGAGTCGAGCAGAGTGCCGTCAAGGTCGAACAGCACGGCTTTTATATCGTTCATATTCTTCTCCTTTCCTGACTTAGATATACTGCTATTGTATCACAATAAGGCAGTGGGGTCAATAAGATTTTACGGACGATTTTCGTGTATGCGGCTTGCAAAATGCGTGGATTTATGGTATACTGAATTAAAAGAAATACAGAGAAGAATAAAGGAAAGAAAAGAAAATTGGAACAGACAAAAGAAAACAAGATGGGCGTAATGCCTGTAAACAAGCTGCTTGTTACAATGTCGCTGCCTATAGTTATATCAATGCTTATCCAGGCAATGTATAACCTTGTTGACAGCGTATTTGTGGCACAGATAAATCCGGACGCACTGACCGCTGTAGGTATGGCGTTTCCGATGCAGAGCCTTATGATAGCGTTTCAGACGGGGCTTGGCGTCGGCATGAATGCGCTTGTATCACGCTATCTCGGACAGAAGAAGCCTTATGAGGCAGGTCTTGCGGCAACTCATGCGCTTATTCTTACCGCTTTGAACTATGTTATATTTTTAATAGTAGGGCTTACGGCGATACCTGCGTTTTTCTCGATACAGACACATTCCGAAATCATAGCGGGATATGGTGTTGAATATCTGTCAATCGTATGCTGCGGCTCGCTCGGATTATTTTTCCAGATATACGGTGAGCGTATATTGCAGGCGACAGGCAAGACACTGCTTTCGATGGTGTCGCAGATACTCGGTGCGGTTATAAACATAGTGCTTGATCCTGTGTTTATTTTCGGTGTTGATTTTCTCGGAATACCCGCAATGGGCGTTACGGGTGCGGCAATCGCCACTGTAACAGGTCAGATAATAGCGGCGGCAGTAGGATTTTTACTGCATCACTTCCACAACAAAGAATTAAGGCTTGTATTCAGAAAATTCAGACTGAATCTTGGTACGATAAAGACGATATATGCCGTCGGAATACCTTCTATTATAATGAGTGCGCTGGTTTCGGTACTGACGTTCGGTATGAATATAATACTGAAAGCGTATGAGCCTGCGGCGGCTACGGTATTCGGCGTATACTTCAAGCTGCAGAGCTTCGTGTATATGCCTGTGTTCGGTATGAATAACGGAATAGTTCCTATCATAGCCTATAACTACGGGGCAGGAAAGCCGAAGCGTATAACGGATACGCTGAAGCTCGGTGTTATCTGCTCAGTTGCGATAATGATAGTCGGATTACTGCTGTTCCAGCTTATACCGGTGCAGTTACTGGGAATGTTCGCTCCGACGGACGATATGATAAGGCTCGGTGAAACGGCGCTCAGAATATTCAGCGTATCGTTTGTATTTGCCGGAGTGTCGATAGTGTTAAGCTCGGGCTTCCAGGCGCTCGGAAACGGCTTTTACAGCATGATAGTATTTATAGTAAGGCTTATTGTGCCGACACTGCCTTTTGCTTGGCTGTTCGGCATTATCGGAGGGGTTGACTGCATATGGTGGTCGCTCCCTGTAAGCGATTTGTTAGGACTTATTGTTGCGATACTCCTTATGCGCAGGATCTATAAAAATGTCATATCGAAAATGTATGACAAACAGGATGAATCCTCGGCACAGGTACAGCAGGCATAAGAATAAAGCACAAACGGAGGAATGATTATGGGAAAAATAATCACTATTTCAAGACAGTACGGAAGCGGAGGAAGCGAGATCGGCAGAAAGGTCGCAAAAGCGCTTTCAATCCCGTATTACGACAGGACGATAATTGATGTTACCGCAAAGGAAAGCGGATTTGATCCCAAATACATAGAACGTGCGGAGCAGACAACAACGACCAGTTTTCTTTACAATCTTGCGATAAACGGTATGTACACACAGCCGCTTACCGACCAGCTTTTCTCGGCGGAGTGCAGAGTTATCAAGGCTCTTGCGGATAAAGGTCAGTGCGTTATAGTCGGTCGCTGTGCGGACTATGTGCTGAGGGAGCAGTACAGCACATTTGATGTTTTCGTGCATTCTACGGATGATTTCAGATGCGGACGTATCTGCGAGCATGACAATATAAGCAAGGACGAGGCGCTTTCGATTATCAGACAGAAGGATAAGGCAAGGCGAAGACACTACAAGTATTATACGGAACGTAACTGGGGTGAATCACTGAATTACGATCTGTGCATCAATACGGCTACCTGCGGTATTGATGAGGCGGCTGAAATAATCGCTAAGCTTGCAGGCAAATAAAGACGTCGCATTCAGCGGCTGACGCCTTTAAGAATAGTAAAAAATCGGCTGTCAATGGTGACTATCAAATCACATTGGCAGCTTATTTTTTTAAAACAGTTAAACAGAGAAAATATTTGAACAGAAGGAACGGTGAACGATGGAATTTGTAATGCTCTTTTTTTCGGCAATCATCATTGTCTGCATTGTAGGCAATAAGCTGTCGGCAAGGATAGGCGTACCGAGCCTGCTTATATTTCTGGCACTTGGTATGATATGCGGCTCGGACGGTATTCTGAAGATACCGTTTGACAACTATCAGCTCAGCGAGCAGGTGTGTACGGTATGTCTTATATTTATAATGTTCTGCGGCGGTTTTTCTGCCAACTGGAAAGCGGCAAAACCTGTTGCTTTGCGTGCGGGACTTTTATCCTCGCTCGGTACGATAGTTACGGCGCTTATTACTACGGCAGGCTGTCATTTCCTGATAGGATTTGATATAAAAGAGAGCTTTCTTATCGGTGCGGTTATTTCGTCTACTGATGCGGCATCGGTGTTCTCGATACTTCGTTCAAAGCAGCTAAACCTGCGTGGCGGTCTGGCTTCACTGCTGGAAATCGAGAGCGGTTCTAACGACCCGTTTTCTTATATGCTGACGGTCATTGCGCTTGCGATAATGGCAGGTGATGATATTTCACAGCTTGGTCTTCTTGCGGTGCTGCAGATAGTCCTCGGTGTTGCATTCGGCTTTGCAATGGGATTTGCCGCAGTGTTTGTAATGAAAAAGGTGAAGCTGTCAAAAAACAGCTTTGACATCATTTTCATGATGGCGATGATATTTGCGGCATATTCCGCACCTATACTGCTCGGCGGCAACGGATACCTCAGCGTATACATAGCAGGTATCATCATCGGTAACAGCAACATAGGAGAGAATAAGGCACAGCTTGTACATTTCTTCGACGGAATCACGGGGCTGAGCCAGATAATGCTGTTCTTCCTGCTGGGATTGCTGTCGAATCCTTCACAGCTGCCGGGCATAATACTTCCGGCACTTGCAATATTTGCGGTGATGACCTTTATATCACGTCCTGCTGCGGTGTTTGCGATATGCTCAAAGGGGTATACATGGGCTGACAGGCTGTTTATAGCGTGGTCGGGTCTGAGAGGCGCATCATCCATCGTTTTCGCAATAATGGCTACGGTGAGCGATGTGTATACGGACAGCAATCTGTTCAATATAGTAGTGTGCGTCTGCCTTATCTCCGTTGCATTTCAGGGAACGTTACTGCCGAAGGTCGCAACGGGGCTTAAACTCATTGATAACGAAAGCAGTGTATTAAAGACGTTCAACGATTATCAGGACGAAACTCCACAGTTCAATATGATGCGTATATTTGTATCGGATACTCACACCTGGAACGGACACAAGATAAGCGAGATAGATTTCCCCGACGATTCGCTTGTACTTATGATAAAACACGGCGACAGCACTATCGTGCCGAAAGGCGATACGGTGATAAATGCCGGAGATGATGTTATACTCAGCATTCCGTCATACAGGGACAGCGGAAATATATTGCTCAAGGAATACGAGATAGGACCAAAGCATTTATGGAAGGGAAAGACTATAAAGGAGCTTGACCTGCCGACTACGCTTCTTATTATAATGATAAAGAGAAACGGCGATATGGTTGTACCTAACGGAAGCACTGTAATAAAGCAGGGTGATATTCTTGTTGTCAGCGACCAGTCGCATATAGACGAAAAGAAGAAAAAGGATAAGCACGGCGGTGAAGAGCCGGATAAAAAGCCGGATAAAGCGGCTGAGAATAAAGAATGCGATGAAAAAGAGGGGGAGAAGGTGAGCGTGTAACGATTGACGGAAGAACGATAATGACTTTCGGACTTGAAATTAAAGGTCGGCTGTGATAGAATAAGGCTGACGGCTTTTGTGAATATGAAACTGCCGTGTTATATATGCGGCAGTTGTTTTTTAGTGAGGAAAAATATGAAACGCAGTAAGAAAATGTCGGTGCTTAGAGAGTGCGCTGAAAAGCACTATATATGCAGGTGCTTTTACGAATACGACAAAAGCTATTGGTATTACTATATCAATGATTTCAACGACAAATTTGTACTCGGACAGGAAGAAAACGACTTTGAACTTAACGGATATACGATCCGCAACTTTGACGAACTGCAAAAAGCAGAGATCAAGAATGATGTCTGTGAAGAGATAAACAGACTGAATGGGGTTGCAGAGCAAATCAAGGCTCCCCAAATTGATATAAGCTCGTGGCAGAGCATATTCAATTCACTCAGAGAGTGCGGTGAATGGGCGATAGTCGAGAATGAAAATGAAGATATATTCCATATAGGGATAATCTTAAAGGCGGGGAAGAATAAACTTACGATGAGAGAGTTTGACGCAGACGGAAAATGGCAGGAAGAAACCAAAATTCCATACAAAGAAATAACAAGCGTCAGCTTTAAAACAAGATATATTGATAACTGGAGAAAGTATCTCGAAAGAACGAAAGAAGGATAAGCATGGACATTAAGGAAAACTTCAAGGGGCATTTAAGCACTATCAATCATCACAAGATGGAAGTAATGAGGCTGTGCTTCAAGGTCGGTCTTTATAAGCAAGGGCTTATGCACGATTTGTCAAAATACTCGCCGAAGGAATTCATAAGCGGCGTGGTATTTTACACGGGGGATAAAAGTCCGAATACGACCGAAAGACGTGTGACGGGAAAAAGCGAGGCGTGGCTTCACCATAAGGGAAGAAACAGGCATCACTTTGAATACTGGATAGATTACGGACAGGAGCCGGGTTCTGCGATGCAGGGAATGAAGATGCCTGTAAAGTATGTTGTGGAGATGTTCTGCGACAGAGTGGCGGCTTGTAAGACATATTATAAAGAAAATTATAACGACAGTATGCCGTTTGAATATTTCAACAAGAACAGAAAACACTATATGATGCACCCGGAAACTATGGAGCTTCTTGGAAAAATGCTGATAATGCTGAAAAGATACGGCGAGGAGGATACGCTGGTATACATAAGGGAGAGAATCCTTACCGGAAGGTATCCGAAAAAGACAGCGGTAAAAAGCTGATAAAATACATTAAATAGCAGAAAAATGCAGTAAATAGAATATATAGACAGCTTTTTACGGCTGATTGTACAAAGTGCCTTTAAAAACAGGATTTGACGAGTAAGTTTTATGTAAATTTACTTTGAAAAAAACGTTGACAAATGTCATTTTCCGTGATATAATAGACAAGCACTCAAACGAGAGGGCACAAAAACAGAGGGTACTTGAGAAAGCCTGAAACCGCTTGAACAGCGAGAAAGATGGCAGTCGAGGGTACGGAGATGGACCGAAAAAACCGGAAGGAACAAACGGCGGAAGCACGGTGACCGACTGGTAAAAAGTTCAAAACTGTGAAAAAAGAAATTTAAAAAATTTCAAAAAAGTGCTTGACAAACTCGAATGAATGTGATATAATAAATAAGCTGTCGCAAGAGCGGCACAAAGTTCCTTGAAAATTGAACAGTACAGAATTAAAAACATTACCTTGAGATTCTTAAGAGAATAACAAGAAATTCTGGATGAACACAAAATAACGTGCTAATAGATAGCAAGTTAGCGTTCAGCAGAGCAATCAAACTTTGATATTTAAAGCGAAAGCTTGAATATACCATTTAACAAAGAGTTTGATCCTGGCTCAGGACGAACGCTGGCGGCGCGCCTAACACATGCAA
>OLQL01000134.1_pt1 | contig 81271 bp, 84 predicted proteins | sample 1672971 | NCBI WGS metagenome assembly OLQL01 (sample SAMEA3136742, study PRJEB25190) | human gut metagenome | biome: human gut; feature: human-associated habitat; material: faeces | place: Austria | collected 2013
TATTCCAAAGTATATATTTTTAAATAAAGTGTGACATATGATTGACTAATATACACTATAAAAAAACAATATAATATAAGTAACATAGAAGTCACAAAGGAAATATATATAACGAATAATAACTAAAAAAATACAAAAAATGGAAAAAATTTCCAAAAACCTATTGCAAAATTTTTATATTCATAATATAATCATGAAAGTAAAAAAAATGTAAAAATTTTACAAATTTAAAAATAGGGGGAAATAGAAGTGAATGAAAAAATTACAGTATTAGTAGCAGATGACAATAGTGACTTTACTATGACATTATCAAATTATTTAGAAAAAGAGGAACAAATTCAGATTGTTGGAATTGCTAGAGATGGTAATGAAGCCTATGATATGGCAGTAAATTTAAAGCCAGATATATTACTACTTGATATAATAATGCCACATCTTGATGGACTTGGAGTCTTAGAAAAATTAGGAGAAACTAATTTAGAAAAAAGACCATTATCAATTATATTATCTGCAGTAGGACAAGACAAAATAACTCAAAAAGCAATAGCACTAGGAGCACAATATTACATTGTAAAACCTTTTGATATTAATGTATTAATAAAAAGAATGAAGGAGTTAAAAAATTATCAACCTGTTCAGTTTAAAGGTGCATTTGTTACTAGAGAAATAAAGTCACAATATATAGACATTGCACCAGATCAAAAGAAAAACGAAGAAAACTTAGAAGCACTTGTAACTAATATCATTCACGAAGTTGGAGTACCAGCTCATATAAAAGGATATCAATATTTAAGAGAAGCAATAATGATGGTAGTTAAAGATACCGAAGTAATAAATCAAATTACAAAACAACTTTATCCAGAAATTGCATGTAAATATAAAACCACCCCAAGTAGAGTAGAAAGAGCAATCCGTCATGCAATAGAAGTAGCATGGGGAAGAGGAGAGCAAAGTGCAGTTGAAAACATATTTGGCTACACAGTATCAGCAGCCAAAGGAAAGCCAACCAATAGCGAATTTATAGCGATGATTAGCGACAAATTAAGGCTTGAATTAAAAAGTGCATAAAAATAATAGGACATACTCTAATTTAGAAAAAGAGTATGTCTTTCTTGTTGTTTATTCTTCTTCAAGATTTTCAAGACCAAATTCAATAATTTGATTTATGACGCTATTAAAACTTATATTATTTTTTTCAGCAAGATCATTTATTTTATCAAAAGTTTTTCCACTTATTCTTATAGTTCTAGTAATAGTATCATTCCTTTTAGAAAAGTTTAAAATTTTTAATTTTTCCATTTCAATCACCTATTACATAGTGTACACAAAAACAAATATATTATAAGTGTACAAAAATGTGTTTTTAACAAAAAATTGACTGCTTTGTTTTACAAAAACTCTATTGACTAATAATTATATGGAATATATAATTAACATAGCTCAAAGCGAGGAGGATCAATAATGTTAATTGAAGTTCCAGAAAAAGTTGCTAAAAAAATAGTTGTAAAAAGAGACGGAAAAAAGGTTGAGTTTGATGGTGCAAAAATTGCACTTGCTATTCAAAAAGGATTTGGAGACATTGTAGGAAATGAAGATTCTAAAACAGCTAAATATAATGAGACAGATGTTAATAAAGTATACAGTAAGGTATTAGGAAGAATACAAAAAATAGATTCAGAAAAAATAAAAATTGAAGAAATTCAAGATTTAATAGAAGAAGAACTGAAAAATAACGGATACCAAGATGTATATGGTGCTTTTGCTAGCTATCGTGAAAAAAGAGCACAATCAAGGCAATTATTTTTTGATGAAAAAAAGCAACATAAATTTCTAAAAGCACTAGAAAACTTAGGACTTAAGTCAGCTAATGTAGAAGAAAACAAAAGAGAAAAAAATAATGATAGTGAAACAACTATGGGCAATATGTTTCAATATGCAAGTGCAATCTCAAGGCAGTTTGCTATAACATATTTAATGAAAAAGAAATTTTCAGAAGCACATGAAAATGGAGACATATATATTCATGGAATGAACTTTATTCCAACAGGTACTACCAGTTCATGTCAAATTGATATAAGTAAATTATATGATGATGGTTTTTATATAGGAAATAATTATATAAAAGAGCCAAATGGAATAATTGCATACTCGAATTTAGCAACAGTTGCAATACAAGCAAATCAAAATGATCAATATGGTGAACAAAGTATACCTTCATTTGACTATTATATGGCACCAGGAGTTCTTAAAACATTTAAAAAGCAGTTAAAACAATTGATTTTCGATTATTTAGAGTTAACAGATTTTGATAAATTTATAGCTGTAAATGGAATAGAAAGAGAAATTGATAAAATAAATACTATTGAGTTTGATTCAAATATATTTGATAAATATTGCAGAGATTCACAAGAGCTTAAAAGAATGTTTAAAATTGCTTATACTAAAGCGATTGAAAAAACTAAAAAACTAACAGATCAAGCAATGGAATCATTTATATATGACTTAAATACAATTCATTCAAGAGCAGGAAATAAGTTACCATTTTCATGTATCAATTTTGGAACAGATACATCACCAGAAGGTAGAATGGTAATTAAATCAATATTAAAAGCAATTAATAATGGACTTGGAAATGGAGAAGAATGTGCTTTTCCAGTAGCAATTTTTAAAATAAAAAAAGGTACAAACTATAATGAAAAAGATGTAAATTATGACTTGCTTGAATTGGCATGTTCTGTAACGGTAAAAAGAAAAAATATTAATTTTTCATTTTTAGATGCAGAATTTAATATAAATGATTATAAACAAGGAGACTATGATACAGAAGTTTCATATACAGGAATAGGTAATAGAATACTAGAAAATGTAGTTGATTCTAATAAAGCAATATCTGTTGGTAGAGGAGTTCTATCAGCAACAACAATAAATTTACCAAGATTAGGAATAAAGCATGGAACTATTTCAAATAATAAAACAGATTTAAAAGGATTCTTTTTTGAACTTGAAGAAAAAATGGACTTAGTAAAAGATCAATTGTTAGAAAGATATGAAATACAATGCAAAAAAAATATATATAATTTTCCTTTTTTACTAGAACAAAATGTTTGGATAGACAGTGAACGATTAAAAGACAATGATAATTTGAGAAAAGCACTAAAGCATGGTATTTTAAATATAGGATTTAGTGGATTAGCAGAATGCTTGAAAGCTTTAACAGGAGAACATCAAGGAGAATCAAAAGATGCTCAAAAACTAGGAATTAAAATTGTAGAATTCATGAGAAAAAAATGTGATGAATATTCTGAAAAGTATAATTTGAATTTTAATCTAGTTGCAACGCCTAAAGAGGAAATATCAAATAAATTTATTAAATTAGATCAGGCTATTTATGGAAAACTAAAGGGTATAACAGATAAAAATCGTTATACTAACTCTTTTCATATACCGGAAGGATATAAAATTTCTGTAATAGATAAAATAAAATTAGAATCACAATATCACTGCTTAACAAATGGTGGACATATTGAAATAGTACAAATAAAAAATGGAGATACAAAAGATATAATGAGTGTTATAAAAACTATGAAAGAAAATGGAATTGGTTATGGAAAGATAATTAATATGGAGAAATAAAAATGGATGAATTTGATGTGGACCAAGCAGACAATAAAGAATATGTTTTAAATATGATAAAAAAAGACGGAAAATTATTAGACTTTGCATCTGCAAGATTACAAGATGATGAAGAAGTTGTAATGGAAGCAGTAAAACAGAACCCAATATCTTTAGAATTTGCAAGTAAAAGGTTAAAAAATAATGAAAAAATAGTAATGGAATCTGTATCTAGAGTGGGATGGACAGCATGTTATGCAAGTGAAAAATTAAGAGCTAATAGGGAAATAATGCTATCAGGGTTAAAGATAGATGGTCAAATTTTATACTATGCTTCAAAAGAAATAAGAGATGACAAAGAAGCTGTTTTGTCTGCGGTAACCAACAAAGGGTTAATATTAAAATATGCAAGTAATAGATTAAGACAAGATAAAGAAATTGTCTTAGCAGCTATAAAACAAGATAAAAGAGCAAAAGAATATATTGCATCAGAAGAGCTAAAAAAGGATGAAGATGTTCAAGCTATATTAAATCCTCCGCAGGAAAGTTAAAATAAAAAAATAAAAAGAAAATAGAATAATTTAAAAATAAACATCAAACAATAAGTAATGGTGATTAGAATGAAAATATCATGGATTAAATATGATCAAGATAAAAAGAGTTTTCGTCTACCAGAAGCTTTAGGGTTTGATGTTTTTTATTTATCAGATTTAGAACAGACTGATAAAAAAATGAAAGAATTAATAAAGAATAACTATGATACAATAGTTATTTCAAATGAAGTTGCTGGTTTTTCAGAAGATATTATAAAAAAATATCAAAAAAGTAAGAATATAAAAATAGTAATTTCTTTGGATAAAGAATAATAAAAATATAATATGAAAAAAATAGACTATACTTTTGTATGTATTGGAACTAATAGAATAATATCAGATTCATTTGGCCCTAGAGTAGGTAAAAAACTTAAGCAGGTCTTTTATAAAAATGAGAATATAAACGTTTATGGAACAATGGAAAATCCGATTCATCTAAAAAATGTTGAATATTTTCTAAAAAAAATGGAAAATAAAAATCAAATAATTTTAATAGATTCTGCCATTGGAAGAAAGGAAGATATAGGAAATACTTATGTAAATAGAGGTGGTATGGAAATAGGTAAAGCATTTAATCATAGTATATATATTCCTGCAAATATAAATATAAAAACTGTAATTGGTGCAAAAGAATATATGCCAAATTATAGTATATACCAAATAGAACAAATAGCAAATAAAGTTGCTTATAAAATTGTTCAGATTGTCTTTGAATTATCTGTATAAAAAAAACTAAAATGGAAAAAATTGAAATATAAACACATAAGAAAGGATAGGATAAAATGAATACAGGTGATTTGAAAAATATTGTGGTAATAAAAGATTTGCCGTCTAATTTAATAGAAGAAGCAATAGTGGTTTTAAAGGAAAACCAAAAAATACCTAAATTAGAACCTGCATCAAAAGATAAAAAAGAAAACAGCTCGGAAACAACAAAAATAAAAAACTCGAAAGATTATATAATTAAAGAAGCTCAAATGCTAATAGCAGATTATATTTCAAAAATTGAAAATAAAAATAAAAAAGAAAATCAATCAATACAAAAATTAAATAAAAAATGTAAAAAGCTAAAATCTATAAATCAAGCATTAGTGGTTAGTCTGGCAATTAGCATACTGATAAATTTTATATTTTAAGAATAAAACATTTCTTCCTCACATATAAATGAAACATAAAACTACAAAGGAAGAGGTGTATTTTTTTGGAAAGAATATTATCACAAGAAGAAAGAATAAGAAGAGCAGAGGAAATATACTACCGTAGAAAATTAAATAATGGTGATATTAGAATGCCTAGTTCTCAGGTTAGAGATAAAACTGAAAAAAGGCAATTTTCTTTATATAGAAAGATGGCAATACAAATATTAATATGTATTTTAATTTACTTAATTTTTTCATTAATTAAAGAAGCAAATTATTTATTTTCTGAAAATATTATAAATAAAACAAAAGAATTTTTAAATACAGACATTAATTTCACGATAATTTCTTCAAATATAAATGAGTTTTGGAAAAATAATAAAGATAAATTTAAAATTTTTACGAACAATGAAGAAACCAATTTAGAAAATACTAACAATGAACAAAACAATGATGATAATGAACAGAACAAGAAAGAAGACGAAAAAAATAATAAAGAAAATAATAATCAAAATGAACAAGAGAATAATACAACCACAGGAATAGGTGGGGCAAGCTCTAATGAAAATACTCAAGTTGATGAAAAAACTAAAAAAAGTCAAATGGAACTCGATGCAGAATACATAAAAAAGAATTTTAAAATGCAATTACCAGTAAAAGCAAAAGTTACTTCAAGCTATGGAAAAAGAGAAGAGGATAAAATTGTTTCTGCAGATCATTATGGTATAGATTTGGGAGTGGTTATAGGAACTACTGTTGTTGCGGCGATGGAAGGTAAAGTTACATTAGTATCAAATGAAGGAGAATATGGAACTCATGTAAAAATTGTAAATAAGGATATAACAACTATTTATGCACATTGCAGTAAAATTTTAGTGAAAAAAGGTGCAAAAATTAAAAAAGGACAAAAAATAGCTTTATCAGGAAATACTGGAAAAACTACAGGTCCACATTTGCACTTTGAAATAAGAAGAAGCACAAGGACAGTTGATCCAGCTCTAGTGCTAAATTTTTAAAGTAATCTGTGTTTTATTTTACTAAAAGTTATAAAAGGAGTGAAGAATGAGCGTAAAAATTGACCTAAAAATCTTTTTATTTGCAATTATATTTTATTTTACTAAACAAATTAAAATATATGCTTTATTGATGATATTAGCATTAGTACATGAATTAGGACACTTAGTGTGTGGAATATGTTTGGGACTCAAATTAAAAAGTATAAAAATAACGCCAGTAGGATTTCAAATATTATTTAAAAATAATATACAGGATTATAATATTAAAATACAAAAAGGTAATGAAATTTGTATAAAAAAAATAGCAATTGCGTTTGCAGGGCCACTGGTTAATATATTTATTGCAATAATTGCTTTTTTTATGCCTGAAAACATTGTGGCACAAAAAGAAACAATAATATATGCAAATTTGATGTTGGCAATATTTAATTTATTACCAATATATCCACTAGATGGTGGAAGAATAGTAAAAGAAATAATAATGATAAAAGATGGAACAAAATTAGCTTATGAAAAAATAAATAATATATCTAAAGTAACAGTTATAATAATTACAATAATTACGTCTATAATAATTTTAAAAATACATAATATAGCAATTTTAATAATATTAACATATTTATGGTATTTAAACATAAAAAATGAAAAGGAATATAAGGTAAAATGTAGAATAATAAGTGCAGTAAAAGGAGGTCATGTTGATATATAGACAATTAATTATGAAAAGTTAAAAATAATTGACAAAGTTCCACTTAAAATTGCTAGACTTTTTTGTGAAAATATAGTAACATAAAATCATAAAAAATAATTGGAGGATTAAATATGAAATTTGAAGAAAAATTAATTAAATTAAGAAAAGAAAAATTATTATCACAAGAAGAACTTGGAGAAAAGTTAGATGTTACAAGACAGACAATATCTAAGTGGGAACTTGGACAATCAAAACCAGATATGGAAAAACTTAAAGAGATTAGTACTTTGTTTAATATAAGTATAGAAGAGTTGACAAATGATGAAATTGATATTAGTAAGAAAAATAAAAGTAATGGAAATAACAAAAATACAATTATTATAGTAATTGCAGTTATAGCTGTATTGGCAATATTAGTAATAGGAGTAAAAGTTATAGTATCAAATATAGTACTTAAAGAATATAACGATATAAAAGATCGTACAATGCAAACACAAAAAGATATCATTGATTTATTTAATAATATAAAAGAAAATGTAATGGAACAACAAAATAATATTAATGAAGAAAAAAATGAGATAAATAATTCTATAGAAAAACAAGAAGATGTTAAAAATAAAATAATAGAACAACAAGATAAAATGTTAGAAGAGTTTAATAAACTTGAAGAAAAAAATATATTAAGAAACGGAGCAAATATATGGAATTAATAATTATTTTTTCAATAATATTTTTATTTCTTATAATTGCAATTTTAAAAATGTATAATAAACTTATAAAACTAAGAAATAAAGTGAATCAATCTGAATCTGGAATAGATGTATATTTAAATCAAAGGTTTGATTTAATACCGAATTTAGTTGAATGTGTAAAATCATATACAAAGTACGAATCAGAAACTTTAAATAAAATTACAGAACTTAGAAGTGTATATAATCAAAACAAAGGACTAGACATAGAAAAAGCAACAGAACTTAATAATATTATTAATAAAATTTTAGTAGTAGCAGAAAATTACCCTGAGCTTAAAGCGAGTGAGCAATATTTGAATTTACAAAAAAACTTGAGCAAGGTAGAGAGCCAACTTCAAGCAGCAAGAAGAATTTACAATAATGATGTAACAAATTACAATACAAAAATAGAATCCATTCCAAATAATATAATTGCGGCAGTATTTGGATTTAAAAAAGCAGAACTATTTCAAATTGAAGAATACAAAAAAGAAAATATTAATATAAAATTATAAGGTAGAAATATGAAAAAAGAATTTATAGAGTTATATAATGAACTAACTAATAAAAAAGATAATGAATTATTGAAAATATGGGAAGATTCAAAAAAAGAAAAAACAAAAAGAAAAATAGTTATATTAGTAGTTCTTATTATAGTTGATATATTAGTTGCATTGAGATTTAGTGAGGCAATTCGAAGTGTCAGAGATGTTTTTATAGTAATAGCAACAATACTTTTTTACGACTTAATTATAGGAGTGATTGTAAATGCACTTATACAGAGCAAAACAAGAAAATATAATTCAGTATATAAGACAAAAGTAGTCGAAAAGATAATAAAAAACTTTTTTGATGAGGTTGATTATATTCCAGAAAAGCCTCTACCTAGCAAAATATATGACGAAGGAAAATATGACGAAAACTATAATAGATATTATTCAGATGATTATGTGGATGCTAAATTAGACAATAAATATGATTTGAAAATGGCAGAGGTAAAAACAGTTTATGAAACTACGTATACAGATAGCGATGGACACACACATACAGATAGAGTGACAAGATTTCATGGCTTATTTATTAAAATTAAAATTGACAAGTCAATAAAAAATAATTTAACAATAAAACAAAATGGAACAATTCGAAAAAAAGAAAGATTAGAAATGGATTCATCAGAATTTGAAAAATATTTTGATGTAAGCTCAAATAATGATATAATTGGAATGCAAATTCTAACACATGATGTTATGGAACTTTTATTAGAATATAGAAAGTACCTAAAATGTCCTTTTGATATTTGCATTTATGAAGACATAGTTTATATAAGAATACATTGCGGAACTATGTTTGAAGCTACAATTAGTTCAAAAGTGCTTATAGATAGAGAAAAGACTGAAGAATATTATAATATGTTAGAATTTATATATAAATTATCAAAAGAAGTAATAAAAATGAGTGATGGTGATTACTAAAGTAAACTTTTTTTTATGAAACACTTGAAATTAAAGGAAAAAAATAGTATAATAGTAACGTTAAAAAGGAAAATATTCCTTACTTGCAATTAATTGCAGGTTGTAATCCATGAGGAGGTGAATATAATGAACAAATACGAAAGTGTTGTCATTATTGATCCAGCTGTAGAAGAAGATAAAGTAAAAGAATTATCTCAAAAATTTACAGATATAATCAATAATGATGGTAAAGTTGAAAAAGTTGAAGACCTTGGTAAGAAAAAATTAGCTTATGAAGTAAAGAAAAATAAAGAAGGTTACTATGTTGTTATCAACTTTGAAGCTAATCCAAACTTAATTTCTGAACTAGAAAGAAATTACAGAATTATGGATGAAGTAATTAAATTTATTACAATAAAAGCAGAATAATTTATTACAAAAAATGTGAGGTGTAAGAATGAACAAAGTAATTTTAATGGGACGCTTAACAAGAGATCCAGAAGTAAGATACACACAAACAAACAACACATTAGTAGCTTCTTTTAGTTTAGCTGTAAATCGTAGATTTACTAGACCAGGAGAGGAAAGACAGGCAGATTTCATTAATATAGTTGCATGGAGCAAATTAGGTGAATTCTGTAGCAAATATTTTAAAAAAGGTCAACAAGTTGGAATAATAGGAAGAATACAAACAAGAACTTGGGATGATGAACAAGGTCAAAAACGTTATGTAACAGAAGTTATTGCTGAAGAAGCATATTTTGCAGATAGTAAAAGAGAAGGAGAAGGAGCTGCAAACAGCTTTGACTCAACTTTTGGAACAATGCCTTCTACAGACTCTAGTTCTGATTTTGAAATTTCTTCAGGAGATGACCTACCATTTTAATTAGGATAGGGGGGAAAGAAAATGGCAGACAAAAAAAATAATAAAAGAAATATGAGAAACAATGATGAAGACTATAATCCTAAATTTAGAAAAGCTAGAAAAAAGGTATGCCCATTATGTGCAGATAAAAACTTAAAATTAGATTATAAAAATGCAGATCAATTAAGAAAATTCGTTAATGAAAAAGGAAAAATACTTCCAAGAAGAGCAACTGGAGCATGTGCAATTCATCAAAGAGATATTACACTAGCCGTTAAAAGAGCTAGACAAATAGCTGTATTACCATACACAGCAGAATAGAAAAATACACCTTATTAAAGGTGTATTTTTTTGCATAATAAAACATTGTTTAGAAAAGTGTCAAATAGGGAATAATTTCAATAAAATAATATAGAAAATATAGGAGAATGTTATGAAAATTGGAATTGCCTTATCTGGTGGAGGAATACGTGGAATTGCTCATGCAGGAGTATTAAAAGCACTTGAAGAAAATAATATTAAAATAGATGTTATAGGAGGAACAAGTGCAGGAGGAATGGTTGCAAGCTTATATGCCATGGGAATTGAACCTGAAGAAATACATATATTATTTAAGAAACACGCAAAAGAGATAATAGGGGTAAACAAAATGCCTTTTCTATCAAAATTATTAAAATATTCGTTCAATAAAAAAATGACACTTACAGGTTTTAATAATGGAGAAGCAATAGAAAAAGTATATAATAAAATAGCTGAAGAAAGAAAAATAGAAAAAATCAATCAGATTCAAATGCCGCTGGTAATTACTACAGTAGATATTATGAAGCCAAAGGAATATATATTCACTAATAATATTCCTAGAAATGAAGAAGATAAATCAAAATATATTAAAGATGTTACAGTGGGAAAAGCAGTAAGAGCAAGTAGCAGTTTTCCGGCAGTATTTATGCCATGTAAAATTGACGAATATGCATTTATGGATGGAGGAGTTTTGGATAATGTACCAGTTGAAGAAGTAAGAAAACAAGGCGTAGACAAGGTTTTGGCAGTGAAATTTGATGCAGATAAAATTGAGAAAGATAGCAACTTAATGGATATTGCAATGAAAACAATTGATATTATGGGAAATAAAATATCTGAAGAAAGTTTAAAGAAAAGTGATTATGTATTAAATGTATATACAGATAAAGTTGGATTGTTAGACATAAAAAAATTAGACAAATGTTATGAATATGGATATCAAAGTGTGATGAAAAATATAAATGAAATAAAAAAAGCGCTACAATAACTGTGAACTTTTGCAATATATATAATAAAAAGTGATGTAATTTAAAAATGTTACATCACTTTTTTATAATTATTTATTTTCAACTTTTTCAAGAGTTTCTTTTTTTACAAATAAAGAAAATACAAATATTCCTAATCCGAAAACAACAGTGAAAATTGAAACATATCCTCCAATATATGGAATTTGTTGTAATAACCATAGCACTGCCACTGAAGCAATAGAAAGTAAAATAAATTTGCCTTTAGTTTTATTTTTTAATTTATTTGCAAAGTAGTTTCCAATTGCCATTCCTAAAATTGAAATAGTAATAGAAATAATCAATAGATAAACTATTAATAAAGCTAATCCAACATAAGTTAAAAATCCTGTTATAAGTAAGAAAATTGATAAAAATGGAATAATTAAGAATGATATAATTCCAATTGTAGCAGTTATGAATGATTTTTTGCTCATGCTATAAGTAGCTTTTTTAGCAAATCCTGGAGTAATGAATGTAGCTAATGCAATTACAACAACAGCATATAATAATAATGCAATGAAGCTTGTAATGTATTTTTGAACAAGTTCAGCAGTTGTTGGTTCTTCATGAGTAATTTTTGAGAAATTTATATTACCTACAATAATTCCGTCAGGAATTTCTAATTCTTCTTGAGCTGAATAATAAAAATCTCTACCAACTAAGTTTTGAGATTTATCTGCAAATGAAAAAGAACCTGCTATATATAAATCTCTTCCAACTTTTCCTTCAAAAGATGAATTAGATGAGTATAATTTTAAATCTCTTGCAATAAATGCATTTTTTGACAATGTAAATTCTCTAGATAAAACATAAACATCATTAATAGAACCATTTATTGTAATTTGTTGAGCAATAGCAAATAGATTGCCAGATATTACTGCACTATCCTCAACAACTAAAGATTCTGCTAATACAAACAAATCACCACTAACATGACCAGAAATAGTAACTTTTGTACCAAATAAAAAAGAATTTCCATTTATAGAGCCATTTAATAATAGTGAACTACCTCTTTCATATACATCTCCATTTGTATCTGAAATAGATATAGGTTGCTCTTCAACTTTTGCTGAAGATGTTGTAGCCAATACATTATTTTCTTGATCTGCAACTGAATCTTGAGCCATACAAACAGAAGAAAATACTGTTAGCAAAATAGAAATTAAACATATAATTTTAAATGTTTTTTTCATAAAAAACCTCCTTAATAATTGTAAGATTAATATATAACATTTATACTATAAAGTCAATTATTTAAATGACTTACATAAATTATTAATACAACAATTTTCACAATTAGGATTTTGAGCTTTACAAACATGTCTGCCATGTAAAACCAAAATATGATTTGCATCAACATAATATTCTTTTGGAAATATTTTTAATAAATCCTTTTCGATTTTTTCTGGTTCTTTTTCGCTTGAAAATCCAATACGATTAGAAAGTCTTTTAACATGAGTATCAACTGCAATTCCTTGAGGATTGTTAAAAGCTTCAAGCATTATTACATTAGCACTTTTTCGACCTATACCAGGAATAGACATTAGTTCTTCCATTGTACATGGAACATTACCATTGAAATCGTTTATAATTTTTTGAGAAGCAAGTTTTAAATTCTTGGCTTTATTTCTATAAAAGCCACATGAATGAATCATTTTTTCAATATTTTCTATTGGTAAATTTGCAAAATCCTCTGGGGTGTTGTATGTTGGAAAAATTTCTGCAGTTACTTTATTAACTCTTTCGTCAGTGCATTGAGCTGAAAGTGCAACTGCAACAAGAATCTCAAAAGGTGAGTTAAAGTTCAAACTACATTTAGCATTAGGATATTCCTTCTTTAATAATTCAAAAATTTTTATAACTATATCTTTTTTCATAAACTAAAATCCTTTACTTATATATATACATATTAAAACATAAAAACAAAAAAATTACAAATATAACTAAGAACATAAAATGGTAACAAAATTAAATAAATAATAATATAATATACAAAAGAGAAGAGGAGGTAATAACGATGTTTTGCGCATTGAAAAAAACAATTGGTGTATGTCTTATAGGCTTAGGAATAGGAATATTACTTGTTTTATTACTTCCAATATCAGGTTGGCTATTTACAATAGGTCTATTAATTGTAATCGTTGGTCTAATGTGGTTATCATGTTAAGAAGGAGAGTGGATAGTAAATGACGATTGTTGTGAAAAAAGTTCCAAAATGTTTAAGAGGTATTGTTAAATTACTATTTGGAATAAAAGAAAAATGACACACAAAAAAGAGGCTATTGTTTACATAGCCTTATTTTTTATGTATATTACAACTCACAAACTAAGCTCTAGCAACTTTCCCAGAACGTAAGCATTTTGCACAAGCGTGTATTGTTTGAGTTTCACCATTAACAACAGCTTTAACTGTTCTTAAGTTTGGTTTAAAAGCTCTAGTTGTTCTTCTACTAATGTGAGAACGAGCAATACTAAGTTTGTTTCCATGAGCTAATGATTTTCCACAAATATCACATTTTGCCATTGAACTGCACCTCCTATGTGAAATCTAAAATTGACTAAGTATAAGTTTAACACATATTGCAATAAAATACAAGTGTTTTGTGAAAATTCATAACAAAAGTTACCAGAAGAAGCTATTATTACTAGTAATTTTATTATGTATTAATTAAATCTTTAATAACTTCGCTAGCTAAAACTAAACCAGCAACAGACGGAACAAAACTAATGCTGGCAGGAGTTCTTTTATTAGTTTCATCAAAACGTTTTGGCTCTTCTTTAGAATAAACCACCTTTAAATGTTTAATACCACGCTTACTAAGTTCTTTTCTCATAACTTTAGCCAATGGACATACTGAAGTTTTTGAGATGTCAGAAATTTCGAATTTTGTAGGATCTAATTTATTTCCAGTTCCCATAGAGCAAATAATAGGAATTTTACGTTTAAAACATTCTTCTACTAAATTGATTTTAGAAGTAACACAATCAATTGCATCAATTACATAATCAAAATTGGTATTTAAAATTTCATCTGCATGTGAAGCATCATAAAACATTTGATATGTAGTTACTCTTAAGGTAGGATTTATTCTAAGTAGTCTTTCTTTTTCAACTTCAACTTTAGGCATTCCGATAGTGGTAGTATCTGCAATAAGCTGACGATTTATATTTGTAATATCAACAACATCTTTATCAATTAAAGTAAGAGAGCCAACTCCACTACGTGCTAAGGCTTCAATTACATAAGAACCGACACCACCACAGCCAAATACTGCAACATGAGATTTTTTTAATTTAGATATATTGTCTATTCCAATTAAATATTCAGTTCTATTAAGCCAATTATTCATTTTTATACTCCATTTTAATATTTTAAAAACTATATTTTAACAGTAATATTATAGCATTTTATAAAAATAACTGTCAACATGTTCCGAACAAAAATTTGTAAAAACGCTTGCAAATTTTTTATTTTATGATAAAATGTGTTTGATGTAAAAAAGGAGAGTAAAAATGTTAGCATATATTAAAGGAATTTTAGAAATTAAAACAAAAGGATATATAGTAGTAGAAGCAGGTGGATTAGGTTATAAAATATTTATGCCAGAATCTACAATAGCAAAGACTGGAAATATTGGAGATAAAGTACAAATACATACATTTATGAGAGTTAGAGAAGATGATGTTAGCTTATATGGCTTTTTGACAAATGAAGAATTGCGTATGTTTGAATTATTATTAAGTGTTAGCGGAATAGGTGCAAAAGGTGCATTAGGAATATTATCTAATATAACACCATCACAATTTGCACTAGCAGTTATATCAAACGATGTAGCAATATTAAAAAAAGTGCCGGGAATTGGACCTAAAACAGCTCAAAGGGCAATATTAGAATTAAAAGATAAATTGAAAAAAGACCAAGAAATAGCAGTTGCAGAAGGAGAAGAGGCTTCAAATATTGAAAAAGTTATAAAAGAGGATGAAAAGGTTGCAGAAGCAATAAGTGCATTACAAGTGCTTGGTTATAGCAAACGTGAAATAGTAGAAGCATTACAAAATGTAGAATTAACTTCATTATCAGTAGAAGATATTATAAGAAAAGGACTTGCTAACTTATCTAAGAAATTATAATAGTAATATAATGTTTTTATAATATTTATATTATATTAATTTACTCGGCACGTCGCTTGCACTTTGAATATATTTTTTCTCGACTAAAGCACGAAAAAATATATGTCAAAGTCGCTGTACCTACTCTAAAAATATTAATTTTAAAATTTATTTATAATAATATAGTAAAACATTATATTACTATTAATAATAAAGAATAAAAGGAGCTTTGAACAATGGACATGAGTAAACCACTTGCTTATAGAATGAGTCCAAAAACATTAGATGACTATGTAGGGCAAGAACACATTTTAGGAAAAGATAAAATTTTATATCGTACAATAAAAGCAGATAGATTATCTAGTATTATACTTTGGGGGCCACCTGGATGTGGTAAAACTTCACTTGCCAGAGTTATTAGTAATACAACGAAATGTAAGTTTTTAAAAATAAATGCGGTAACATCAGGAATATCAGATATAAAAAATGCGGTTGAAACAGCACAAAATGCTTTGTTAAACCCATCTGGAAAATGTATTTTATTTATAGACGAAATTCATCGTTTTAATAAATTACAACAAGACGCATTACTTCCTTATGTGGAAAATGGAACTATAATTTTAATAGGAGCTACTACAGAAAATCCATATTTTGAAGTAAATAAAGCTTTAATATCAAGATCAATGGTATTTCATTTACAACCACTAAAAGATGAAGACATATTTAAAGTATTAAAAAAATCTTTAACATCTGAGGACGGATTAGGAAATTACAACATAAAAATAGAAGATAGTACATTAAAAAAACTTGCAATAACATCTGGTGGAGATGTAAGAACCGCTTTAAATGGGTTAGAAGTTGCAGTTTTGACAACTCAAATGGACTCGAATGGAATAATAAATATTACAGATGAAATATTAAAAGAATGTGTACAAACAAGAAAAGCTGTATTTGATAAAAAAGGTGATAGTCATTATGATAATATTAGTGCATTTATAAAATCAATGCGTGGTAGTGACGTTGATGCTGCATTATTTTACTTGGCAAGAGCATTAAATGCAGGTGAGGACCCTGTATTTATGGCAAGAAGAATAGTTATAGCAGCTGCAGAAGATGTTGGAATGGCAAATCCAAATGCATTAGTAGTAGCAACATCAGCAATGCAAGCAGTAACTATGGTAGGAATGCCAGAAGCCAGAATTATTTTAGCAGAAGCAACAGTTTATGTTGCAACATCAAAAAAATCAAATGCTGCTTATTTAGGAATTAATAAAGCATTAGAAGATGTTGCTAATAAAGACACTGGAACAATACCAATGCACATTAGAAATGCACCTGCAGAAGGAATGTCAAAAGAAGGATATGGAGTAGGTTATAAATATCCACATGATTATCCAAACCATTGGGTAGAACAACAATACTTGCCAGATAAAATGTTAGGTACGAAATATTATATAAAAGATGATACAGTTGAATAAAAAAATACCAGATTAAAATTAATCTGGTATTTTATATTATTTTTTATCTTTAATAACTTCTGTAATAGCACCTAAACTGCTTAATGTATTTGTTGCTTCAAATGGAATAAATACTTTATTAGCTTCTCCATTAGCAACTTCTTTTAAAGTTTCTAATGATTTTAATTGAACTAATTTTTCATCAGGTTTAGCTTTCATCATTGCATCATAAACCATGTGAATTTCTTGTGCTTTAGCTTCAGCAACTTGTTTTATAGCTTCAGCCTCACCAATTGCTCTTCTTATTTTAGCTTCTTTGTCAGCCTCAGCCTCTAAAATAGCAGCTTCTTTTTTACCTTCTGCTAAAGTAATAGCAGATTGTCTTTCACCTTCAGCTTGTAAAATTAAAGCTCTTTTATTTCTCTCAGCATTCATTTGTTTTTCCATTGCATCTCTAATGTCTGCTGGAGGAGTAATATCTTTAATTTCAACTCTATCAACTTTACAACCCCATTGATCTGTTGCTTCATCAAGAATAACTCTTAATCTATCGTTAATAGCATCTCTAGAACTAAATGTATCATCTAAGTCCATTTTACCAACAATATCACGAATTGTAGTAATTGCAAGGTATTCAATACCTTTCTTTAAATTTTGAATTTCATAAACTGCTCTTGCAGGATCTGTAATTTTGTAGAACACAACAGTATCAATAGTGATAGTAACGTTATCTTGAGTAATAACACCTTGTGGTGGAATATCCATTGTTTGTTGTTTTAAACTTACTATGCTACGTACATGGTCTACAAATGGAATAATAACTGTAAGACCGGCATCAGCTACTTTATGAAATTTACCAAGTCTTTCAATAATATAAACTTCAGATTGTTTTACTACTTTAATTGTATTAAATGCAATAATTAAAATAATAACTAATAATGCGATTAAAACCCACAACATAATAAAAATCCTCCTTAAAAATATATAAATAAATATTAATGACTAAACTTTTTGTTCAATTTTTAAATTAGTAAGGTCAGTTGAAACTACAGCTTTTACACCGTCGATATTTAAAATTAATACTTCAGTTCCCTCACTAATGATTTCTTCGTTAGTAGATTTTGCAGTCCATACCTGACCATCTATTTTAATTTGACCAACTCCTAAAGTTGGATTGATTTCTTTGATAACAATTGCCTTTTTACCAATAATAGAAAAGGCATTAGTAACCAAAGTATTATCAGTTTTTGCAAGTTTTTTTGCTAAAGGTCTTGTTAAAAAAATAAATAATACAGATGTAACTACAAATACTGCGGTTTGAATAATTATGTTATCAGTAAAAAAGCTGGTCAGCATAGCACATAAACTACCTAAACTTAACCAAAAGATCAGAAAGCCTACAGTAGCTATTTCGGCAATAACAAAAATACCTGCTAAAATTAACCAAAAATACCACATAAATAATTCTCCTTTAATCTTATAACATCTTTATTATACTATATTCTAAAGCAAAATGGAATATGTTTTTTAAAAAAAATGTAACATCTTGCCAATTTTTATCTTTTGTGATATAACAATAATCAAATACAAGGTATTCTGAATAATATATAATACTGAGGTGGGATAGGAATGAAAGAAGAAGCTATTTCAAAATTAAAAAGATACAATCAAGAACATATATTAAAATATGATTTAAATAATAAGCAACAAGAGGAATTAGAAAAACAAATAGAAAATATAGACTTTGAGCAATTAAAAAGCTTATATGAAAGCACAAAAGAAGAAAAATGTATAGAGGAAAAGAGAATAGAACATATTCCATATACAGATAAAACAAAATTAACGAAAGAAGAACAGCTAAGCCTATTTGAAATAGGAGAACAAGTTATAAAACAAGGACATTATGCAGTTATAACAATGGCAGGAGGACAAGGAACTAGGTTAGGGCATAATGGACCTAAAGGTACGTATGCCTTAGATACTATAAATGGCAAAAAATACATATTTGAAATAATTATAGACAGACTAAAAAAAGCTGAAAAACAATATAATGTTACAATTCCTTGGTATGTAATGACAAGTAAAGAAAATCACCAAGATACTATTTTGTTCTTAGAAAAAAACAATTATTTTGGGTATAATAAAGATAAAATTAAATTTTTTAAACAAGGAGAATTACCATTAATAGATACACAAGGAAAAATAATTTTAGATGAAAATGCTAAAATAAAAGAAGCAGCAGATGGAAATGGTGGAATATATGAAGCATTATCAAAATCAGGTATGCTACAAGAATTAAAACAAAATCAAATAGAATGGATTTTTATAAGTGGAATAGACAATATTTTATCAAACTTTGTAGATCCAATTTTATTGGGATTAACAATTAAAGAAAATAATGTAATTGCTTCAAAATCAGTAGCAAAAGCTAATCCACAAGAAAAGGTGGGAGTATTTTGCAAAATGAATGGAAAGCCTAAAATAATAGAATACATTGATTTACCTGAAGAAATGGCAGAAGAATTAGATGAAAATGGAGAGTTAATGTATGGAGAAGTTAATATAGGTACATACTTATATAACAGAAGTGTATTAGAAAATTTAGCAAATGCTAAATTACCATACCACGCAGCTTTTAAGAAATCAGGATATTTAAATGCAAATGGTAAATTTATAGAGCCTGATGAGCCAAATGTGTTTAAGTTTGAAACTTTTATATTTGATGCTTTTACAAGATATGATGATATGACAATAATGAGAGTAAAAAGAGAAGATGAGTTTGCGCCAGTAAAAAATCGTACAGGAAACGACAGCCCAGAAACAGCTGTTAAATTATACAATGAAAAATATAAATAAAGGAGAAATTTTATTATGGAAAATGTAATAGGTTTAGTAATGGCAGCAGGAATAGATGACAGAATGAAATCAAAAAAATCAAAATTAGCACAAGAACTATATGGAAAGGCTGTTATAAAAAGAGTTGTTGACAGCATGAAAAAAGCCGGAATAGAAGATGTTACAGTTATAGTTGGTGAAAACAGAGACGAAATAGAAGGAATTTTAAAAGATGAAGTAACATACTTAGAACAAAAGGGCTGTTTAGGAACAGGTCATGCAATAATGCAAGCAACAAGCTATTTGGAAAGTAAAACAGGAAGAGTAGTAATTGCAAATGGAAATATACCATTAATCACTCCTGAAACTATTAAAGAATTGGTAGAAAAATCTGAAAAAGAAAATGAAGCGGTTACAATACTTACGGGAATTATAAGTGAACCAACAGGATATGGAAGAGTTATTAGAGAAAATAATAGAATCACAGAAATTATAGAAGAAAAAGAATTAACAGAAGATGAAAAAAAGGTATTAGAAGTAAATGCAGGTGTATATTGCTATGAAATTTCTGAATTAACTAAAGTAATTGGAACATTAAAGAAAAACAGTATGGGACTATATTATTTAACAGATACTATAAAAATGTTAGTTGCATCAGGAAAAAATATAGGAGGAGTTTTAGTAGAAGACAATACAGAAATTTTAAGCCTTAATACAAAACTTCAATTAGAAATGCTAACAAGAATTTTAAGAATAAAAATTAACACAATGCACATGAATAATGGTGTAACAATAGAAGATATAAACACAACATATATATATGAAGATGTAGAAATAGGAATGGATACAGTAATTCACCCAAATACAACAATCAAATCTGGAGTTGTAATTGGTGAAGATTGCAACATTGGACCAAATGCGTATATTCGTGAAGGCTGTAAATTAGCAGACAAAGTAAAAGTTGGAAGCTTTGTAGAAATTAAAAAAGCAATTATTGCAGATGGATCTAAAGTACCACACTTATCATATATGGGTGACTGTGAAATAGGAACAAAATGTAATATTGGATGTGGAACAATCACATGTAATTATGATGGAAAGAATAAACATAAAACAAAAATAGGAGATAACTGCTTTATAGGATCAAACGTAAACTTAGTGGCACCAGTAACATTAGGAGATCATGTACTAGTAGCAGCAGGTTCAACAATTACCCAAGATGTACCATCAGAAGCACTAAGTATAGCAAGAGAGAGACAAACAAATAAAGAAGAATGGAACAAAAATAAATAATATCAGTTTATAAAAATTTCTTTAACTGATATAAATGTCACTAAGAGGGACAGATCTTAAAATAAAAGATCTGTCCCTCAACTTGTCAAAAGTATCAGTTGAAGAAACGGTTTCGAACTGATATTATTGTTGGTCGCCAGGTATAAAATAATCTATTACACCATAAACTATAGCGCCAACTATTGCAGCCATCCAAGAAACTGTATAACCTGCAACAAAATATTGAGTTACATATAATACTATAGCTGAGAGTACAAATCCCACAAATCCTTTACCAAAAGAACTAGCATGTAGACCAGTAAATTTTGTAATTAAGTAGTCGATAACAGTAAGAACAATTGCAGCAGCAGCTAGAGCCCAGAAACTACTTATTCTAAATCCAGGTGTAAAAAAAGCAGTGATACCAAGAACAATTGCAGCTGTTACTAATCTACCAATAATTTGCCATACGGTACTTTTTGTATTAGGTTGAGTACTAGTATTTGCATTTGACATGTCTAAATCCTCCTTAACTTTAAGAATTTCCAAAAATGAATTTACATGGTTTTCTAATTTTATTATTTACTTAAAAATAAAAATTATTCAAATAATGAATAATTTTTTTTGTTTTGACTCAAAATTATATAAAAATAATATGAGAGGAAATTAAAAATGATAATAACTTTAATAAGAACCATTGTATTATACATACTTGTTTTAGTAGTTATGAGATTAATGGGAAAAAGAGAAATAGGACAATTGCAACCATTCGAGCTTGCAATTTCAATTATGATTGCAGATTTAGCATCAATACCTATGACAGATGTTGGAATACCAATTACAAATGGAATTATACCGATTTTAGGACTTTTGCTAATGCATCTTGTAATTTCTATTATAAATATTAAAAGTATAAGAGGAAGAGAAATTTTATGTGGAAGACCAACTATTTTGATATACAGAGGTAAAATAGATGAAAAAGCACTAAAAAAAGAAAGATTTACAATAAATGAACTAGAAGAAAGACTAAGAGGAAATAATGTAGTAAATTTAGGAGATGTTGAATATGCAATATTAGAAACAAGTGGGCAGGTCACAGTTATACAAAAACCAAATAAACGTACAACTACACCAGAAGATTTTAATATAGAACCAGAGTATGAAGGACTTCCTTATGATTTAGTAATTGATGGAAAGACTTTAAATGAAAATTTAAGAAAAATTGGAAAAAATGAAATATGGTTAAAAAAGCAGGTTGAAAAATTCAATATGATACCTGAAGAGGCCTTAATAGTAACTTATGATGGTAAAGGGCAAATATTCTGCCAGAAAAAGGCTGAGAAATGAAAGGAATAAAGTATGTATAAAGAACTGATTATTATAATTATAATAATAATGTTAGTTATAGTAGGAAACATTATAACTCAAAATAACACAAATAAGACAGTAGAAACAATAAGCGAAGAACTTGATGTGTTCAAAAATGAAATTTCGAATAAAAATGTAAGGCAGGAGGATGCACAAAATCATATAGGCAAAATAAATGACACTTGGGACAAAAGGTCAGAAACTTTAGCTTATTATATAGAACATGATGAACTAGAAAAAGTAACCACAGAGCTTACAAAATTGAAAGCTGATGTAGAAACAGAAAATTATGAGTTTGCAATAGAAAATTTAGATAATTGTATATTTATATTAGAGAATATAAAAGATAAATCTGCTTTAAAAATAGTAAATATATTTTAATGATAGTTAAATAAGTGCTTACAAGCTGACATAATAACCTGATGACTGTTTTACTATAAATTCGGCAGCTTTTAATGCACCTTCAGCAAAAATACTACGTGAATATGCTGTATGTTTAATTTCAAGGCATTCATTTTCATTAAAAAACATAACACTATGTTCACCAATAATGTTTCCGCCACGAATACTAGAAAATCCAATTTCATTTGGATTTCTTTTTTCATGCTTTTGCATTCTATCGAATTTATAAAAATATTTATTATTATTTGCAGATTGAATTGCATCTGCAATTGATAATGCGGTCCCGCTTGGACTATCAGTTTTTTCACTGTGATGTGTTTCGATTATTTCAATTTCTGAATTTGGCAATTTTTGTGACAAATTACTTACAATATCTTTCATTAAAGAAATTTCATAAGACATATTAGCTGAGAGAAAAATAGGAATCTCATCAGAAGCTTCTAAAATTTGATCCTTTTGTTCTTGGTTAAAACCTGTTGTGGCTATGACAAGTGCAATCTTTTTGCTTTTAGCAAAATTAAGAAAATTTATTGTTGATTCTGGTGCAGAGAAATCTATAACAACATTAGGTAATTCAAAAATATTATTAAAATCATTATAAACAGGAAAACCAAGATTATGAATTATATGTCTGTCGAATCCACCTAATAAATACATATTAGGATGTTTTTTTATTTGTTTTGCAACTTCAGTTCCCATTTTTCCATTAATACCATTTATTAATATTTTTATCATAAAAACCTCCAAGAATATAATTTTAGGGACGAAGTAAAATCATATTTTATGTTAGAAAGTAAATAATGATTTTAACTACGTCCCAGTAATTATAATATATTCAATTAAATTTATATTATTCTAAAAACAACCAAACTTAAAAATACATAAGCATATTTATAGAAAGTTTTTGAATGGAAAATTTGTGATAAGTGACGAGATGTTTCAAAAATAGCACTATATTTATCAGCAAAAGTTACTACAACTGTTTCTTTATAGTGAGGAATTTTAATAGTAACTGGCCACATGTGATTAACTATTACGTCTTTTTCAATATCATTTAAATTAAATATTTGAGTTGCATTTCTTAAAGCAATTTTAGGGTGCATAAATGCATGTTGACCTTTCCAGCTTTTATCTTCTCTAATGTGAGTATGCCAGTCATATAAAAATAAATCATGAAGCATTGCACCACGAGTAGCTGATATGTAATCTAAATTTAAACGTTTACAAACTATATATGTGTAATAAGCAACTTGCATACAGTGCTTATAACAAGAAGTACCTGCATGTTGATTATATATTTTCATTTCTTGAACTTTTGAACTTTTTAATAAGTCATTTATAATAGAGAAAAATTCTTCTAATGAAGTATTTTCAGCTATTAAATCTTTTGTTATCATAAGGTAAAATCCCCTTTTCTTAATATACTTAAATTATATCACAGTAACATCAAAAATGATACTAATTTAATATAATTTTAATAAATTGACAGAAGTCAACAAATCCATTAAGACATGCATGCATGAAACCATGACTAATGATTTCATGCTTGAAATCATTAATAGAGTGGTAAGAGAGCAGACAAACGAAATTCAAGAAATGATTGAAGAGGTTGTTCAGGAGATTGCAAATGCAGCCTCTTTTTTCTATTAAATTAAATCTATATCAAATTAAATTTTTGCATTTCAGTTTCTAAAATTTTCTGTTTTTCTAAAGACATTGTAACTAAAGGTAAACGAACTTTCATACTATCATAGCCCATCATAGACAAAGCAGATTTTACAGGAATAGGGTTGGTTTCACAAAATAGACTATCTATTAAAGAAATTGATTTTATTTGAGAGTCCTTTGATAAAGTATAATTACCACTCAGGTAATCAAAAACCATATTATGAACAAGTTTAGGAGCAATATTTGAAAGTACAGAAATAACACCAATTCCGCCTAAAGATAAAATAGGGAGGGTTTGGTCATCATTGCCAGAATAAATATGTAAATTATCTCTACATAAACTGGCAATTTTAGCTATTTGAGATATATTACCACTTGCTTCTTTTATAGCTACAATATTAGAAATTTTAGAAAGTTCTAAACAAGTTTTTGGTTCTATGTTTAAACCTGTTCTACTAGGAACATTATATAAAATAATTGGCAAAGAAGTATTTTTAGCTATTTCTGTGTAATGCATAATTAAGCCATTTTGAGTAGTTTTATTATAATATGGTGTAACAAGTAGTAAACCATCTGCACCAATGCTTTCAGCATATTTACTAAATTCAATTACATCTTTTGTGTTATTTCCACCAGCACCAACAATAACAGGAATTTGTCTATGTACATTATCAATAGCAAATTTAGCAACTTGCTTTTTTTCTTCTAAGGTCATTGTAGAAGATTCACCAGTTGTACCAAGAATAATAAGAGCATCAGTACCTTGTTGAATTTGAAAATCAATAAGTTTTTTTAATATGTCAAAATCGACGCCATCTTCAGTAAAAGGGGTAACTAAGGCTGTACCACAACCAATAAATATATTCTTTTTCAAAACAATACCTCCATATTTTTTTATATAATATGTAGGCACAACAAAAAATGCCAACTAAAAATTAGTTGACATTTATAATTTATTTTAAAAATCCACTTATAATTTGCTCTTCAGCTTGTTTTTCTGTAAGACCAAGAGTCATAAGTTTAATAAGTTGTTCTCCTGCAATTTTTCCAATGGCAGCTTCATGAAGCAAACTTGCATCAATATCATTTGCTACTATTTTAGGAGTAGAAGTAACTTTTGCCTTATCCATAATAATTGCATCACATTCAACATGTCCAAAGCATTTGTTATTTCCATTAACATTTGAACTAAATTCTTGAACAGAGTTGTCTCTTGCAATAGCACGAGAAGCAACATGTACACTAGAATTTTCACCATTTAAGTCAATATCAAAAATGCTTTTAGCTATTTGATTTGCAGAAGTCATAACTCTTTCTGTAATAACTAAACTTGTATTATCGCCAAGTTCACCTTTGGTTTCACGAACTGTAGAAGAAACACCTTCAATTTGAATAGTTTCCATTTCTAATGTAGAACCTTCTTCAAGATTTACAATTGTTTGAGGGTTTAAGATTCTATCTCCAGTTCCATTACCTTCTCCATAATGTTTTTCAATGTATTTTACCTTAGCTCCTTTTGATAAGTGGAATGTATGAATACCATCATGTTCTGAAGTTTCACAAGAGCTGTTATGAATACCACAACCTGCTACAATTACAACATCAGCATTTTCTCCAACATAAAAATCATTGTATACAACATCATTAAAACCTGCTTCAGTTAATATAACTGGAATGTGTACACTTTCATTTTTAGTATTTGGTTTAATAATAATATCAATACCAGGTTTGTCTTGTTTTGTGACAATATCAATATTGGCAGTAGTATTTCTAGCAACACCTTTACCATTTTCACGAATATTGTATGCACCAATTGGAGTTTTTTCGATATCAGCAATGGTTTTTAGTAGATTTTTTTCAATTGCATCTAATTTATTTTCAATTTCATTACTCATATTAGTTACCTCCTTTTTCAAGCATCACTTTACATGGCTTTTGAGTGTTTTTTAAAAGTAGGGGAAGAACCTCTTCTTTTTGACCAACGGCTTGTACTTTTCCATCAACAAGTAAAATAATTTCATCTGCAATATTTAAAATTTTTTCTTGATGAGAAATAATAACTATTGAAGAATTACTAATTTCAGAATGCATTTTTTCAAATACAGAAATTAAGCTATTAAAGCTCCATAAATCAATACCAGCCTCAGGTTCATCAAATACAGTAAGCTTAGATTTTTTAGCTGCAAGCATAGCAATTTCAATACGTTTTAATTCACCACCAGAAAGTGAATTACTAACTTCTCTGTTTAAATAGTCTTTTGCACATAAACCTACATCAGAAAGATAATTACATGCTTCTGAAACATTTATAGTATTACCAGAACTTAATTCTATTAAATCTCTAACAGTTAAACCTTTGAATTTTACTGGTTGTTGAAATGCAAAACCAATTCCAAGTTTAGCCCTATCAGTAATTCCCATAGCAGTAATGTCTTTTCCATCAAAAAAAATACTACCAGAATCGGGTTTTAAAATTCCCATAATAATCTTAGCAAGAGTGGACTTTCCAGAACCATTAGGCCCAGTTATTGCAACTAACTTGCTATTATCTATTTTTAAACTTATGTTATCTAAAATTTGTTTATTGTCCCTAAAATAAGAAACATTTTTAAGTTCTAACATAATTTTACCTCCTTAAAATTTAGCACATATATTGTACCACAAAGTGAGCAAAAATACTAGATTTTAATAATATTTAGTAAAAATAAGGCTTAAAGAGTAATAAATTAAGCAAAAGTTATTGCAAATTCTGGAAATATATATTATTATAATACCACAAATCAAAAGAAAAATAATAGAAAGAGGCACAAATATGACAAAAGCCAGAACTGTTGCAAGAGTAGAGAGAGCTACATTTTTAACAAATAAGCAAGCTAAGAAATTAGCTTTATTAGTGATATATCAAAAGCAGACTATGTATAAAGGTAGTCTGCTTTTGTGTGCTTTAAACAGATTTTAATATTAAAAATAAATAAAGAAAATTAAAGAAAGGGTATGACAAAATAAGTCATAAAAAGGTGAAAACTAAAAAATGAAAATAAATAGTAAAAAAGGCAAAACCAATTACTTAAATCAAAAAGGTATTACTCTAATAGCATTAGTAGTAACAATAGTTGTTCTTTTGATTTTAGCGGGGGTAAGTATAAACACAGTATTTAGTGAAAATGGAATAATAGCAAGAGCAAAAAATGCTCAAGACAAAATAGACCAAGCAACACAAAACGAATTAGATACAATAGATGAATTAAATGATTGGGTGAATAGTAAAACAACAGGGGAAAATACACCACCAGTAGAGCCAACAGAAGATACAGCACCATATTATCCAGATAATACATTTACAAAATTAAAAGGAACAGATTTAAGTAATGGATTAGTAATAAAAGACAAAGAAGGAAATGAATATGTATGGATAGAAGTACCAAAAAGCTTGTATAATAATGAAGCATATAATAAAGACACAGAAGAAACAGATATAGATAAACAAGACAAAAAACCAAAAAGCTCAATAGACTATAATAATACTATAATAATATAGAATATTGCTTACATAAATATACAGAAACTTATAGAAAAGGGACAGATTATTCAGACACATATTCTTCAGAAGAAGCAACAGGCTTAATAAGTGAACAATATACAGCATTAAAACAAAAAATGTTAAAAAGTGTATATGAAAATGGAGGCTTTTGGATAGGAAGATATGAAGCAGGAATAGCAGAAAATAGAACTTCAAAAAATATAGATTTAGAAACAGCACCAGCTCCATTATCAAAAGCAGGAATAGAAGAAAATCCAGTATATCCATATACTTATGTAACATGTAGCCAAGCACAAACACTAGCAAGTAAATTATCAACAGGAAAAGATTATACAAGTAGTTTAATGTTTGGAGTACAATGGGACTTAGTATTGAAACATATAGAAACAAAAATAGGAAGTAGTAACTTAACAACAAGTAAAGGAAAAAATATATTAACACAAGACAGTTCATCTTGGGGAAACTATAGCGATGCAAGTTTTGAAATAAACAGAGGAAAATATGCTAAGTATGGAGCATTAAGTACTTGGTATGATTATAATAATGAAAATGGATTAGAAAAATGTGTAACATATGCAAATGGAATGAGCACAAAAAATTTAGATTTAAACAACTTTGAAAATTCAATATTATTGACAACAGGAGCAAGTGACACATGTAAAAAAATGAATATATATGACTTAGCTGGAAATGTGGAAGAATATACATTAGAATCTGGAACCGTTAGTACTACCAAGCCTTGTATTTGTCGAGGAAGTTTTTTCTACTATAGTGGCTCTTACCATCCAGCTGCTCAACGTCTCTCAGCAAGCACGATCTACAGCAGATATGATAATGGCTTCAGGCTCTCACTTTATAAGTAGCTACTTAAAACTGGATTGATGGACCAGAGAAAGTGAATAAGGTTATGATTTTAGTGCTAATGTATTTAATACAACTTTAGCTAAAGATAAAACTTATAAAAGGGAAAAATATCAGAATCAAAGTGTATTAAGCAAGAAAATGTAAACAAATAAAAACCTGAAGCCAAGAGGCCTCAGGTTTTAAAATTTTTCAATCCATTTATTTAAAATATTAGTAGCGATTTCTTTTGTAACATTATTTTTATCAAATAATGGATTATATTCAACTAAATCAGCTGATTTAATAATATTACTATACTTTGTAATCTCATCTGCTAAAGCATAAGTTTCTTCTAAATTAATGCCATTTTTAGCTGGAATTGAAACACCAGGGGCAACAGTAGGATCTATTAAATCTAAATCAAAACTAATATGTACTCCATCTGTTCCGTTTGAAGCAATAGCAAAAGCTTTTTTACAAATTTCTTCAACTCCATATTTTTTAATATCTTCAGTAGAAAATACAGTAACACCTGCATCTAATACATTACCCCATTCCCATGGATCAATATCTCTACCACCAACAATAACAGCATTTTTGAAATTGTAAAATGGACCATCATGAAAATCAGCTAATATACTTTTTTCATAATGTGTAGCAACTGCTAGAGGCAAACCGTGTAAGTTACCAGTAACAGAAGTAGGGTAGGTATTGAAATCAGCATGTGAATCAAACCATATAATTCCCATATTTTTGTTTTCTTTTATAGAACCTAAGCTTGAACCAATTGCAGTAATATGGTCTCCACCTACAAGCAAAGGAAATTCACCATTTTGAATAACTTTACGAGTTATGTTGTATAACTTTTGATTAAATTCATTGATTTCTTCTAAGTTTCTTTTTTCGTTTTTTGAATCTAGCGCTTTAACTGCTAAAACTAAGTTATGCATTTTTGTGTAGTATGCATCCTTTTCTGCATTATTCATATTTTCTTCAAAATGAATTTCATGCATTTCTAGTAACAAATCATCAAATTTTGATACAAAACTATTAATATCATTTGAATCGGAATTTGAGTGAGATTCTTCACTTTTTTTGCTACCTTTCAAAATATAATTTTGAGAAATATTGCTTGGTTTTAAACCTTCTGTTAAGGCCTGTGCCCCCAGCTCAGCACCATCAATCTTTAGACCTAAGTCAGTGCATGCACTTATAATTGATATTTTTTTCATTTTAAACCCTTCTTTAAACTTTCACTAACATGATGATGATAATTATCAAACATCAGAAGTATGGCAAAAATTATATCAATAAGCTAAAAAAAAGTCTAGTGTTTTAATAAAAAAGTCCTTCTTTTATGGAAGGATTTTTTATTGTATAGGAAAATGTTATATACAAGGGTTAAGTTACACTGAATTGTGTGTATTTGTATAGCAAAATGCACGTATGAAGAAGCAACTATTCATATTATTTAATTTCAACTACAGTTACTCCCATTTCGCCCTCACCAAATGTACCTATACGAAAACTCTTTACATGAGGATTTTTTTTCAAAAATGAATGAATGCCTTCGCGAAGCTTACCAGTGCCTTTTCCGTGAACAATTCTAACAGGTGAAATATTTGCAGATGCACAATTATCTAAATATTTATCAATAACGTAAATAGCTTCATCAACATTTTGCCCAATAACATTTATTTCGGGAGAAACAGTTTTAGCTTTTGATTCTTTATTTGTAGTAACTTTTCCAGATTCTTTAACTTTAACGCTATTAGTTAAACTCTTTCTTAAATCTGAAAGTTTAATATTCATTTTCATGTTGCCAACTTGAACTTGGACCTCATTGGATTTATTAATTTTATTACCAACAATATATCCATTTGAACCAAGAGAAGCAATGTAAACATTTAAGCCATCTTTTACATCTGACTCAGCTAATGCTTCAAAACTATTATTTTGCTCAGTATAATGAATAGAATTTATAGCTTTTAATTTATCATTTAGTTTATTTCTTAAATTATTTGCCTGTTTTATATCAGAAGAACTATTAAGCTCATGTATAATTTCTGTAGCTTCTTCTTTAGCGGAAAGCAAAATATCACGTGCTTCTAATTTAGCATCTTCAAGCAATTGTGCTCTTTTTTCTAAAACATCATCTTGTTTTTGTTCTAAACTTTTTCTTAAAAGCTCAACTTGTCTTAAATTTTTTTCAGTTTCTTCTTTTTGTTTTTCAATTTCTAACTTATTATCATAAATACTTTTTAATAACTCCTCAATTGGTATTTTATCATCTTTTAAATGACTATTTGCTACATTTAGTATTTGTTCATTTAAACCAAGTCTTTTACTAATAGCAAAAGCATTGCTTTTTCCAGGAATACCAACTAATAGCTTATATGTTGGTTTTAGATTTTCTATATCAAATTCAAAACTTGCATTTTCAAATCCATCTGTTATTAATGCATATTCTTTTAATTCTTGGTAGTGTGTAGTGCAACAAACTATGCTTCCAATATCTTTTAAATAACTTAAAATACTAATTGCAAGTGCAGCACCTTCTAAAGGGTCTGTGCCAGAACCCAGTTCATCTAATAAAACCAAACTATTATTATCAGTTATATTAGTAATTTCAACAATATTTTTTATATGTGCAGAAAATGTACTAAGAGATTCTTGTATACTCTGCTCATCACCAATATCAGCAAATATATGCGAAAAAACACTTATGCTACTACTTTCACTACAAGGAATAGGAATACCGGAATAAGCCATTAAAAGTAGTAATCCAACAGTTTTTAAGGCAACAGTTTTTCCACCTGTATTTGGACCAGTAATTAAAAGCGAAACATAGCTTTTACCTAAAGAAATATCTATAGGAACAACCTTATCCTTGTCAATTAAAGGATGTTTTGCTTTATATAAATCAATGTATTTGTTATTATTTAAAACAGGAATAATTCCAAAACTGTCAATTCCAAAATTAGCTTTTGCAAAAATCAAATCAATACTAGCAATAAGAGCTAAATTGTTTTTTAATTGATCAACATATTCATATAATGAAGAAGAAAGTATTTGCAAAATTCTTTCAATCTCAATATCTTCTTCAATTTTTATATGATTAATTTTATTATTTAGTTCAAATATACTTGTTGGCTCAATATATAAAGTAGAACCACTACTAGAAGTATCATGAATAAATCCTTTTATATAACTTCTATATTCTTCTTTAACAGGTATAACATATCTATTATTACGAATTGTAACAATTGGTTCCATTATATATTTAGCATAAGTACTAGAATGAATAAATCCATTTAACTTATCTTTAACTTCTTGCTCAAAGTTTTTTCTGTTTCTTCGTAAGCTAGCAAGCTTACTAGATGCATTATCAGCAACAGTGTTTTCATCAATTATTTTATCAAAAATATTTTTTTCAATAGAAGGGTTTGAATAAAGAAAGCTAAAATATTTTTCTAGATATTCAAAAGTAACAGAAGAATCATCATAAAAATATTCTTTTAATTCTCTGCACATTTTTAAAAGCACAGCAAAATTAAGTAATCCTTTTATAGATAAAGTTTGATTACTTTCTAAAACTTTAATATATTTTTCTAATTCTTCAGTTTCGTAAAATGGTGGAATACCTTTTTGATGTAAAAGGGTATCAGCTTGTTTTGTTTCGTTAAGCAAAACATCAACTTGTTCATAAGAAAAATTAGGGACTAATTGCTCACACAAATTTTTCCCTAAATAAGTTTTACAATATCCACCTAAATTTTTTATTATTTCATTATATTCTAATTTATTTAAAATAGCGTCCATAATTATAACCTCACGTACATATTATGCCATAAAATACGTGAAAAAACAAGAAAAACAACATACTCAGGACAAAAAAAGAATAAAATGCTTAAAAATACTTGCAATTGCTATAAAAGTAGGGTATAATAATAATGCATATTGAATTACAAGAAGAGTGGGAACAAATCCCACTCTTCTATCATGAAGAGAGGAGAAAAGACGTTAATTGGTAGCAAAATGAGTTAAAAACTGACAAGATATCAGTTAAAGAAACGTCTAAAAACTAACATGGAAGAAAAAATTGAAACTTTAATTAGTGAAACAATAGAAAAGCTTGGATATGAGCTTTATGATGTTATTTACGAAAAAGAGGCAAAAGACTTTTACTTACGAATTTTTATAGACACACCAAATGGTATTAGTTTAGATGATTGCGAAAAAGTAAATGATGCGATAAACCCTATATTAGATGAAGCAAATTATATAAAAGATCAATATTTTTTAGAAGTTTCTTCACCAGGTGTGGAAAGAAGGCTTAGAAAAAATAAGCATTTTGAAGCAAGTATTGGTAAAGAAGTTGATATCAATTTATATAGTCCTATAACCTTGAAACAAGATGAAATAAATGAAAAAAAGAAAAAAAATAATACAACTAAAAATATATCAGGAATTTTAAAAAGTTTTGATGAAAATAATATAACATTAGAAATAGAATCAAATGAAGAAATAAAAATAGAAAGAAAAAATATTTCAAATATAAAAATTAAATTTAATTGGTAATAAGGGAGGAATTTGAAAAATGAAAAAGAAGGCAAATATACTTGCAATTGATAATACTGAATTAATGATGGCTTTAGACGAACTTGAAAAAGAAAAAGGAATAAAAAAAGAAGCAATATTAGAATCTATAGAAACTGCTTTAGTAACAGCATATAAAAGAAACTTTGATTCAGAAGAAAATGTTAAAGTTACTATGGATGGACAAACAGGAGAAATCCATATATATGCTGTAAAAGATGTTGTAGAAGAAGTAGAAAATCCTAATACACAAATTTTATTATCAGATGCAAAAAATATAGACAGCAAATTATTAGTTGGAGATAAAGCTGAAATTGAATTAATGCCTAAAAACTTTGGAAGAATAGCAGCTCAAACAGCAAAACAAATTATAGTTCAAAAAATTAGAGAAGAATCTAGAAATTTAGTATTTGATGAATTTAATGAAAGAAAAGGCGAAATAGTTTCTGGTATAGTTCAAAAAGCAGATGGTAACATAGTAGTATTAGATTTAGGAAAATTAGAAGCTGTTATGCCAGCTAAAGAACAAGTTCCAACAGAACATTACCATGTAAATGACAAAATTAGAGCATATATTATGAATGTAGAAAAAGGATTAAAAGGTGCTCCACAAGTTACTGTTTCAAGAGCTTGTAGCGATTTTGTAAGAAAATTATTTGAACTTGAAATTCCTGAAATTTATGAGGGAGTTATTGAAATAAAAAGTGTATCAAGAGATGCTGGAAACAGAAGCAAAGTTGCAGTATATTCACCTAATGAAAATATTGATCCAGTTGGTTCTTGTGTTGGACAAAAGGGAATTCGTATTCAAAACATTATAAATGAACTTCATGGAGAAAAAATTGATGTTATTGAATGGAATCAAGATCCAGCAATATATATTTCTGCAGCACTACTACCTGCGCAGGTTATGGCAGTTGATGCTCATGAAGATGAAAAATTTGCACAAGTAATTGTACCAGATGATCAATTATCATTAGCAATTGGCAAAGCTGGTCAAAATGCAAGACTTGCAGCTAGACTAACAGGATGGAAAATAGACATAAAGAGTGAAACTCAATTTAGAGAAATGTTATCAAAACAACAAGAAGAGTCAGATGAAGAAACAAAAACAGAGGAATAATGAATAAAAAGTATAAATACATTAAAAATAAAGGATGTGAACATTTTGAAAAAAATACCTAGTAGAACTTGTATTGGATGTGGAACACAAAAAAGCAAAACAGAACTTATACGTATAGTAAAAACTCAATCAGGTGAAATAAAACTTGATAAAACAGGTAAATTACCAGGTAGAGGTGCATATATATGTGATAAATCAGAATGCTTGAATTTAGCAATACGTTCTAAAAAATTAGAAAAAACATTTGAAACTAAAATAGAAGAGAGTGTTTATGAAAGTCTAAAAAATACTATAAATCAAGGAGTATAAAATTTGGTTAATAATCAAAAAATATGTGGTTTAATAGGACTAGCAACTAAAGCTGGAAAAATAGTGGCTGGAACAGATGCATGTATACAGGAAATAGAAAAAAGAAATGTTAAATTATTAATATTAGCAGTAGATGCATCTGATAGAACTAAAAATACATTTAAAGAAAAATGTAAAGAATTTAATATTAATATATACGAAAAACTTACAATTAATGAAATTAGTAATTCAATTGGAAAATCCAATAAGGCTGTTTTGGGAATTAAAGATATTGGTTTTGCAAAGGCGATGAACAAAATAATTAATGGGGGTGAAATGATTGGGTAAACTTAAAGTACATGAACTTGCTAAAGAATTAGGTTTAGAAAGTAAAGAACTAATAAAAAAAGCAAAAGAAGTAGGTATTGAGGTAACAAGTCATTTAAGTTCTTTGGAAGAAGAGCAAATACAAAAAATAAAAAATATTTTTGAGAATAAGGGAGTAAAATCACAAAAAAGTATGGAGCAAGAAAAAAATAAAGAAAAGAAAGAAAAAAATACTAAAAAAGAAGCTACACCAGTTATTATAAGACGTGAAGTTATATTAGCTGATGAGGAAAAACAAGAAAAGAAACAAGAAAAAACAGAAAGAAAAGATGTTGGTTTTGTTGAAAGAAAAAACAATAAAGATTTTAATATTGTTTATAGAAAACAACCTGTAAAACCAATGACTGTAAGTGAGCTATTTGGATTAAAAACAAATAAAAAAGAAGAAAAAGCTCCTGAACCAATAAAAGAAGAGAAAAAAGAAGAACCTAAAGTAGAAGAAAAAAAGGTTGAAGAAAAGAAAGAAGAAATTAAACAAGAAACAAAACCTGTAGAAGTAAAACCTACAGTTACTTCAAATGCAGAAAATAAAAACAATTACCCTAATCGTGAAAAAACAAATAATCAATACCAAGGAAATCGTTATGAAAATCGCCAAAATAATAATTCAGGATCAAACAATTACCAAAACCGTTATGATAATAATCGTCCAAATAGATTTGGAAATAATCAAAATAACGGAAACTATGAAAATCGTCAAAGAGACAATAGGTTTGACAATCGCCAAGGCAATAATAACCGTCAAAATGGAGATAATAAATTTAATAACCAAAATAGAAACGGACAAAGACCATTTAATAGAAATAATAATGGAAGACCTTTAGACAATTATGGAATTGACAAAAATATTAAAGATATAATGGCTACTGAAATAGTTGAAAAGGAAGATAAAAGAGACATTAGTACAAGAGCAATAGATAAAGAAAAAGCAAACCGCTATGAAGATAATAAAGCTAAAAAAGGAGCTAAAGTTAAAAAAGGTGATCGTTTTAGTGAAGAGTTTAATGAAGGAAAATTAAAAGATTTAAAGCAAGTAGATAAATTATCTCGTATGTTTAATGAACAAGATGGCGGAATGCTTGATTACTATGACCTTACAACAGCAAGAGGAAAGAAAAATAAACGTAAACCACAAAAAGACGAAGAAAGAACAAAACAAAAAATATTTGAATTAACAGAAATTACAATTCCAGAAATGATTACAGTAAAAGATTTAGCTGCAGAAATGAAAAAGACAAGTGGAGAAGTTATAAAAAAATTATTTAACTACGGAATTATGGCTACAATTAATAACACAGTTGACTTTGATACAGCATTTTTAGTAGCTCAAGAATTTGGAATTACAGCAAATAAAAAAGAAGAAGTAAAAGAAGAAGATATTTTATTTGATGATACTGAAGACACAGCAGAAGAATTAGAACCAAGACCACCAGTAGTTGTTGTTATGGGGCACGTTGATCATGGTAAAACATCACTTTTGGATGCTATTCGTAGTACAAATGTTATTGAAGGTGAAGCAGGAGGAATTACTCAACATATTGGTGCTTATAAAGTAAATATAAGTGGAAGAGAAATAACATTCTTAGATACGCCTGGTCATGAAGCATTTACAGCAATGCGTGCTAGAGGTGCTCAAATTACAGATATTGCAATTCTTATTGTTGCAGCAGATGATGGTGTTATGCCACAAACAGTTGAAGCTATAAACCATGCAAAAGCAGCAGGAATTCCAATTATTGTTGCAATTAATAAAATTGATTTGCCAGGAGCAAATGTTGAAAAAATAAAACAAGAGTTAATGGAATATGAACTAGTTCCAGAAGAATGGGGTGGAGATACAATTTATGTTCCAATATCTGCTAAGAAGAAAATAAACATTGATAATTTATTAGAAATGGTATTATTAGTAGCTGATATGAAAGAATTAAAAGCAAACCCTAATAAACAAGCTAAAGGAACAGTTATTGAAGCAAGACTTGACAAATCAAAAGGACCTATTGCATCAATGCTTGTACAAAGAGGAACTTTAGATGAAGGCGACACAATTGTTGTTGGTAAATCTATTGGTAGAATTCGTGTAATGAAAAATGACAAAGGTCAAAGAGTTAAAAAGGCAGGACCTTCAACACCTGTTGAAATTATGGGATTAACAGAAGTTCCAGAAGCAGGCGATACTTTCTATGAAGTAAAAGACGAAAAAATGGCTAAACACTTAATTGAAAGAAGAAAACGTCAAGAAAGAGAACAAATAATAAATGAAAATAGTAAAGTTACATTAAGTAACCTATTTGAAAAAATGGAAAGTGAAAACCTAAAACAATTAAACATTATAGTAAAAGCAGATGTACAAGGTACAGCTCAAGCATTAAAACAATCACTTGAAAAATTATCTAATGACGAAGTAAAAGTTAAGGTAATACATGCTGTAGCAGGAGCTGTAACAGAATCTGATGTTCAACTTGCAAAAGCAGGAAAATGTATTATTATTGCATTTAACGTAAGACCAGTTAATACTGCAAAAGACATGGCTGAAAAAGAAGGAGTAGAAATTAAACAATACTCTGTTATATATCAAGCAATTGAAGATGTTCAAGCAGCTATGAAAGGAATGCTAGATCCAGTATATGAAGAAAAAGTAATAGGTAATGCAGTTGTAAGACAAACATTTAAAGTTTCAGGAGTTGGAACAATTGCTGGTGTATTTGTACTAGATGGAAAGATTGAAAGAAATGCAGGAGTTAGGGTAATACGTGAAAATGTAGTAATACATGATGGAAAATTAATATCATTAAAAAGATTCAAAGATGATGCAAAAGAAGTTACAAAAGGCTTTGAATGTGGTCTTCAAATTGAAAATTATAATGATGTTAAAGAAGACGATACATTAGAATTTTATGTAATGGAAGAAGTTAAACGTTAAAAGGAGAGAAAATAATGCCAAAGAATGAGGCAAGACTTAACAGAGTTAATGAAGAATTAAAAAAAGAAATTAGCCATGTACTTACTTTTGAGCTTAAAAACTCAAAAGTAACAGGGCTAATTAGTGTAACAAAAGCTAAAATAACACCTGATTTTAAATATGCAAAAATCTACGTAAGCATTTTAAACTCTAAAAGCATTGGAAAAACTATGGAAGGATTAAAAGAATCTTCAGGATTTATTCGTAGCCAAGTTGCAAAAAATATCAATTTAAGAATTACACCAGAGCTTATATTTGAATTAGATGATTCATTAGAATATGGTGCAAAAATTGATAGTATTTTAAATGAATTGAAAAAAGAAAAGAATAAATAAGAATAGAGGTAAAAAATGACTTTAGATAATATTTTAGAACAAATTAATAAAGCAGAAAAAATAGTAATATTAACACATGAAAATCCAGATGGAGATGCAATGGGAAGCAGTTTGGCTATGTACCATGCGCTAAAGGCTTATGGAAAAAATCCAGACTTAGTAATTCCAGAACATCCAAAGGTATTTGATTGTTTACCAGGGATAAATGAAATAAAAACTGAAACAAATATAGAACACTATGACTTAGCAATTTCACTTGATTGTGCATCAATAAAAATGTTAAATGGTTTTGCACAATATTTTGAAAATGCAAAAGAAAAGGTGTGTATTGATCATCATGGTACAAATACAATGTTTGGAGACTATAACTATGTTAATCCTGATGCGCCAGCTTGTGCACAGATTTTATTAGTAATTCTAGAATATTTTGGAATAGAAATTACAAAAGAAATTGGTACATGTATATTAGCAGGAATTATAACAGATACAGGTGGATTCAAATATCAAGGGGTTACAGCAGAAACTTTTGAATTTGTAGCATGGCTTTTAAATAAGGGAGTTAATGTATCAAAAGTATATCACCAAGTATTACAAACAAAAACAAAAGCTAATTTTGAGTTACATAGAATTGCAAATAATAGAATTGAATTTTTAGCAGATGGGAAAATTGCATATACATATATAACAGAAGAAGATGAAAAAAATGTACATGCTGAAAGTGGAGACCATGAAGGAATTGTTGAAATAGGAAGAGATGTTGAAGGCGTTGAAGTTTCAATATTTATACGTCAAACAGAAAGAGGATGTAAAGTATCACTTCGCTCAAATGATTATGTGAATGTTTCTGATGCATGTGTTGTATTTGGCGGAGGAGGACATCCAAGAGCAGCAGGGTGCATAATTCAAAGCAATATGGAACAAGTAAAAGATAAAGTAATAAAAGAAGTAATGAGATTATTATAATATGGATGGAATTTTAATAATTAATAAACCAAAGCAATATACATCACATGATGTGGTGGCAAAAGTAAAAAAAATATGTGGTGAAAAAGTGGGACATACAGGAACATTAGATCCGATGGCAACTGGTGTGTTACCACTTCTTCTTGGTCAAGGAACTAAACTTTCAAAATATTTAATAAATCATGATAAAACATATATAGCTACAATTCAACTTGGAAAGAAAACAGATACTTTAGACAGTGAAGGAAGTATACTAGAAGAAAGACTTGTTGATGGAAAACTATTGAATAAAGAAAATGTGCAACGAATTTTAGAATGTCAAATAGGAAAGCAAATACAAACACCACCAATTTATTCTGCAATTAAAGTGAATGGAAAAAAACTATATGAATATGCGAGAAAAGGTGTAGAAGTTGAAATACCAAAAAGAGAAATAGAAATATATAATATTGAATTATTAGATATAAATGAAAAAGACAAAACAATTGAATTTAGAGTACATTGCTCAAAAGGAACATATATTAGAACTTTGTGTGAGAATATTGCAGAAAAATTAGGAACAATAGGGTATATGAAAGAATTAAATAGAGTTCAAGTTGGGCAGTTTAATTTAAATCAGGCTATTACAGTTGAAGAACTAGAAAAAAATAAGGAAAATGAAAAGTTCTTGAATCAACATTTAATAACAGTGCAAAACTTTTTTGAAAAATATCCGATCGTTGAATTAAAAGAGGAAAAATTAAAATTATTTCTAAATGGAGTACAATTAACAAATAATAACGATGATGGCTTATACCAAATAAAGGTTAACAATGTAGTTGTAGGAATAGGAACAATAAAAAATAAATTATTAAAAAGAGAAATAATATACTAAAAGTAGTATCTAGATTATAAAGATACTACTTTTTTATTAATAAAAATAACAATCATTTAGATTTATTTCTTCAGAATAACTACCATCATAAATAGTTTTATTTGCATCAGCATTTTGTAAAGGAACTTGTAATACAACCTGATATGAATAGTCTTCATTTAATTCATTAATGATATGAATTGTAAAAGAAACTTCATTTTTTATAGATGATAAAGGTATAGAAGAACGTTTTAATATTGAACCATCAAAAGATAGACTATCTTCAATATTATTTATAACATGCCCATTTTTTATATTTTGATTTAAATAACGAAGAGTAATTGGCAAAATAAAGTGATTGTCAATACTAGGTTCCGAAACAATATCATTTAATAGAGAATCCGTACTATCAACTATATTAAAATTAATTTTACTTTGTTGTTCATTAGAAATTGCAAGTTCATCATCTGATATTAAACCGAAATTTAAAATTGGAATATAATTTAAATTTAAGTTACCAGTATTAGTATTTGAAAAATTTATTTTATCAATATAGATTTTAGAAATACTATATTTGGCTGAAGTATCGACGACTTGTAGATTTTCCTCTAAATTATTTTCTAAGTTATTTTTTACATTATTTATACCTAAGTATAAAGCAATATCAGTATATTGACTTACATTAACATCCCACATTGCCTTTCCTTCAGAATTATTTATACCAGTTGCACTACTGTAACAGTATATTTTATCTAAATAAAATATAGAAGATTTTTTTTCAAAATTAGAAACGCTATTTGAGAAGTTTAGTTTTCTAACCAAATTTGGAATGAAAAAAATAGATATAATAATGATAGTTATAAGACTAAAAGTAATTAAAACAATTTTGGCCCAATTGCATTTAAGAAATGTTATAAAATTATTTTTATTTTTCATATAAACTCCTAAATTATTTGATAAAATTAAGATATCATAAACAAGAAAAAAAGAAAATAGATTTTGATAAAAATAAACTTGAATTATTGAAAAAAAGTAAAAGATATAATATTATAAATATAAATTTATTGAAAGGGTAATTTTATGTCGAAAATAAAAGAATTTTTAAAAGGGATAGTTTCGAATTACAAAAACAGTTTTAAACAATATACAGCAACTAATATAATAATATTATTAACAACTTTATTTTTTGTATTTGCATTAGAAAATTTACCAACAATAACAGATAAATTGTTGATAGTAATAGTTATATGTGCTGTGAATTTTTTTACTTGTGAAACATATTTTAAGAAAATGAGCCAAAGGGGAATAGCCTACATAGTAAGTATAGGAGTAGCAATAGGATTAGAAAAACTAATGTATACAGAAAATCTTTCAGCTGTTAGGTTTGGAATAGGATATATAATAATAGTATTTTTAATTGGATTAATACAAGTAATAAGAAATTCAGAAGTTGACGTGGGAGAATATGTTGTAAAAACATTTAAAAATCTTTTTGGTGTTGGAATAATATATTCAATTTTAAACATTGGCTTAACATTAATATTATTTATATTTATTGCATTGATTTTAAATGATACAAATAACTTCAACTTGATAGGAAGATTGCAAATTGCATTGTTAGGGTTATGGATGTTACCAGCAAGTTTAGTTGCTATAACAGATGTAAAAAATGAAGTTTCAAAATTTATAAAAGCAATTATATTATATATAATGTTGCCACTAACAATATTAGCTACGGCAATAATTTATATGTATATGGCTAAAATAATTATAATAAGAGAAATACCAGCAAATTCAATATATAGAATATTAGCAGGGTTGTTTATTGTAGCATTTCCTGTATGGACGGCAATACATGCATTTAGAGAAGAAGCAAAAATAATAGAAAAATTTTGCAAAATATTGCCAATATCTTTTATTCCATTTGTATTATTACAAATTTATTCGATATATGCTCGTATTGATGGAAATGGACTTACACCAAGTAGATATATAGGAATAATGTTTATAGTATTTGAAATAATAGCAATATTCTTGTCTTTATATAAAGAAAGGAAATATTTAATACATACAATAACAGCAGTATCAGTGATAATAGCAATATCTACAATGCTTCCAATTGTGAATGTACAATCAGCTTCTAATATAAGTCAATCAAACAGATTAAAAAAGGCTTGGAGAACAGGACAAAGTTTTGATGAATTATCAGATGAAAATAAAGAAATAGCTAAAAGTGCTTATGATTACTTAAAAAGACAAAATGATTCTGATAAATATATACCAAACTATGTAAGTGAAGATGAAATGGATAAAAGTACAAAAGATAATAGAAACTATTATAATGATTATGTACAATATAAAAATGTTGAATACTCAAAATCTTATGGTAAGGAAGAACCAATCATACCAATTGGAGGATATAGGTATTTGCAAGCAATTGCTGCATCGGAATATAACCAAAAACTTGAAAATTTTAGAAATATTAAATTCATAGGTTCAGTTACAATTAACTTAGAAGAATATATTTCTAAAGTGATAGAAGAGAATAATGAAAAGGGATACGTAGAAACAAATAATGTAATAAAAATAGATGAAAACAGAGACTTTTATATAACAAATTTACGAATGAGATATACTGATCAAAAACCGACGAAAATTAGTTATTTTACAATAAAAGGATATGTACTACAAAAGTAATAATAAAAATAATGAAATTTGGTAAAAAAATCAATTGTAATTTTATATGCTTTATGATAATATATATCTAATAATTAAATAGAATTTATTTTTCCCTGCATAGTGCGTGTAGACTGGAATTTTAGAACCAACAAATTCTAAACGGGAATCTGCCTTTAAATGTGGCGTGTAAGCTTACCAACTATTGTAAGAAACCCAGGAGCATTTAACAAGATACCCACCTGTGTAAGCAGGTCCTTAAAATTTCATTCACCTTACGGCTAAGGCGGGGCTTTGATTTATATAATTTTAAGGACTAGATGAAAAGCTTAAATATCTAGTCCTTTAAGCTATATAAAATTATTGAAAAACAAAATAAGTAAATGATATAATATAACAAGGTGAAAAAAATGAAACAAATTGAATTAATAAGATTTGGAGAAAATGCTTTAAAACAAGAAAACATACAAGATGCAGGTATAAAAGCAAGAATGCTTTTACAACATATATTAAATCAAACTAGACAAGAAATAATTATTAATAGTGAAAAAATTGTAAATCAGAATCAAATTGATGAATATGAAAAAAGCATAAATAAAATAATAAATGGATTACCAATACAATACATAACTCATAATCAACAGTTTATGGGACTTGAGTTTTATGTAGATGAAAATGTTTTAATTCCACAACCAGACACTGAAGTTTTAGTTGAACAAACAATAAAAATTATAAATCAATTATCAAAAAACGGAAAAAAAGTTGAAGTATTGGATTTATGTACAGGAAGTGGAGCAATAGCAATCTCAATTGGCCATTATTGTAATGATTTGGAAATAACTGCAACAGATATCAGTCTAAAAGCACTTGAAATAACTAAAAAAAATGCAAAAACAAATGAAGTGATAAATTTAGAGATTTTAAAATCCGATTTGTTTAATGAATTGTCAGAAAAAAAGTTTGATGTTATAGTATCAAATCCACCATATATTGAAACTGAAACAATAAAAAAGTTGAGCAAAGATGTACAAGCAGAACCACATATAGCCTTAGATGGTGGGAAAGATGGATTAGAATTTTATAGAAAAATATTAAATGAGTCACATAAATACCTAAGGCCAAATGGATATTTATTACTAGAAATAGGATATAACCAAGGAAAAATTGTTACAAAATTAGAGTGTAACAATTTAAAATTAATAACAAATGAACCAATAAAAGATTTTGAAGGAAATAATAGAGTTGTTGTTTTTCAAAAGGAGGGCTAAATGTCTTTTTCAGGTGAAGTAAAAGAAGAAATAAGTAAATTAAGCAATTTAGCAAACAAAGAAGCAGTAAAATATGAATTACTTGGATATATAATAACTAATAATATATCAGCAGAGAAAAATAAAATAAAATTTTGTACCGAAAGTGAATACAGTATAAATCGATTTAGTAAATTATTAAATAATTTACAATACTCAAATCATAAAATAGAAATAATCGGAAAGAAATTTTGTATTAGTGTAAATAAGCCAGATATTTCAGAAATTACATATATGAACAATACAGTGATGTTAGAAGGCATAATTAACAAAGTTAGTAATCAAGAAATACTAGAAAAAGCATTTGTAAGAGGAAGTTTTTTAGGAGGAGGATCAGTAAATAACCCTAAAAATAATTATCACTTAGAAATAATTTTTTCATCTGAAGAAAATGCAAGTATAATACTTGAAATTTTAAGTAAATATGAGATAAATTTTAAAAAAATAGAAAAGAAAAACGGACAAGCAATATATACAAAAGATGGAGAACAAATTTCAAAATTTTTAGCACTAATTGGGGCAAGCACAGCTGTGCTTAAATTTGAAGAAATACGTGTATATAGAGAAATTAGAAACAATGTTAATAGAAAAGTAAATTGTGAAACAGCAAATTTAAATAAAACAGTTGAAGCTGCAATAAAACAAATAGAAGATATAAACTTTCTAAAACAAATAGGACAGTTTGAAAAAATGCCTGAACAATTACAAGAAGTGGCAGAGTTAAGAATTAAAAATCCAGAAGCAACTTTAAGTGAAATAGGAAAAATGCTATCAAAACCAATAGGAAAATCAGGAGTAAATCATCGCTTTCAAAACATAGAACAATTTGTTTCTAAATTTAAACAATAGAGTAGACACAAAGATTAACAGTTATATTATTTTTGAAGCCGGAAAGTCGCTGTTCCTACTCTAACAATTTAATTAAATCTAAAAATTATATAACTGTTAATCTAAAAAATAAGAAAGGAATAAAATTATGCGAAGAAAACAAATTGGACTATACATACACATCCCATTCTGTAAGCAAAAATGTAGTTATTGTGATTTTTGCTCTTATGCAAATAAAGAAAGCTTTATAAAAAGGTATATTCAATGTGTATTAAAAGAAATTATAGAAGTTGGAAATAATAATAAAATTGATTTTGAAAATGGCAAAGATGATTTGTTTTTAGTTAAAACAATATATATTGGCGGTGGAACGCCATCATTAATTGATAGTAAATATATTGTTCAAATTATAGAAGATATAAAACTAAATTTTGAAATTGACGAAAAAGCAGAAATTACAATAGAAGTTAATCCTGGAACAGTCACTTTGGAAAAATTAGAAGATTACAAAAGGGCTGGAATAAATAGACTAAGTATAGGTTTACAATCTACACATGAACATTTATTAAAAGAAATTGGAAGAATACACACATATTTAGACTTTTTAGATACTTTCAGATTTGCAAGAGAAGCGGGATTTGAAAATATAAATGTGGATTTAATGATAGGAATTCCAAACCAAACGTTAGAAGAAGTAAAAGACTCAATAGAAGAAATAGTATCTATGGAACCAGAACATATTTCAGTATATTCTTTAATTTTAGAGGAAAATACTCCACTATTTAAAAAAGTAGAAGAAGGTTTAGAATTACCAAATGAAGATTTAGAGAGAAAAATGTATTGGGCTGTAAAACAAACATTAGAACAGAATAATTATATTCATTATGAAATATCTAATTTTGCTAAAAAAGGTTATGAGTCAAAACACAATTTAGATTGTTGGAATCAAAAGGAATATATAGGTTTTGGAATAGCTGCACATTCATATACAAATGGAATTAGATATTCAAACATAGAAAATATAGAACAATATATAAAAAATTATGATGAAGACAAAACAGAAGAAAATTTAGTATTCCATGAAAAACAAGATATGGAAGCAATGCAAAAAGAATATATGCTATTAGGTCTAAGAAAGATAGATGGAGTTAGTATACAAGAATTTAAAATAAAATTTGTAGCAAACCCGGTTTTTTTATATCATAGTGAACTTGAAAAACTTGTGAATGAAGAATTACTAGAAATAGATGGAGACCAAATTAAGCTAACTAACAAAGGCTTAGACCTAGCAAATATAGTATGGGAAGAATTTATTTAGAATTAAAATATAAGTAGTTTTAAAGTAGACAGATAAAAGCAAAAGTAGGAACGGAAGTAATTATTGAAACGACAGGACTAACAAAAGAAGAAATGGAGAAATTGAAAGAAATGTAAGAATAAAAATTTAATCAAATCACTTGAAATTGTTTTATAAGTAGTATAAGATAAATACAGTAGAAATCTAAAGAAAAGAGTAGAAAGAGGCACAAAATATGAAGAAAGCTAAAACCTTTGCAGGAGTAGAGAAAGCCACAACATTAACAAATAACAAACAAGCTAAGAAATTAGCTTTATTAAGCATATACAAGACAGATATTAAATATGAAAATATTTAGTATCTGTCTTTGTTTGTGTTCTAAGAGATTTATCATTATATGATAAATTGCAGAAGAAGACAAATATGCGACTTACTAGAATTTCTAGCAGTTCGCACTGCATATAAATTCTTGGAATCCGTTTTTGTGTGCCTAAAAATAAAAATTAAAAGAAAGGGTATGATAAAAAATATCATATAAAAGGTACAAAGAAAAAATGAAAACAAAGAACAAAAGAAATTATTCAAAACAAAATGGTATTACGCTAATTGCACTAGTAGTAACTATTGTAGTATTACTAATACTAGCAGGAGTAAGTATAAATGCACTATTTGGAAATACAGGAATAATACAAAAAGCAAAAGATGCTCAAAACAAAATGGATCAAGCAACACAAAATGACTTAGACTCAATAAACGGCTTAAATGAATGGATAGATGGAAAAATAAATGGCACAACAGGAGAAGAAAGCAAACCTGTAACAAATCCATATGCTGACCAACAATGGACAATGGCATATGTATGCAATAATGGAACTTGGAGTAATACTCCATTAACAGCAGCAAATGGAGATACAATTCCAGAAGGTACACAAATTGTAGCTAAATTTTATGCTACTGGAGAAAAAATAACACCATCATCACTAAAAGCTGATAGCAGTACAACAATACCATTTTCAGAAGGTGAGACGTATAAAGTAGTAATTGAGGGAACTGGAGAAATGGGAATATTAATGGATGCAACAAGTATTAGTGATATAAAATCAGCAAGTGGTTGGCAAACCCAAACAGTTTCATATCTTGCATGGTTACAAGGTGGAATGCAAGGTAATGCGGTATCTTGTATAACACCATATATAACAGAACTAACAATATGTGATGGAATAACAAATGTAGGCAATTTTGCTATGGCAGGAGCAACAAGTTTAAGTAAAGTTACATTAGGTAATAGTCTAAAAACAATAGGAAATTATAGTTTTAGTTTTAATAATGAGCTAAGTGAAATATCAATTCCTGATACAGTAACAAGTGTAGGAAAATGTGCATTCTGGAGAGTGTATGGAAATATTACTAGTATAATAGTTCCAAATGAAGCAATTGCAAAGATAGTAAACGGTTCATATTATGACGAAACAGCCAAAGTAGTAATAACAAATGAAAATTAAATTGCGCAAAATACAATAAATGCAGTAGAAGTAGCAAAACATCCAGTAGTATATTGTGGAAAAGAAGTAACAGGATATACCTGTGATAATAGTGCAGGAATTAGTAAATGGAAAATATATCATTCAGATGGAAAAAATATATATTTAATAGCAGATAATTATATAACAGGAGAATATATACCATCAAAAGATGGAGCAACAATGACCGCAAGTTCAACAACTAATGCATATTATTTTCAAAACACATTATTAAATAAATATACAGGAGCAGCAAGTATAACAGATACAAACATAACACCATGGCTAAGTTATTTGAAGTCAGGTTATGGAGGAAGCGATAATGCAAATAGAAACATGAAAGCAACAGCATATTTATTAGATACAGAAATATGGAAAGGATTTAAAAACTCAACAAAAGCAAAATATGCAATAGGAGCACCAACTTTAGATATGTTTGTAGCATCATATAATACAAGATTTGCAAAACAAATAGAAACAATAGTGCAAGAAGAAGGATACAAACTAAAATTCACAGATGGAGATTCATATGAATATTCTCTAGCTACCTATGATTATTTAACAGCACAACAATATAAAGACAATTATGCAAATCATATGTGGCTTGCCAGTCCGTCAGTCTACGGCAGCTACTTTTTGGTGGGTGTGAACTGCTACGGTGATGTCGGCAACTACTCCTATGCCAGCAGGTATTTGGGCGTGCGTCCGCTAGTTTGTCTAGAATCTGGAGTCTCTCTCGAAAAACAAGAAGTAAATGGAGAAATTGTATATAACATAAAATAGTAGCACTATTTTTGAGTAGTACTTCAATTTAAGGAAGTACTACTTTATTTTTGTATAATTATATGCTTTTTATTACATTTGTATAGTCGTTTTTGTTATAGAATTTCACATAAATTTCACACAATTTTTTAGCAATATGTATTGACAATTGCTAAAAATGGATATAATATATATGCAGTTTAGCAGATAAGAACTGAGAGTGCTAAAACATATAAAGAGTTAGAAGGTGAAAATGTGTTAGATGATAGAAAAAAACAAATCTTACAAGCAATAATAGAAGAATATATTAACACAGCAGAACCGGTTAGCTCAGGAGCACTAGTACAAAAATATAATTTAGACTATAGCAGTGCAACAATCAGAAATGAAATGGCAGACTTAGAAAAAAGTGGTTACTTAGATAAACCACATACCTCAAGTCGGCAGAGTTCCATCAGCAAAAGGTTACAGGCTATATGTAGACGAACTATTAAAAGATGATGACATCAGCTTAGAAGAAATAAAATACATACAATCTAAATTAGAAACCCGAGTTAATGAAATCGAAGAATTAACTAAAATAGCTACAAATACATTATCAGAAGTAACACATTATACATCAGTTGCAATTGGACCTAAAACAAATCTTCAAAACATAGAAGAAGTAAAATTTGTTTTGCTAGGAACTAGAATGTTAATGGCAGTTATACTTACAGATACCGGAATTATAAAAGAAACAATTATTAAATTTGATGAAGATATTACAGAAGAACAAGTAAATACATTAAATTTCATATTTAATAATAAGCTTAAAGGAAAGCCTATAGACGAAATAGATAGACCTTTAGAAGAATACATCTTTTCAGAAATGAACTATAGTTTAAATGTTATAAAACCAATAATGCAACAACTTGATAAAGTAATAAATGAAGAAGCAAAAGTTTATTTAGAAGGAACCAACAAAGTATTCGAGCTTCCAGAATTTAAAAGTCTAGAAGTAGCTAAAAACTTTGTAAATCTAATAGACACAAAACAAGTTATGTTAGACTTATTAAATACGGGATTTGCAAAAGATATAAATGTGTATATTGGTGATGAAAATGAAAATGAACAATTAAAAGATTTCAGTATAATAACATTTAAGCATAGATATCAAGATAAAGACTTAGGAACTATTGGAATTATAGGACCAAAAAGAATGGATTACTCAAAAGTTATTTCGGTTATGAAATATATTAGTAAAAAATTAAATGGACAATAAAGAAAGGAGAAATGAAATGGCAGAAGGAAAACATGCAATGGAAAAAGGTAAAAAAGAAGTCAAACAAGAAACTAAAGAATCAAAACAAAATGATGAAATAATTGAAATAAAAAAAGAAAATGAAACTCTTAAAATTCAATTAGATGAAACAAATGACAGATTAAAAAGAATTGCTGCTGAATTTGATAATTATAAAAAAAGAAATGAAAAAGAGAAAGTTGGAATGTATAGCTCGGTTATGGCTGATGTAGTATCTAACTTTTTACCAGTAATAGATAATCTAGAAAAAGCAGTAGCAAGCCAAACAGAAGATGAAGGCTATAAACAAGGTGTAGAACTTGTTTTAAAACAATTTAAAGATGTACTAAAAGCAAATGGAGTAACTGAAATTGAAGCAGTTGGAAAAACTTTTGATCCAGAACTTCATGAAGCTGTAAGTTTAGTAGTAGATGAAAGCTTAGGAGAAAAAGAAGTAAAAGAAGAGTATAGAAAAGGCTATAAAATAGGTGATAGAGTTATTCGTCATTCTATGGTAGTTGTAGCCAATTAAACAAATGAAAAGCATCGTCTAACTTTGTTAAACTTCATAAATTTTCTTTCGATATACATTTGTATAATCTCAAGAAAATTTACTCGTTTGCCTCGTTATACTCGCTTTTGATTTGTTTAGTAATTAAATAGATATTAATTTTAAAATATATATAAATTTAGAAAGGAAGTAAATTATTATGGGAAAAATTATAGGAATTGACTTAGGAACAACAAACTCATGTGTAGCAGTAATGGAAGGAGGAGAGCCAGTTGTTATTCCTAACGCAGAAGGAAATAGAACAACGCCATCTGTTGTTGCATTTTCAAAAAATGGAGAAAGATTAGTAGGACAAATTGCAAAACGTCAAGCAGTTACTAATCCAGAAAACACTGTAATCTCAATTAAAAGAGATATGGGATCAAACAAAAAAGTAAAAATTGAAGGAGACGAATTTTCTCCACAAGAAATATCAGCAATGATATTACAAAAATTAAAAACAGATGCAGAAAACTATTTAGGCCAACCAGTTACACAAGCTGTTATTACAGTACCTGCTTATTTTAGCGATAGTCAAAGACAAGCAACAAAAGATGCTGGTAAAATTGCTGGACTAGAAGTATTAAGAATTATAAATGAACCAACAGCAGCAGCTTTAGCATTTGGTATGGACAAAGAAGACCAAGATCAAAAAATAATGGTATATGACTTAGGTGGAGGAACATTTGATGTTTCTATCCTAGATATTGGAGACGGTGTATTTGAAGTACTTGCAACAAACGGAAATACAAAATTAGGTGGAGATGACTTCGACGATAGAATTATTGAATATTTAGTATCAGAATTCAAAAAATCAAGTGGTATTGACTTAAAAACAGACAAAATGGCAATGCAAAGACTAAAAGAAGCAGCAGAAAAAGCCAAAATAGAGCTTTCTGGAATGCAACAAACACAAATCAACTTACCATTTATTACAGCAGATGCAACAGGACCAAAACACTTAGACATTACATTAACAAGAGCAAAATTTGAAGAGTTAATTAGTGACTTAATTGAAGCTACTAAAATACCAGTAGAAAAAGCTATGAAAGATGCTGGAGTTACAGCAAATGACTTACACAAGGTATTATTAGTAGGTGGATCTACAAGAGTTCCAGCTGTTCAAGAAGCAGTTAAGAAAATTACAGGAAAAGAACCAGACAAAGGTATCAACCCAGACGAATGTGTTGCTATTGGTGCAGCTATTCAAGGTGGTGTTTTATCAGGTGATGTAAAAGACCTAGTATTACTAGATGTAACACCATTATCATTAGGTATTGAAACATTAGGTGGAGTATTTACAAAATTAATTGAAAGAAACACAACAATACCAACTAAAAAATCACAAATATTCTCAACAGCAGCAGATGGTCAAACAAGTGTTGAAATTCACGTATTACAAGGTGAACGTGAAATGGCTGCAGATAACAAAACATTAGGAAGATTCCAATTAACAGGAATTCCAGCAGCACCTCGTGGAGTGCCACAAATCGAAGTAACATTTGATATTGATGCAAACGGAATTGTACACGTATCTGCAAAAGATATGGCCACAGGAAATAGCCAACAAGTAGCTATTACAGCAAGTACAAATCTATCTGATGAAGATATTGAAAAAGCTGTTAAAGATGCTGAGGCACATGCTGCAGAAGATAAAAAGAGAAAAGAAGAAATTGAAGTTAGAAATAATGCAGAAAGCTTAGTATATAACAGTCAAAAAACAATTGATGAACTTGGAGACAAAATTAGTGGAGAAGAAAAAGCAAAAGCAGAAACTGAAATTGCTAATGTTAAAAAAGCATTAGAAGGTTCTGATGTTGAAGCAATTAAATCTGCAACAGAAAAATTAACAACAGTATTCTACTCTATAACAGAACAATTATATAAGCAAACATCAGCTGGACAACAAGCACAAGCAAATCCAAATGATGCAAATTCGGAAACAAATACAGAAAATAATAATAATGAAGGAAATGAATAATGGCTACAAAAAAGGACTATTATGAGGTATTAGGCGTAAATAAAAATGCAACTGATGAAGAATTAAAAAAGGCATATAGAAAACTTGCAAAACAATACCATCCAGATGCTAACCCTGATAACAAAGAAGAGGCAGAGAAAAAGTTTAAAGAAGTAAATGAAGCTTATGAAACTTTGTCAAACCCTCAAAAAAGAAAGATGTATGACCAATTTGGAGCAGATGGACCTCAAGGCTTCGGAGGCGGAGCCGGAGGACCATTTGGTGGTACATATACATATTCAACAGGTTTTGATGGATTTAGTGATTTTGGAGATTTAGGAGATATATTTTCTTCTTTCTTTGGTGGAGGATTTGGAGGTTCTTCTAGAGGTACAAGAAAAAATGGACCTAAAAAAGGTGCAGATTTACGCTATGATATAGATATAAGTTTTGAAGAATCTTTCTTAGGAACAGAAAGATATGTAACAATAAATAGAAATGAAACTTGCAATACTTGCCATGGAGAAGGAACGAAACCAGGAACACATCCTGAAACATGTAGTGTATGTCATGGAAGTGGACAGATTAAACAAGTACAAACTACAATACTTGGACAAATGCAAACAACTAGAACATGTACAAATTGCCATGGTACAGGTAAAGTTATTACAAATCCTTGTGAAACTTGTAAAGGTAAAGGAACAGTTAGAAATCAGGTACGTTTAACGGTAAAAATTCCTGCGGGTGTTGATGATGGTCAAACAATAGTAATGCAAGGAGAAGGCGAGCCAGGAACAAATGGTGGACTAAAGGGAGATTTATATGTATTGATACATGTAAAAAGACATAGCATTTATAGCAGAAAAGGCAATAATGTCCTTTGTGATGTACCAATTACATTTACTCAAGCTACATTAGGAGCAGAACTTAAAATACCAATGGTGGATGGAACAACTGAAACTTATAAAATTCCAGACGCAACTCAAACTGGTACAAAGTTTGTTATAAGAAATAAAGGATTTAAAGGTGTAAACAGTAGTGCACAAGGTGACTTTGTATTTACTGTACAAGTACAAGTTCCTAAAAAATTAACATCAGAACAAAGAGACTTGCTAATGCAACTTGCAAAAACTATGAATGAACAGCCACCAATTAAGAAAAAAGGTTTGTTTGGATAAAATTTAATTATATATTAACTATAAAAAACCACTAATATATACAGTAAATGTTATTAGTGGTTTTTATATGTTGGAAAACCTTAAAAATTTATTAAAATACTTTGCTTTTTTGGGAATATATTATATAATATACATGTTAAAATTTATCCAAGGGAGGATATTTTATGGGAAACAAACAGAAGCACTCAAGTGATACTAAACAATATAAAATAAAAAGAAGTAGAAGAGAAAATAAGGCAGATACAATAAAAGTAAGAAAGCATCCAAAACTTAGAAAAGTAATACTAATATTTATAATATTAGTTCTTTTATTAATGCTTGTAGGTGGAGGTGTATTGGCTGGAATATTCTTTAGTGATAAATGGGCGATTACTAGAGAAGAACTAATTGCAAGTGGAAACTCAGAAGTATATGATTCAGAAGGAAAACAAATAGCTGTATTATCAGCTTCAGAAGGAAATGAAAATAGAAAAGTAATTACATTAGATCAAATGGGAAAATACACTGCAAATGCATACATAGCAATAGAGGATAAAAGATTTTATGAGCATTCTGGAGTAGATATTTTAAGAACTGGAAAAGCAACATTGAGCTATTTACTAAATAAAGGAAGTTCGGATGTTGGTGGAGGAAGTACAATTACACAACAATTAGTAAAAAACATAATGAAAGATAAAGCTGATACTGGAACCGCTGGAATTGAAAGAAAGATTCGTGAAATGTCAAGAGCGTATAAAATTGAAAGTATGCTAACTAAAAACCAGATTATTGAAAAATATTTAAATATAATATTTGTTGGTGGAAATGATCTTCATGGTGTAGAATATGGTGCACAATATTATTTCGCAAAATCAGCAAAAGACTTGGATTTAGCAGAGTCTGCATTTTTAGCAGGAATAAATGATGGACCAAACATGTATGATCCTTATGACAAAGAAAATGACCATAGTGAATTAATAGAATCAAGAACTAAATTAGTATTACGTTTTATGAAAGAACAAAACAGAATTAGTGATAATCCTGAAGAGGCAGAAAAACTTTATAATGAGGCAGTAGAAAAAGTTGAAAAAGGCTTAAAATTCAAAAAAGGAAAAATACAAATTGGTGAGATTTCATACTTTGTATATGAAGCTGTTAATGATGCAGCAAAAGATTTAGCAGAAGCAAAAGATATAGACTTTAAAGAAGCAAAAGCTATGATTCAATCTGGAGGGTATAAACTATATACAACACAAGTAACATCAATTCAAAATGCTGTTTTAAAAGAAATGGCAAAAGAAAGTTATGTACAAACTAAAAATAGTGGTAAGAAAGATGAAAATGGAAAGAAAATAGTATATAGAACTCAAGCTGGAACAACAATTATAGAACCAACAACAGGAAAAGTTGTTGCAATGGGTGGAGCACTAGGAAGTGATCAAGGAACAAATCATAATTATGCAATGAGTGAAAGACAAACAGGTTCATCAATAAAACCACTTGTTGACATTGCACCTGGATTAGAAGAAAAAGCAATAACAGCTTCAACAGTTTTTGACGATACAAGAACACAGTTTAAAGGATTAACTTATATTCCTAAAAATGCAGGGGGATATCAAGGTTTATGTACAGTTAGAAAAGCTATTGAGGTTTCATCAAATATAGTAAATATGAAAGTACTATATACAGTTGGAATTAATAAAGCAATTGATTATTTACATGAATTTGGACTTACAACATATACAAAAGAAGAAGACTCAATGCTTACATTAGGAATTGGTGGAGCGACACATGGATCAAGTACATTACAAATGGCAGCTGCGTATGCAACATTAGCAAATAAGGGCGTATATATAGAACCAACATTTTATACAAAATTAACAGACAGTGAAGGAAAAACTGTTGTAGAACCAAAACAAGAAAACAGAAGAGTTATTTCAGAAGCAAATGCTTTTATTATATCAGATATATTAACAGATGTTGTTACAGGTTATAGTGGAACTGCAAATGCTTGTGCAATATCTGGAATGGATGTAGCTTGTAAAACAGGAACTACAGATAGTGATACAAATGTATGGCTTTGTGGATACACGCCATATTATGCAGGTGCAACATGGTATGGATTTGATGCAGGAGAAATTGAATTATATCAAATTTGGGCAGCTAGAAGTATATGGGCTAATATAATGAAAAATGTACATAAAGGATTAGAGAAAAAACGTTTTAAAAAGCCAGATGGTGTTGTAACAGCTGTGGTTTGCAGAGACAGTGGCAAAATAGCAACAAAAGACTGTAATAGAACATATACTGAATATTTTACTAAGGGAAATACACCAAAAGCATGTGATGGTCATGAGGTAGTAAAAATATGTAAAGAATCTAAAAAAGTTGCAACAGAATATTGCTTAGAGACTGAAGAAAAAGTATATACAGCAAAACCAGAAAAAGAAAATAATAGTAACTGGACAGTCTTAGGAAAAGACAAATATGCAGTACCAACTGAAAAATGTAGTATTCACACAGAAGAGAATAGTACAATAATAATACCAAATTTAGTAGGTAAAACAGAAGCTGAAGCGAAAGCAAACTTGTCAATACTAAATGTTCAAATTATTTATGAAACACATGAAGATCAAGATGATGGAATAGTTATTAAACAAAGCCTAGAAGAGGGAGCAAAGGTTATTAGAGGTACTAATATTGTAATTACAGTAAACAGAAAACAAACTACACCACCAGACTTAAACACGGAAAAACTACCAGAGGAAAACAATGAAAATAATGAAAATAATGAAAACAATAGTACATCGGGTAACACAACAACCCCATAAAATAGGAGGATGCTTATGGCAATACAATTATATAATACATTAACTAAAACAAAAGAAGACTTTAAACCAATAGAAGGAAATACAGTTCGAATGTATTCTTGTGGACCTACAGTATATAGCTATGCACATATTGGTAATTTTAGAACTTATGTTTTTATGGATACTTTAAGAAGAGTACTAGAATATAATGGCTATGAATTAAAACATGTAATGAATATTACAGATGTAGGACATTTGGAGTCTGACGCTGATGAAGGCGAAGATAAAATGGAAAAAGCAGCAAGAAAAGAAAATAAGGATCCTTATGAAATTGCTAATTTTTATACACATAAATTTTTTATTGATATGGCAAGATTAAATATTGAAAAACCTGAAATTATTGCAAAAGCTACAGATCATATACAAGAAATGCTAGAATTTGTTCAAGGATTAATAAAGAACGGATATGCTTATGAAACAAGCAAAGGAATATATTTTGATATATCAAAATTAGATAAATATCCAGTTTTATCTAATAGAAAGTTAGATGACCAAATTGCAGGAGCAAGGGTTGATGTTGATACTGAAAAGAAAAATCCTTATGACTTTGCTTTATGGATAAAAGCACCTGAAAACCATATTATGAAATGGGAGAGTCCTTGGGGATTATCATATCCTGGATGGCATATAGAGTGCTCTGCAATGGGAAGAAAATATCTTGGAGATCAATTTGATATTCATACAGGTGGAATTGATCATATTCCAACACATCATGAAAATGAAATTGCACAAAGTAAAGGGCTAACAGGAAAAATACCTGCTAAAACATGGATGCATGTTGAATTTTTACAAGTTGATGGTGGAAAGATGTCAAAGTCTTTAGGAAATACTTACATATTAGACCAACTACAAGAAAAAGGAATTGAACCACTTGCATATAAGTTGTTCTGCTTTACAGCACACTATCGTACAAAATTAAATTTTACATTTGACACTGCTTTAGCAACTCAAAAAGCTTTAACAAGACTAAGAGAAGGATTTGTAAAACATCAACAAGGAACAGAAAATATAGATGAACAAGAAATAAAGGAATATGAAAATAAATTTTTGGAAACAATAAATGATGATTTGAATATGCCTGCTGCAATGGGAATTGTATGGGAAATAGTAAGAAATGAACATAAATCAAATCACTTTGCAGAACTTCTATTAAAATTTGATAAAGTACTAGGATTAGATTTAGAAAATAGTAAAAAATATTTAGAAGAAAGTAAAAATGTAGAATTACCAGAAGATATTCAAGATTTGATTGAAAAAAGAAAAGAAGCTAGAGAAAATAAAGATTGGTCATTATCAGACCGAATAAGAGATGAATTAAAAGAAAAAGGATATATAGTTAAAGATACAAAAGAAGGAATGACAATAGAAAAAGTGTAAAAGAAGGGAAATTAAAGTGGAAGAAGAAGTAAAAATTTCATTTTGGAAAAAACTAAAAATAAGTATATTTGGATTAGAAGAATATCAAAAATTAATTGTACAAAAAACAAGAAAAACAATATTTTATGTAATTATCTTAATGCTAATTTTTGCCTTCTTCTTAAGCTTTGCGTTGACATATAAATTTAGTCAAAAGGTAACAGAAGTAAAAAAATATATTGAAGAAAATATAGAAACTTTGGAATTTGATAATGGAAAATTATCAGTTTCTGGTAAGGAAAGTAATGTTATTCAAACGGACAAACTATATGATGGCAAAATTATTATAGATACTGAAGAAAATATAAGCAATGAAAAATTAGAAAAATATAAAGATGATATAAAAAGTTATTATAATGGAATTATAATTCTAAGAGACACAGTAATGATTAGAAGTATTACAGGTACATTTACAACAATATCATTAGAAGAAGTTTCAGATAAATTTAATTTAGTAAAATTAAATAAACAAGACATAATAAGTGTTTTTTCTTCGAATAATGTTTATAGTATATATATATCTTTCTATATAGTGATGTTTGTTTACATGTTTATTATATATTTATCAACTACATTACTAGATGCTATATTATATTCTTTTTTAGGATATATAACAGGAATTTCGGTTAACTTAAGAATCAGATATAAAAATGTATACAATGTTGCTATATATAGTATGACTTTACCAATTATATTAAATTTAATTTATATGATTGTTAATATTTTAACAGGTTATACAATTAAATATTTTTCTATTTTATATATGGCAATTACATGCATTTATGTTATTGCTGCAATATTGATAATTAGATCTGAAATAATAAAAAAACAAATAGAGCTTTCAAAGATTTTAGAAGAGCAAGAAAAAGTTAGACAAGAAATAGAGGAGAAAGAAAGACAAAAAAAGGAAGAAGAAGAAAAGGAAAAAAATCGTAAAAAAGACGAGAAAGAAAGACAAGAACAAAAGAAGAAAAAACAAGAAAATAAAAAAACACCTAAAACTGGAGAAAATCCAGAGCCACAAGCTAATATAAAAACAGAGGAGTTTTAAGAATAAAGGAGAAACTTTAAAATGAGCAATGATAACAAGCCAAAGCAAAACAAAAAAACATCTATTTATTTTATAATTGCTGGTATTATACTGATTATAGCCATAGTAGCAGGTATTTTTTGGATGAATTCTAAAAAAGATAAAGAGGAAAAAACTATTAGCTATACAGACCTTATTAAACAAATTGATGATGGCGTAATTGAAAAGGTTGAAATGACAGTAGGAAGTACTTCTATTAAGGTAAAAATAAAAGATGTAGAAGAAGAAAAAGAAGCAATAGTGCCAAATACACAAGCTTTTATAGAATTAATTCAAGACCAAAAATTAAAAGGCAATGAAATTGAACTAATTCAAAAACAACAAAATATGTTTTATACTACATTCCAATATTTATTTTCATTATTACCAACAATTCTTTTAATAATATTATTTGTTGCAGTATTTAAAATGCAAGGACTTGGAGATAAGGGAAAAATATATGATGCTGAAACAACAAAATCTAAAATAAAATTTGATGATGTTGCAGGTTTAGATGAAGAAAAAAATGAAATGATAGAAATAGTTGACTTTCTAAAAGAGCCAAAAAAATTCTATGAGATGGGTGCTAAAATTCCTAGAGGAGTTCTATTATGTGGACAACCAGGTACAGGAAAAACTTTGATTGCTAAAGCAATTGCAGGAGAAGCAAAGGTACCATTTATTTCAATGAGTGGTTCTGAATTTATAGAAATGTTTGCAGGATTAGGAGCTTCACGTGTTAGAAAGTTATTTGAAAAAGCAAAAAAAGTCGCTCCATGTATAGTTTTTATTGATGAGATAGATGCAATTGGTTCAAGAAGAGCAAGTGGAAGTGGTGCAGAAACTGAAAATAACCAAACATTAAATCAATTACTAGTTGAAATGGATGGATTTGATACAGAAGAAACAATTATAGTTTTAGCTGCAACAAATAGACCAGAAATGCTAGATAAAGCATTACTAAGACCAGGAAGATTTGATAGACAAATTACAATAGCACTTCCAGACATGAAAGGAAGAGAAGAAATACTAAATATTCATGCAAAAGATAAAAAGTTTGCAGAAAATGTTAGTATGAAAGATATTGCAGGGGATACAGCAGGATTTACTGGTGCAGAGCTTGCTAATATATTAAATGAAGCTGCAATTATAGCAACAATTAAAGAACATAAAGCAATAACACAAAATGATATTGAAGATGCTGTTAAGAAGGTAACAGTTGGACTTGAAAAACAAAGCAGAGTTATATCAGAAAGAGATAAAAGATTAACAGCTTTTCATGAAGCTGGACATGCAATAGTAAGTAGTCAACTAGAAACTCAAAAAGACATAAAAGAAGTATCAATAATACCACGTGGAGTAGCTGGTGGATATACTATGTATAAAACAAATGAAGATAAATATTACATTTCGAAGAAAGAAATGGAAGAAAAATTGATTGCATTATTGGGTGGAAGAGCTGCTGAGAAATTAGTATTAAATGATATATCAACAGGTGCAAGTAATGATATTGAAGTAGCAACTCAAATTGCAAAAGACATGATTATAAAATATGGAATGAGTGATAATCTAGGACCAATATCAATAAACACAGACAAAGATCCTTATGAATTACAATTACTAGGAGAAAAATTTGGAGATGCAATTGGAGCTGAAGTTAAGATAATGTTGGATACAGCTTATGCAAAAGCTCAAAGTATTTTAAATAATAACATGGATAAATTACATGCAGTTGCACAAGTTTTAATACAAAAAGAAATTATCTCAGCAGAAGAATTTGAAGAGATAATAAAATAGAAAAACGTGCCAATGGGGACGTAGAATATTGGCACATTTGACTATTAATGAAGAATAACAAAATTAAATTCTAAAATGTGCCAATATTCTCCGTCCCCATTGGCACGTTTTTATTATTCAAATAATTTAAAATACCAGCATCAGTCTTAAAACAAAACTTCAATGAACAACTACAAAGCTGTTGATATTTATATTTGAATTTTTTATTAATTTCTCTATTGCCATATTTTCCATCACCGATAATAGGGTAACCAATATGAGCCAAATGAGCCCTTATCTGATGAGTTTTACCAGTATGTAAATTAACATCTAGCAAACTGGTATTATTTTTACTATTAGAGCTAATTACTTTATAAGAAGTAATAATTTTTTCATAACTCTTTTTAGGAACATCAGAAATATATACCAAAGATTTTTTTGCATCCTTAAAAAGATATGCAGTTAAGGTATCTTCTTTTTTACTAGGAATACCATAAACTAATGCTTGATAATGTTTTTCAATTTCGTGATTCTTAAATTTGTCTAATAAAATATTTAAAGCTTCCTCATTTTTAGCAAATAAAACTAATCCAGTAGTATTTCTATCTAGACGATGACAAGGTGCAATAAAATTACTGTTATAATATTTACAAAGTTCAGTTGTTAAGCTATTGTCACCGACTACTTCAATTTCAGCAGGCTTATTTACAACTACTATATTATTATCTTCATAAACAATATTTATATCAAGCTCTACTTTACTAAATAATTGCTCGTCAGGAATAAACACTTTTATAACATCGCCAAAATGTACAATAACATTATCGGAAATTTTAACATTATTTATTCTAATATCTTTTTTTCGTAAAGCCTTGTACAAGGTATTTAATTTAAGACCATCAAAATTATCTAGTAAAAAACTATTCAATTTTTTTCCATCATATTTTTTATTAACAACAATTTCTTTCATGTACTTTAGTATACACTCTTTTATGTATAATGTCAAAACAGTAACAAAAAAATGTGTCTAACATAAAATAAACCAAAAGGAGAAAGAATATGTGGGACTTTATATTTAATGTGATAATATGGGTATTGGCATTATATGGTTTAATTGAAATCATAAAAACAATAATTTATACATATACATATACAAATCTAAAACCAAATGGTACTTATATAATAATAGCGGTAAAAAATCAAGAGGATAAAATAGAAGGACTTTTAAGATCAGTATTATTTAAAATTACTTACGGAACAGAGGAATACATAAAAAATATTATTGTAGTGGATCTAAACTCAAAAGATGATACTAAAAAAATTATTGAAAGAATGAGTGAAGATAATGAAAACATCAAAGTGACTAGTTGGAAGGAATGCAGAGAATTATTTGACAATATAGATGACATATAAAATACACTTTAAATTATAAAAAATAAGTAATTTAAAGTGTATTTTTTGAATATTACAATAATAACTAAAAACTTACGGAAAAAAGAAAATTAAAACACAAAAATTGGAAAAATTTGTTTACAAAAGGGTTAAAATGTGATATAATACGAATGCTCGTTAAAAGAAAAAAGTTTTTTATGGAGGGAGAAAATATGAAAAAAGCTTTAAAACAAAAAATAATGTTATCTACATTACTAATCATTATGATAATAACATTATTACAGGGTTTTTCATTTGCTAAAAGTGAAAGCACACAAATGATAAAAAAAGGTGAAAAGGAGTATATAATTTATATTTCAAATTTACTAAATAGCAAATTTGAATTTGCATTTGCAAACAAAAAAGATGAAATTGAAGCAAACCTAAATTTTTATGATTCAGCTGTAGATGCATCAGAAAATGGAAACAACATAGCATATGTTGATGAAAACATTTACAATACATATTTTGATGGAAAAGCTGAAACTTTTTTATGGATAAAAGGAACTGAAATTAAAGCAGAAAAAATAGAATTATCTAATGCTTTAACTGAAGAAACCATTCAAGACTTAAACAAAGTTACAAAGAAAATTGCTATTAAAATTGGAAATGAAACAAAAACCGAAAAAAATGATGAAGGAACAGAAGTTACCTATACAAAAGGTACTATAGTAATTGATGACAACTCAGAAACAAAATACACTTACAACATGGTACCAGTAAAAGCAGGTACAGACGAAGAAAAATTAGCAGACCTTGCAAATAAAATGAATAACTTAACAGATAAAAACATATTTGAAAAATTATCTGTATATAGTCAATTTAAAAAACTATATGAAAAACTTATACCAGCTGAAGGTTGGAAAGATGTAGAATCAAAAACAATCAAACAACCACAAGAATCAAAAAAAGGTGATAAATACTTAGTTTGGTTAAAAGCTGATAACACAATAGATCTTCAAATTATGACATCTAGTGAAGAATACAAAGAAAACGAAAAAACAGAAAACGTAATTGTAAAAGAAGTAACTAAAATGCCAGTTACAGGTGAAAGCTTAGTTTTATATATTGTAGCAGGTGTATTACTTGTACTAATTGTTACAATAGTAATTTTAAAAGTAAAAAATAAAAATTCAGATAAAAATGAGTAAGGTATGAAAAAAATAATATATAATATAACTTTAGTAATATTAGCCATCACTTTCTTAGCAGTTGTATCAATTATTGTTACTAAACGTACAAATAACCAAATAAAAGAAAAAGAATTAACTAATGCAGTTTTAGATATCAAAGTAAAGATTGAAGAAAACAAATCAGCAGTAGTTAATACCACTAAAAAAGTCGAAACCAAATATAAAGGATATAATGTGGCAGGAATAATAAAAATTCCAAAAATTAACATTGAATATCCAATTATAGACAAAACAACTGACGCAACAATGGCATTATCAATTACAAAATTTTGGGGGAATAATGTCAATGATGTGGGCAACTTTACAATGGCAGGTCATAATTATTTTGACGGAACAATGTTCAGTAGTACAAACAAACTAAAAATAGGGGATGTCATTGAAATGACAGATTTAGATGGATACACTATTGAATATGAAGTATTTGATAAATATGTTACTGACCCAAATGATATAAACTGCGTAAAAAGTGTTAAAGAAAATACGAGAGAAATTACTCTCATAACTTGCATTAACGGAAGAAGCAATAGGCTTATAGTAAAAGCAAGACAAAATATATAAAATTTGGTAAAAAGGGGGCACCAAAAAATGAAAGCTACACTCAGCTATAAGAGTAAGAGAAATATCATAATCGCTAGTGTAATAGTAGTATTACTAGCAGCTATTTCTACAGCAGGTTATTTCTATATAAAAGGAAATGACGAAACAGCAAGAGCATTTACACAAAATGAAATAACAAATGAATTAACACCAGGAGAACAAACACAAAACAATGGAGATCAACAAGAAAATCAACCACAAAATCCAGAACAACCAGCTACTCCAGGTGAGCAAAACAACAATGGTGGAGAACAAACAAATAACGGACAAAATCAAAACAATAACCAAAACAGACCAAACAACAATACAACAAATAATGGAAGTACACCAAACCAAACAACAGGTAATGTACCAAATCAAGAGTATGTAACAGAAAGAACTGAAGAAAGAACAACAATAACAAAAGAGTATTCAGTTGAATGGACACCAGAAAGCATAACAGCTAATGCTTCAGTACAAAATCTTAATATAATTCGTCCAATTATATCTGCAAACAAAAGCGCTGATAAAAATGCAGTTGTACCAGGCGAAACAATTACATACACAATAACTGTAACTAATACAGGAAATGCAGATGGAAAAGCAATTGTAAAAGACACTATTCCAGAAGCAACAGAATTTATTGAAAACAGCATTAAAATTAATGGAGAAGACACAAACTATACAGCTCAAAACCTAGAAGAAGGAATTACCGTAGATGTTGCAAAACAAAATGAACAAGGTGAAGCTGGAACAGTTGAAGTTGAATTTAAAGTAAAAGTTTCTAATATATTTGCTCAATATGAAAAAGCAAGTATTATCAATCAAGCAACTGTAAACGAAGAAAAAACTAATGAAGTTAAAAATCCAGTTATAAAATTTGAAAAATCAGCAAATAAAGAAAAAGTAGAAGTTGGAGATACAGTAACTTATACTATAAGCATTGAAAACATTGGAGATGCTGAAGGAACAGTTATAGTAAAAGATACTATTCCAACAGGAACAAAACTTGTTGAAAATAGCACTATTAAATTAAATGGTGAAGATACAAATTATACAGAACAAATTTTGAATGACGGAATCGAATTAAAAGTAAAATCAGGAGAAAGACTAGAAATTACTTTTGAAGTAGAAGTTTTATCTGAAATAACAGAAGCAGTTAAAAATACTGCATATGTAAATGATATTCCAACAGAAACAATACCAACTCAAGTAGAATCTTTAATTAAATTTGAGTCAAATGGCGGAACATCAGTAGAAAGCATGAATGGATATACTGGAGATGTAATAGAAAATAGAGAAATGCCAACAACAACAAGAGAAGGTTATACTTTTGAAGGCTGGTATGCAGAACCAGAATTAACAAACAAAGTAGAAACTTTACCAGAAAAATATCCAGCAGGAACAACAACATATTATGCAAAATGGACAGCAAATACAAACACAAAATATACAGTAGAGTTCTATTATCAAACAGAAGGAAACTACAAAAATGTAGCAGACTTTACAGATGAGAGAACAGGAACAACAGATACATTAGCACAAGTAACAGAAAACGATAAAAATCCAGCTCAAGATAAAGTAGGATATGTATATGATGAAAGTGCAGCAAATGTACTTAAAGGAACAATAGCAGGAGATGGAAGTTTAGTATTAAAAGTATACTTCAAACAACAATTTACAGTAACATACAAACCGGGAACACAAGGAGCATTTGAAGAACAAACAAGAAGAGGTTTAGATTATGGAACTGCAACACCAGAATTTGAATGTGGCCCAACAGGCCCAACAGGTAAACCAGGCTATACATTTGCAGAATGGGAACCATCAGTAGCAAAAGAAGTAACATCAAATGCAGAATATGAGGCACAATGGAAAGCAAATGCAAACACAAAATATACTGTAGAACATTATCTACAAAAATTAAATAAAACAGATGAATATGATTTAAAAGAAACTGAAAATAACCTTACAGGAACAACAGGAGAGCTAACAAATGCACAAGCTAAATCATATGATGGATTTACTGCACAACCATTTGAACAAAAAGAGATAGCAGGAGATGGAACTACAGTAGTAAAAATATATTATACTAGAAACAACTATCAATACAAAATCCAATATTGGTATGAAAATGAACAAGGAACATATGAACTTCTTCAACCTGAAACAGTTACTGGAGGAGAAGTACCATATGGAACAGTAATTGACACATTTACACCAAAAGATGGTGATGGAAAATACGTTTTAGATCATGTTGATCCTGCAAAATCAGCAACAGATAATAAAACAGCTAACTTAGTAATTACTCACGAAGAAAATGAAGATGGAAAAATATTAAAAAATATATTAAAAGTATATTACAGGCTAAATTCATTTAATTATAGGATAGATTATTACAAAGAGACAGCTAATGGAGAAAAATTTATAACATCAACAGGAAATAAACAACAAAAACTAAAAACACAAATTACAGATGCAATATTAAAAGCTGATTTTGGCGCAAATTGGAAAAATGCAAATAAACCACAAGAAGGATACCAAGATGGTATAGTTGAAAATGCAGAAGCAGCAGATTATTATATTACAATAAAAGAAAATAACAATGTAATTAAAGTTGTATATAAATTAAAAACAAATATTAAATATACAGTAAAATATTACTTTAATGAAGACCCATTAAAAGAATATGAATATTCTGATACTGCAAAATACGGACAACAAATAAATTCTGTAAAAGATTATAGTGATGGTGGATGGATAAAAGATAAGCAAAAATCAACATCACTTCCATATACAATTAAAGAATCAGGAAATGTTATTAAAGTTTACTATGTAAAACCTGAAATAACTGTAAAGAAAACAACATCTGTTAGTGGAGTTGTTGAACCAGGACAAAATATAACATATACAATAACTGCAACAAATACTGGATATTTAGCAGGAAATGTTACTATAGAAGATAGTGAACCGGCAGGAACAAGTGCTGCTAATAATGCAAAAGCAACTATAAAAGACTCAACAGGAACAAAAACAGTTGAGCTAAGTGAATTGGAAAAAGGAATTACACTTAATGTACCAGCAAAAAATGGAAATGTAGAAGGAACTGCAACTGTTAAATTTACAGTTAAGGTTACAGGGGAAAAATTAAAAGATAAAACATCAAATCTAATTTCAAATACTGCAACAGTTAATGAAACAGATGAAACAAATACAGTTAATAATACAGTTGAAAAAACAATGAAAATTAAAGAAAACACAGAAACAATTAAAGCAACAAATATTGTATTAGTAATAGATTCGTCTGGAAGTATGGATGAAAAAATGGACAATGATGATGGAATTCTTATATCAAGATGTGAAGATGCAAATTGTAAAAAGACACATAGAACAGGTTGGTCATTATTCATAGGAAGTTACAAATATCATACTAAAATGACAACAGCTATAGATGCTGCATGTAGATTTATTGATCAAATATATCCAAACCAATCTACAAATAATGGAACAACAATATCTGTGGTAGACTTTAATACTGATGCTTCAATTGTTGGAACAATGGCAACTTCTTATGCAGGTGCACAAAACTTAAAAACAGCTATAAAAAAATTAGAAGCTAATGGAAATACTTCAATGGGAACAGCATTAAATTTAGCTAACACAACATTAACAAATATACCAGCACAATATAAAGATAATAACAATGTAGTTATATTCTTAAGTGATGGAGCTCCAACAGATGGAAATGCATACCAAGCAGCAGCAACAACATTAAAAACAGGAGCAAATAAGGCAACTATATATACAATAGGATTCGAAATCGATAATACAGGTGCTCAAGTTTTAAGTGCAATAGCAACAGGAGAAAAATATGCATTCTTAACAGATATGGATAAATTATTTGAAACATTTGATGATATAAGTTCAAGTATTAAAGAATCAACAATAACAAAACAATCTAAAGGTGGAAAACTAACATTGACTAATGTTGATACTACTAAACCAATTAAGATTAATGGAGTTAAAGTTGAATTAACTGATAAGAAGTTAAACAAAATAGATGACACAACATATGAAATTGTCTTATCAGAATTTAGTGTAAGTGAGCTAGAAAACGAGATATCAGTTGAATATTTTTCAAAATAAAACAAAAGGCGGATTTAATATCCGCCTCAATTTTTAAAAATAGGGAGGTTTTTTCTAAGTGGGAAAACACAGTGAAGAAAAAAAAGGTATTGATAAAAAATGGCTTATTATTATAATAGCAGTAATAATATTAGTTGCTGTAGGAATTACTGCAACAATATTAATAATAAAATATAGACCAAATTTTGATAATCAGAATACTACTTCAATAAAAGACGAAAAAACAGTTGAACAAGAAAAATTAGTTTTAAAAAGTAATTTAGATTATAATAAAATTATAGAATATATATTTGAAAACAACATAGTAAAAACTACAAAAATTTATGAACAATTTGAACAAAAAGAAACATATGAAAGCAAAAAGCAAATATATAGCATTACTCCAAGCATTAGTATAATAAAGCAAAATGATGAAGAACAATCAATAGAAACTGAGCAACCAGTTATAGAAGAAGAAAAAGACCTATCATATGAAGAAATATGTAATAAATACTTAGAAAGATTTTCAGACTTATATACAATTATAAAGTAGAATTTTTATTCTACTTTTATTTTTTTCTCTTGAATAAATAAAATAACTATAATATAATAAAGAAAAAATGGAGAAAAAGGCGAAAATGAATTTACAAAAGAAATTGCAAAATATTGGAATTGAACAAACTGCTAAAATCGATCCAGAATTTGTAAGGCTAATAGCATTTAATGTAACAGAAGCGTTAACATCAGCATTTCCAATAATATATAATGATTACAACAATATTTTTGCTCAACTTATAAATTGTAATATGTATACTGTAAGGATTACAAAACAAATTTCAAGTGTAAATTATATATATGAAAATAATAGTATATATATTGATGAAAACATTGATTTAACTACAATAAATGAACAAATAATTCATGAATGTATTCACTATATACAAGACAGTAGAAATAAACATGGAAAGCTTGATAAAATTGGTCTATGTAATTTTGGAAGATTTTCAGTATTCGGTTTAGGAATAAATGAAGCAGCAGTACAATACATATCAGCAAAGACAGTAGAAAATAATACTACAATGATTGAAAAATATGGGGTTAGAGTAAAAACAATTAGTCCAAATTATTATCCATTTTTAACTAATTTAATAGAACAAATAGTGTATTTAATAGGTGAAGATGTTTTAGTAAAAGGAATTTTAAATGATGGAAGAAAATTAGAAGATGAATTATTAAATACATTTGAATCAAATACTAAAAGAATCATAAATCAATTTGATATTATAATTGATATAAATAATAAACTAAGTACAGAAAATAATCCAGAAAAAATAAAAATATATCAAGAAGAAATTTCAGCAATGTATATTGACACACAAAATAAAATTTTTAGTACATTTTTTGAAAAGATTTTACCAAAACTTACAACTTGCCAAGAAGTGGATTATTATATGGATAAAGCAGTTTGCTATAGAGGCTTAATGGGAATAAGTACACAAGAAAGATTTTTATTTGGAAGTTTTTATGATATTAAGTTAGAAGAATTAATAAGTAAATATGACAGAAAAAAAATTAAAATTAGTAGAAGAAGAGATAGTAACACACTTGCTGTTATATCAAATAATAAAATAATAAAATTAATAAGAAAAATTGTAGCGTATTTTTCAGCACAAAAAGATAAACAATAATTAAAAGCGAAAATAAGTAATAATACTTGTTTTCGCTTTTAAAATAACATATTTAAAATATTTATAACAGCTGTAATGAAAGCAATTTTCCATGAAAGCCTTCCAGTAGTTGTAAAAATATTTTTTACAATTGTTAAATTATAGTCTTTACGTACAACTAAGGCTAAGCAATTAGGTTCAGGTATATTTTCATTTTTGGGTTCTACTACATTAGAATTAATTGTGTTGTTTTGAGATGAAAAGTCAGAAACTTCAATATTATTTGATTGATTGAAAAATGAATCTGAATCAGTGCCAAAATCTTTCTCGGCAAAAGCTGCATAACTTGCCTTAACTTCGTTTAAAATTTTAACAGCGTAGATTGTAGCATTACTAACAACTTCAGCTTTTTCATTTGGAACTTCTAACATAATATCACCTCTCTTTTGTATAAATATCTAAGTAAAGTATAACATTCAAAAATATATAAGTAAAGAAAAAACGACAAATTTTGTGCTAACATGCATATATTTTATAAAAACTATTGAAATAAATACCAAAATGTGGTAATATAAATTATAGTTTTAAAGGCAAAGAAAAAGAGGAGTAAGTTTTAACTAACTATAAAGAGAACAGAAGTCACTAGCTGAAAGCTTCTGATAGTATAGAAAACTGAAGGTAGCTTTGGAGCTGATAAATTGAAATAGCAGTAAATTTATCCGTATAACTTGCGTTAAAAGTAACTAAGATTAACAATAAAATTGTTAAATTAAGGTGGTACCGTGAGAATAATACCTCGCCCTTATTTCAGGGCGAGGATTTTTGTTTTAATAAGGAGGAATGTGAGATGCACGAATTAGAAGGAAAGTTTGAACCACAAACTTTTGAAGAGGAAATTTATAAAAATTGGAATGAAAAGGGCTATTTTAAACCATCTAATGACAAAACTAAAAAGCCATATACAATAGTAATTCCACCACCAAATATTACTGGTAAATTACACATGGGTCATGCTCTTGATGAGACTTTGCAAGATATTTTAATTAGATATAAAAGAATGCAAGGTTTTAATACTTTATGGGTTCCAGGAACAGACCATGCTTCAATTGCAACAGAAGCTAAAATAGTTGAAAAACTAAAAGTTGAAGGGATTACAAAAGAAGATCTAGGTAGAGATGATTTCTTAAAAAGAGCATGGGAATGGAAAGAAGAATATGGTGGAACTATATTAAATCAGCTTAAAAAATTAGGTTGTTCTTGTGATTGGTCTAGAGAAAGATTTACAATGGACGAAGGTTTATCTAATGCTGTAAAAGATGTATTTGTTGATTTATATAATAAAGGACTAATTTATAAAGGAAAAAGAATGATAAATTGGTGCCCATATTGCAATACTTCAATTTCAGATGCAGAAGTAGAATATGAAGAAGAGCCAACACATTTATGGCATGTTAAATATCCTGTAAAAGGAGAAGAAGGTAAATTTGTTATAGTAGCAACTACAAGACCAGAAACAATGTTAGGAGATACTGGTGTTGCAGTACATCCAGATGATGAAAGATATAAAGACTTAGTAGGAAAAACTGTAATATTACCAATTATGAACAAAGAAATTCCTATTATAGCAGACGAGTTTGTAGAAAAAGAATTTGGAACAGGTGCTGTAAAACTTACACCTGCACATGATCCAAATGATTATCAAGCAGCATTAAAACATAACTTAGAAATTATACCTGTATTTGATGAAGAATTTAAAATGAACAATTTGGTACCTGAATATAAAGGTATGGATATGTATGAAGCAAGAGAAAAAATAGTTGAAAGATTACAAAAAGAAGGATACTTAGTAAAAATAGAAGACTATACTCACAATGTAGGAAAATGCTATCGTTGCCACCATACAATTGAACCACATATTTCAGAGCAATGGTTTGTAAAAATGGAACCTTTGGCTAAACCAGCTATTGAAGCAGTTAGAACAGGTAAAGTAGAATTTGTACCTGAAAGATTTGATAAAATTTATTACAATTGGATGGAAAATATTCAAGATTGGTGTATTTCAAGACAATTATGGTGGGGTCACAGAATACCAGCATATTATTGTCAAAAATGTGGAGAAGTTATAGTATCAAAAGAAGAGCCACATAAATGTACAAAATGTGGAAGCACAAATTTAAAACAAGATGAAGATACATTAGATACATGGTTTAGTTCGGCATTATGGCCATTTTCAACATTAGGTTGGCCAGAGCAAACCGAAGACTACAAATACTTCTATCCAACAAGTACATTAGTTACAGGTTATGATATAATATTCTTCTGGGTAGCAAGAATGATATTCTCAGCATTAGAACATACAGGTCAAGTACCATTTAACAAAGTATTTATTCATGGAATAGTACGTGATAGCTTAGGAAGAAAAATGTCTAAGAGTTTAGGTAATGGAATTGATCCATTAGAGATTATTGCAAAATATGGTACAGATGCTTTAAGATTTTCACTAGTTTTAGGAATATCACCGGGAAATGATATTAGATATATGCCTGAAAAATTAGAATCAGCATCAAACTTTGCAAACAAGTTATGGAATGCATCAAAATTTGTTTTAAGCAATATGCCGAAAGATGGTTCAAAATTGGCAGAAGATAGATTGCCAGAAAACTTATGTTATGAAGATAAATGGATTTTATCTAAATTAAATAAATTAGTTAAAGAAGTAACTAATAACTTAGAGAACTTTGAGCTTGGAATTGCAACACAAAAAGTATATGACTTTATTTGGAATGAATTCTGTGACTGGTATATTGAAATGGTAAAATCTCGTTTATATGATGAAAATTGCACAACAAAATTTGCTGCACAATATACTTTAAACAAAGTATTAAAAGATTCATTAAAATTATTACATCCAGTAATGCCATTTGTAACAGAAAAAATATATATGCAACTATACCATAATGATGAAAGCATAATGATTTCAAAATGGCCAGAATATACAGAAAGCCTATCATTTGAAAAAGAAGAAGAGCAAGTAGAAAAATTAAAAACAATAATAGTTGGAATTAGAAATTTACGTACAAACTTAAATGTTCATCCAAGTAAAAAATCTAAATTGATATTTGTAACAAAAACAGCAAATGATATGTTAAAAGAATCAAGTGCAATGATACAAAAATTAGGATTTGCAAATGAAATAGATATACAAGAAAACAAAGAAAATATACCTCAAAATGCAATGTCAGTTTTAGCAGATGGAATAGAAGTATATATACCATTTGAAGAATTGGTTGATTTAGAAGCAGAAAAACAAAGACTACAAGGTGAAAGAGCAAAACTACTTTCTGAAGTTGCAAGAGGAGAAAAAATGCTTTCAAATCCTGGTTTTGTAAACAAAGCACCAGAATCAAAAATAAATGAAGAAAAAGCAAAACTTGCTAAATATAAAGAAATGCTAGAAAAAGTTGAAGAAAGAATCAAAAGCATATAGCGCAAATAACTGGTAGCCATAGGCTACCAGTTATTTGCGCTTTTTCCTCCTTAGGTTATCAAAAACTTCCTCGTCTTATCATAAAATCAACAAAAATATTCTAGAAAATCAATAAATTCCTAAAGAAAAAAATGTCGAAAACTTCCTAAAAAACGACAAAACCTCCTAGTTTTTACTCTAGCAATAAACTGGAAAAAAATGTATAATAGGACAAGCAATAACAATAAGGAGGTACACGTATGACAAGTGAATTTGATAAACTAGATAATTGCTTATATATTCAAATTACAGATGAAATAGACCATCATACAACAGAAATAATAAGGAGGAAAATGGATAATGAAATTACGAGATTTATGCCTAGAAAAGTTGTGTTTGATTTTAGTAAGGTTTCTTTTATGGACAGCGCAGGAATAGGACTATTGATAGGAAGATACAAACTAACTAAAATGCTTGGAGGAATTACAGAAATAAAAAATACAAGTAAGTCAATTGAAAAGGTATTAGAAATGAGCGGAATTACTAGAATAATTCCAATTACTCAAAATGGTAAAGTAAGTTAAGGAGGGGAAAAAATGAAAAGTAGGTATGATAATGAAATGGAGCTTCAATTTATAAGTAAATCAAGAAATGAAGCTTTTGCTCGTATTACAGTAGCAGCATTTGCTGCACAATTAGATCCAACAATTGAAGAGTTGGCAGATATAAAAACTGCTGTATCAGAAGCCGTTACAAATTGCATAGTCCATGCTTATGAAGATACAGAAGGAATAATAAAATTAAGAGCTACATTACTTGACAATGTACTTGAAATAGAAATTTCTGATAATGGAAAAGGAATTGAAGATGTAGAACTTGCAAGAAAACCTTTATATACAACAAAGGGAAATTTAGAAAGGTCTGGAATGGGCTTTACTATAATGGAGAGCTTTATGGATGAAATAGAAATTCATTCAGTAGTTGGAATAGGAACAAAAGTAGTAATGAAAAAAAGAATAAAAAAAGAAGATAACGAAATAATAGAAGAAGAAAAAAATGCTCTAATCAATTAAGATAGGAGGCATTTTTTTATGCAAGAAGAATTTGAAAATAAGATAGAAGACATTATAAAAGCACAACAAGGTGATAAAAATGTAATGCAATACTTAATAGAATCTAATAAAGGTCTTATTTGGAGCATTGTTAAGCGTTTTCAAGATAGAGGTTATGAATTAGAAGACTTATACCAAATAGGTGTAATGGGTTTTATAAAATGCATAAAAAGATTTGATAGCAATTTTGAGGTTCGATTATCTACTTATGCAGTTCCATATATTTTAGGTGAAGTTAAAAGATATATTAGAGATAATGGACCTATAAGAATTAGTAGAAGTTTAAAAGAACTTGCAATAAAAGCTTTAGAGACCAAAAATGAATATTATAGAAAAACAGGCCAAGAAATTAAAATAGAAGAACTTTCTAAATTACTTGGAACATCTAAGGAGGAGATTACTCTATCATTAGAGGCATTTCAGCCAATATATTCAATAGATGAACAATTGGGAGATGATGAAAATGATGGATTGAGTTTATTGGATAAAATGTCAAGTCATATTGATGAGGCAAATGTTTTAACGAATAAACTTTGTATTCAACAGGCTATTAATAATTTGAAAGATAATGAAAAACAAATAATTTTTTTGAGATATTATAAAGGAAAAACACAAACTGAAATTGCTAAGATTATGGGTATTACTCAAGTGCAGGTTTCTCGTATAGAAAAACGAGTGCTAGAAAATATGAGGGTAAAATTAGCAATTTAATTAAAATGAATTAGCAATAGTAATATGAAAACTTTTCTCCGTTCCATCCCTGCGAAAAGTATCATATTACTATTGATGTAAAAGTTAAATAAATTGCTCATAGTAAAGGAGAGTAAATTGAAAAGATTTTTAGCATATATTCTAATATTTTTGATATTGTGTTTTTCCATTCCAATAATATTTACTAGTAAAGCAAAGCCGACAATTTCAAACAATACAGAAAATAAAGAAGAACAGCAAACAGTGGCAGATTATGATTATAAGCAATACAACACTGTAAAACTATTACATACATCAACCAACAAAGTAGAAAAACTAGGGTTAGATGAATATTTGTATGGAGTAGTAAGTAGTGAAATGCCGGCAAGTTTTGAAAAAGAAGCATTGAAAGCTCAGGCTGTTGTTGCTAGAACATATACTTTATATAAAATTATAAATGGTGGAAAAAAACATGGAAACGCTAATATATGTGATTCATCAACTTGTTGCCAAGCATGGATTTCGAAGGAGAAAAGATTAGAAAGATGGAAAGAAGAAAACAGAACTGAATACTGGAATAAAATTGTAAGTGCAGTAAATGAAACAAAAGGAAAAATGATAACATACAATGGTAAGCCAATAAATGCTTTTTTTCATTCAAATAGTGGTGGTTATACAGAAGCACCTTTGAATGTATGGGGAGGAAGCGGATATCCATACCTAAAATCAGTTGAAACATCTGGAGAGAATGCATATAATCAGTATTCGTCAAAAGCAACATTTACTAAAAAAGAATTTGAGGAAAAAACAAAGAAAGTTTATAGTAATTTTAAAATAGACTTTTCTAAAGAAGACTGTATAAAAATAAAAGAATATACAGAAGGTAATAGAGTAAAGTTGATTAAAATAGGAAATTTGGAATTATCAGGAGTAGAAGTTAGGACTCTACTTAGTTTAAGGTCAGCAAATTTCAAAGTAACAATTGAAAAAGATAACATTATATTTGAAGTAACTGGCTATGGTCATGGGGTAGGAATGAGTCAAACTGGTGCAGATAGCTTAGCAAAACAAGGCAAAAGTTATGAAGAAATAATCCATCATTTTTATTCTGGAGTAAAAGTACAAGATATTTAACATTTTTGTATAAATTTCTCAAACTTGTAAATAATTATACTAAAGAAAAATTAAGGAGGAATTATTATGAGAAGAAACTATAGAGGAAGGTTTACAGAGAGAATAGATACTAAAAAAATGTTATATATTGCAGGTACTATACTGGCTTTGGCAATAATAGCTTTTGTTATAACTTTTTTTGTTTATGGAAATACATTAAATAAAACAAATGAACTTAGTAAAATAAATACAAATTCATTAGGAACAATCACTGCAATAGAAGAAACAAGTACATCTTATGGTAAAACAGTTGATGAAGCAAAAAACGATATAGAAGATTCAAATAAAATTGCTGTTAATACAAGTACTATGAAAGATGAAAAAATAGACACAAAAAAGAATGAAAATAAAACAACAGTTAAAGATACAGAATCTAAAAATGAAACTAAGACAGTTACTGTAAAAGATCCGGAATTTAAAATGCCAGTAGAAGGTTCAATAATGAAGGAATTTGCAGATAATAAATTGGTATATTCTAATACTTTAGATGTGTGGACAACACATAGCGGAATTGATATTTCAGCTGATAAAACAACAGTTGTAAAAGCATCTGCAGAGGGAACTGTAAAGTCAATAAAAAATGATCCACGTTATGGATTAACAGTTATTATAGAACATACAAATGGATATAAAACTGTATATTCAAATCTTTTATCAACTGAATTTGTTGTAGAAGGTGAAAAAGTTAAACAAGGACAAAGTATAGGAACAGTTGGAACTACTTCTGCATTTGAAGTATCAGATGAGCCACATCTTCACTTTGAAATTATAAAAAATAATGAACAGTTAAACCCAGAACTTTATATAAAATAAAGTGTAAAATTAATCTGATTTTTTTATAAAAAACTATTTACAATATTCGAAAAAAAATATACAATATCCTTATAAAATAATAAGGAGGATGTAAAAATGAAAAGCGAAAAAGATTGGTTAGTAACTTTATTACTATGTATATTTTTGGGAGGAATAGGAGTTCATAGATTTTATGCAGGAAAAATTGGAACAGGAATATTACAATTAATTACTCTTGGCGGATGCGGAATATGGACTTTAGTAGATCTTATAATGATTATAACAGGAAGCTTCACTGATAAAGATGGAAACAAAATCACAAATAACTAAAATAGTATTATTTATTATAATTAATGCAACAATATTGTCAGTTTTATATGCAATACCAATAAACAGTAAGATAATGGAAAATCTATGCATATATAAATTAATATTAGGCAAAGAATGTTGGAATTGTGGAATGACGAGAGCTTTCTTATCAATTATACATTGTAACTTTAAAAATGCATTGAATTATAATAATAAAGTAGTATTAGTGTTTCCAATGACAATAGCTATATACATTAATACATGGTATAAATATATTATAAAAAATAAGCAAGAACAAAATTAAAAATATTCTTGCTTATTTTATTATATAAAAAAAGAAAAATATTGTTAAAAAATAATAAAAATTATTGAAAAAAATTAAATTTATAGTATTTTAAAAAAGAAGATAAATGTAAAATAATAACTAACTAAAAGATATAAATAAACCTGTTGGAGTAAGTGAATATAAGCTTTTACAAGATATACCAGAATATTTACAATCACAATTACCAAAAGCAGAAAAAATTGAATTGCATATTAAGGATATTGAAGAAATAGAAAAACAGCAAGATAATGAGGAATAATACATTAAATTTTCTCGACAGTGTCAAGATAATTGCGCAACGGCGGTTGCACAATTAGAAAAAGTAAATATGTAATTGAATTATCCAAACACCTGGACAATTTAAAAACAAAAATCGTTTTAGATTAAAAACTCTAAAGCGATTTTTTTATGGAAATTTTTTATCTACAATTTAAAGATATAAAACTATATAACTTTATAAAAAAAGGAACTAAAGCCAAAATAAAACGAAACAAGAGAGGAGGGAGAGGGCAAATGTCAAATTTAAATTTAAAAGGTTTATGAATTCCAATAGAAATATTAACAGATACAAATTTAAGTGATAAAGAAAAACACATTTATTCTATTATAATGTTTTTAAATAAAGAACATCATAGGCAATTACTATATATAAAAATAATAAAAGTGGAGATTTTTGAAAAATATCTGCTTTTATTATTGTCGCAGACAACAAGGTTCTGGGGTACCCGACTGCAATCTTGGATTGCTATGTCGGGTCAGGTTCTTATTTTTGCGTGGAAGTTTGAAACCGAGCAAGGTTTCATAAAGTCAAGAAAAAATCTGAAAAATGTTTTTCTTGACTTTTTTACCTAAATTGCAAAATGCGAATTTAAGTAAAAAACTAAAAAATTGCGAGTAGCAAATTTTTAGGCAATGGGGTGTGAGAAAATGTAATTTCCCTGCCATACGGTCAAACTTGTTTGACTAGTATGTTAGACATACAAAGTATATCTTGAGCAAAGAAGGAGGAAAAAGAAGATATGAGTTATGCAATAATAAGAAATGAAAAATTAACAAGAGCTGAATCATACGGAGCATATGTTCACAATGATAGGAAAGCAAAAAATCATTCAAATAAGGATATTGATACAACGAGGACACATTTAAATTTCTATTGTAAGGAAAATGAAACAACATACATTAGAGAATTTGATAGAATGAAAAAGGAATATGATTTACAAGGTAATTTAAGAAAAAATAGTATTATAATGTGCCAAATGATGATTACATCAGATAACGAATTTTTTAAGAAAATAGGTTTAGAAGAAACAAAAAGATATTTTAGAGAGAGTTATAAGTTTGTATGTAATTATAAAAATCTAGGGGAAAGAAATATAATATCTGCAGCAGTACATTTAGATGAAACAACACCACATATGCACTTGACGTTTATACCAGTAATTCATACAAAAGATGAACAAGGCAATGCAGTAGATAAAATTTGTGCAAGAGATTTTTGGAGAGGTAGAGATAGTTATAGCAAATTACACAGAATAATAGATAAATTCTATGAAACTATTGATAAATTCATACATTGGATTTGCGAAAAATTTGATATGGGTGCAGAAGATAATTTAATTAGAGATTTTCAAAAAGAAACTAATACTTTTTTAGACCCAGAAAAACAAATTAAAAAAGAAGAAAGAGAAATGGAATGGGATTTAGAGAGATAATAGGATTTTATAAAATGTTTTAAAAAATTTATTCTAAAATCTTTATATTTATATTTTTTATGGTATAATCAAAAGTAAAGAGAGATAATATGGGAGTGAAAATTATGAACATAAGAGAAATGGAAGAAAATGGAACAATAGATTATTATTTAGATTTAAAAAAATATATAAATGAATTTGTTAATAAAAATTATCCATTATCACAAGAAGATTTACGTTCTATATTAGAAAATACTCCAACTGAAAATGTTATAAAAAGGCAAGAAACACATAGAATTTTAAATGATGCAATGGAGGAAATTTTAACAAATGTTGCGGTTAGAAATGTTCAAATAATAAATGGAGCTAATGAAGGGAATTATACGGAATTTTCTACTAATGATTTTAAACAAGAAATATTTCAAATGAAACAAGAGATGTTAGAAAAATTATGGGAGGCACAGCATCAAGAAGAACAAATGCAACATGAAGAAGGTGAGCAAACAACAGAAGAACAATCTGATGTAGTAGAAGAACAAGTATATGCACAGGAAAGTGAAAACGCACAAGGAGAACAATTAATTGAGGATGTTGTTGAACAAAGTCAAAAAATTGAAATAAGAGCAGATGAAATAAGCGAAGTTAATGGAGAAATAAACCAAGCTGAAAGAGATTTTATACAGGAACAACAGCCACACCAAGATTTTGGAATGAGCATAGGAGAATAAAGTATGAATATTGAAACAAGACAAGCATATTCAGAAGTAAATAAATTTTTAGAATTAATTGGCGAAGAAATGTCAAATAAAATTCCTGTTAAGTTAAGAAAATTTTTTGAGCGTGAAATGGACAAAAATTATATTCCGACAATAAATACAAATATTCCTATTAAAGAACAAAATTTAAAAAGAAAGACAATAGCAATTATAGCTAGTTTGAATTTACAATATTGGTGTAAAGAAGATAAAAAACAAGAATTGATAGAAATATATTCTAATAATGAAAAGAAATATCAAGAAGATTTACAAGAAAAATATAATCCAGATAATATTTTTAAAAAGCGCACTCAAGAAAGTGTAATAGAGGAAAAGAATATTGAAAAAGAGTTTGCTTTGGTAGAATATAAGGAATCAATTTTCAAAAAGTTAATAAATAAAATAAAAAATATATTTCATATAAATTAAATAATAATGCTATATAATAAGAGAAAATTATATAGCATTTATAAATTTATGAGCCTATAGAAAATCTTGTGTAAATCGGATTTCCTTCCGATTGATAACTTGAAAAAATTTAATATTTTTATTATTAACATTATCGCCTGAAAGCATTAAATTGGTGACAGCCTGCCCTAACACAGCTGACTCTTCTTCTAACAAATTACCTGAACTACGAAAGTAGCTTGATAACGCTTTATCAGTTATTGCATTATGAATTGTAGTATCTTCAAGCATGGTAACCTCTCATCTTACTTATGAAATTTTAATGTATTCTGTTTATTTTCTTACCATTGAACATACTTTTATTGTCAGCTATCGCTGTTCTTCTGTTTGGCTCTCCTGTATCACTGTTGCTAAAATCACGAATTATGCTGTCAATTAAATCTCGTCGGAAAGCATTTTCCTCAACAGATTTCATTACGAGTAATTGCTTAATAAGAGTCTGTAACGAAAAATTTATCTTCATGCGCAGTATATGGAGCACCGCCTGGCCAGTAATTTCATATTTTGTACTTTCATTATCAGATGTCTTCATAACGACTTCATAGCTAACCTGTTAAATAATCAGGCTGTTGCATTATTCAAAAAGCAACCCAATTAGTGCATTATAATGTTTCTGTTCCTCT
>OLQL01000154.1_pt1 | contig 75448 bp, 56 predicted proteins | sample 1672971 | NCBI WGS metagenome assembly OLQL01 (sample SAMEA3136742, study PRJEB25190) | human gut metagenome | biome: human gut; feature: human-associated habitat; material: faeces | place: Austria | collected 2013
GGATTGCACGCTGAAATGCTTAGGGAGCAGTGTGCTGACCTGTTTTACGGTGGACGCCGCAGCCGTGTCACTGGCATCGTCGATGTCGAGATAGACGAGGTAGACAGGCAGGTTGCCGAAATCGTTGCTGCCGGCCATCGCGGTAATAACGTTGTCGGAAAGCACGGAAGCGCCACCGTAGTAGGCGTAGGCACCGTTCGGGTCGTCGGTGAGGCCTACCACGCGCACGGTCATGCCGGAGTCGACGGCTATGTCGACACCGTCGGATGAGGCGGACGCACCTGACGCGGCATCGGAATCACCGTCGTGCGAGCTCGTGCCATCGGCGTTCTGGGCCGACTCATCACCAGCGTCACCGGTATTACCGGCCGAATCGCCGGTCTTGCCCGCATACTGCGCCGCCTGCGAGTTGACGGTCACACGGTCCCCTACCTTGACGCCAAGCTGGTCGGCTACGGACTTGGTCAGGGCAATCTCGTTGCTGTCCGCCGGCTGGTCTCCTTGCGTGATGGTGACCGGCAGCAGCGTACGTTTTGCGGCGGTGGTGATGACGTAGCTGCTGGCATGCTTGTTGCCACGGGTTACGGTCACGGAACCCGCGTAGCTGGCGCGCGCGTCCTTGACGCCTGCGGTGGCGCGGATGCGGTCAAGCTGGAAGTCGTTAACCGTGCGCGTGTAGATGTAGTCCTGGTCCTTATCGGTCAGGTCCTTGCCGCCATCCGGGCTGATCACGTAGTTCGCGCCGCCGAGCTGGGCAGTGTTCTGGGCGGCAAGCGCATCGTTCATCGCGTTGCCGAACAGGAAGGTAGCGGCGATGAACGCAGTGCCGATCAGGATGGCGATGCCTGCCGGAATCAGCATCCTGGCGCTTTTCTTCATAAGTTTCAGAGTGATGGAAAACATGGGGGTGTCCTGTCTCTCGCTTTCCGTCTCAGCGAGCGTGCTGTGCGGCGGCGCGGGCATGATGCATGGTGCCGGTTCTCCCAGCTGGGGGCAATGGAGCGTCGGTGATGGGCAGGTTGGGCACATCCTTTACGCCGGCAAGACGGGCGAGCGTGTCGGCGCGTGTGCTGGTGACGGCAGCGCGCGTGGCACGTTCGCGTTCGGCCATAAGCAGATCGTTCATCGTTTCGGCAGTGGGATTCGCCTCGTCGGCCACGATCTGTCCGTCGGCGAATACGATGGCACGGTCGGCGTAGGAGGCGGCCACCGCATCGTGCGTGACCATGACGATGGTTTGGCCAAGCTCGTTGACCGAACGCTTCAGGAAGCCGAGCACTTCGGCGCTGGAAACGGAGTCGAGGTTGCCAGTCGGCTCGTCAGCGAACACCAGCTTCGGCTTGGTAATCAGCGCGCGGGCGATGGCCACGCGCTGCTGCTGGCCACCGGACAGTTCATTCGGTCGGTGGTTCAGGCGCTGCTTCAGTCCCAGGGTATCGACGAGCAGGTCGAACCAGGCGTGGTCGGGCTTGTCTCCGGCGAGAGTCAGTGGCATGAGGATGTTCTGTTCGGCGGTGAACATGGGCAACAGGTTGAAGCTTTGGAAGATGAAGCCGATCTTGTGGCGACGTAGCAAGGTGAGCTGCTTGTCGTTCATGCGGGTCAGGTCTGCCCCGCCGAAAAGAATATGCCCGGATGTGGCGGAGTCGAGGCCGGCGAGCGTGTGCATAAGCGTGGATTTGCCGGAGCCGGACGGGCCCATGATGGCGGTGAATTTGCCGCGTTCGAAACTCACGTTCACGCCGCGCAGGGCATGGACCATATTGCTGCCAGTGCCGTAGTTCTTGACCAAGTCGACGGCCTGAATAGCGATGCCGCGCGATGCGGCCGGGTTCTGCACGTTCATAATGTCTCTCCATATTTGGCCGGGCCTTATGCCCGGATGATGATTCCAACTTATGAAGAAATAACGGCGCGCCCCATCGTGCGCCAGACTGAATTGGGCGGTCGGCCACGCGCCGGCCCTCATCCTTGAGGATTATGTCGTCTCAGGTCTCACACTATTCATGCCTCTGCGCAAACAGTGTGAGGCATACAGACGCAAGAAAGCCCGCACTGCATGACATCAGTGCGAGCTTTCTATTCCTTGGGTCAAGCGATCAGGCGGAAGGCACCCCATGCGGCTCGATGATTCGTGATGCACCCCATTAGCATCGCGCCCCTTCTCATCGGGCCGTCAACCTTCCTGTCGACCTCACTTGGCCAAGCCGGAAGCGCGAAGGGCTTCGAAGCCGCCCTTCAGGTCATCGAGGATGTCCTCGATGTTCTCGGTGCCGATGGACAGGCGGATGGTGCCTTGGTGGATGCCCTGATCCTCGAGCTCCTCCACTGTCTCCTGGGAGTGCGTGGTGGAGGCCGGGTGAATCACGAGGCTCTTGGCGTCGGCCACGTTGGCCAACAGGCTGAACAGGTGCAGGTTGTCGATGAACACGCGTGCCGCGTCCTTGCCGCCCTTGATGTCGAAGGTGAAGATGGAGCCGCCGCCATTCGGGAAGTACTTCTTGTACAGCTCGTTGTCCTTGCGGCCTTCGATGGACGGGTGGGAGATGGACTCGACTTCCGGAACGGTCTTCAGGTAGTCGATGACCTTCAGCGCGTTCTCAACGTGGCGTTCGACGCGCAGGGACAGGGTTTCGGTGCCCTGCAGCAGCAGGAAGGCGGCGAATGGAGACAGGGTGGCGCCGGTGTCGCGCAGCAGAATGGCGCGGACGCGGGTCACGAAGGCGGCACCGCCGAGAGCCTCGTAGAAGTTCAGGCCGTGGTAGGAGGGGTCCGGCTCGGTCAGGGTCGGGAACTTGCCCGGCACCTCGGCCCAGTTGAACTTGCCGCCTTCGACGATCACACCGCCGAGGGTGGTGCCGTGGCCGCCGATGAACTTGGTGGCGGACTCGACCACCACGTCGGCGCCGTGCTCCAGCGGGCGGAACAGGTACGGAGTGGCGAAGGTGTTGTCCACGATCACCGGCAGGTGATGCTTGTGGGCGATTTCGGAGATTGCCTCGAAGTCCGGCAGATCAGCGTTCGGGTTGCCGAAGGTCTCGAAGTAGACGAGCTTGGTGTTCTCCTGGATGGCGTCCTCGAACTCCTGCGGGTTCTCGGCGGAAACGAAGGTGGTGGTGATGCCGTCACGCGGCAGGGTGTGGCGCAGCAGGTTGAAGGTGCCGCCGTACACGTTCTTGGCTGCGACGATGTGGTCGCCGGACTGGGTGATGTTGCGCACCGCGTATTCCACGGCGGCCGCGCCGGACGCGACGGCCAGGCCTGCGGTGCCGCCTTCGAGGGCCGCGATGCGGTCTTCGAACACGCCCTGGGTGGAGTTGGTCAGACGGCCGTAGATGTTGCCCGGGTCCGCCAGTCCGAAGCGGGCCTCGGCGTGGTCGAAGTTGTGGAAGACGTAGGAGGTGGTCTGGTAGATCGGCACCGCGCGGGAGTCGGTGGCCGGGTCGGCCTGCTCCTGGCCGACGTGCAGCTGCAGGGTTTCAAAACGGTACTTCTTGTTGTTCTCGGCCATGGTATTCTCCTTGGTTGTGCTAGGTCGCGAGGATTTTTCCTTGCCACCCGCCTGCCGTGTTCGGGCGGTTGGCGAGGTGTTGGTTATGAAGTTACGACGCTTGGGCCGCGCGGCGCAAGCTGAACGTTATCGGACTTGCCTATAAGGGCTTATAAAGCCTTGGAATCATTGACGTGAGCGACTGTCAGAAGTCACGAAAAAGTCGTTGAAATTATCGCGACACGCCGGGCCGCACGCATGCGCTTTCAAGGTCGACTGCGGTCACGGTGATATCGCTGCCATGCCTTTCGCGCATGGCTCAAGTGTCCGTGATGATTGCTTGTTCCACCCGTCACCAAGACGGTTTGCCCGCTCGGTGATGACGTCTGTTTCATTTTCCTGCCGCCCGGTTACATGGTTTACATGACGAACGACTACAGTCAAACATCGCCAATGAATTATTCCGCCAACATGGTGAAGGGATTCGAACAGACATGACCGATGTAACTCTGTATGACCGTGATCCGAACTATATTCCGCGCGTGGCCGCCGTGCACGACATGTGCGGCTACGGCAAGTGCTCGCTGACCGCCGCGATTCCGATTCTCTCGGCCGCCGGCTGCGATGTGTGCCCGGTGCCGACCGCCCTGTTCTCGGCGCACACACGCTATGCAGTGTTCACGTTCCATGACACCACGGATATTCTCTCCGGTTACTTGGATGCCTGGCAGAAGGAAGACGTGGAGCTGGATGGCGTGTATTCAGGCTTCCTCGGCTCCCCCGATCAGGTGGCGATCATTCAGCGTCTCTACCGCGAATATCCGAACGCGCTGCGTCTGGTTGACCCGGTGATGGGAGACGCCGGCGAAATGTACCCCACGTACACACCGGAGCTGTGCGAGGCAATGGGCGCGCTGGCCGATGGTGCCGACGTGTTGATGCCGAACCTCACCGAAGCGAGCATTCTCACCAAGCGTGACTATCCTGGCCAGGATATTGATGAGGCCACGGTTAACGAGCTGCTTGGTGCTCTGCTGGAGTTGGGTGCCAAGAACGTGGTGCTGAAGGGCATTGACCATGGCGATGGCAAAATCGTCAACTATGTGGCCAGCGCTTCCACCGGTGTTGCCGGCAAGATCGAGCTGGCTCATGAGAAGTTGCCATACATGATTCATGGCACGGGTGACGCCTTCGCCTCTGCCCTGTGCGGCGCGGTGATGGCCGGCCGCGGCCTGGCCGAGTCGGCCGAAATCGCCGGTGAGTTCGTGCGTCACGCCATGGTCAGCACCCGTAACCAGCCGCATTTCGAGGATCGTGGCGTCAGTTTCGAACTGAACCTTGGCGAACTCACCGATTTGGTGAAGTGACCGCACCTTGGCTCCCCTCTCCGCTCACTGGGTCTGACGTATTCAGCGAACAATCCGATGGGTTGTTTTTTCGTCACAGGGAAGTCGACTGGTGAGCCTTGGTAAACCTTCTGAACTAATGGTGGATAACCGAGTTTTCATCCACACGTTATCCACAACACGCCAAACCGCGTCATAGTATCCACATTTGCCGGTTGCGCTTGTGCTCTTACATAAGTAACCCGCACAGTGGAATCATGAACGCTTTACCACCTACTCAGCCGACGACGAAGTCCGGCATCGACGCCGGTCTTGCCTTTCACCAGCCCATGCTGGCTTCACCTGATCCGCAGGCAATGCTGCCTTCGGAACGGATTGCGGCCACGATGGGCGACCGCAATCTGACGCCCAAACAGTTCGGCGCGCTCGGCGAGCAGTATGCCGCCGCGTGGCTGGAGGAACACGGTTGGACGACCTTGAGCCGCAATTGGCATACCCGTTACGGCGAATTGGACATCGTGATGCTCAATCCCGAGTACACGGTGGTGTTCGTCGAAGTGAAATCACGCCGGTCCATGCATTACGGATATCCGCAAGAGGCCATTACGCCGGCGAAACAGCACAATCTCAGGAAAGCCGCCTGCGATTGGCTACTTGACCGGCGTAATCGGGTGCCGCATTCGGCGGTCCGTTTCGATGTCGTCACCATCGTGCTTCGGGTGGGCAGGCCGCTCGTGCATCACATTGAAAATGCCTTCTGAAGCCCCCCCCCAAAAAAAACAGCCACGTTGCGAAACACATTGTGAAAGGAGTAGACATGGCTATCGGCAGCACCCTCTCAGTCGGACTGATCGGCCTTAAGGCCTTCATCGTCCAAGTGCAGGCTTTCATCAGCCCTGGCTTGCCATACTTCAGCATCATCGGATTGCCGGATGCATCGTTGTCCGAAGCCCGCGAGCGCGTGAAATCAGCGTGTCAAGCCACTGGATTCGGTTGGCCGCAAACCCGTGTGACCGTGAACATGAGCCCTGCGGCCATGCCCAAACGCGGTTCGTCGCATGATCTGGCCATCGCGGCCAGCGTCCTATGTGCGGCGGGTGCCATAGGGCATGATTGCCTAGAAGATACCATTGTGCTCGGCGAAGTGAATCTTGACGGCTCGGTGCTGCCGATTCATGGGCTGCTCCCGATCATGCTGCATGCCGAGGAACGTGGCGTGCGCAAAATGATTGTTCCCCATCGCAATCTTGACGAGGCTTCGATGGTGGATGGACTGGATGTAGTGGGCGTGAGGCATGTGGGTGAGCTCATCGAACTGATGGGCGGCGATGCCACCTATACGATTCCCGATACACCGGTTACCGACGAGACCACCACGGATCAATCGCCCACAAGTCATCCCAACGATTGTGGCGATATGAACGAGGTTCTGGGTCAGGAGCATGCCAAATGGGCACTGCAAGTGGCGGCGGCAGGCGGGCATAATCTCATCATGACCGGCCCGCCAGGCAGCGGCAAAACCATGTTGGCCTCACGTATGCCCGGCATCATGTGCCCGTTGAACGAGGCGGAACAGCTGGAGGTGGCATCGATTCGATCGCTGTGCGGCATACTGCCTCAGTACGGCATCACCGACATGCCGCCGTTCGAGGCACCGCACCACACCGCCAGCACGGCGGCCTTGGTGGGTGGTGGCAGCGGCATCGCCGTTCCCGGCGCAATCACACGCGCGCATCGAGGCATTCTGTTTCTGGACGAGGCACCGGAATTCAGCGCACGCGCCCTGCAGACGTTGCGCGAACCATTGGAATCCGGGTATGTGGCGCTTTCCCGTTCAAAAGGCAGCACCTACTACCCGGCCTCATTCCAACTCATCATGGCGGCCAACCCCTGTCCGTGCGGATACTATTACGGCACCGGCGAACGTTGCGCTTGCCGGGAAAAAGACCGTATACGTTATTTCTCGCGATTGTCCGGACCGATACTGGATCGTGTGGATATTCAGATGGCGGTGCCACCAGTCTCGCGCATTGCCGCGCAAAGCGAGCCAATCGGCGAGTCCAGTGCCGGGATACAAGCTCGTGTGATTCGTGCCCGTCAAGTGGCCAAAGACCGGTTCAGACAGTATGGATGGGTGTGCAACGCGCAAGCTTCGGGCAAATGGCTGCACGCCAATACATCGCTGAAAGCGATGGAATTGGTCAATCGGGCCCTGTCCAATCATCAACTCACATTGCGCGGGGCTGATCGCGCCATGCGTCTGTCTTGGACGCTCGCCGATCTGGCCGGCCGCGTATCCCCCACTGAACAGGACGTCCATCAGGGCATCGAAATGAGAACGAGGATGACATGAGTAACGCTACTGATATCCGGCAATCTGGCGGCACCGCAGGAAGTGTGGATCACACCGATACGAGTCTCGCCGTTTCGCGCACCATTCCCGTACCTCCCACGGATACGTTGTATCGTGCCGCGCTCACGTTCTGTCTTGATGGCGCGGATGTGATGATGTACGCCACGCTCAAAGGCGCGGAAAACGCCGAATCCCTCTGGCATGCGTTGGCGCAATCCCATCCAAGCCAGCCATCTGAAATCTGCGGCCCGGCGCTGTCACGTATTGACCGCATGTTCATGGACGGCCTCACTCGATGGGGCCGCAAGGCGTCGGCGAACGCGATGCGCTCCTTCCGCAATGCACTGGCCTGCTGGCATAACCGCATGATGGACCTGCCCTCGCAAGACATCATCCAACTGGCCGACTGGTTCACTATGGATGGCACGCAATGGATTATCGGCCCTGGCCATCCATGTTGGCCCTCGCAGTTGGCCGACCTGTCCATTCGCTCCGATTGGGCGCCACCGCTGTGTTTGTGGATCAAAGGCGATCCACGCGCATTGACCAGTTGCGCCAAACCGGTCGGCATCGTCGGTTCACGGGACGTGACCGAATATGGCCGGTATGTGGCACACACCGTAGCCGAACAGGCAGCCGTTGCCGGGCATCTGGTCGTGTCCGGAGGCGCGATGGGCACGGATGCGGCGGCACATTGGGGAGCGTTGAATGCGCTGCACGGCAGAATGCCCGCCAATGTGGGCAAAACCGTTGCCGTATTCGCCGGCGGGCTCAACCATATCGGACCGATGCGTAACCGCACGCTGTTCGAACGCATCGAGGCGCAGGGTGGTGCACTGATCAGTGAACTGTGCCCCGGGACGATTCCCGAAGCCCGTCGTTTTCTGCTTCGCAACCGCATTATCGCGGCCATGTCTTCCACATTGATTGTGACGCAAGCCCGGTTGCGTTCCGGAGCGCTCAACACCGCGGGATGGGCATGCGAATTGCTGCGCGAAGTGTATGCGGTTCCCGGTGACATCAATCAGCCTTGCAACGCCGGGTGCAATAAGATGATCGGCGACCACCGAGCGATGATTCTGTGTGCCGCCACATCCACCGAGGATATATGCCATGAACGGCATAAGCCCGTTATGGCAGCATGCCCAGGCATATCGAAATCCACAGGTCAGGACTCGTCCGAAAACGAGGAGGCCATGGAAGTGCCGGCAACGACTCCGTTATCGCCAGCATCCTCGGAATCATCGGTGTCACAGGAGTCGTCACAAGATTCAGGTCATTCGAAACGTTCGAAGACCAAGCATACTCAGCCTACGCGCACTCAATCCAAGGATGGGCCGGCGAGCGCAACTGCCGATTCCGGTAACGACAAAAGCAAGGGTGAAGAGCTTCCCTCGTCGCATCAGATGCCGGATCTTCGTGTCAAGCCGAAGCCCGATCCCGAGAAGGAAGCCCAACAACGTATCATTATCGCCAAGCTGCCGGAAATGGAACGCACATTAGTGGCATTGATTCGTGAATGCCGTAAACGACATCTCATCGTCACCCCGGACGCACTATTGCGTGTGGCGCGAGAGACGGTACCCGACGAGATTCCCAATATCGGCACCATACTTGAGCTACTCGGCGCATTGGAGCTGAAGGGAGTGATCGAGCGGGATGCCGGCATACTCAAGCTGAGCAGCCGTGTCGGCTAATCGGCTTCCATGACACGGCTCGAAGGCTGTTCGGCGGGTGTGCGAGAATCGAACCCATGAGTCCGAAACGTTTGGAAGATATGTATGATGTGGTGATCGTCGGCGCCGGAGCGGCCGGCCTGTCGGCGGCGTTGGGACTGCTGCGCTCCCCCGAGATCACCGAGCTCAAGGAACAAGGCGTGGACCCGAAGATCCTCGTGGTCTCCAAACTGCAGCCGCTGCGTTCGCACACCGGTTCAGCCGAGGGCGGCATCGCCGCGAGCCTGGGCAATGTGGAGTCCGATGACTGGCACTGGCATTACTACGACACCATCAAGGGCGGCGACTGGCTGGTGGACCAGGATGCGGCCAAACTGCTCGCCGAATACGCGCCGCAGACCGTGATCAACCTGGAGCGTCAGGGCGTGGCCTTCTCCCGTACCGAGGACGGGCATATCGCCCAGCGCCGGTTCGGCGGCCACACGCGCGAGTTCGGCGGCGCCCCGGTCAAGCGCGCCGCCTATGCGGCCGACCGCATCGGCCACCAGATTCTGCACGCCTTGTGGCAGCAGTGCGTGGCCGCCGGCGTCGAGTTCGCCGAGGAATGGTATGTGACCGACCTGGTGCTCGCCGACGACGGCAAGCAGGCGGCCGGCATCGTGGCCTTTGACACGCATTCGGGCAAGATTCAGGCCATCCACGCGCGCAACGTGCTGCTTGCCACCGGTGGCGCGGGCCGACTGTTCCACACCACGTCAAATTCCTGGGATCTGACCGGCGACGGCATGGCCTTGACCTTGGCCGCCGGTCTGCAGCTGGAGGACATCGAATTTGTGCAGTTCCACCCCACCGGGCTCGCGCACACCGGCATCCTGCTGTCCGAGGCGGCCCGCGCCGAGGGCGGCATTCTGAGGAACGCCGACGGTGAGCCGTTTATGGAACGCTACGCTCCGGAGCATAAGGATCTGGCCGCACGAGACGTGGTCTCCCGCTCCATCATGGCGGAGATCGACGCCGGTCGCGGCGTCGCCGACCCGAAGGACCCGGATGGTCCGAAGGACTGCGTCTGGCTGGATATGACCGGCATCGACCCCGAACGTATGAAGGAAGTGCTGCCGCAGGTGGTCGAAACCATCGAGCAGTACGCGAACCTCGATCCGGCCAAGGACCTAGTACCCATCAAGCCCACTGCACACTACACGATGGGCGGCATCCCCATCACCACCGACGGCGAGGTGTACCGTTGGGCCGACGGTGCCGTGCAGGTAGTCGATGGACTGTTCGCCGCTGGCGAATGCTCTTGTGTCTCCGTACATGGTGCGAATCGTCTGGGCGGCAATTCTCTGCTCGACGCCTGCCTGTTCGGCACACGCGCTGGTCAGACGATGGCCGCACGCATCGCCGAGAACCCGGTTGACTCCCCCATGGCCGATGATTCGGCCGATGACATGCTGACCGATGCCGCCGATCAGGCTGCCGATTCTCGCAAAGCGGAGCTTGACGAACTGCTCGCCGGGCCAATAGATGATTCAGACGATGGAGTGCCCACCGCCAATCCTTATCAGCTCATGGCCCAACTCGGATCAGTGATGGAGCAGGCTCTGGCCGTACGTTGCACCGCTCAGACCATCGATACGGCGTTGACCCAGATCAACGGTGACATCACACCGGTTGCCGATACCTTGCGGGCCCATGACAAGACCGCCGCTTTCAATCAGGAGGTCACCGCCATCTGGGAAGTCCGTCATCTGATCGAACTGGCCGAGGTCATGCTGCACGCTTCCGAATCCCGTCAGGAATCTCGCGGATCCATGCAACGCCTTGATTTCCCCGAACGCGACGATGAGCATTTCCTTGCTCACTCGATGGTCGCCGATGATGGTTCGGTAAGTTTCAAGCCGGTGCACATCACCGACTATCCGCCCAAGAAGCGCGAGTACTGATCCGCTGGTGGTAATACCCAAGCCGCCTAGGGCTTGTGGCACAATAGGTTGGCTAATATTGGACTTGACATCCCACTGTTTCATGGAGGCAGAACATGGCTGAGGCGAGCAACACGACGGTTACCCTGCAAGTGCATCGTTTCACGCCGCGACCCGAGCGTGCCGAACGTGCACGCGGTGGCAGCCCGTTTGCCAAGAAAGGCTCCCCGTTCGGCGGCGGCTCGGATTCGGCGGCGCGCCGTCGTCCGCGCGGCAAGCAGTGGGTGCAGGAGTACACGATTCCCGCGCGCCCTTCGGATACTGTGTTGGATTGTCTGCTGACCATCAAACGCACCGTCGACCCGACGCTGGCCTTCCGTTATTCGTGCGGTCATGGCATGTGCGGTTCGGACGCCGTGGCCATCAACGGCACCCCCACCCTGCTGTGCACAGCCACCATCCGCGATTGGGCCAAGCAACCCGGCGCCATGCCCGAAGTCGATGACGAAGGGTTCCGACACACCGGCACCGAGGCTGAGGAATCCGACGATTCCGCGGAAAACGTCGCAAACGCGGCGGCCGCCCAGAACTCAGCCGCAAACGGTTCGCTGGGAGTCATCGAACTGGCGTCCCTGCCCGGCTTCCCGCCGCAGCGCGACCTCATCGCCGACATCGACCCTATGCTCAACCAGATCAGGAAGCTCACCCCGTATCTTCAGGCGGACGGCGTGCTCGCCACCACCGCCGAAGGCAAGGTGGACGTGTTCGAATACCTGCAGAACCCCGAACAACTCGCCAAATACGAGCTGCTGAGCAACTGCATCGCCTGCGGCGTGTGCGAAGGCGCCTGCCCGGTGTACGCCGGCGGCGACGCCTTCATCGGCCCGGCCGCGCTGATTTGGGCCTCCCGTTTCGTCAACGATTCGCGCGACACCAAGGCCATGGAGCGTATGGATGCCATCGACACCGCCGACGGCGTGGCCGCCTGCCAGTCCGTGCGCGCCTGCTCCCGCCACTGCCCGCGCGGCATCGATGTGGGCGAGGAGATGTGGCAGATCGTGGCTAAGGTCCGCGAGCGCTAAGCCGCGCCGCGGCTGGCTGCGGCGATCGCCTAAGCACATGCGTCGATGCATCCGCTGGGTGCCCGCACGAGAGAAGACATGAAAGAACGAATTATGGACAGAACGCAGTACACCAACCTCGCCAAGGCATGGGAATTCACCGAGGAACACGCGCGCGAACGTGAATCCGATGCGTTGACCGACACCCGTACGGCCGCCGACGAGTCCGGCCAGTTGCAGGGTTCGGCGGCGCAGGCCCGTCTGCTGGGCATGCTGGTGCGCATCACCGGCGCCGCTTCGGTGATTGCCGTGGGCACCGGCTCGCTGGTGGAGACCTTGCAGCTCGCCCATGCACTGGATAACAAGGGCCTGCTGACTGCGGTCGATTCCACCGCCCAGGGCATCGCGCTGATTCGCAAGGCGTTCGCCGAGCTGCAGGACGAGACCGACACCACGTTGCGTGCGGTGAACGCTCCGGCCAGCGTGTTTCTGCCGCGCCTCAACGCCAATGATTACGATCTGATCGTGGTGGCGGGCGACGCCGAGAACTATGCCGCCACGTTCGCCCAGGCCTCCCGTCTGCTGCGCACGCACGGCGTGATCGTGTTCACCGATGTGCTGGCGTTGGAGGACGGTCAGGGCGGCGTGATCAATCCGGCCGACCGCAGCGACAAGGCCATCGCCATGCGTGAGCTGCTCACCACCGTCGAAGATGACGAAGGTTTCGAGTCCACGCTCACCCCTGACGGCACCGGCCTGCTCATCGCCTACAAAAAGTAACTCTGTCCTTGGCTCCCCTCGGAGAGGGGAGCCACTCTATCTCGCTTACCTCACAATTGCGCTGACGGCCACGTCCACGGCTTCGTCGGCGTCATCGGTTACGGTGACCAGTTTCGGGTCGATCGTCGAGATCATGCCGTGCTCGGCCACCGGACCGTTGAGCCAGTCAAAGAGCCCCTGCCAGTATTCCTTGCCGTAGAGCACCACCGGAATATTCGCCACCTTGTGGGTCTGGACCAAGGTCAGCAGCTCGAACATCTCATCCAGTGTGCCGAAGCCGCCCGGGCATACGATCACGCCGGAGGAATACTTGATGAACATGGTTTTTCGCACAAAGAAGTACCGGAAGCTCATGCCGAGGTTCACCCACTGGTTCAACCCCTGCTCGTGCGGCAATTCGATGCCAAGTCCCACCGATTTGCCGCCGGCCAGTGCCGCTCCCCTATTCGCGGCTTCCATGATGCCGGGACCACCGCCGGTGATGACGGCGATGTTGCGCTTGGCTATCTGACTACCCATGCGCCGTGCTGCCTTGTAGATCGATTCGGTACGCTGGGTGCGTGCGGAGCCGAAAATAGAGACCGCAGGTCCGAGCTCGGCGAGCGCCCCGAAACCGTCCACGAATTCCGATTGGATGCGCAGCACACGCCATGGGTCCATGTGCAGCCAGTCGGTGTCCTGATCGGGTTTCAGCAGGTTGGCGGTGGTGTTGTCCGAGGGAATCATCTGGCCGCGTAGAATCACCGGGCCGCGATGATAGGTGTCGCCCAGCGGCGAGGCGTCCTCCAGATCGACCGGGTTCACCGGTGTGGCCACAGCCTCAGTTGCCGTCTCAGCCTCCAACGCCGCCGCATCATTCGCGGCTGTGGCTTCCAATGGTTCCATATCGTCCACGACTGCGGACTTGGATGCGGCCTCGGCTAGATTCTTTGCTTCAGCGGCCTTTTTGCCGTCGTTCTTCTTGGATTTCTTCTGCTTCTTTGCCATCCAATGTCCTCCTGTACGGCGCTATCGACTCTTCGCATTCTAGCGCCTGAAGCTCTGCGTACGTTTTCCGCGAAATCATCCTTGACTTCGTGAAGAACGTACGGTGAGTGACACTGAGCGTACGTTTTCCGCGAAATAAGGCCTCATCTCGTGAAGAACGTACACTGAGCGCGTCTCAGCGTACGGTTTTCACGAAACAAGGCCTCATCTCGTGAAGAACGTACGGTGAGCGCGTCTCAGCGTACGGTTTTCACGAAACAAGGCCAACAATGGAGTAGGGACCGTCTAAGCCATCAGTGGCGGAAGTCGATTTCCACACTGGCGGTGCCGTCGGCGAGGGTGCCGGGGTGTTCCGTGGGCGTGGTGGGCTCTGTGGTGTGGCTTGGCTGCCCGATGCCATCACCATCAATCGATTCGTCATCCTCCGCATCAGCCGCTGCTGCGGCTGCGGTCTTCTCGAATCGCTTGGACTGACGGCTCAGCAGCACACCGGAAATCGCGGCGGCGATCAGGGAGGCCACCAGCACGCCGAAGCGCGCCTCAGCGGAAAGTTCCGCGTTCTTGTACGCCAGCGAAGCGATGAGGAAGGACACAGTGAAGCCAATGCCGCAGGCGACGGCAGCGGGAATCATGTCGCGCACACGCAGCCCCTTGGCCATCTTGAGCCCGCCCACATGCGTGGACAGCCATGCGGTGGTGATGATACCCAGAGGTTTGCCGACCACCAAAGCCACAATCAGTGCGATGACCAGCGGCGAGGCCAACAATAGCGGGCTCATCGACTCGAAGTGTACGCCGGTGGCGAACAAGGCGAAGATGGGCAGGGCCAGCAGTGCGGAGAATGGCTGGAGCTTGTTGGCATAGCGTTCGGCACGCGGCGAGAGTTCGCCGTGCATTTCACGAGAGGGGGTCAGCAGGCCAACCAGCACGCCGGCCAGTGTGGGGTGCACGCCTGCCTCGAACATCATGATCCAAGCGAGGATACCGACGATGCCAACCGCGATCCACGGCACTTTTTTCAGTCGTACGAGGTATGCCCAGATGGCGGCGCATACGGCGATGCCGATGAACCAATACCAGGCGTTAATCGAGGAGAAGAATACGGCGATCAGAATAATGGCCAGCAGGTCGTCGACGGTGGCAAGCGTCATCAGGAACGCGCGGATCGAACCGGGCAGGGCCTTGGCGAACAGGGCGAGCACGGCCAGCGAGAACGCGATATCCGTGGCGGTGGGCACTGCCCAGCCGTGCGACATCTCCGAGAACGGGATGCTGCTGCCGGTGGTGGTCAGAATCAGCGTGCCGGGTTCACCAGGCCCGATCTGAGAGAACAATGCCGTGACGGCCAGGAACAGGATGGGCGGGGCGATCATGCCGCCCACCGCGCACAGCATCGGCACGGCGGCCGCTTTCGGATTGGCAAGCGAGCCGGTGGTGAGTTCCTGCTTCAGTTCGAGGCCCACGGTCAGGAAGAAGATGGTAAGCAGACCATCCTGGGCCCAGTGGCCAATAGGCAGGTCGAGATTGGTGTAGGGGATGAACAGATGCGTTTCCGCTACGGTCTCGAACGCATGCGCGGTGGCGGGCAGATTCGCGAGCACCAGGCCGGTGAGCGCGAAGCCAAGCATGATGAGTCCGGAAATACGGTCTGAGGCGGCGATTCGCCTGATGGTGGACCAAAGTCCCTTCTTCGCGCCGGCGGTCGTGGCCATCGCGTCTCCTTGCTGCACTCTCTTGGATGAACCGTATGTAATAGTACGGAATATCTCAGGACGTTCCGCTCCGGGCTGAGTCGCGAAGGGCAACCTTAGCCCAACCCTGTGTGGCCGACTCAACCGACTCAAACGGGCCAATACAATTGGAAAAGCCTCGGAAGCATTTCGCTTTCGAGGCTTACTGTGCGCCAGACAGGATTCGAACCTGCGACCTGCTGATCCGTAGTCAGCTGCTCTAATCCGCTGGGCTACTGGCGCATACCACTGTTGTCCCCGTGGTTCGGGAGTGCGCCAGACAGGATTCGAACCTGCGACCTGCTGATCCGTAGTCAGCTGCTCTAATCCGCTGGGCTACTGGCGCATGTTGTCTTTCAGACAACTCGATATATAATACACGCCGTTCAGCTGAATGCAACTCGGCGTGTTGCGGCGAGTCGCACCATCCCGACCACTACCGCAACGGCGTATTTACTGGCCTCACGCCTCGTGTGTACGGACTCGGTCAAGCAAAACCGACTGCGCAACTTTGAGACGTCCCTGCGGCACATCCACGGCTTCGCGCAGGAGTTTGGGCGTGCTGGAACCCTCTACGGACGCCTTGTCCACAATCACCTGCCTCACATCATCCAAACTCGGCAACTGGAACATCGTGTCCTGCAACGTACGTTCGATAATCGAACGCAAACCGCGTGCGCCGGTCCCCTGCTTGATAGCGATATCAGCAATCGCCCGAATGGCCTGTTCTGTGAATTGCAGATCGACGCCGTCGACGGCGAACAGTTTACGGTACTGCTTGATCAGCGCGTTGGCTGGCTGGGTGAGAATCGCCGTCAGATCGTCTACGGTAAGTTCCTTCAGCACACTGGTGACCGGCAAACGTCCGATGAACTCAGGCAACAGTCCGAACTCGGCCAGATCATCGGCATTGACCTGTTCGAGCAATTCCTCGTCTTTCATGTCGGCGTCGTGCCAATTCGCGCCGAAGCCGGTCTCTCGACGGCCTAATCGCTTGCGAACAATGTCCGTCAGCCCCACGAACGCACCGCCGCAGATGAATAGGATGCCGCGTGTGTCCATCTGCGCAACGTCCTGCTCCTTATGCTTGCGCGTGCCTTCCAACGGCACGGAGGCGATGGTTCCTTCCAAGATCTTCAGCAACGCCTGCTGAACGCCCTCACCGGACACGTCACGGGTGATGGAGGTGTTCTCACCGGATTTGCGGGCGATCTTATCGATTTCGTCAATGTAGATGATGCCGTGCTGGGCTCGGCTTACGTCGCCATCCGCAGCTTGGAGGAGACGTTGGAGCACGGTTTCCACATCGTCGCCTACATAGCCGGCTTCGGTCAGGGTGGTGGCGTCGGTGATGACGAACGGCACGTTCATTACGCGGGCCAACGCCTGCGCAAGATAGGTTTTGCCCACGCCGGTGGGGCCGAGCAACAGAATGTTTGACTTGGCGACCTCGACGTCAGCCAAGGGGTCATTGCTGCGGCGGGTAGCACGCGTCTGGGTGGGAACGGATTGCTTGGCTTGTTTGCCGGTCTGTCCACTGTGCCCGTTATTCCCGTCAAGCTGCTCAGCGGACTCCTGAAGCTCCATATTGACGCGCTTGTAATGGTTGTATACGGCTACGGACAATGCGCGCTTGGCGTTCTCCTGACCGATGACGTAGCGGTTGAGATAATCGAAGATCTGAGCGGGCTTGGGCAGGCTCAGCGAATTGACCTCGGCATCTTTGACACGCTCCTCGGAGATGATGTCCACGCACAGGGCGATGCATTCATCGCAGATGGAGGCATTGGGACCGGCCACCAGTTTTCGTACCTGATGTTCGGTTTTGCCGCAGAACGTGCAACGGGGTACGTCCTCGTTGTAGCTCACCACACGTCCCATGATTCTCCTTTGCCGACTACGCCGCACCGTCGAACCGCCACGCTGCGCATTATCATTGTCATCCTTGAAATACAATACCCCCGGTCGTTGCCGACCGAGGGTATTGCAATGTCCGGAAGTTTTACTGGCGGTGTTCCAACACCTCGTCCACGATGCCGTATTCCTTGGCTTCAGGAGCGGTCAGGAAAGTGTCCACTTCGATGTCGCGGCGAATCTTCTCGACGTCCTGGCCGGTGTGCTTGGCGAGGGTCTCCTCCAGCCATTCGCGCATACGCAGCATTTCCTTGGCCTGAATCTCGATCTCCGTGGCCTTGCCGAAGCCTTGGTCGATGGCCGGCTGGTGGATGAGCACACGGGCGTTCGGCAGCATCAGGCGCTTGCCCTTGGTGCCGGAGGCCAGCAGAATGGCGGCGGCGGAGGCGGCCTGGCCGAGGCACACGGTCTGCACGTCGGGCTTGATGTACTGCATGGTGTCGTAGATGGCGGTCATGGCCGTCATCGAACCGCCGGGTGAGTTGATGTACATCATCACGTCACGGTTCGGATCTTGGGATTCGAGGACCAGCAGCTGGGCCATCACGTCGTCGGCGGAGGCGTCGTCCACCTGCACGCCGAGGAAGATGATGCGATCCTCGAACAGGCGGGAGTAGGCGTCCTGGGTCTTCATGCCATACGGGGTCTTCTCCACGAACTGCGGCATGATGTAACGGTTGGTCGGCGCGGGCTGGGCTGCGCGGGCGGAGGCCGGCATGAAACCGGCTACGCCCTGACGGCCGGCCAAGCGGTCGGCACGGGCGGCGAACTTTGCTTCTTCACTTGCCATGAGTCTCACTCCCCCTGCTGGTTGTTGCCGATGGTGTCCGGCGTGGTCACGAGCTTGTCCACGAAGCCATAGTCGAGGGCTTCCTGGGCGGTGAACCAGTGGTCGTATTCGTTGTCGCGGTAGATTTCCTCGAGGGTGTGGCCGGTCTGCTCAGCGGTCAGCTCGCTCATGGTCTTCTTCATGTCCATGATGAGCTCGGCGTTGATGCGCACGTCAGTGGCGGTGCCGCCGATGCCGCCGGAAGGCTGGTGCATGAGCACACGGGCGTGCGAGGTCAGGTAACGCTTGCCCTTGGTACCGGAGCTCAGCAGGAACTGGCCCATGGAAGCACACATGCCCAGGCCCACGGTCGCCACGTCAGGCTCGATGAGCTGCATGGTGTCGTAGATGGCCATGCCGGCGGTGATGGAGCCGCCCGGCGAGTTGATGTACAGCCAGATGTCCTTCTTCGGGTCTTCGGCGGCCAGCATCAGCAGCTGAGCGCAGATGCGGTTGGCCATATCGTCCTTGACCTCTTCACCCATCCAGATGATGCGGTCTTTGAGCAGACGGTTGAAAATCGGGTCGACGGGGCCGGCCGGGACGTCATCGCCCGCCATGACCGGCAAGGTCGCAAAGGTATTGCTCACCTTGATTCTCCTTCTAATTACTCGAACATTGTTCAGACTACCGCCTTGAAGCGACTGAAGGCGGCTTTTCGCGTGCTTTTTGGCGGGCAGCGTAGGGATTTCGGTTTATTCGAGGGTGTCGAGGACGTCGTCAATGAGGAGGCGGGTCTGGGAGGCGGCATCGTCGCCCAGACGCGGGAAGCGACGGGCGGCATTGGCGGGGCTGGCACCGGCGGCTCGCGCTACGTTGGACTTGCTGGCACCATGGGCCACGGCTTTTTCCGCGAGCCGATCGACCAGTGAATCGGCGACTTGGCGCATCTGTTCGGCCACCCATAATTGGGCCATATCCGCAGGTAAGTCGTAGTCTTCGGCCACATCGCTGGCTGCCTCCTGAATGGCGGCCCATAACACCATGAATGGCTTTCGATAGTAGTCAATCTGCTCAGTGAGCGGCTCAGCGGCAAGCAATTCAAGTGCCGAGCGAATTTCTGTATTTTCTGACATAGCTTTCTTTACCTCGGCTCCCCTCTCTGAGGGGAGCTGTCGCCATAGGCGGCTGAGGGGAGTTTCGACCGGGGCAGCTCCCCTCAGAGAGGGGAGCCAGAATATATGTATTTACTTACGACTCAGCAACCACTTTGATATCAGTGACGACGTGGCCACGGCCATGCCGACCGGCACAAAGAAGGTAATCGGCGCTTCAGAGAGCTCCATCACCAAGCACATGGCCATAAGCGGTGCCTGTTGTGAGGCCGAAAGCAACGAAGCCGCACCGATCAAGGCACACGCGGTTACCGAATCGGTCGGAAACATCAGTATCCATACGAGGCCGAGCATCGCACCCAGCGTGGAACCTAATGCGATGCCGGGCTGCAGCACACCGCCCGACGCACCGGAGCGAATGGTCATCAGCGTCACCAGCGCTTTGGCAACAAAGGTGAGTGCCAACACACCCAGCAACATCCAGATATTGGACTGGGACAGCGGGAAACCGGCGTTCATCACGGATCCAGAAGGGCCGCTCCCACCCTGAAGCATGGCCCAGAACGATGCCATTCCAGAGCCCGCTCCCCCGCCAGAGGCCGAATCGGATACATTACCGCCGCCCGTCAGCAAGTTCCATGGAGAGGCGGCCGCTGAAGATGCCGACTGCATGGCACCAGCAGTGCCGGCGGTTTCAGGAATGAATGTGCTGAATCCAAGTTGCGCTGCGGCACGGCCATTGCCCATCACCTGCGGCACAACAGTCGCCACCAAACCGGTGATGAGACCAGCCAGCGGCATCTGCCACAGAATAGCCTTACCGGTTGGCTTGTGCGCTTCCGCCCATTGCGAACCTTTTCGGAACAATGCGCCGCCCACTCCACATGCCGCACCGCAGATCAGAGCGAACACCATTAACGTTGGCGTGGATTCCGGTTGCATGGCGGTAATGTCGTAGAACAGGTGATGCCCTTTGATCGCAACCGCCACGAATGCGGCAATGGCAGACATGCCCAGTCCAAACGCAACTTTTTCGATTGTCACATCTACCAACAGGATTTCGACGGCGAAGAACATGCCGGCCAGTGGCGCGTCATAGACGCCTCCTAGACCAGCACCGGCAGCCACTGCCACCACCATGCGCCGGTCGATGCCGTCAACGCCCTCGATATGGAACAGGTCGCAGAAACGTTGCGCGAGCATGGCGCCGAGTTCGCGTGGGGCGACTTCTCGGCCGATCGAGGCACCGGAGCCGACGATGAAAATCTGCAATACCACATGCGCAATGGTTTGCCAGAAAGGCATTCGCTTTCCCGCCACGGCCTTCTTGACTGAGGGCACCGCAGTCGTTTTGTGTCGCATCAGATACCAGATAATGCCTGCGATGCTGAGTCCCACGGTCACCGATATCGCACGGCGTGCAGCGGGCACGCCGAATGGACCAGGCAATTCTGGGCCTTCGATGTAGCCGAGCAGCACATGTTCAACGCCGTAGAGCAACAGGGTCAGCAGACCTGCTCCCACACCGATGAGCACGCCGAGCACAATGGTCGCCGCAGCGAGCCAACCAAGGCGTTTGATAGTAACCGTTGGCTGCATGTCAACCTCCGCACCCTATGCAACGAGTATGCCTTGGGAACTCCCCTCAGTCTCGCTACGCTCGACAGCTCCCCCTCAAAGAGGGGAGCCAAAGAAACAGTCCTTTTGCCAGAATAGGAAGAGCCCGGAACCATGAAACACGATTCCGGGCTCAAACAATCATGCTAACGCGATGAGGCTATGCTCACTCAGCATCCTTGGCGTCATCCTTGGCGGACAGTTCGTCGGCCACGGCGGCAGCAGCGGAAGCGGCCTCGACGGACTCGGACTCTTCGTCCTCAGCGGCCTCGCCCAGGAAGGCGGAGAGGTCCACAACCTCGCCATCAGCGGTGAACTTGACGGCGCGCATGCCGGCGAGCAGGCCCTTGGAACGGCCGACTTCCTGCACAGCGGAGCCAAGCTGGCCATTCTTGATGATGGCCTGGATGAAGTTGTTCGGATCCATGCCGTACTGCTGGGCGATGGAAGCGAGGAAGTTGAACACGTCGGACTGGGACACCTGAACGTCCAGCTTCTCGGCCAGAGCGTCGAGCACCATCTGATCGCGCAGATCCTTCTCCACGGTCTCCTCGGCCTGAGCCTTCTGCTCCTTGGTGGCCTTCTCCGGGTCCGGGGTCATGCCCTTGAGCTGCTCTTCGACCATGTTGGCCTTGACGCCCTTCGGCACCGGGATCTCGAGGCCTTCCTGCAGCTTGGCGATGAAGGCATCGCGAGCCTCGGTGGCCTGACGACCTTCGGCGTCCTGAGCGGCAGCCTTGCGGATGTCAGCCTTGAGCTCGTCCAGAGTGTCGAACTCGGAAGCTTCGGAAGCGAACTCATCGTTCAGCTCCGGCAGTTCCTCAGCCTTGACGGAGTTGACCTTGACCTTCACGGTGGCCTTCTGGCCCTCGTGCTCGCCGGCTTCCAGCGTGCCTTCGAAGGTGGTCTCCTCGCCGGCGGACAGGCCGTCAAGGGCCTCGTCCAGACCGTCGAGCATGGTGTTGGAGCCGAGCTCGTAGCTCACGCCTTCCTGGGAGTCGACGGTCTCGCCGTCAATCTCAGCAGTCAGGTCGATGTTGGCGAAGTCGCCCTTGGCGGCCGGGCGGTCCACGCCGACCAAGGTGCCGAAGCGCTGACGCAGGGTCTCGAGGCGCTTGTCGACGTCCTCATCCTTGACTTCCGGCTTGGAGATGGCGATCTCAAGACCGTCGATTTCCGGCAGTTCGATGTCAGGACGACGCTCGACGGTGGCGGTGAACTTCAGCTTGGTCTCGTCGTTGGCGGACTGCGGAACATCCTGCACGTCGAACTCCGGCTGAGCCATCGGACGAATCTTCTTCTCATCCAGGGCCTTGGAGTACAGCTCCGGGACCGCGTCGTTCACGGCCTCACCGGCGACGGCGGCGAAACCGATGCGCTGGTCGATGATCTTGCCGGGAACGTGGCCCTTACGGAAGCCGGGAACGTTCACCTGCTTGGCGATTTCCTTACGGGCCGCATCCAGATACGGGTTGAGCTCTTCCGGTTCAACAGTGACGGTGAGCTTCACCTTGGTGGGCTCGAGGTTACGAACGCTGATCTTCACGCTAATGACTCCTCAAAAGTCGTTATTTCTTACAGTTCTGCCGTAAGGCAACCTCTACATGATAACGCCACTTACGGACGGTGCAATGAGTTTCACTTGCCAGTTCCTTGCGCCCTGCTCGATCAGGAACGTCTCGACGTCCACTTCCACCGGGTCTTCCACCCAGCACAGGTTGCGTAGGATCTGTGGCTTGATGATCATCTCGGCCGGCGTGCGGGTGTCTTCGGCGACGCGGTTGATCACACGCCGCACCCGTTGCAGACGGTCATAACGCTCCGGATGGCGCTGTTGCCACAGCCGCATGGATCGGGGCGCGTTCACCACACCGTTTTCGTCCTGTTCGGGGGCGGGCATGGTAGGCCATTGGGTGGGCTTCAGGGCTATGGCTCGATCGATGGCCTGCTTCCAGACCTTCGGTTTGACCGCACGCTGAATCGGCGCGTACCGCTCGAACATTTTGTCCTGCTCGGTGCCGGTATGGATGCGCACACGCTCGTTCAGGGATCGGAGCGCGCGGAATTGGGCAGCATTGTGCGGCTTGTTGGTCGCCGCCTCGATGATTGATGAATCGGCCAATAACAGGCTGGGCGCAATATCGTATTGCCGGGCGAGTCGGTCGCGCTCCTCCCATAGGGATTTGGCGATGGCCAAGCCCCTTGGATCACGACTCAGCTGGGTGATGCGCGAGATACGCAGCCAAGGAATCGGATGCGGTTTGCGCGGGGCAAGGCCCGCAACCAAAGCGTGAGAAAACTCTTCAGCGGCCCACTCGTCCTTGCCTGCGGCTTTCAGGTCACGACGCATCATGGTTTCAAGTTCGATAAGCACCTCCACGTCGAGCGCCGCATAGTTGCGCCAGTCGCGCGGCAGCGGACGGTAGGACCAATCGGCGGCGGAATGCTCTTTGGCTAGCGTGATGCCGAGGTAGTGTTCGGTGACGGCGGCCAGACCAAAGCGGTGCAGGCCGAGCAATCGCGCCGCTATTTCCGTGTCGAACAGGGCTTTGGGTTTGAGCCCGATTTCGGCGAATCCGGGCAAGTCCATCAGAGAATCATGCAGAATCCACGTGGCGTCGCCCACGGCGTCATTGAATTCATTCCAATCAGCTCCGGCCCGGGTCAGGGCGACGGGATCAAGCAAGGCGATGCCTGCACCCTCACGTTTGAACTGAATCAGCCAATCCTCGTGTCCATAGCGGAAGCCGGACGCCCGTTCGGCGTCGGCGGCCAGCGAGCCCGTCGCCTCGGCCATCGCATCGCAGACACGATGATAGCCGTCCAGCGTCGAAGTGACATCGGGTACTCCCCCGCGAGGCTCTTTCAGCAGTCGGGGTTCGGTGTCACGGACGTCACTCAACTGGCGTCATCCTCCTCAAAACGGATGGTGGATCTGATGAATGCGGCCCACGAGCGGACTTGTGCGCCGGCGTCCATAGTACCGTCCGGCCCGGTCCCGTCAAGCGGGGTCCATGAGACGCGAATCTCACACCCGGCGCTGGTGGAGCCGGCCATCGAGCCAAAAGCCGTGTTTTGGGTCACGGTGACTGTGCCGGATACCGAATCCGGCTCGATGCCGTCGAAATAGTCGCACATGTCATCCCAGTACATGCCGGGGGTCAGAGAATCGTTTTCGGCGGTTTCCAGCGGCAGTCGCGCGAACGCCACGCAACGCCAGTTGGAATCCCAGTCAATGCGCAGCTCATGAGCATAAAGCATCATGATCCAGCCTGTGGCGATTCGTGATTCGGCATCGCTGCCAAGACCGGCGGAAAAGGCATCGCCGAGGGCACGCTCTCCCGCTTCGAATTCCACGCCGATACCATAATCGGCCAAGGTGGAAGGCACGGGAATCTCCCGATAGCGCACGTCATGGATGCGCTTCATGGTGCTGACGGATTCGACGGCTGCCCATACTTCATCCGGCACACCCTGAGGGCGCACGGGGCGTCCGTCGTTGGACTCTCCCGTAGGAAATGCGTAGATGTCGGCCATATCTCTAGGGTATGGGCGAACGGGCCGAATCGTGGTATTTACGCGCGGTTCGGCCCTGCAATTTAATACACGGTGAAGCCGTGGTCCTTGAACTGGTTGGTCACCCGTTCGCGGGTGGCGGCGTTGGGTCCCTTCTGGTTCTCCAGCGGGTATGGGATGCGCAGTTCGTGCCACTTCGGGCGGCCAAGCTGGTGGAATCCCAGCACGTCGATGTGTTCGACGGCATCACCGAAGGACTCGCAGATCTTCGCCACGTTTTCGACGTTCTCTTCGGAGTCGGTCAGGCCCGGCACGAGCACAAATCGCACCCAGATCTTCTTGCCGGCCTTGGCCAGTCGCTGGCCAAAATCGATGGTGGGCTGCAAGGTGCCGCCGGTGACCTTGTGATAGGTCTCCTCGTCGCCGGATTTGACGTCGAGCAGACACAGGTCGATGTCCTCGAGCATCTCGTCGGTGTAATTCGTGTTGAGGAAGCCGGACGTATCGAGGCAGGTGTGCACGCCCATCTCCTTGGCGGCATGGAACACACGCGAGACGAAGGCGGGCTGCATCATGGATTCGCCGCCGGAGAAGGTGATACCGCCATGCGTGGCCTTGAACAGGTCCTTGTAACGATCGACCTTCTTGATCATGGCGTCAAGGTAGACGGGCTTGCCGTCGCGCATCTTCCAAGTGTCCGGGTTCTGGCAGTACTGGCAGCGCAGCGGGCAGCCGGACATGAACACGGTCATGCGGGTGCCCGGTCCATCCACGGAGGTGTTGATGTCCCAAGAGTGGACGAAGCCGATATCACCGGATTTCAGGGCGGAAAGGCGGTCACGTCGGTCGAGTCCGATTGGGGATTCAAAGCCGGAAAGGCCACCCATCAAAGTCTGCGAGGCATAGGTCTTCGATTCCTTGAGCATATGCCTGGTCGTGGTGCGGAACGTGGGTGTTGCGGGCATCGTTGTCCTCCTGTTCCAAATGATGCGAAAGTCTGTGGGAAATAAGGAAGGGGTGGAGCCGTGCCCCACCCCTTCAGTTAGTCATTGCCGCGGTTCGCGGGGTTGGTCATCAGTCGACGACGGCACCCTGGTGGAAGGTACGGGAGATGACGTCGAGCTGCTGCTCCTTGGTGAGCTTGACGAAGTTCACCGCGTAGCCGGAGACACGCACGGTCAGGTGCGGGTACTTTTCGGGGTGCTCGACGGCGTCCTCCATGGTCTCCTTGCGCAGAACGTTGATGTTCGCGTGGTAGAGGCCGTGGCCGTTGCCGGCGTCCAGGATGCCGACCAGGTTGCCGATGCGCTCGTCCTCGTCGCGGCCCAGGCCATCAGGGGTGATGGTGTTGGTCAGCGAGATGCCGTCAAGAGCGTCGTTGTAGTCGATCTTGCCGACGGAGAACATGGACGGCAGCATGCCGTGGGAGTCCATGCCGTTCTCCGGGTTGGCGCCCGGAGCGTACGGGGTGCCCTTGGCGTGGCCGGACGGGAAGGAACCGGTGTTCTTGCCGTACTCGACGTTGGAGGTGATCGTCAGGATGGACTGGGTCGGGACGGCGCCGCGGTAGACCGGGAGCCTCTTGACCTGGCCCATGACCGTGGAGACGACCCACTTGGCGATGTCGTCGGCGCGGTCGTCGTCGTTGCCGTAGACCGGGAACTCGCCCTCGGTGCGGTAGCCGACGATCAGGTCGTCGTCGGCGCCCTCAACGTACTCGTACTCGTGGCCTTCCAGGGTCTTCGCGTCCTTGTTGTAGATCGGGTAGACCTTGGCGTACTTGACGGCGGCGAGGGAGTCGGCGGCGATGGACAGACCGGACATGCCGCAGCCGAGGGTGCGGTACACTTCCTTGTCGTGCAGGGCCATCTCGATGGACTCGTACGCGTACTTATCGTGCATGTAGTGGATGATGTTCAGGGCCATGACGTAGGTCTCGGACAGCCATTCGAGGGCCTTCTCGTAGTTGTTCTTGACCTTCTCGTAATCGAGGGTGCCGTCGGCCTCCGGGGTAATCGGCTCGATCACGCCCTTGTCGATGACCTGCATGCCGGTCATCTCGTCGCGGCCGCCGTTGATGGCGTACAGCAGGGCCTTGGCGGAGTTCACGCGGGCGGCGAAGAACTGCATCTGCTTGCCCACGCGCATCGGGGAGACGCAGCATGCGATGGCAGCGTCGTCGCCCCAGTGGCTACGAATTTCCTTGTCGGACTCGTACTGGATGGCCGAGGTGTCGATGGAGATCTTGGCGCAGAAGCGCTTGTAGGCCTCAGGCAGCTTCGGATCCCAGAAGATGGTGATGTTCGGCTCGGGGCCAGGTCCGAGGTGCTCGAGGGTCAGGGTGTTGAGCAGACGGAACGAGGTCTTGGTGACCATCGAACGGCCGTCATCGCCGAAGCCGGCGTCGGACCAGGTCGCCCAGTACGGGTCGCCGGAGAAGATCGAATCGTAGTCCTTGGTACGCAGGAAGCGCACGATGCGCAGCTTCATGACGATGTTGTCGATGAGCTCCTGGGCGTCGGTCTCGGTGATCTTGCCGGCCTGGAGGTCGCGCTCGATGTAGCAGTCGAGGAAGGCGGAGTTGCGGCCGAAGGACATGGCGGCGCCGTCCTGGGACTTGATGGAGGCCAGGTAGCCCATGTAGGTCCACTGCACGGCTTCCTGCGCGGTCTGGGCCGGGCGGGACAGGTCGAGGCCGTACTCGTTGCCGAGGTTGATGAGCTTCTTCAGAGCCTTGATCTGCTCGTCGTGCTCCTCACGGAAGCGGATCCAGTGCTCGATCTCCGGCTCGGTGAAGTCGTTGCGGTACGGCACGGAGTCCTTGTCGCGCTTCTTGAAGGCGATGAGCTTGTTCACGCCGTACAGGGCGACGCGGCGGTAGTCGCCGATGATGCGGCCACGGCCGTAGGCGTCCGGCAGACCGGTGAGGATCTTGTTGTGGCGGGCGACCTTGATCTGCTTGGTGTACACGCCGAAGACGCCGTCGTTGTGGGTCTTGCGGTACTTGGTGAAGATCTTCTTGATCTCCGGATCCGGTTCCTTGCCGGCTTCCTTGATGGCCTGCTCGACCATGCGCCAGCCACCGTTCGGCATCATCGCGCGCTTGCAGGGAACGTCGGTCTGGAGGCCAACGACCACGTTATCGACTTCCGGGGAGTCGATGTAGCCGGCCGGGAAGGCGTCGACGTCGGCCGGGGTATGGGTGTCCACGTCGTAGACGCGCTGCTTGCGCTCCACGGCCAGGTAGTTGTCGTCGAGGTACTTCCACAGGTGCTTGGTCTTCTCGGTGGCAGGAGCCAGGAATGTCTCGTCGCCCTCGTACGGGGTGTAGTTCTTCTGGATGAAGTCGCGGACGTCAATATCCTTCTGCCAGTTGCCCTCGGTGAAGCCGGCCCACGCCTTGGCGTCGAGCTCCTCCTGGGAGACAGCTGCATTTTCCACTGCGGTCATGTCACTCCTTAAATGGGGTTGTAGGTTTCGCATCTTCACGGAACCCTTGGTTCAACAGTGTAGTTGGCACTTGCTTGAGAAAAGCTGAAATTGGGAGTGAGCTATCTCACATTGTTTCTGTGAACGCTACCATTCCAATGGCTTCTAGATATTGATGGGACTATTGCACGTCTCCAGATATGGGAAACCGCTCATACTGTGATGTTCGTATGAGCGGTTCGGTCTTGAGATTGACAGCAGAACCGTATCCGTCAGTTTTCGACCGTCAATCCTCGGGGCGAGCCTGTGCGGGTTTCACGCCGTAGTTCTTCCAGCGCCGGTTCTCCTCCTCCCATCTGGCATTGCGGTCCACCACGATGTCCCACGCATGTTCGGCGTCTTCCTTGGTCTTGTACGGACCCATGCGCTGTTCGATCGGTGAGACCATGCCCAACTCGGCCTGCTTCTTGACGGTGTTGAAATACCACTGCTTCTTGTTATCGTCTGTCATTGGTACCTCCTCAACGGTATTACTTGCTCCCGCTGGCGGGAGCAATATATGTTTATTCCCTGAATGCGTTGGTGACGGGCAGTCGGCGGTCGCGGCCGAACGCGAGGGCCGTGACCTTCGGTCCCAGCGGGTATTGGCGGCGCTTCCATTCGGCGCGGTCCACCAATCGCATCACGGTGTCTACGGTGACCTGGTCGAAGCCGTCGGCTAACAGGTCGGCGCGGCCGTGCGCGTGCTCGATGTATGCGGCGAGCACCTTGTCGAGCAGCGCGTATTCGGGCAGGGAGTCGGAGTCCTTCTGCCCGGGGCGCAACTCGGCCGAGGGTGCCTTCTCGATGGAGGAGACCGGAATCATCACGCCGTCCTTCAACGGGATGCCGGTGTTGCCGTCCTCGTTGCCCACGATCTTGAGACCGCCGATGCCGACGCCTGCGGCCGCGGCCTTGTTACGCCAACGGCTGATCTCCCAGACACGGGTCTTGAGCAGGTCCTTGATGGGTGCGTAGCCGCCTACCGCATCGCCGTAGATGGTCGAGTAGCCGCAGGCGAGCTCTGACTTGTTGCCGGTGGCCACGGCGAGCAGACCGCGCGAATTGGAGCTGGCCATCACGATCACACCGCGGATGCGGGCCTGCAGGTTCTCGGCGGAGACGCCATCAAGGTCAAGTTGCTGTTGGTAGGCGTTGAACAATGGCTCAATGGGCTGGACCTCGTAATGGGCGCCAATGTTGGAGGCCAAATCGGCGGCGTCGTCTTTGGAACCGTCGGAGGAGTACATGGAGGGCATGGAGATGCCCCAGACGTTCTCGCCGCCGCATGCGTCGGCCGCCATGGCGGCTACCAGTGCGGAGTCGATGCCTCCTGAGAGGCCCAGCGTCACGCCGGTGAAGTGGTTCTTGGCCATGTAGTCCTTGAGGCCGAGCACGCAGGCGGTGTATACCTCTTCGTCCGGGTCGAGTTCCGGAACGATCTCGGCCTTGGCCTGATGTTCGGCGGCGGAATCGAAGTCCCAGAACGTCAGGTTTTCCATGAACATCGGGCTGCGTTCGATAAGCGTGCCGTCGGCGTCGACCACGAAGCTGCCGCCGTCGAAGACGAGGTCGTCTTGACCGCCGACCTGATTCAGGTAGATGACCGGGGCGTTAACCTCGGCGGCACGACGCTGGGCGAGCTCGAAACGGGTGTTGGTCTTGCCTTCCTCATACGGCGAGCCGTTGATGGTGAGCAGCAGGTCGATGTTCTTGGTGGCCAGGTCGGCCACCGGGCCGCCGTCCTGCCAGATGTCCTCGCAGATGGCCACGCCAATGGTGGCGCCGTCCACGTCGAGGGTCACGGAGCGGTCGCCGGCGGAGAAGATGCGGAATTCGTCGAACACGCCGTAGTTGGGCAGGAAGTGCTTGTCGTAGCCAGCCCAGACCACGCCTTGGTGCAAGACCACCAGTCGGTTGCGCGGCTTGGAGGTCTTGCGGTCGGTGCCCACGGTGCCGACCACCACGAACAGATCGCCGAGGCCGTCGTCGTTGAGCTGGGTGGCGAGTTCGTTGGCCTTGTCCCATGCGGCTTGGCGGAAGGTGCGGCGCAGGGCCAGATCCTCGATGGGGTATCCGGTGAGGGTCATTTCCGGGAAAACAACCACTTGGGCGTTTCCTGCGGCGGCTTTACGGGAGTAGTCGAGCACCTTGGCGGCGTTGGCGTCAAGCGCGCCGACGCAGGTGTCGATCTGGGCGAGTGCGAAGCGAAGCTGTGTCATAGATTCTTAGTGTAGCCGCGTATGACGTCGGATTGCCTGTTCTTCCGGCTTGGCGTCATTCATTAGGTCGTTTTTGCGTTCATTAGGTCACTGCAATGCGATATCAGTCGTTGCAATGGCGCGATTCCAACAACCAGTATCGCCGTTCACCGACCTAATGGACGATGAATCGACCTAATGAACGAATGCCACTCCCCTCAGTCAGCTTCGCTGATAGCTCGTCCTGCACTTATGGACGGGCGAGGCCCGCGCATATCTGGTTCGGCTGTCGCCTCACCTTCGGCTACAGACAGCCCACTGGGCTGTCTGCCTAACGCCTCAGCCTCCGGAGGCGAGCCAGAAAAGGATTTACTTCAGCTCGTTGAGCACGCGCAGAGCGGTGTTGACGTAGAAGTTGACGAAGGTGGGAATGGATTCGTCGAGACCCACGAAATGCGGGCTATGCCAGTCGGCGCAACCTTCCTGGCCGTTTGACCCGACGAACGCGAACACCGGCAACGTCACCTTGGCGAATTCGCAGAAGTCCTCCCCCGCCATCGACTGACGTATCGGTTCGAGCTGCGCGTAGTCGTTGACATCCGCCGCCACGGCCTTGGCGAGACCTGGATCGGAGACCAGCGGGTCTTGAAAGTCATCCCAGACCACGTCGGCGCTGATGCCGTATGCCTCGGCGGTGTGTTCCACCACTTCCTTGAATCGGCGGCCGACCAGATTGCCATCCGACTTGTGGAAATAGCGCACAGTCCCTTGGAATCCGGCTTCGGCGGGCACCACGTTCCACACATGGCCGCCGTGCACTTCGGTAACGGACAGCACCAGCGGGTGGAAGGGCGTGACGTTGCGGCTCACGATGGTCTGCAGGCTCAGAATAATACTGGCGAGCGCTTCGATGGGCCCGGTGCCCTTGTACGGGTAACCGGCGTGGGTGCCTTGGGCGTGGAGGGTCACGCGGAATTTCACGCAGCCGGCCATCATCGGCTCAACGCCGATGGCCAGCTGGCCGGGCGCATAGTTGGGGTTGTTGTGCGTGCCGATAATGGCTTCGACGTCATCCACGAGTCCGGCGTCGATCATGGCGCGAGCGCCTTGGCCGGTCTCCTCACTCGGCTGGAACAGAATCTTGATCGAGCCGGCGAACTTGTCACGGTGCTCGGCGAGCCAGAAGGCGGCACCGAGCAGACCGGTCATGTGCAGGTCGTGGCCGCAGCCGTGCATCACGCCTTCATTGACGGAGCTGAACTCCAGTCCGGAGTCTTCCACGATGGGCAGGCCGTCGATGTCAGCGCGCAGCCCGATACGCGGCCCGGGACCGGCCTCGCCCTGAATGAGCCCCACAACACCAGTCTCCAGCGGGTTGTGCAGGATCTCGATGCCGTGCGCCTTGAGCTGGTCGGTCAGATAGATGCTGGTGCCGAATTCACGGAAACTACGCTCCGGATGGGCGTGCAGGTAGTGGCGGATAGTGATGAGTTCGTGGTCGATGTCGATATGTTCACTCATGGTTCCCGATTCTAGTAGCGCGAAGAATATATTGCGGCCCTCGCTCCATATTGGCGAGGGCCGCGATCTATGGGGTCAGTATGCCTTGTTATTGCTGGCGTTTGAGCAGTCGTTTGGCGATGGCGTTGGCGATGCCCTGCACCACCTGGACCAGTACGATCATGATGATCACGGCCGTCCAGGTGACGGTCTGGTCGAACTTCTGGTAGCCGTAGGCGATGGCGAAGTTACCGAGACCGCCACCGCCGATGTAGCCGGCCATGGCAGACATGTCGAGCACGCCAATGAACAGGAAGGCGTAGGCCAGGATCAGCGGTGCCAGGGCTTCGGGGATGAGCACGGTGCGGATGATGGTGAGCTTGCCGGCACCCATCGAACGCGCGGCCTCGATTACTCCCGGGTCGACCGGCACGAGATTCTGTTCGACCAGACGCGAGGTGGCGAAGGTGCACATCACCACCATCGGGAAGATGGCGGCCACGGTGCCGATGGACGTGCCGACCACGACGATGGTGAGCGGCTGCATGGCTGCCAGGAAGATGATGAACGGAATCGGGCGCACGATGTTGACGATGATGTCAAGGATGCGGTAGACGACCGCGTTCTCGAACAGGTTGCCGGGGCGGGTGCCATAGAGCACCACGCCGAGGATCAGGCCGAGGAATCCGCCGATGACGAGGGTGACGAGCACCATGGTCAGGGTCTGGCCAATGGATTCGAACAGTAGTGGACGCAGCACGTTCCAGTCGCTATGCGGGTTGGCGAGGATGATCATGCGTTGGCTCCTTCATGTGCGGCGGCGGACGCGGCGGGCGCGGTGGCAGTATCGGCCGCCAGTGGGTCATGGGCGCGGTCTTCGGCGTAGGAGGCATGTCCGGCGACTGCGTCGGCGTAGGCCACAGGCTTTGCGGCGGTGCCGAAGTCGATGACGTCGCTATTGGCGGCGAGCTCGCGCAGGAATTCGTCCACATGCCAGCCGGGCCCGTTGAATTCGTAGGTGATGGCACCGATGGCGGTCCCCTTGACCGTGTCGATGCCGCCGTAGAGCAGGCTGGATTCGACGCCGTATTTGGCGATGAGTTCGGAGATATTCTGTCCGGATGCCTTGAGTTCATGGCCTTGGGTGCCGGAAACGTCCTTTTGGCGGATAAGCACGGTGACAATGCGGCCCGACCATTCGTGATGCAATCGCTCGACCCGGTCTTCCTCGGGCAGGCCAGACAATGCGGTGGCAATGAATCGCTTGGTCACCGGCTGCTGGGGTGCAGCGAACACATCGTATACGTCGCCGGATTCGACCACGCGTCCGGCGCTCATTACGGCCACGCGGCCGGCAATCTGCTGGACCACGTTCATCTGATGGGTGATAAGCACAATGGTGATGCCGAATTCCTCGTTCACACGCTTGAGCAAGGCCAGCACTTCGGTGGTGGTTTCCGGGTCGAGCGCGCTGGTGGCTTCGTCGGCGAGCAGAATCTCCGGATTAGTGGCCAGTGCGCGGGCGATGCCGACGCGCTGCTTCTGGCCGCCGGACAGCTGCGAAGGGTATTTGTTTGCGTGCTCACTGAGGCCCACGAATTCAAGGAGTTCGTTGACACGACGATCCTGATAGTCCTTGCGCCAGTGATCGAGTTGCAGTGGGTAGGCGATGTTCTGGGCCACGGTTTTGGTGGAGAACAGGTTGAACTGCTGGAAAATCATGCCGATTTTCTGGCGGATGGGCCGCAGCTTGGTCTCACTCAGAGAGGTGATATCAGTACCAAGCACGGTCACAGTGCCGGAGGTGGGTCGTTCGAGCGCGTTGATAAGCCGGACCAGTGTGGATTTGCCTGCACCGGAATAGCCGATGATGCCGAAGATGTCACCGCGATCGATGGTCAGGCTGACGTCATCCACGGCTCGTGCGATGTTCGCGCCGCGTCCGCGTGTTTTGAATTCCTTCACGACATGGTCGAAGGTGATGATGGGGTCGCTCATAGTGCTCCCTGATGCTGGTTGTTGGTGTCCGGTCACGGAAGCGGAGCGAATCCCGATTGTTGGCTCGGGTACTCGCTCCGCTTGGTGGTAATGGCTATGGACAGGCTAGTCGTGCGCTCGTATCAGCCGCGGCTCACTGCTGGGCCTTGGCATCCTTCTCAATGTCGGACAGGAAGCCTTGCAGCTCGCTGGCGCTGAACTTGTCGGCGAACACCGCGGTACCGCCGGAGTTCTCCTGCAGGGCGTCGAGCACATCCTTCTGCTGGTAGATGGAAACGAGCTTCTTGTAGGTCTCGTTGTTCACGTCCGCCTTGCGGGCCACCCACACGTTGATGTAGGGGCGAGCCTCTTCGGATTCGGCGTCATCCTGGTAGATGGCGTCCTTCGGGTCGAGACCGGCATCGGCCACGTAGTCGTTGTTGATCACACCAGCGGCGATGGTCGGGTCCTTCAGGGTGGTGGCCACCTGTTCGGCCTTGAGCGGGGTGACCTTGACCTTGCTCTTGGCTTCGTCGATGTAGGCCGGGGTGGAGAAGGCGGTCCAGTCGCCCTTGAGCGTCACGAGACCGGCGGCCTTGAGCACGCCGATAGCGCGGGCCTGGTTGGTTTCGTCGTTCGGAATGGTGACGGTGTCGCCCTGCTTCAGGTCCTTGATGTCCTTGACCTTGGTGGAGTACACGCCGAGCGGGTAGATGGCGGTGCCGCCGATGGGCTGCAGGTCCTTCTTGTTGCTCACGTTGTAGTTGGCCAAGTAGAGCAGGTGCTGGAATTCGTTGAGGTCCAGCTCGCCGGAGTCAAGGGCCGGGTTTTCGGAGGTGTAGTCCTGGAAGTCGACGATGTCGACGTAGATGCCGGCCTTCTCGGCGTCCTGCTTGAACTTGACCCATTCGGGGTTGGTAGCGCCGACCACGCCGATCTTGACCGGGTTGCCCTTGCTGCCCTTGGCGGACGACTCGTTGGCACCGGCAAACGCGCGGTAGCCGAAGAACGCGGCCACGGCGATAATCGCCACGACCACGATGGTGATGATGACGTTGCGGGCGGTGTGGTTCACACGCACCGGCTCGTTATTGTTAGGAGCGGCCGGGGTTGCCGGCTGGGTTGCTGCTGTCATTGGATTTCCTCTCTCCAAAATTGATGTCGGGTAACACCATAACGCGCTTGAACCGCGAAAGTGACGGAAAATGGCCGATTGCCATATAGGTGTCTTTTATGGCGCGCATGCAATGTCCGGGATTCGTGCGTTTGATAACCCGCTATAGGCGTGCCGAACACGCCGGAAAGCACGTCGAGAGGGGCTTTGACAATGGAAGCTATGACTACCGATACTGCCAATGCCGATATCCGAGCCGTATTCTTCGATATCGATGGCACGCTCACCAGTTTCACGACCCATACGGTGCCGGATTCCACAATCGAGGCGATTCACCGGCTGCAGGCCGCAGGCGTCAAGGTGCTGATTTGCACGGGCCGCGCGCCTTCACAGATGCACGTGGTGCTGGATACCATGCCGGTGACGTTCGATGGCGTGGTGGCGTTCAATGGGCAGTATTGTTTTGATGACACCGGCTTCTTTGCCTCGCAGGCCTTGGATACTGCTGATATTGAGGTGATTCTCGACTGGCTGGACCGTCACCCCGATGTGGTGTGCAATTTCGGCGAGAAGGATTACGTGTACTTCAACCAGTCCAATGATCTGCTTCGCGCCACGTGGAGCAAACTGGGCAAAACCGCACCGACCCGGTATTTCGAGGACCCGCGCACCCGCGCGCTGGATCATGAGACTTTCCAGATCAGTCCCTTTGTCGGGCCCGAGCTGGAGGCCGAACTGGTGGGACTGTGCAGCAATGTGCGCGGGGTGCGTTGGCATCCGGATTTCACGGATCTGATTCCGGCCGATGGCGGCAAGCCGCGCGGCATCCAGCGGTTCATGGCGCATTACGGCATCACGCGCGAGCAGACCATGGCCTTCGGCGATGGCGGCAATGACACGGATATGCTCGCCTACGCCGGCATCGGGGTCGCGATGGGCAATGCGACCGCCGAGCCCAAGGCCGCCGCCGACTACATCACTGACGATGTGGACCACGACGGTGTGCGCAATGCCCTGCTGCATTTCAGGGTGCTACGCGATTAAAACATCACAACAGTTCGCTTTGTTCTGCCCCGCCGTGACAGGGCTTATGAATAAGCAAAGGGCTCGGGACGAATCCCGAGCCCTTTGGTGTTAGCGAACTAACAACACCGTGGAGGTGTTATCACTCGTTGTCGCCAGCGGTAGCGGCGGTAGCGGTGACGGCACCCTTCTTGTCGGTGTTCACGCCGGAGTACACCCAGTCGGTGTAGTCCGGGTGGTCGTAGCCGTTGTCGACGGCGAACTGGAAGGCCTCATCACGGAACTTCTCGAGCTCGTCGATCTTGTCGGCGTACTTGTCGGCGTCGATCATGCGCAGAGCCTCAGCGGTCAGCTCGTAGCGGTCGATGCGGTTGACACGAACCATGTCGTACGGGGTGGTGGTGGAGCCCTCCTCCTCGTAGCCGTGGACGTTGAAGTTGTCGTGGTTCGGACGGTCGTAGATCAGGCCACGCACGTCGTGAGCGTAGGAGTGGTACGCGAACAGCACCGGCTTGTCGGCGGTGAAGATGTCGGCGAACTCCTCGTCGGTCAGAGCCTCGTCGTTCTCCTTGGCGGACTGCAGGGAGAGCAGGTCGGCAACGTTCACAACCTTGAACTTGACGCCCAGTTCCTTCAGCTTGTCGGAAGCAGCCATGATCTCCTGAGTCGGGACATCGCCGGCGGCGGCAAGCACGACCTCGGCCTCATCGTTGTTCTTGGCGGTGGAAGCCCAATCCCAAGCGGCGGCACCCTTCTCGAGCTCGGCACGAGCCTCGTCCAGGGTCAGCCAGGTGGCAGCAGGCTGCTTACCAGCGATGATGGCGTTGATCTTGTTGGTGGACTTGTAGCACTTCTCGGCGATGGCCAGCAGCATGTTCGCATCGGTGGCGAAGTAGATGCCGATGACGTGGTCGTTGTGGAAGCACTTGTTCAGCAGGACGGAGGTGACACCCGGATCCTGGTGGGAGAAGCCGTTGTGGTCCTGACGCCAAACATGGGAGGAGACCAGCAGGTTCATGGAGGCGATCGGCTTGCGCCACGGAATCTCGCGGACGGTAGCCTCAAGCCACTTGGCGTGCTGGTTCAGCATGGAGTCGATCACGTGGACGAAGGACTCGTAGGAGCTCCAGATGCCGTGACGACCGGTCAGCAGGTAGGCCTCGAGGAAGCCTTCCATCTGGTGCTCGGACAGCTGCTCAACGACCTGGCCGGAGACGTGCATGTGCTCGTCGACCTCGTCGGAGATGTAGCCGGCATCCCACTGCTTGTTGGTGACTTCGTAGGAAGCCTGCAGACGGTTGGAAGCGGTCTCATCCGGTCCGAAGATGCGGAAGTCGCGCGGGTTGTTCTTGATGATGTCGCGAGTGTAGGCACCCAGGGTACGGGTGGCCTCGAGCTGGCCCCAGCCGTGGCCGTACTCAGCCACTTCCTTGACCTCGTAGTCCTCGAGGTTCGGCAGCTTCAGGTCGTTGCGGATCACACCACCGTTGGCGTTCGGGTTGGCACCGATACGCAGCTCGCCCTTCGGCATGAAGGCAAGGACGTCGTCCTTGACAGCACCGTTGGCGTCGAACAGCTCTTCCGGCTTGTAGGACTCGAGCCAGTTCTTGAGAACCTCGAAGTGGGCCTCGGTGTCGCGGGCGGAAGCCAGCGGCACCTGGTGGGAACGCCAGGAGCCCTCGGTCTTCTTGCCGTCGATGTACTTCGGGCAGGTCCAGCCCTTCGGGGTGCGGAAGATCAGCATCGGGTAGAACGGACGGTGCACGTTGTCGGTCTGAGCGGTGGCCTTGATGTCGCAGATCTCGTCCCAGATGGTCTCCCACAGCTCGGCGAAGCGACGGTGGATGGACATGTGGTCCTCATCATCGAAGCCAGCGACGAACTCGTAGGGCTCGTAACCCATGCCGTGGAAGAACTCGTGGAGCTCTTCGTCGGAGATGCGGGACAGGATGGTCGGGTTGGCGATCTTGTAGCCGTTGAGGTGCAGGATCGGCAGCACGATACCGTCGGTGCGCGGGTTCACGAGCTTGTTGGACTGCCAGCCGGTAGCCAGCGGGCCGGTCTCAGCCTCGCCGTCGCCGACGATGGCCGGGACAAACAGGCTCGGGTTGTCCATGATGGCGCCGTAAGCGTGGGACAGAGCGTAACCCAGCTCACCACCCTCGTGGATGGAGCCCGGGGTCTCCGGAGCGAAGTGGGACGGAATGCCGCCCGGGTAAGAGAACTGACGGAAGAACTTCTGCAGACCAGCTTCGTCCTTGGTGATCTTCGGGAAGGTCTCGGTGTAGGTGCCGTCCAGGTAGGACTGGGAGGTACCGGCCGGGCCACCGTGGCCCGGGCCCATGATGATCACGGTGTTCTGGCCGTGGTCAGCAATGAAACGGTTGATGTGGCCGATGAGGAAGTTCAGGCCAGGGGTAGTGCCCCAGTGGCCCACCAGACGGTGCTTCACATCTTCGCGGGTGAAGGGCTCCTTCATCAGCGGGTTGGAACGCAGATAAATCTGGCCGATGGAAAGGTAGTTGGCAACGCGCCAGTACTTGTCAACGCCTTCGAGGGCTTCCTCGGAAACCGGAGCGTTGAGCTTCTTCCAAGGGGTGCCAATAACAGGACTCGTCATGTGTACTCCTGTACTCCTGCACGTGATCGTGCGATTGATTATTTCTGTTCGGTCACGGTCCCTGACCCTTGCGGTGCCAAGGTTTTCCGTTCCCAATCAATCGTCATGGTACGAGGACAACGCGACTTTTGAACGATTTCTTGCGGGTGTGTTCGAAATTGTTGCGGATATTTCAGTATTTGTGCGGTTCGACTGACCGTTTGTCAACATTAGTTTTTTCAACATACTTTTTCAAAACGGCGGAAGCATGCGGAAATCCAGCATTTGGCTAGAACAGCGCACGTTCGATTTCCCATGTTCGAAATCGGCGTGTTGTCCGTCTACAGGCATGTAGTTTGTTCGATTTGCGCACATAGTCTCTGCGTGTCGGCCTTGTCGCCTTGACCAGTGATAATCAGGGGTGTTCAGCCCACGTAAAATTCCAATGAACGTTAGGGGAATATCAATGGCAAACGGTCCTGTGCTTGTCGTCGACTTCGGCGCCCAGTACGCCCAGCTCATCGCCCGCCGCGTGCGCGAAGCAGGCGTGTACTCCGAGCTGGTCCCTCATTCCATGCCGGTCGACGAGATCCTGGCCAAGGATCCGAAGGCGATTATTCTGTCTGGCGGCCCGGCCTCCGTGTTCGAGCCCGGCGCGCCGACCATAGACACCAAGGTATTCGAATCCGGTGTTCCGGTGCTTGGTATCTGCTACGGCTTCCAGGTCATGGCCTATGAGCTCGGCGGCAAGGTGGATAAGGCCGCGCTCGGCGAATACGGCAAGACCTCAGCCACCATCGACGACGCCGCCGGCATCCTCGCCGACTCCCCCGCCGAGCAGACCACGTGGATGAGCCACGGTGTGGCGGTCGAACAGGCCCCGGCCGGCTTCGAAGTGCTGGCCCACACCGAAGGCGCGCCCGTGGCCGCCATGGCGGACGAATCCCGCAAGCTCTATGGTGTGCAGTGGCACCCGGAAGTCAAGCACTCCCCGCTTGGCCAGAAGCTTATCGAAAACTTCCTGCACCGTTGCGCCGCGCTGCCCAACGACTGGGATGCCTCCTCGATTATCGAGGATCAAGTCAAGAAGATCCGCGAGCAGGTCGGCGACGCCGAGGTGATCTGCGGCCTGTCCGGCGGCGTTGATTCCGCCGTGGCCGCCGCTCTGGTACACAAGGCCATCGGCGACCAGCTCACCTGCGTGTTCGTGGACCACGGCCTGCTGCGCAAGGGCGAAGTCGAGCAGGTCAAGCACGACTTCGTCGCCGCGACCGGCATCCGCCTCATCACCGTCGACGCCGCCGACGACTTCCTCGACGCCCTCGCAGGCGTCTCCGAGCCGGAGCGCAAGCGCAAGATCATCGGCGAGAAGTTCATCCGCACCTTCGAGAAGGCCCAGCGCCAGGTCCTCGAAGAGGCCGGCGCCCGCGGCAAGGAGGTCAAGTTCCTCGTGCAGGGCACGCTCTACCCCGACGTCGTCGAATCCGGCGGCGGCGACGGCGCGGCCAACATCAAGAGCCACCACAACGTCGGCGGCCTGCCCGAGGACATCAAGTTCCAGCTCATCGAACCGCTGCGCACTCTGTTCAAGGATGAGGTGCGCGCCATCGGCACCGAGCTCGGTCTGCCCGACGAAATCGTCTGGCGTCAGCCCTTCCCGGGCCCGGGTCTGGGCATCCGCATCATCGGCGAGATCACCAAGGAGCGCCTCGACCTGCTGCGCGAGGCCGACGCCATCGCCCGCGAGGAACTCTCCAAGGCCGGTCTCGACCGCGACATCTGGCAGTGCCCGGTCGTGCTTCTGGCTGACGTTCACTCTGTCGGCGTCCAAGGCGACGAGCGCACCTACGGCTCGCCGATCGTCCTGCGCCCGGTCAGCTCGGAAGACGCCATGACCGCCGACTGGTCCCGTGTCCCCTACGATGTGCTCGCCACGATCTCCACGCGCATCACCAACGAATGCCGCCAGATCAACCGCGTCGTCCTCGATTGCACCTCCAAGCCGCCGGCGACCATCGAATGGGAGTAAGCCGATAGGGCTTTGACCTGCTCTTTTGAGTGCCGTGGTGTACCGCTGAGTTTCGTTTCGTACGAGAGTCATGGCAAAACCGCCAGCGACGGCAGTGAGTAAAAACGATTTCCTAGCCTCCGTTCCCTCGTTGGAACGGAGGCTTTTTCTTTGCCGTTTTACTCCCTTTCACCTGCGATTTCGCCATTTACTCCCCGTGTTTCAAGACAACAAGGCACGGGGAGGTATTCGAGGGAATGGGAGTAAGGATTTATCCCAAGTGAGTTGACGCGCGGTTTTTGTCCCCGAGGGCGAAACGGGGCCGTTTCGGGGCCCGTGAAACTCAAATCGAACTCAACGGGCATTTTTTGCTGGGCGTTCCAATGTTCCCGTTCCGTGGGATACCCTGATTCTCTCTGTGGTACTGTTTGTGGTGTTTCCTCTGGCTGGCGGTATGCTGACCCGTTCGGCTGTCATCAAGCGGAAGGGGCAGTGTACTTTGAGGAGACTTTCATCCATATGTTTGACAGTGTAACTACCATTGGCTTATTGCTGACGCTGGTGATGATTTTCTCGTTCCAAGGCAATACCATTCTGGAAAAACCTCTGCACATTGTTTTGATTGCGGTACCGCTGATTTTACAGACCTTCCTGATTTTTGCGATTGCGTATATCGCTTGCCGGGTTTTGAAGCTGCCCTACAAGATTGCTGCTCCCGCCGGAATGATTTGTGCTTCCAACTTCTTTGAACTGGCTGTTGCTGTTGCAATCGCCTTGTTTGGAACGACTTCCCCTGCGGCACTGGCAACGACTGTGGGTGTGCTGACAGAAGTTCCCGTGATGCTGTTCCTTGTAAAAAAACGCAAATAAAACGAAAGACTGGTTCAAATATGAGTAAGAAAAAGGTGTCATTTATCTGCGTCCATAATTCCTGCCGCAGTCAGATTGCCGAGGCCTTGGGAAAGCACTTGGCTTCCGATGTGTTTGAAAGCTATTCCGCAGGAACGGAAACAAAACCGCAAATCAATCAGGATGCTGTCCGCATTATGAAAGAACTGTACGGGATTGACATGGAGAAAACCCAGTATTCCAAACTGATCTCGGATATTCCTGCCCCTGATATTGCAATCTCCATGGGGTGCAATGTGGGCTGTCCTTTCATTGGTAGAGCATTTGACGATAACTGGGGATTAGAAGATCCGACCGGAAGCGAAGATCAAGTCTTTGTCGAGATCATTCGAGAGATTGGAAAACGGATTCTACAGTTGAAGCAGTCCCTTATTTGATTGAAATAGCACTCTGCTTGTGGTATAATACAGATGATCCAAACCATTGCTTTTCTGCTGATAACATTGGGCTTGATAATCTTTTGATAACAGGAGTCCGACAACGCCGTATAAGTTGGATAATTGGTATCAAATTGAGCAACTAAGAGTCAAATCCCCTAAACAGTATTGTTTAGAACCAGTTTTACTTTGGCGAGTGGGAGTAAACTGGAGCGGATTTTGCGCAATCGAAATTCCGTCCGTAGAGTGTCGCAGTGTGCCGCCACGTACGAAAAAGCGTAAAGCCACCTGTGATTTTGGGTGAGTAAAAACTATTGAGACCCTCTGGAAACAACGTTTTCAGGGGGTCTCTTTATGCCTTTTGACCTGCAGTTTCAGTCATTTTTACTCTAAAAGCGCGTACACCACGGACATGGCGACACGCAGCGGACGAAGAGTAAAGGATTTTTCGGAGAGTGAACTGTCCCAGTAGTTTGTCCCACCACCCCAAAAACGCCCCTGAAACTCAAGTGAAACTCAATAGGAACGCAAGGGCGTCATCGTGCGAGCACCGCAGCCTGAGCCGCCGATACCAGGCTCGTTTGCGACGCCGTCGCTGCTTGCCTGGATCGTCAACGGCAAGTACGTCATGTCGCTGCCGCTCTACCGCATAGAGACAGACCTCAAGGCGTGCGGCGCGACGATATCGCGCCAGGACATGGCGAACTGGATGATGAACGTGCACGCGCGCTGGCTGGCGAAGGTCCATGAGAGAATGAAGGTCGAGCTGCTGTCGCATGTCAGGATTCATGCCGATGAGACCACGGTTCAGGTCCTGAAAGAGCCGAACCGCGAGGCGAAGAAGAAATCGAGGATGTGGCTGTTCTGCTCGGCGCGCTGCGACGTGCCCGTGTATGTATTCGAATACCACGAGACCCGCAGGAAGGGCGTTGCCCAGGAGTTTCTTGCGGGCTGGTCCGGCACGCTTACCACCGACGGCTACAAACCCTACTTCAATCTCGGCAACCCCAACATCGCCAACACGGCGTGCCTCGTCCACGTGCGCCGCTACTTCGCCCAAATCGTGAAGATCGCCGGCGGCGGCGCCAAGGCGGCGTCTGCGGCCAGCGTTGCGCTCGAGGCAAGGCGCAGGATCGACGCCATGTTTCAAGGTCGACTCCAAGTTCGACGACATGGAGCCGGGTGCCAGGAAGGCCGCCCGCGACGCGGAGCTCCGCCCGCTCATGGAGGACTTCGGGGGGATGGGCGCGGGCCAGTTTCCCCTAGCCTCGCCGAAGCTGGCGCTGCACCGTGCGCTGCAGTACGCCGTGGAGTTCTGGCCCTACGTCATGAACGTGCTCGAAGACGGGCACCTGGAGCTCTCGAACAACGTCGCCGAGCAGGCCCAGCGAATCTTCGTCGTAGGGCGCAAGAACTGGCTCTTCAGCGATGCGCCACGCGGCGCGCGGGCGTCTGCGGCGATATACAGCGTCACCACCACGGCCAAGGCCAACGGGCTCAATCCCAGGCTTTACGTCGAGTGGCTGCTGACCGAGATGCCCAACGCCGGCGAGCTCACCGATGAGGTTGTGGACTCGTTCCTGCCATGGTCGGATAGGGTGCCTGAGTCCTGCAAGCTCGACCCAGCCGCTGCCGAGAAGGCCAAAGAGATGCCTGACGACTTCATAATTAACATCGACCCCGATGCGTTCGACGACGAGATGGCGAACAACGCCGAGGAGGGCCTGTAGCGACATAGCGGCCTAAGGCATACCGCAACGCAAAGATGGAAACGTCCAGGACTTTTCCATCCGTATGCCGGAATGGCCCTGGACGTTTCCTGCTACGCGGTCATTTTGACGCTTACGCTCTAATGCCTCCACCGCTTGTCGCGGGCGGGGTAGACGATCCAGGCGGATGCGTAGCTTGCGATAAGGCAGACAATGACGCAGACGATGCTTGTCTGGAACCCGAATGAGTCATTGATAACGCCCCAGATTACGCTTGCGAAGCCAATGCCGATGTCATTGGCGAGCAGGAACAGGGCGTTTGCGGCGCCCCAGCGCTCTGGCGGGGTGTTCTTTACCGCTACGCTTTGATTAAGTGGCAGGCTTATGCCAGTGGCGAGACCATAGAAGATTCCGGACGCCAGGAAGACAGGTTCCCCGTACGGTGCGGCAAGTAGCATAAGGCAGCAGAGGATGCCGCACGCGACGGCTCCGGTCATTGTTTTGATTGCAGGTACGGTGTCCATGAAATGCTTTGAAATCATGCGAATGATAATCATGCTTACCGCGCTGATGGTGTAGAAGAGACCGGCGTGGGTATAGCCGAGAGTAGTACCGTACAGACCGGCAAAGAAGACGCCAAAGCCAAAAGTGGGGCACATGATCATCTGTGGGATGGCGCCAGGCAATGCGCGCGGCTCGAAGATGTTGAATGAGTCACGCAGGGTTCTCTTGGACACCTGGTCGCCTTCAGGACACTTTTCACTGTTAATTGTTTCGGATGTAGTTACTGTGGTGGAGCTGGGTGCCTGCCCGTCTTTTGAGTCGAGTTCGAGCCGGGTTTCCATTTTGATTCGGTATGCGCTGGAGCTTGGCAGAGTTTGCCATTTACTTTCATAGCGTGCGTTGAGGGCGATTACAAGCCCTGCAAACCCAACCAGGGCAAGGCCGACATAGAGGTTCGTTGAGGGATCGGTTCCTACTAGGTAAAGTGCGAAGGCTGGGCCGATGCTCATGGCGATAGCCTGTCCGAGGCCGTGGTATCCAATGCCTTCGCCGAGCCGTTCTTGCGGTAAGACGCTTGCTGCGGCGGTCGAGGCTGCTGTTGTTGCTGCGCCAAAGCCCACGCCTTGCAGCAAACGGCTGATTGTGAAGAGGGGATGCCCTGAACGACAGCGGACAGTGCTGTTCCTGCTATGAGGATAGCGATGCCGGCGATGATAACGAGTGAGCACTTGCCGTTGTCGATAACAGGGCCGACGAACAGTCGTGCTAACGCGGCGGCAATGGAGAAGACGAGTGCAAGTACGCCGGCAAGGCTCGCACCGTAACCTTGGCCTGCCAGGAAGACGCTGGTTCCACTGTTGAGTCCTTGGCCCATGACGAAGCAACAGAAGGTCAGCGCGATGATAAGCACGAAAATAAGCGACCACAGCTTCGGATGGTCGTCCTTACCGATATTTGGCATGAGAACCCTCCTATGATTCCAATACCCGTATTCTACGTCTGCAAAAAGTGAGATGTAAGCGCCAAAATGACCGCGTCTTAACAACCCGCTGGGCTTGAGGCAGAATCATCGCATCGACTTATCCTAGAAACTGCCTGACGAAGGCGACAGGATGCTTGTCAGCAAGGCGGCAAATCTTAACGAGAGCCAAATCCAAGAGCTTGCAAATCTTCAGCGAGGCGTTGCAGCAATATATCAGAACGAATGGACCGAACCTGTCCTCTGTCACATCGAACCGCATGAACGCGGCCTAGAGTACTCGCCAACACAGAGCAAGCACAGCGCGAAGGACAAGGTTTCTTCTGAAGAGCTTCGCTATCTCAACTCTTGTGTGCTTAATCCGTTCAAGCTCGATGAGCCAAGGGAATACAACTTCTGCGACTGTGTGCACAAGATGGACATACCTGACTCCATGAAGGCACGCTTGATTGAGATGGCAGGGACTCCTCTGTCCTCGAGGAAGCCACTGTTTGAATGGTGTGCTTATAGGTATTTCAATATTGGACGCATCCTCGACGACGCCAGGGATTTATCTGCCGACAGCCTCAAAGAGAGGCTTTGCTCCCATCTGCTTTCAAGCTGGAAATTCGAAGATGACTCCTCACCCGAAAGCTGGGGACCAATCCAATACCTGTTCATTCAGTCGATGTTTAACGCTCATCTCAACGAGCTGAGAAAGAGGGGTACCGGCATCGAGACAACGGAAAAGGCCTCAGCACTCGCCGAAGTATCAGCGGTCTTATCTCAAACAAGGCCGGTGATCTAAATGGCGTTTGAAAATATAGAGCAATTAATGCCGGATACGACCGAAACGAGATTGGCCTTCGAGGAGGCGCAACGCACCGTTGCTGATTGTGCAGATGCCGCATGGCGGGATATTTCTTCCGGCGATGTCCTAACCGCGAGCATTTCAACAGTTCAAGAAGCCGCAGATGACGCCTGGAAAGCATGCGAGCCAACACTCAACGCTGCAGGCGAAACTGTCCGCGATGGCGCAAGGAACGGAGCTTATCTTGGCGGCAGGTTCGTACTTGGAGTTGCCGACGTTGGAGAAAACGCATATGTCGGTGTTCAATCGAATATTGAACTACTGGCCGAAGACGAAGAAGCAGCGGTGAAAACCGCGCAAACACACGCTGTTGACGATGCAGCCAACGCCTGGGGCGACTTCATGGAAGCCGATGAGCAGATACGGGAAATCGGAGACTATGTCGAAACTGGAGGCGAAATCGCCACTGAAGTTGCGCTTGGTGCCGTAGCCGTCACCGCTTCTGCCCCTGCAGCACTCGCTGCTGGGGCTGTACTCGTTCTTGACGAAATGGGAAAGAGCTTGGAAGCCGGCGCTGAAGACGGTGAGATATCTCAGGAGGATATCGTCGGAGAAGTCGTTGCGGGAACTGTTACGGCAGCAACGCTTCTTGCCGGACGAGGTCTAAATAACTTTCTTGCCTCAAAGGCAGCAGAATCGGGCGCAAGCTCACGAATTCTGGATGATGCCGGAAAGGCAATTTACGAAGGCGACCGACTGCTTCCCAATAACGAGTTTGCGATCGACGGCGTGAAGTGTGCAACCGACGATCTCGGGCAGCTTTACCGCGTTGGCGACGACCTCGTTCCGAACATGAGCTATGAGATCAATGGGTATAAATACGTTACCGATGCAATGGGTAGGGTCGAATCGGCCGAAGGCTTCTTACAACTAAAGACCCACGAAGGTCGTTTGACCATCAAGGACACTATCCAGTCAATCGGAAAAGGGTTTGAAGAGCTTTTTGATCAAAGAGGCCATCTGATTGCCGACCGATTCAATGGATCAAATGGCCTTGAGAATATTGTCGCCATGGGCGGCGAGGTTAACCAAAAAGCCTATGCAGCAATCAAGCAAAAATGCGCCGATGCTTTGACTGATGGCGCTGAAGTGTTTTTCAAGGTTGAGCCACTTTATGAGGGCGGGTCATTCAGGCCTAGCTCGTTTGCTATCACGGACATTATTGACGGCGAAGAGACGGTTACGTTTCTTCTTAACACTGCAAAGGAAATGTAATGAGTGAAAAGAAGATGCTACAAGGGATAGCTTCAATTCTTGAGGAAACCCTCCCCGAAGACTGGAGCAAGGTCGTGTTTTACGCCGAGTACGCCGAGGGTGCGTTCTCTATTGAGTATTACGTTGCTGGCAGCGGAAAAGACGACTTCGTTAAATGCTTTGACCAAAAAGGCGTTTCGAGGGCATCCTTGATGAAAAACTTTATGGCTATCAACAAGTTCATTGAACCTGAAAGGGCCGCGCTTAAGCCCGAAAAGAGATGGGGATCGATGACGCTTATTCTCCATTCCAACGGCAAGTTCAAAGTTGATTACGACTACTCCGACATGACAGAAAACGCTTACGCCCGAAAGAAGGCCTGGAAAAAGAAATATCTCGCCTAGCAACGAACGGTCTGGGAAATCACCGCAAAGCCACCCGTGCATACTCTTCGAGCGCACGCGTCGTCGGCAACGTTTCAACCAGCGCGTTTTTGGGAGCCATGCAAACCCCTGTTCAACATTCCTCGGGAGTAATTGCTCTCTATGACGAATGGGATTCCCCATCGGGGAATCCCATTTTTTGTTGCCGACGACGTCCGGTATAATTTTTCCGTTTACGACGTCGTTCGGAAAGGGATGCCGACCTCTATGCGCCAGGGATTCGACAACGAAAAATACATCGAGCTGCAAGCCGCCAACATCAGAAAGCGCATCGCGCAATTCGGCGGCAAACTCTATCTGGAATTCGGAGGCAAGCTCTTCGACGACTACCACGCCTCGCGCGTGCTGCCCGGCTTTGAGCCGGACACCAAGTTCCGCATGTTGGAAAGTCTGGTGGACGATGTGGAAATCGTCATCGCCATCAACGCCAACCATATCGAAAAAGGCAAGACCCGCGGCGACCTCGGTATCCCCTACGACGAGGACGTGCTGCGACTCATCGACGTGTTCCGTTCCCGCGGCTTCCTCGTCGGCTCCGTAGTGCTCACCCAATACGCCAATCAGCCCGCCGCCGACGCCTACCGCCACCGCCTCGAGCAACTCGGCGTCACCTGCCGCCTGCACTACCCGATCGCCGGATACCCGCACGACATCGAACGCATCGTTTCAGACGACGGATACGGCAAGAACGAGTACATCGAGACCACCCGGCCGCTCGTCGTGGTCACCGCGCCCGGCCCTGGCTCCGGCAAACTCGCCACGTGCCTGAGCCAGCTCTACCACGAGCACCAGCGCGGCATCGACGCCGGCTATGCCAAATACGAGACGTTCCCCATCTGGAATCTTCCGCTCAACCATCCGGTCAACATCGCGTACGAGGCTGCCACCGTCGACCTCGACGATGCCAATATCATCGACCCGTTCCATCTGGAGGCGTACGGCGAGACCACCGTCAACTACAACCGCGACGTCGAAGCATTCCCCGTGCTCAAAGCCATGATGGAGCGCATCATGGGCGAAAGCCCCTATCAGAGCCCCACCGATATGGGCGTCAACATGGCCGGATACGCCATTGTGGACGACGATGCCTGCCGCGATGCCGCGCGTCTGGAAATCGTGCGCCGCTACTTCGCCGCCGCCGTGCACTTGAAGCGCACCGGCACTGGCGAGGAACAGGTGGAGCGGCTGCGCTCCATCATGAACCGGGCCGGCGTGACCCCCGATCTTTCTCCCGCCCGCGCCGTGGCCCTTGAGAAGGAAGCCGCCACCGGTGCCCCGGCTGGTGCCATGGTGCTGCCCGATGGCCATGTGGTCACCGGCAAAACCGGCGACCTGTTGGGCGCGGCCAGCGCGCTGCTGATGCACGCGCTCAAGGCCGTCACCGGTGTTGACGAAACCATTCCGGTAATCGACGATGCCGCCATCGAACCCATCTGTCGGCTGAAAACCGAGCATCTCAACAGCGTGAACCGACGCTTGCACTCGGATGAGACGCTGATTGCATTGTCAATCACCAGCGCCACCAGTCCTGTGGCCGCTCGCGTCATCGACGGGCTCAAACAGTTGCGGGGCTGCGACGCCTTCTTCTCCGTTATCATCTCATCCACGGACGAGGCGCTGTATCGCAAACTCGGCATCAACGTGTGCTGCGAACCGAAGTACGAACGGGTGAGTCTGTATCACCGGTAAGCGCCACCGATAAGCGCGGTATGCCGCGAATCGTCAAGCCGGTAATCATGCAGCATGCGGCCTGACGATTCGCTGCTGTCGCATTGTCTCTCCCCTCGGCCATGCTGGGCTTGTTTTCCGTTTGTTGGAGAGAACGGGGAATGCCATCAGCACTACGGAAAGAGAAGGATTATCCGTGAAGCGGTTCGTGGGTTTAGACGGTATTAAAGGACTAGCGCTGATAGCCATTGTGCTGTACCACTGCATGCAGCAACGGCTGCCAGGCGGATTCTACGGAGTCGACGTGTTCTTCACCGTCTCTGGATTCCTGATTGCCGCCAGTTTGATTCGTTCTCTGGCGAAAACCGGATCGCTGAATCTCGTGCGATATATTCCCAAGCGTGCAGTACGTCTCTATCCGGCGCTGTTTCTGCTGATTCCGGTCATCGTCTCCGTCGGCTGGCTGTTCGATCACGACATTCTAGTTTCCATCCGCGACCAAGTCATCACCGTGCTGCTGGGCTGCTACAACTGGTACGCCATTGCCGGAGGCCAAAGCTATTTCGACCAAATGAACCCGCAGGTGTTTCGCCATCTGTGGTTCATTGGCGTGCTCATGCAGTTCTACGTCATCGTGCCGTTCATCGTCTGGCTGATGTGGAAGCTCCGCCAGACGAAACTGTCTTCACTCATCCCACTGGGACTCGCGGCGTTCAGCAGTATCGCCATGTGGGTGATGTATGTGCCCAAAGGCGACCCCACCCGCGTCTACTTCGGCACCGATACCCACAGCATGGGCCTGATGCTGGGTGTGGCTCTCGCCTGGTGGGTCACCGCTCCTCAGTTGGGCCACGCTCGCCAGAGGGCTGTGCCGATGCCCCGCACCATTAGCTCGAGCGCTTCGGCAGCCGCACATCGGGCTCCGTTACCTCAGATTCCCGTGGAGCATCGCATCTGGAATGCGGCGGCACCGGTATTGGCGTTCCTCAGCCTGATTGCCTTGGTCACCATGGCGGTTATCGGCAAACAGGATGCATTCGCCTTCCGCGGTGGCATCATATTGTCCAGCTTGTTGTCCGTGCTGCTGATTGCCGGTACCATCTCCGACGATTCCTGGATGCAAAGCCTCATGGTGTTCAAGCCATTGGCCTCCCTCGGCAAGTATTCGTACGGCATCTACCTGTGGCACTGGCCGTTGTGGATTCTTTCCAGCGCCCTTGCCCCGAAGATCTTCAAGGCAGTAGGGCCTTGGCCTCTCATCATGACCGCGTTGCTCACCGCCATTGCGGTGATGATTTCCTGGCTGATGGTGGAGAAACCGGCGGCAACGCACTCGGCGGTATCCGTCGTGGTGCCCCTTCGCACGAACAAGAAGAATCATGTGGCCCGGGTTATTGCCGTTGACGTTATCCTGGTGCTGTCGTTGGCCGGCTGCGTGCAGGGCATTGCTCATGCACCTGCGAAAACCGCCATGCAGATCCAGCTGGAGCAACAGGCCGCACAACTGGAACGTATGCAGAAAACCGAACACGTGCTGCTGCGCCATGCCGTGCCGGCACCGCCCAAGCCCAAGCATGAGATGCCCACCGGCGATCAGATTACCGCCATAGGCGATTCGGTGATGCTGGCCTCATCACAGGGCCTTTCGGAAGTCTTCCCCGGCATTCAGACCGACGCGAGCGTTTCCCGCTCCATCATGGTCGCCCCCGAACTCATCGGCAACGCTCTGTCCGCCGGCAGTCTGCGGCAGTGGGTGTTGATCGGCCTTGGCACCAATTCGGCAATCACCCCTGATCAGTTGGACCAGATTCGTAATATGATCGGCCCCGACCGCGTGCTGGTACTGGTCAATGCCCACGGAGACCGTACGTGGATTCCACCTACCAACCAGGTGCTTGCCGACTATGCGGCCGCACATCCAGACAATGTGGTGCTGGTGGATTGGGATGCCACAGCCAACGCGAACGCGCAGGTGCTCGGCTCCGACGGCATCCACCCGAGCATGGATAGCGATATCTATGCAAAGGCGGTCAAACAGGCCATCGAACAATGGATCGCAAGCGGCAGGTGAACGGCAGGCAACGCTGAGTTGTCCAACCAGTCGTGAAGAACGGCTATGCTGAAGACTGCATCAACGAGACCACACGTTGGGAGACATGGTGAGCGCAATCCTTGAAGGGAAGCCCGATAAGAATCTTATTCTCGTTACGGGAAGGATTCATCCGAAGTTGGCTGAGGATGTCGCCGAGCAGCTCGGCATCGACGTCCTTGAAACCACCGCATACGATTTCGCCAACGGCGAGATGTACGTGCGCTACACTGAATCGGTGCGTGGCGCCGATGTGTTCGTGCTGCAAAGCCACTACAAGCCCATCAACAAGGCGATCATGGAGCAGCTCATCATGATCGACGCATTGAAGCGCGCCTCGGCCCGTTCCATTACTGCGGTCTGCCCGTTGCTCGGCTACTCCCGTCAGGACAAGAAGCACCGCGGCCGCGAGCCCATCTCCTGCCGTCTGGTGTTCGACCTGCTGAAGACCGCCGGTGCCGACCGCATCATGTCGGTCGATCTGCATGCCGCGCAGTCCCAAGGCTTCTTCGACGGCCCGGTCGATCATCTGGTGGCCATGCCAGTGCTGGTCGACTACATCCGTGATCGTTTCCAGGGCCATCTCGACAACGTCGCCGTCGTCTCCCCCGACGCCGGCCGCATTCGCGTGGCCGAGCAGTGGGCGCAGCGTCTCGGCGGCGGTCCGCTCGCTTTCGTGCACAAGACGCGCGACATCACCCGCCCGAACCAGGCGGTCGCCAACCGTGTGGTCGGCGACGTCGCCGGCAAGGACTGCGTGCTTGTCGATGACCTGATCGACACCGCCGGTACCATCGCGGGCGCATGCCACGTGCTGCAGGACGCGGGAGCCAAGTCGGTGACCGTGGTCGCCACGCATGGCGTGCTCTCCGGCCCGGCCATCGAGCGACTCAAGAACTGCGGTGCGCGCGAGGTCGTGCTGACCGACACCGTGCCGATTCCCGAGGAAAAGCGCTGGGATGGCTTGACCGTCCTGTCGATCGCCCCGCTGCTGGCCAGCGCCATCCGCGCCGTATTCGAGGACGGCTCGGTCGCCGAACTGTTCGACACCTACCCCGAGCACCACGGTCAAGGCTTCCTGTTCGCCTGATCACGTGCGTGTTTGTTCGTGGAAAGCACACGATGCGAGACGCGACATGGCGTAGCCTTTCGGTAAATACCGACAGTATGGTATAAATGAACACTTGTGGGCCGAAAGCCCACGACTCCCCCATGGTGTAATGGCAGCACACGGGTCTTTGGAACCCTTTGTCTTGGTTCGAGTCCAGGTGGGGGAACGGCTGACGGCCGCTCGACATCCGGGCGGCCGTCTATTGTTTTGAGGTGTTTCCACCCTCAATAGACATTCCGATCGAAGGGAATACGTCAGTTATGGCATTATCCGCAGCCATCGTCCTCGCCGCCGGCGAGGGTACCCGCATGCGTTCCAACAAGCCGAAGGTGCTGCATGCTTTTGCAGGCAAGACCTTCCTGAACAGGGTCATGGATTCGGTGGCCGCCCTGAATCCCGACACGTTGGCCGTGGTCGTGCACTTCCAGGCCGAGCGCGTCGCCGAAGCCGCCCGCTCCTATGACGAGCAGGTCACCATTGTGAACCAGGACGACATTCCCGGTACCGGCCGCGCCGTGCAGTGCGCAATGGCGCAGCTCACCGAGGCTGGCAAGGTCGATGGCCCGGTGCTGATCGCCGCCTCCGACATGCCGCTGCTCGACAGCGAGACGCTGCACCGTCTGGTCGAATTCCACACCGCCTCCGGCAACGGCGCCACTGTGCTCACCACCATCCTCGATGACCCGACCGGCTACGGCCGCATCATCCGCGATCGCGAAGGCAACGTGCTGCGCATCGTTGAACAGAAAGACGCCAACCGCAGCGAACTCGCCGTGCAGGAAGTGAACACCTCAGTCTACGTGTTCGAGGCTTCCGTGCTTACCGAGGCAATCGCCGGACTGAAGTCGAACAACGCGCAGGGTGAGTTCTATCTGACCGACGCGCTGGAAACCGCCAAGGCCGCTGGCAAGGTCGGCGCGTTCGCCGCTCCGGATCCGCTCACCGTCGAAGGCGTGAACGACCGCGTGCAGCTGGCCGCGCTGTCCAAGACCTACAACCGCCGCGTCTGCGAGCGCTGGATGCGCGACGGCGTGACCATTCTTGACCCGGAAACCACCTGGATCGAGGACGATGTCCAAATCGGCCGCGACGCCACCATCCTGCCCGGCTCCTTCCTGCAAGGCCACACGGTGGTCGGCGAGGACGCCATCGTCGGCCCGTACACCACCCTGATCGACGCAACCGTGGACGAAGGTGCCGTGGTCGAGCGTTCCCGCGTACAGGAATCGCACATCGGCGCACGCACGAACATCGGCCCGTGGACCTACCTGCGCCCGGGCAACGAGTTCGGCGAGGATGCCAAGGCCGGCGCGTTCGTCGAAATGAAGAAGGCGCACATCGGCAACGGCACCAAGGTGCCGCACCTGAGCTACGTGGGCGACGCCCAGCTTGGCGACCACACCAACATCGGCGGCGGCACCATTACCGCCAACTATGACGGCGTGCACAAGAACCGCACCACCATCGGCTCCGGCTGCCACGTGGGTGCCGGCAACCTGTTCGTGGCCCCGGTTGAAGTGGGCGACAACGTGACCACCGGCGCCGGTTCCGTGGTGCGCCACGCCGTGCCGAGCGACACGATGGTCTACTCCGAGAATACGCAACACAACGTCGAGGGCTGGAAGCCCGCCTGGGAGCGCTGAACCATGCCCGCACTTCAGGATTCCATCAACGCCGTCCGCGTGGCCGCCGAGGCCGCGGACCGTATCAAAGCCACCGACATCGTGGCCTTCGACGTAGCCGACCTGCTCGGCATCACCGACATCATGATGATCGCCGGCGCCTCCAACGAGCGTCAGGTACTGGCCGTGGCCGAGGAAATCGAAAAGGACCTGTTCCTTAAGTGCTCCGGCCGTCAGCCGCGCTCTCGCGAGGGCCTGACCGAGGGCCAGTGGGTGCTGCTTGACTACGGTGATTTCGTGATTCATGTCATGCACGAGGAATCGCGCGAATTCTACGGGCTCGAACGACTCTGGCGCGACTGCCCGGCCATCGATCTTGAACTCGCACACCCGGAAACGGCGGAGCATGCGGAAGATGCTGCCGTCACCACCGCGTAACGTGCGAATCACATAACGCTGATATTCGCTGATATTCGCGTGTCGGGCTGCCTGTTGCCAAACATCATTGACGGCATCAGGCAGCCCTCCCCTTTTTCCTGTTTCCTCACTGGAACCGAAAGGATCGTCACTATGACCAATCATGTTCGTTCCGTTTTCCTTATCCGTCATGGACGCACCTCCTACAACGCCGCTCACAAGCTCCAAGGCCAGGTCGACATTCCGCTGGACGCCGTGGGTGAATGGCAGGTCAAGCAGACCGCCGCGGCCTTGAAAAGGCTGTACGTCGATCGTCGGCAGGAAATCAACCACCGGTTCATTGTCTGCTCCGATTTGAAGCGTGCGCACGCCACCGCGCAAGCTTTCGCCGACGTATTGGGTGGAATCGAGCCCGTCGATGATCGTCGCGTCCGTGAACGCAGCTTCGGTGATTGGGATGGCCATGCCGTGGCCGAACTGGCCGAACGCTACCCCGAGGACTTCCGTTCCTGGATGGAGTCTCGGGGCGGCGAGCTGAAGTATGGTGCCGAGCCCAAGGAAGCTGTGGGCAAGCGCGGCGTAGAGGCTCTTGAGGACTGGTCCACGCGTGCCGGAGACGACACGGACCTGTTCGTGTTCTCGCACGGCGCATGGATTGCGCAGACATTGCAGACCCTGTTGGGCATTTCTGCAATCGATCCGACCTTTTCTACGGTGGTTTCATTGCGTAATGCGCACTGGGTGCGCTTGGTGCCGATGGACAATCCCGATGGCACTGTGCGCTGGCGTCTGCTGGACTACAATCACGGTCCGGCCATCGCCGACACCGACGAGTGGGAACGCGAACGCTGATCGTGTCACGGCTCCCCTGCTGAGCCAACAGGTTCAGTGTATTCGAAAAACCGTTCAAGCAGTAATTGAATAACCCAATGCCTGAATAATGGCGGAAACAAGCCAAAAAGTGTCGCCAAATCCCACTTTTGCCATTTGGCGACACGCCGGCTTTTGCCAGAATCGACATCTCGTCGTAATGTATACGAGGTCCAAACAACGGGCCAACAATTGAAAACGGGGCTATAGCGCAGCTGGTAGCGCATCTCCATGGCATGGAGAGGGTCGGGGGTTCGAATCCCCCTAGCTCCACGACGAAGCCATCAAATCAGGCGATATGGTGGTTTCTCCGCTGGTTCATGGCGGGTCTTGCGACTCCCATGAATCGGATAGCTTCACTCGGGGCTATAGCGCAGCTGGTAGCGCATCTCCATGGCATGGAGAGGGTCGGGGGTTCGAATCCCCCTAGCTCCACAATCAAGGCCGGTGCTTCATGCACCGGCCTTTCTCGTTTTCTGGCCTATCGGCCGACTTTTGCGCAACATTCCCCGGAAAGCGTCGCCAAGGGGACGCTCTTCCGATTGGCGCGACACCGGCGTGAGCGATAACAGTAATCGCCACTACAATGAGGTGTGGTCCCTATCGTGTTGATTATCAAAGGAGACAAAAACATCGTGACCGTCACCCGTGTATATATCGCCAGCCCTGAAGGCGCCAATGGCCGCAACGTCGTCGCTTACGGCATGCTCAACGCATTGACTTCCAAGTACAAGACCATGGTGTTCCGCCCTGCTGTGTCCAACCATGACGAATTCACCCCGATCCTGCTCGCCGCCTCCAATGCCGGACTCGGCGTGGCCCTGTCCACCGGCCTCGATGTGCACAAGGTGCGCGAGGATAAGGACACCGCCCGTGGCGATATCGTCGGCGCGTTCAACGATGCCATGGACGTTTCCCGCGCGGACGCCGCCCTGATCGTGGGCACCGACAAGTCCCACGTCAACGATCCGACCAGCTATGAATTCGACGCGAATGTCGCCGCTGATCTGAAGGCCGGCGTGTTCCTAGCCGTGTGCACCATCGACCGTTGGCCGCACGAGCTCGACGAGACCGTCAAGCTGTCCATCGAGGGCATGGAGGCCGCTGGCAACAAGGTGCTCGGCATCTTCGTGACCGGATGCGAGCCGCGCCACGCTTTCTCCGTTAAGGAGACCCTCGCCAAGTACGGCCTGCCGGTCTGGACTCTGCCGCAGGTGCCGTTCACCGATGAATCCACCAAGGATCTGGCGCTGGAGACCTTCCGTAAGAACGCTCCCACCGATGAAGTGCTCGCCGCGCTCGATGTGGACGTCACCGCGCCCATCACCCCGTACGCCTTCCAGTTCGGCCTGCTCGGCAAGGCCAAGAGCAACAAGAAGACCATCGTGCTGCCCGAAGGCGAGGAGGACCGCATCATCAAGGCGGCCGACTACCTGCTTGAGCGCGAGATCGTGAACCTCATCATCGTGGGCAACAAGGACGCCATTCTGGCTCGCGGCAAGGAACTGGGCCTGAACTACTTGGAGCGCGCCCGCTTCCAGGCTATGGACGACGAGAACGTGTTGAAGCCCATGGTCGCCAAGCTGTGCGAGTTGCGTGCCAAGAAGGGCATGACCGAGGAGCAGGCCCGCAAGCAGCTGGCCGACGCCAGCTACTTCGGCACCATGCTCGTGGTGCTCGGCTACGCCGACGGCCTGGTCTCCGGCTCCGTGAACTCCACCGCCAACACCGTGCGCCCGGCCCTGCAGGTCATCAAGACCAAGCCCGGCCAGAAGCTGGTCTCCGGCGCATTTCTCATGTGCTTCAAGGACCATGTGGCCGTGTTCTCCGACTGCGCCATCAACCTCAACCCGGATGCCGAGCAGCTTTCCGAAATCGCGTTGCAGTCCGCCGAGACCGCACGTGCCTTCGGCATCGACCCGAAGGTCGGTATGCTCTCCTACTCCACCCTCGGCTCCGGCAAGGGACCGGACGTGGACATGGTCGAGGAAGCCACCAAGCTGCTCAAGGAGAAGGCTCCGGATCTGCCGGTGGTCGGTTCCATCCAGTTCGACGCCGCCTGGTCCCCCACCGTAGCCGCCACCAAGGCCAAGGGCAACGATGTGGCCGGACACGTCAACGTGTTCGTCTTCCCGGACCTGTGCGCCGGCAACATCGGCTACAAAGCCGTGCAGCGCTCCTCCGGCGCCTTGGCCATCGGCCCGGTGCTGCAGGGTCTCAACAAGCCGGTAAACGACCTGTCCCGTGGTGCTCTGGTGCAGGACATCATCAACACCATCGCCCTCACCGCCATCGAAGCGCAGTGAGCCCGGCTTAGCTCCCGGTGGCTCCCGCCAGCGGGAGCCACCGTAATGCTTATTTTGTAGCAAGCAACGAGTAATCTAATCAACGGTAACCCGTGTCTCACGGGAACATTCAATCACAATGGAGGATGCCCACAATGGCGAAAACCGTCCTTGTCATCAATTCCGGCTCCAGCTCGATCAAGTACCAGCTGGTTGATCTCGAATCCGGCGAAGGCCTCGCTTCCGGCCTCGTCGAGAAGATCGGTGAGCCGGTCGACGGCCACTACAAGCACGAGTACAACGGCGAAAAGCACGAGCTTGAAGAGCCGATTCACGACCACGAGCAGGGTCTGAAGCGCGTGCTCGGCTTCTTCGAGGAGTACGGCCCGAACCTGTCTGAGGCTGGCATTGTCGCCGTCGGCCACCGTGTGGTGCAGGGTGGCTCCATCTTCCCGAAGCCGGCCCTCGTGACCAACAAGACCATCAACCAGGTCAAGGATCTGGCTGTGCTCGCCCCGCTGCACAACGGCCCGGAGGCCAAGGGCGCCGAAGTCATGCGCTCCCTGCTGCCGGACGTTCCGCAGATCTTCGTCTTCGATTCCTCCTTCTTCTTCCAGCTGCCGAAGGCCGCCAGCACCTACGCGCTGAACAAGGAAATCGCCGATCAGTACCACATCCGCCGCTACGGCGCCCACGGCACCTCCCACGAGTACATCTCCTCCGTGGTGCCGGACGTCGTCGGCAAGCCGGCTGAAGGCCTGAAGCAGATCGTTTTGCACATCGGCAACGGCGCTTCCGCTTCCGCTGAGGTCTCCGGCAAGCCGGTTGAGACCTCCATGGGTCTGACCCCGCTTGAGGGCCTGATGATGGGTGGCCGTACCGGTGACATCGACCCGGCTGTGGTCTTCCACCTGATTCGCAACGCCCACATGAACGTGGACGAGCTTGACGCCCTGTTCAACAAGCGTTCCGGCATGATGGGCATGACCGGCTATGGCGATTTGCGTGAGGTTCACCGTCTGGTGTCCGAGGGCAATGAGGACGCCAAGCTGGCTCTGGATGTCTACGTGCACCGCATCGTCAGCTACATCGGCAACTACACCTACCAGATGGGTGGCTGCGACGTGATCACCTTCACCGCTGGCGTGGGCGAGAACGACGACGTGGTCCGCAAGATGGTGTGCGACAAGCTCGCTCCGTTCGGCGTCAAGCTGGACGAGGAGAAGAACGCCACCCGCTCCAAGGAACCGCGCATCATCTCCACTCCGGACTCCTCCGTGATCATCGCCGTGATTCCGACGAACGAAGAGCTGGCCATCGCCCGCAAGTCCGCCGCAATCGCCGAAGCCGGCACCGACACCTACGGCAACACCTTCGCCAAGTAAGTAACCGCCGTTAGGCATCTCACCAATCTCTAGTTGCAACACTATGGGGGCTGATTCCGATTGGAATCAGCCCCCATTCGTATATGGTCATGAGACCCCTACCCCTGCGTCATACTCCCCCTCAGTCGCCTCCGGCGGACTGAGGGGGGGTCCACCAGAACACAGGACCCCTTACTGCCTCAGCATGCCGCTCCACATACCGACGAAATCAGGCAAGGTCTTGCGCGTGGTGGCCACGTTGATGACCTCGATATCGGGAATACGCAGCCCCAGCATCGCGGCGAACGTGGCCATACGGTGATCAGCATAGGTTTCCATCACGGCACCGTGCAACGTCTCCGCCGGCACCGGTTCGATACGCAATCCATCAGGCAATTCCTCAGCCGCTCCCCCAACACGACGAATCTCGTTGACCAATGCCTCCAGACGATTCGTTTCGTGGCCGCGCAAGTGACCAATACCAACCATGTCTGTCGACTTATCAGCAAACACCAGAATCGCCGCCAACGAGGGCGCAATCTCCCCGGCCGCCGTCAAATCGAACGTACCCAGCCCATGCACGGTGCCGTCACCGGTCACCTCGCAATAGCGCACGCCATCGATTGTCGGAAACGATACTTTGGCACCCATCTGTTCCAGATAGCCCGGCAACAAACCACCCGGCTGGGTGGTGGTCTCAGGCCAATGAGGCACCCGGACCGTGCCGCCGGCGATCAATGCCGCGCCGAGGAATGGCGCCGCGTTCGACAGGTCGGGCTCAACGGTCACCTTGCTCGGCAGTTGCATTGCGCGCGGTTCAACCGTCCATGTGCGGGCGGATTCGTCGGCCTCAACCGCACCGCCGGCACCGGTCACATCAGCCACAGTCATGCGAATGTGCGGTAGGCTCGGGGTCTTCTCCCCCGTGTGCGCGAGGTGCAGACCGCTAGGCAGTTTGGAACTAATCAGCAACAGGCCGGAGATGAACTGGGAAGAACCGGACGAATCGATGCTGACCTGCGCCTGGGCAGACGGCAAGGTTGCAGGCGGCGTAATAGTGAACGGCAGACGGCCAACCTCGCCGTGGTAATCAACCGTTGCACCCAGCTGTTCCAAACCGTCAAGCACCGGCTTCATCGGGCGTGCATAAGCCTGTTCGTCGCCATCAAAATTCACTGGGCCATCTGCAAACAGGGCAAGGCCGGGCACGAAACGCATCACCGTGCCGGCCAGTCCGCAGAACACATTGACGTTGCCATGGAATCGGCCGGATACGGGAGGAGTAACCGTTACGGTGGTGTCGGTTGCGGAATCCACGTCGCAGCGGACACCGAGGGCTTCGAGGGCACCCATCATAAGGTCCGTGTCGCGCGAACGCAGCAGGCCAATCAGAGTAACGGGCTTGCTGCCGAGGGCGGCGAGAATCAGGTAGCGGTTGGATAGGGACTTGCTGCCCGGCACCGTTACCGTAGCGTTCAACGGCTGTGTGGCGAGCGGGGCAGGCCAGAGATTCGTGAGTCGTTCAGTCATAAGGCCAAATCTATCAAACAAATTATTCACCGGTCGGCAGCGATGCGGGATTCGATCTGCTGTTCAGGTGCGGAAGACGGCTGCTCAAAACCGCCTTCGATGGCCTGCGCGTGCAACAACTGAGCGGCCGCGCGATCGGCCTCGATGGCGGCGATCTGGCGCGAGAACACGATGAACCAGCCGAGGAACGCCAGACCAGCCAACGCCTCCACATTGGTGAGGGTGTTGTGACCCATCATCATATTGACCCAGAATGCAGCGCATACGAGCGCGGTCAGGTCGGAGGCCACCATCACTGCTTTGGACAGGAGTGGCGCAAGCCACGGCAGGAGCACGAACAGCAGCAGCATGACGAACGGCAGGCCTTTGGCGCATATATTGTGCAAGAGATTGTGTGGCGTGTACCGAAACACGCCGATGCCGATGAATGCCAGGCCGGCCACCATCAGCAGGAAGGACAGAATGGAGATGCGCAGCATGAAATGTGGGATTTCGTAGCCGCGATTCGGATCTCTGTTGGTGCGGTCGTGCCAGAGGCGCTGTAGCCGTTCGGTGGTCACCAGTTCGGAGATGGCGAAGTAGCTGACGATGATGATGCATGTGCCGGCAAGAATCAGCGTGGAGTTGAACATACGGGCCGCAAACGTGGTTCTGTCGCCGAGCTGCGAAAAGTTGTTGTGATACCAGTATGGGTCGTCGGTGGTCATGCCGGCGGTGACCACGCCGGAGATGACGAAGAACGGCAACAGACTGGCAATAGTTTTGGCGTTCATCATCTCCGCCTGTACAAAGGTCATGTACCCCACCACGCCGGCGAAGGCGGCGCAGACGCTGGAGATATAGCCGGAGAAGATGGCATTGCCCATCATGTCGTTGGCCGCACCGATGAGTGCAAAAGACGACAGGAAAATGGTCGAGGCATACACCACCGAAAGGGCGACGATTTCGAAAATGCGACGAATCGGTGCAAACCAACCATGTTTGAGGTTCAATGAACGTGATTTGCGCGCATAGCCAATAATGAAGGAAATGACGCCGCATGCCGCCACGATGCCCGAACATACCATGAATCGGCGTTGCGTCAGCTGCCAGATGGCCGGCGCGTATTCCATGTACAGGTTCATCGATACCGCGCCAACGACGGCGCAAATCAAGAAGGAGATGAGTCCGGAGGTTTCTGCACGCTGATGACGTCCCATGCCGGGCCTCCCCTATCTATTCGATGCCGCGTTATCTTTCAACAACAAACAAAACTCCCCCCGAGGACAACGCTTTACTAGCAAGCCAGCGGGATTTGGCTGTCGCCATTCTACTGAAAATCTGAAACACTACAAAAAAACGATTATGTACGGGCTTCTTAGCCTTTGCGACTATCGTTACCGCCTTGCCGAGTACCGTTGTTCATGCAGAAAGAAAGCAGTATTGGACACAATCGAATGAGCGTGTCAGTATCGTTGAAAAAGTAATGAATGACGGTTCTATCGGTTCAACCTTTAAGGGACGAACCAGCCGCGGTACCATGGCGCTGATGCATGACTATGCCGAGCTCATCAATGAATTACGTCCGACAGCAGAGCAATTCACCGAGATCGAGCAATACTGGGTCAAACGAATTCAGGCGTTCTTCACCAGCAAACCATTCAAGCTGGAGTCCGACAACTCGCTTTCCGTTGATGCGGCCGTGGAACATCTGCTGCGGCAGGCAGCGCAGCGGCGAAGGGAGAATCCGGGCACCATGTACGTCGGCACCGTCCTGCAGCATCTCGTCGCGGCAAAGCTCACCATCGTTGCTCCGGAAGTGGAAATCAACGGCGCGTCCGTTGCTGATGATCCGAGTCCGCGGCTTCCAACGGTGAGGCCGCGGACCGTCTCACAAAACCGTCCGCGGCTCCGCCCTCCTGTTTCGTCGCAACTGACTACACCGACGGGTTCGGGCGCTTCGTCACGAAAACGCCATTGCGATGCACCGTATACGCGCCGCCGTCACTGCCCCGTTCCGCCCGGAACAGGACGATCGGCTCCCCTGCGATGTCGCGCAGTTCGACATCCGATCTGCCACGTGTCAGATAGAAGTCGAATATGGCGTCGTCGGATTGACGCACGGTGTGCAGAACGTCAGAGGTCACGCCGCTGGCGGGCGACCGCAGGTTGGCTTCCGGCTGCCGGCCATCCTGCGGCTGCGCGGCAAGCCAGCCTCCCACGAATCGCGTCAGATCGCTCACGCCCAGATCGCAGCCGAGGAAATACGCCTCCCCTTCGCCGTACGTGTTGCGGGTGATCGCGGCCATGCCGTCAAGCTCCCACTCATCCGCTTCTTCGCCGGCATACGAGGCAAGCACCTGCACATGCGGTCCGGCGACGGTCACGTCACCGAGCTTGTCGATGACGCGATCGAGCCAGTCGAAATCCCAATGGTCTTCGATGGGCTGGAGGCGATCTCAGCTGAAGATGGCAAGGGCCACGGTGTTGACGCCGGCCTGGCCCATCAGGCGGATGTCGTCATCCCAGATTTCCTCCGGCCATTGGTCGGGACTATAGTCGCCACCGAAAGCGATGTCGCGTCCGTCCGCGGTCAGCAGTTTTGGCCATACGAAGTCACGTCATGCACGCACGGTTATCTCCTTTGGCAGGCGGCGCAGGGCCACGGCCCATATCGGATACCAGCTGATAGACACTCCTGGCCGATAGTCGACACGCCGCCGGTTCCGGCCCCACTGCCGGAACCGACATGGGTATGTTCATGACCGCCGACCGCAGGAACGAACAGGCCCGTCCGCCACGGACCGCATCTTGCGGTTCAGGCGGACGGGCCTTATGGGAGGGATGGGAACGGGAGATCAGTTCTTAATAACTGCCTGCGCCTCATCGTCGACGATCTCGCCGGAAGCGAGCTTGGCTTCGAGCTCCTCAACGATCTGCGCATGCATCTTCTCATCGATCTTGACCTTGAACCAGAACACGACGAGGCTGAGGATGATGAGAACAAGCGGGACGTAGAAGGCGAAGGTCTTGAACGTGGCGATGTTGGACGCGGTCATGTCGGCTGCCGTGGCATGACCGGTCATGCCAGCCGCGAGGGCAACGGCACCGACCGCACCGTTGGACATCGCGCCGCCGATCTTGTCGAGCATGGGACGCACCGACAAGGTGACCGCCTCGTTGCGCCTGCCGTTCTTCAGCTGGCCGTACTCGATGGAGTCGGTCAGCGACAGAATCGCGGTCATCTGGATGAACTGCGCAGGCACATAGAAGAAGATCAGGGCGACGATGACGACCGGCAGGTTGCTGGAGAACAGGGCGAGCATCGTGTAGCCGATGATCATGGAGACCATGCCGCCGGTGAACAGGTAGCGACGGGGAATCCAGCGGTTGAGAATCGGGTACAGCGGCGCCATGATGAATCCGGCGATCAGCGGGATGATGCCGGTGATGGAGAAGGCGGCAGGCTCGTCAAGCACGAACACGAAGAGGTAGTACATCACACCGGTCGTGATGACGTTTGCGATGGCGTACAGCAGGTAGGACAGGGCGACCCACAGCAGCTGGTCGTTCTGGAACAGCGCCTTGAACGCCTCGAACGGGTTGCCGTTCTTCTGGGCCTTGGCACGCAGCGCGCTGGTGCTTTCCTTGGTGCCAAAGGCGACGGTCCAGGCGGTAATCAGGCCGAGGAGCGCGACGATGAAGCCGAAGGAGGTCCATCCGGCCTGGCCCTGGCCCTTGGCGCCGGTGAACGTCCAGGTGAAGTAGCTGACGATCGGGATGACGATGACGGTGATGCCGTTGTAGCCGATAGAGCCGGTGAAGGTGCCAAGGGCGGTGTAGGTGGAACGTTCGTGGGAGTCGGAGGACAACGCCGGGATCATGCCCCAGTAGGAGATGTCACGCAGGGAGTAGAACACGTCAAGCACGATGAACGTGATGATGAACAGCACGATGAACAGCGTGGTGTTCACGTTGACCAGTCCGAACATGCCGGAGAAGATGAGCACGATCAACACGGAGGAGACCAGTCCGCCGATGAACTGCCACGGGCGGAAACGGCCCCACTTGGTGGTGGTGTTATCCACGAGGTTGCCCAGCAGCGGATCGATGAAGATCTCGGCGATGCGGATAACGACGATCAGGCCGGTGATGACGGCGATCATTTGGGCGGCGAGAGCCTTGCTGTAGCTGACGAACAGGCAGCTGGTGACGTACGTGACGAAGTACGTGCTCATCGCGTTGTAGAAGGCAGCCTGCCCCAAGTTGCCGCACGCGTAGGCGATGCGCTGGCCTAACCCGCCCTTCCTGCGGACGTCACCGTCCGCGACATTTTCGTTGCTCATTAATCTTCTCCTTAAGAACCCAGAGCATGGAATCACTCATTGATTTTGTAAAGTAAGCATACAAGTTTTATCACCGTAAGCATACAAGTTTTATCACCGTAAGCATACAAGTTTTATCACTGAAAGTAAAAAGCATTAGTAAACAAGGAGATAAACAGCGTGTCGCAAGGATGGGATAACATGAGCTGAACCGAGACATTGCATGGACGCGGCGTAGCGTCGACGGCAAGCAGTGCCAGTGATTTGGAAGCGGTAAACAGGATTTGCGTTTTATATAAAAACTGTTTATCCTTTTCGGTAAAGGAGGCCCCGGCCTCTTCCATAATATCATTCACAACGAGGTAATGACAGAAAGCAGGAGAGCATGACAGACGTCACACATGTCGATCGCGCATCGCAGGCTTGGCTGACCGACCCGACGGTGTTCGAGGTGAACCGGACTCCGGCCCATTCCAGCCACAAGTGGTACGCCCGCGACCCCCAGAGCGGACAATGGTCCGATCTCAAGCAGAGCCTTGACGGCGAGTGGCGGGTCGAGGTCGTTCAGGCCGCCGACATCAACCTCGAAGAGGAACCCGCGACGGCCGAGTCGTTCGACGACTCCTCGTTCGAGCGTATCCAGGTTCCGGGCCACCTGCAGACGGCCGGTCTGATGAACCACAAGTACGTGAACGTCCAGTATCCGTGGGACGGCCACGAGAACCCGTTGGAACCGAACATCCCGGAGAACAATCACGTCGCGCTCTACCGCAGGAAGTTCACCGTCTCCGCCCCCGTGGCAAACGCCAAGCAGGCCGGCGGATCGGTGTCGATCGTGTTCCACGGCATGGCCACGGCGATCTACGTGTGGGTCAACGGCGCGTTCGTCGGCTATGGCGAGGACGGCTTCACGCCCAATGAGTTCGACATCACCGAACTGCTGCACGACGGGGAGAACGTCGTGGCCGTCGCCTGCTACGAATACTCCAGCGCCTCCTGGCTTGAGGATCAGGACTTCTGGCGTCTGCACGGCCTGTTCCGCTCCGTCGAACTCGCCGCCCGCCCGCATGTGCACATCGAGAACACGCAGATCGAAGCCGATTGGGATCCCGAGGCCGGCACCGCCTCCCTCGATGCCGCGCTGACCGTGCTCAACGCGGCCGACGCGGCCACGGTCCGCGCGACCCTGAAGGACGCCGACGGCAACACGGTGTGGCAGACGACGGGCGACGCGGAGGCGCAGACCGCGATCTCCAGCGGGCCGCTGCAGGGCATCGCCCCTTGGAGCGCCGAAAGCCCGACGCTGTACGAGCTTGACGTCGACGTCATCGACCAGGCGGGCGACGTCATCGAATGCACGTCCCAGAAGGTCGGTTTCCGCCGCTTCCGCATCGAGGACGGCATCCTGACCATCAACGGCAAGCGCATCGTGTTCAAGGGCGCCGACCGCCACGAGTTCGACGCCGAACGGGGCCGCGCCATCACCGAGCAGGACATGATCGATGACGTGGTCTTCTGCAAGCGCCACAACATCAACTCCATCCGCACCTCGCACTACCCGAACCAGGAACGCTGGTACGAACTGTGCGACGAGTACGGCATCTACCTGATCGACGAAGCCAACCTCGAAGCCCACGGCAGCTGGTCCCTGCCCGGAGACGTCCTCACCGAGGACACCATCGTGCCGGGTAGCAAGCGCGAATGGGAAGGCGCCTGCGTCGACCGCGTCAACAGCATGATGCGTCGCGACTACAACCACCCGAGCGTGCTGATCTGGTCACTGGGCAACGAATCCTACGTGGGCGACGTGTTCCGCGCCATGTACAAGCACGTGCACGACATCGACCCGAACCGTCCGGTGCACTACGAGGGCGTGACCCACAACCGTGACTACGATGACGTCACCGACATCGAGACCCGTATGTACTCGCATGCCGACGAGATCGAGAAGTACCTGAAGGACGACCCGAAGAAGCCGTACCTCTCCTGCGAATACATGCACGCCATGGGCAACTCCGTGGGCAACATGGACGAATACACGGCGCTCGAACGCTACCCGAAGTATCAGGGCGGCTTCATCTGGGACTTCATCGACCAGGCCATCTACGCCACCCAGCCCGACGGCACCAGGAGCCTGCGCTACGGCGGAGACTTCGGCGACCGTCCGTCCGACTACGAGTTCTCCGGCGACGGCCTGCTGTTCGCCGACCGCAAGCCTTCCCCCAAGGCCCAGGAAGTCAAGCAGCTGTACTCGAACGTCCACATCGACGTGACGAAGGACTCGGTGTCCGTCAAGAACGACAACCTGTTCACCGCCACCGGCGACTACGTGTTCGTCCTGAGCGTTCTCGCCGACGGCAAGCCGGTCTGGCAGTCCACCCGGCGTTTCGACGTGCCCGCCGGTGAGACCCGCACGTTCGATGTCGCATGGCCGGTGGCGGCGTACCGCGCCGACGCCCGCGAACTGGTGCTGCAGGTTTCGCAGCGTCTCGCCAAGGCGACCGATTGGGCCGAAAGCGGCTACGAGCTCGCCTTCGGACAGACCGTGGTGCCCGCGGACGCCACCGCGACGCCCGACACGAAGCCGGCCGATGGGACCATCACCGTGGGCCGTTGGAACGCCGGCGTGCGAGGCGCCGGACGCGAGGTCCTGCTGTCGCGCACCCAGGGCGGCATGGTCTCCTATACCTTCGCCGGCAACGAGTTCGTGCTGCGCCGTCCCGCAATCACCACCTTCCGTCCGCTGACCGACAACGATCGCGGCGCCGGTCACGGTTTCGAGCGCGTCCAGTGGCTGGGCGCCGGCCGCTACGCCCGCTGCGTGGACAACGTGCTCGAGCAGATCGACGACAGCACGCTCAAGGGCACGTACACGTATGAGCTCGCCACCGCGCAGCGCACCAAGGTGACCGTCTCCTACACGGCCCACACCGATGGCCGCGTGAACCTGCACGTCGAATACCCTGGAGAGCAGGGTGACCTGCCCACCATCCCGGCGTTCGGCATCGAATGGACGCTGCCTGTGCAGTACACGAACCTGAGGTTCTTCGGCACCGGCCCGGCGGAGACGTACCTGGACCGCAAACACGCCAAGCTCGGCGTGTGGAGCACCAACGCTTTCGCGGATCATGCGCCGTACCTCATGCCGCAGGAGACGGGCAACCATGAGGATGTGCGTTGGGCCGAGATTACCGACGATCACGGCCACGGCATGCGCGTCAGCCGCGCCGATGGTGCCGCGCCGTTCGCGGTAAGCCTGTTGCCGTACTCCAGCTTCATGCTTGAGGAGGCTCAGCACCAGGACGAGCTGCCGAAGCCGAAGCACATGTTCCTGCGCGTCCTTGCCGCACAGATGGGCGTTGGCGGCGATGATTCCTGGATGTCGCCGGTGCACCCCCAGTACCATATCCCGGCGGACAAGCCGATCAGCCTCGATGTCGACCTCGAGCTGATCTGATCAGAATTGATCCGATAGTCCACCGTGCAAACGATGTGGCCCCCGACTTCCTCGCAGGAAGTCGGGGGCCACATCGTTTGCACGGTCCTTGTTAGTCCAGCGGATGCGCCGGATATCGATGCAGATCCAAACCTAGTCGTTGTAGAGCATCAATGAATAAAGATGTCACTCATAAGCTATCAAGAGAATCCAGAACCTTTTGAATTCACATGCTCGACACGCAATGTATCCAGCGTCGTTTACAATGATTCATTGTGCCTTAATGGCGCATCGGGCTATAGCGCAGTTTGGTAGCGCGCCTGCTTTGGGAGCAGGATGTCGTGGGTTCAAATCCCGCTAGCCCGACAAACAAAAAAGCCTGGAATCTCAACGATTCTGGGCTTCTTCTTTTATCCGACCGCTAAACGATTTATCCGGTTTTATCCGATGACCGTAGAACCTATATGGCCTTGCGGTATAAGGGACTTTTGTGATGTTGGGACCCCAACCTGCTAGTCAGTTCGATTCCATGCGACATCGATTTCCGCTTCCCAATTGAATATTCGTAGCTTTTGAGGCCGCTGGTTATTGTGTTTGGAGGCCGGGGTTATGGTGCGGGGAGGCCGGTGGCGGACTGGTTGGGGGCCACCGGCCTTTTGGGTTAGTTGTCGAGCGTGGTTTGTCCGTGGCGTTGTCTCATGTTGTATTCGCCGGTATTGATCCAGATCGTGTTGTGCACGATGCGGTCGAGGATCGCGTCGGCGATGGTGTCGCCTCCAAGCTGTCGATGCCATTCCTTGGTCGCCAGTTGGGGGGGGGCGAACGCGGTGCTGGCCGTGTCGTACCAGAGTTCCATGAGCTCGAGCAGGAATCGCTTGAATGGTTCGTCGGGCTTGTCGACGAGCCATTCGTCGATGGCGAGCAGGTTGTAGGTGGAGTATTTGCGCACGAGCTTGGGCACGCCTCCCGGTTTGCCGGCCGCGGCCGTCACCTGTTCGGCGAGGTCGGGCATGCGCACGTATATGGCGCGGTACCGTCCTCTGCACGCGGATTTCGCCAACGCGCACAATAGATGCGATTTGCCCGATCCGGTGGCTCCCTGGAACACGACGTTCAGCCGCTGGCCGAGGTAGTTTCCGGCGTCGAGGCCTGCGATCACGCTCCGGTCGATCCCGCGCTCCTCCATCAGGTCGATGGTCCGCAGGTCCGCCTGGGGATAGCGCAGTCCCGCGCGTTTGACCAGGCGTTGGATCCCGGCGTCCATGTGACCGGAGCGCGCGCTGTCGACGGCGAGCCTGATCACCCCAGTGTGGCTCAATGGCATGGTGGTTTGTTCGTCGAGGCGTTCGAACGCGTCGAGCAGGTCCGTGGCGTTCATCTCGCGCAGCTTGCGTTTGGCCTCGGTGTCGACGATCATCGCGTCTCACCTGCCCATGTTCGCGTAGCAGTCGCCGCCGCGCACCCAACCGGCACCGTCATCCCCGCCGTCGGCGCCGTGATCGCCGGCGTCGTCGGGGATCTCGCCCGCGATATCCTGGCCGGATTCGAGGATCGGCCCGATATGCGCGTAGCGGGGCGAGGCGACCGACTGCAACGCCAGCGAGCACGCGTTCTCCAACCGTTGCGCGGAATACCGTTTCGACAGGCGCAGCACCGCCAACGCGGGGTCCACCGCCTGTTCGTCGAGACGTTCCATGGCGAACAGTTTGCCTATGACGGTGGCGCAGTCGGGTCCGATCCTGTTCGCCCACTGCTCGCATCGTTTCCTATCCCACGGCCTCCACATGGTTTTGCCGGAAAGGTCGGCCCCGTTCGTCGAATACTTGTTGGAGGCCGACGCCGGCAGGAGCCGGTGCGTGCAGAGCCTGGTGTTTTTGCGCCGGATCTCGAGCGTGTTCGCCCCAATCCTCAGGTCCACGGTGGAGCCGACGTACGCGTACGGGACGGAATACCAGTTGCGCGCATACGCGACGTGGCTGTTGGCCTGAACCCTCCTGCCATACACCCAGTCCATCACCTCGTATGCCACCGGAGGCAACGCGATCAGCAGCGGCTTCTCCTCGCCTTCGAACACCGACAGACGTGATCCGTCACGCTTCTGGAACGGGCGGGAATTGTATTCCACGAGCCACGCGCGTATCGCGGTCCGCAGCTCGTCCAACGAGCCGAACTGGTGGTCGCGCATCGCGCCGGCCAACGCCATCGTGGCGTGCCATACGGTGTTCTCCGCCGAGGGCTTGTCCTTCGGCTTCCTGACCCGTCCGGGCAGCACGGCGGCCGAGTAGTGCTCGGCCAAACCCCGGTACGCGTCGTTCAACACGACCTCGCCCTCGCGCGGATGCTTGATCACGCCGGTCTTCAGATTGTCGCACACCAGGCGGGGCGTGGAACCGCCGAACCACTCGTACATCGCCACATGGGCCCGCAGCCACGAGTTCTGCGCCATGTCGAGCGTGGGTTCCACGAACGCGTACCGGCTGAACGGCAGCACGGCCACGAACAGATACGCCGTTGACGAATCCCCGGTGACCGGATCCACGATCCGCAAGGTCTTGCCGGCCCAGTCGACCTCGATGGCGCGGCCGGCCCTGTGCTCCACCCCGCTCGTCACGCCCAACTTCTGCACGTATGCGGCGTACAGCTTGCAGAACCGGTCGTAACCCATATGGGGTTTCCCGGTCCGTCGGCATCCGTCCACGTATTCGCCGTGCGGGATCCTCAACGTCACGCCCACGCGCGCCAGCTCGCGATGGACTCTGGCCCAGTCGGGCTGCTCGTACACGCTTTCGCGCTCACCCCGACCGGGAAACAACAGGGCGTACACCTCGCCGTCGGTCTTGCCGGCGACATCATCCCAGCCGACGCCGACGGCCCTCGCCGCATCGAGCACATCGGAAACGCTCCGGCGCGACATGCCCTGCGACCTCGCGATCGCACGTCCCGACAAACCCTGGGCATGCAAACGCAGCACCAGTTTCGCCTGTATTTTCCGTACCATTGCCGGCAGCTCCTTTCACCACACGTCCCTCGCATGGTGAAAGGAGCCTAACCAACCACGGCTCCCAAACGCAATAACCCCGGCCTCGAAACGCAATAACCACCAAAACTCATAATGGCCCCCAAACGCAATAACCCCGGACCCCAACGAGTCAAATATTCAACTAATTACGCGACATAAGTTTTATATGGAAAAATTTGAACTAAAAATACGGCCGTGAACACAGCTGCTTCAGCTTTAGCTTTTGTAACTTCTTCAAATTGAGTCTTTCCATGTCTGTCGGGCTGGCTATTCATCATCCCCGTCATCAGTAATCGAATGGGACCACCTGGTACATCACACCTTGTCGGTTCAATTTCAAAATGCCATCCAGATTGCTGCCACAGATTTTGTGCATTTTTTGATAAAGTTGCATCTGCGTCTTTTGGCGAGAGGACTGGAGTTGTTGCAGCTTCAACTGCTTTAATTGCTTCAGAATATGCTTGCGAGTAATCAGGTATGCGACCGAATGCGCAGTTCCATGCTTTTGAGAGATGTTTCCCAGCGCTTGTATCGCTGCGTATTATTGGATCTGCCATCTGCTGCATATTTGGGTTTACTCTTTTTTCAAGTCCCACAAATCCTTTTCTTTCGCCAATTTGCCAGATAGATCGACTTTCGTTTAAGATTCCTTCAAGCTTTTCAATGCAAGCAGATGCTTTATCGACATGCTCTGGTTCTTCTTTTAGCACCTGAGTACTTGGAACATATCTGCTAAGTGATGCGAGCAGAAAGTCTACATATTCTAGACCAAATTGGTTGATATTCGCATCATGGGAGAATATTTCTTTTGAACTATTCTCTTCAAGCCCATAGCAGTGTCCTGAAAGTCTTTCGTATTTCTGTATCAGCGATTTGCGCTGCCGTTCCTCAACTACGTGTTTGGAATACGAATAGAGGTATCCTACTTGCGGGCAGAGAGTAAATTCAGCATCTTCAATCCAATCTATAATGCTTGATTGCATGAAATCAGGTATGCCCTCAACTGGCGCATAATCGCTTTTTCCGTCATAATCCATCGGACGCCACCGAATGTTCAAATCCTCTCCTTACATATCGGTCAAGAGAATCTTGTCGCCATTTAGTAGTATAGTAGTATTATCATATACGCGCAAGAAGGGTGGAAGATGGGTGAAGTCTCTAACGGCGGCAGGGCGGGTGTTGACGACGACCCTTGGGAAGTCACGTCCGTGAAAATGCGACGAAGCACTAAGCGTGCAGTGAAGCTCTATGCCGTCGAACGCGACAAGACAATGCAGAGCGTGCTTGAAGAGGCGCTTCAACGCCTTCTTGTCGAAAAGTCCACGAAGTAGATGCGGAAACGGTATGATGTCTCAGCGTGCAAGTTCAGGTAAAGGAGAGGCTAAGGTGACTCACGGCAACACCCCCACTTTCATCGAGCTATTCGCGGGTTGCGGTGGGCTCAGTTTGGGCCTTCGGTCATCTGGCTTCCAAGAAGTCATGGCGAATGAGCTTTCTTCCATGCCCGCTGAAACTTTTGCTCTGAACTTAATGAATGTCGATATGCGTTCACCTGAGTTTCAGGCAACCAAACCTGAAAATCGTAAAGTCTTATGGATCGACCCATCTTCCGATGATGTATCAGAACGTCTGGTGGACAACCCATTCGAGCGCCCGGAAACCGACATGCCAGAATTGTCCGGCATTGACGATTTTGAGGGGAAGCTTGTCGTAGGAGACATCCGTAGACTGAATACTTTCATTGAGAAACGTGGAAGCGCTTTGATACATGGCGAGGTGGATCTGGTTTCCGGAGGTCCGCCGTGCCAGAGTTTTTCTTTGGCCGGTCGGCGTGAGCTGGGCAATCAACGCAACCAGCTACCTTGGGAATTTGCTAAGTTCGTCGATTCGCAGCGCCCTCGTATGGTACTACTGGAGAACGTTGAAGGCATTCTACGTCCGTTTAAGCAGGATGGCGAAACTTATTATGCGTGGTTCGAGGTGTGCAAGGCGTTTGCAAATATCGGCTACGTAACGTGTCCGATGCTTGTGAATGCTCGTCTGGCTGGCGTTGCGCAGAATCGCCCTCGGTTCATTATGTTGGCAATACGCGAAGATTTGGCGGACAACATTCCTGACTCTGTAGCAGCATGGTTTGCACAAGGCCATCGTTTAATAGACGCAATTAAAGCCGGCAATCCTGTTTTCGACAAAGAAAAGTGGCGCTATTGGAATCTAACCGATTCCGATGCGGACAAGGCGGAAGGCACGGTTTTCGATCCTTTGGTCGCGTTCCGGGATTCAGGAAGACAGCGCACGGTTTACGATGCCATTCGGGATCTTCAAGATGAGACCCCGCCTACTCGCAGCAAGTACGTTAGGGAAATCAACTCGACGCTCGGTGCCTATCTAGATGGTGGAAGCAAAAAGATGCAGAACCTCAAGCATCCGAATAGCACGCCGAAGGTTCAAGCTCGTTTTCGCATTTATCAGGTCATCGCCAACTCACCCAAATCGGTTGGGGATGAAATCAAAAAGATTATGCGCAAGCAGAAGACTGATATTTCTGAAGAGACTTATGAGACACTGTTACGTTCTGACCTTCTTGGATATGGGAATGGCATCCCTGAGACTCCGGAACAAATGGTCCACTATTTGGAGGGCATGGCAACACGCAAGTTCTCTCAAAGGGCTCTAATCAGCACACTTCCGGCACCTGCTGCTTTGTCTATTCCCGATGATGTAGCGCATTATTGTGAGCCACGCACTCTTTCGGTAAGGGAGATGGCGCGCATTCAATCGTTCCCGGACTCTTTTGAGTTTCGAGGTATAGCCACTACTGGCGGTGAGCGTAGACGCTATCAGGTTCCCCAATACACGCAAATCGGCAACGCGGTACCGCCGCTGCTTGGGCGTGCATTGGGGAAGGTTGTGTCTTCTATACTGGCTTTGCTCTAGAAGACGAATTCCTCAGGATCAGAGAAAAGAAGCGGGAAATTCTTCTTGTCCATCTTGAACAGGATGCCGTGATCTCGCCACTTGCCGTCCGCGTCGAAATGAGCGGCGAGATCCAGCGTCACTTTATCCGCCTCGATTAGCGGAGCCAGCAGCGATACGTTCGGGTTCTTCGTGTGCATTACGCGCACGTACCGGAAATATTCAACACCGTCGATTATTTCCGATGTTGCGCCAACCCAAAAAGTCTCGGGGTGCTTGGTTCGCAACCGATCCCTCAATAGTTTCATGGTCCAAGACGCGACATAGCTGCGCTTGTCACCATCCTGATATTTCATGTCAAGCCGGTCAGCGTTTTCATTAACTTCGAGCACCAAGCCATACGCATTCGGGCGGGAGACTCGAAAAGTCTCATAAAGTTGGAGCCTTGCTTCAGAGGCACCACGAGGAACCTGCATCTTGCCATATTTTTCAACAATCTCCCGGTACGGCATACCGACATCCGGCACCTGAGAGAACAGGGTCGAACGAGTCGGCGTGCGCAACTTGCCATTCCGACTCAAGCGAGTAGCTTTGAGCTCGATGCCCATATAGTCAGGATTCTTGGAGTTGTTACGCTGAATGCCTAGAGCATGCTCCAAAGTATCTCCTACACCGGGATCGCCTGGAGTGATGGAACGCTGCGGACCGGCCGCGTTGATTTCACGAATCAATTCAAGCAAATGTTGCTCGATAACACTGCTCTTATCTCCGGATTGCAGAATGCTATACGCGTAGTCCTGATGCAGAAGCGAGTCAGCAACAGCGGGGTCTGAAAGATTGAAAACATAAATAGCTTCATCGATAACCGTCAGAGCAAGTAAATTGCAAGGGTGACAGTGCTTCTTGAGGTCGTAGAACCAAATGCGCGGATCACCCTTCTTAGTGATGGGACGATACAGGGAAGCCTGTGTCTCAATCAGTCCATTCGATTGGACGAAGAACGCTGGGACGACGTGTTTGTTGTCGGGGCCCTGAGGCTGCATCTGAAAGTCGTGGACATGGGAATCGTATAGAAGATCCCGAACCGGCGCAATGGCGTCCATGATTGATTTTTTGTATCCAGTGGGCGTAGGAACCAGAAACGCTACAGGAGTGTTGAGTCTGGCAAAGACCGGCGCAAACCTTTCAATTGGAGTATCGGACATGCTAAGCATAGAGACCTCATTTTTCATCATTGACGCGGTACAGCCATAATCATACGAGTGAAGTGGCCTGATTTTTGTTCCGCCTTTATAGTGAGGCGGCTTGCGCCGCTTGATTCGTATAATACTCGGTTTCCACCGCTTCCGGTGTCCTGTAGCCCATGGACTGGTGCAGCCGTTTCGAGTCCCCGCCACGAGACCCACCGGAACGTCGCCGGCCCCAGATCCTTCAGATCATGGAAGGGCTTGCGCCGCCAGACGAGCTCGGTCTTGTACGCGCCGTCGGCGGATTCGGCCATGGCGTTGTCGTAGGAGTCGCCGACCGTGCCGGTCGACGGCGGCATGCCATATTCCATCACCCTGGTGGCGTACACCGTGCCGGTGTACTGCACGCCATGATCGGAATTAAACCGACATCGGTTTAACTCGGATTAAGCCGGGTTTGTTGTTAAGCCGGGGAACGGTTCGGGGTCTTGGTGGCTGG